>Ga0075426_10001234_pt1 | contig 18119 bp, 18 predicted proteins | sample SoiMethybrSBSTD5_FD_75304 | JGI IMG/M metagenome (GOLD analysis project Ga0075426, IMG submission 75304) | Bulk soil microbial communities from a Populus tree surrounding site in Tennessee, USA - Soil MetaG P. TD hybrid SBSTD5 | ecosystem: Environmental > Terrestrial > Soil > Tree plantation... | reverse complement strand
CCGGTTTCGTTGCGGTCACGCAATACAACAATCCTGCACTCAATTACGGTAATGTTGGTACCCCGCGGCACTCACTGATCCTTAGTAGCGTCTACGAAACGCCTAACGCTCGTACGCAGTCGCCGCGTATTCTGCGTGGTTTGCTGAACGGCTGGGTGATAGCGCTTGTTTCGGAGATTGACAGCGCGCCTCCGCTTGACACCACGTTGTCGGGACTGGACCTTGACGGTGACGGCATCAGCACGACATTGCTACCGGGAATCAATCGACACAATCTGCTTGGACAGGGTCTCAGCCAATCCAAATTGCGAGATCTCGTGGCGCAATATAATGCGATGGTTCAAGCGCGCACGAAAACCGTTACTAATCCTGATGGCACGCAAACCGTGATCAGGCCACGGACGCCATTCAATCAGATTATCAGTCCAATCACGCTACCTGACACATTTTCTCCAAGCGACAGCTTCATCTCGCAGGACATTCGATTGACTAGAAAGTTCAATATTAAGGAAAGGGTGACTTTGTCCCTGATTGGCGAAGTCTTCAACCTTTTCGGCGTCGCGAATCTGACTGGCTATAGCAATGTGCTGAATCAACCGAACTACGGTCAGCCAAGTGCTCGTGCTGGGCAAGCATTCGGGACTGGCGGTCCGAGGGCCTTCCAAGTTGCCACACGTGTGGAGTTCTAGCTATGTGTCTTCAGCAAGAACAAAGAAGGCTTTTCGGTGGCTTTCTATTTTGTATTCTGATTCTGGTATTAGTTACCAGCGTTGCGTTTGATGCGCTTGCGGCCGAACCCCAAAAGACGGTCTTGGCTCTGTATGGCAGTAGGCCGGATTTACCTGCCAACGTCATAGTGGATGAAATCATCCGATCGACCTTAGAGCAACAGCTAGGAGCCAGTCTGGACTTCTACGCTGAATTTCTTGACGAGACGAGATGGCCAGAAGGTGACCACCGGGCTGCACTTCGCGATTTCCTTCGCCGAAAATATGTTCAAAAAAAACTCAGTGTGGTCATCGCGGTCGCCCGGCCGGCAATTGAGTTCATGCGTATGTACGGCGATGAACTATTTCCCGGTGTTCCAATCGTCATATACGGGGACTCGGAAGCGCTGCAAAGCTGGGAGTCAGGCAGACCGGTTACGGGCACGCTTGGCAAAGTTGACCTGAAGGGAACTGTAGAACTCGTGCTTCGTTTGCAGCCTAATACACGAGAAATACTCGTCATTTCGGGAACTTCCCCGACTGATCAATGGCTCCAGTCTGTTGCTCGACGCCAGCTCGATCAGGTTGAGAAAAGGGTGAAGTTGACGTATATGGATACCGGTAGACTCGATGATTTCGTGAGGACCGTACGACAAGTGTCCGACGGCACGGTGATTTTGTTTCTTTCCATGTACCAAGATTCAGCCGGAAACAATTTACTCAGCCATGAGGTGCTCGCGCGGATCGCAAAAGAAGCACGTGTTCCCGTGTACAACCAGGGTGCCGTCCACGTCGGTCTGGGAATTGTTGGCGGGGTGGTTTTCAATCCTGAATCACTGGGTCGCGAAACCGCACAACTTACCCTCCGCCTTTTGCGGGGGGAGCGCATTCAAGATCTTCCCGTCCAACAAAGCAAGTCAACTGTTCCTATGGTCGACTGGCGGCAAATGCAGCGTTGGCGACTCGACGAGAAGCGATTGCCCCCCGGATCCGTTGTTCGGTTTCGAGAGGCCGGAGTTTGGCAGAGCTACAAGTGGTACATTCTAAGCTTCTTAGCTGCGATGACCCTGGAATCTTTACTTATTGTGACGTTGTTCGTCGAAGCACGCAAACGTAGAAGGTCAGAGAAAATATTGAAAGAATTGAGTGGCCGGTTGATTCACGCAGGCGAAGAAGAACGCCAGCGACTTGCCCGGGAGCTCCATGATGACTTTGCGCAGCGCTTGGCTTTACTGTCAGTAGGCCTCGACCTGCTACTTCAGGACTCCTCGGCCGATGGCGTGTCGTTACACCGGAGGATGCAAGAGTTATGGAACGATGTGAAGGAACTTGCGAGCGATGTCCACAATCTGTCCCACCGCCTACACTCGTCCAAGTTGCGGCTGCTCGGCATCAAGATGGCTCTTAAAGAAGTTTGCGGGCAAGTTTCGCGTCAGCACAACGTAGACATTCAGCTAGAGGCAGGCGAGTTGCCTTTGGAGTTATCAGACGATGTCTCACTATGCTTCTACCGGGTCGCTCAGGAGGCGCTAAATAATGCGGTGAAACACAGCCGCTCCAGACGTATCGAAGTGAAGCTCAACAACTCCAGAGGGCGCGTCCGGATGCGAATTAAGGACTTCGGGGTTGGATTTGATCCTGATGCTCGTGCGAATGGGATTGGCTTGGCCGCGATGCGTGAGCGGCTGCGGATGGTAGGGGGCTCGTTGCACGTCAAGTCAAGTCCCGGTGTTGGCACCGAGCTTACCGCGGAAGCCAAGATTGGGACGCGAGCTAATTCATCGCGCGCTGCTTAGAATAAACGGCCGAATTTGCCAGAGAAGGTTCAATTTAGCTCAGACGGAGACAATTTGGCGACCTCCCCAATCCGGGTGCTTGTTGTGGATGATCACGAGGGCTGGCGCCGTTTCATTTGTTTGATGCTAATAGGTTTGGGACTACAAATCGTCGCCGACGTTTCCGATGGGCCAGAAGCGGTTCAGAAGGCCCAAGAACTACAACCCGACCTCATCCTGCTCGATATCGGTTTGCCCACGCTGAATGGAATCGAAGCTGCTCGACAGATTCAGAGACTGGCTGCACAGACAAAAATCGTGTTAGTGACTGAAAATTACTCGCCCGAACTTGCGCAAGAAGCTTTCCGCATCGGGGCGTGCGGATATGTGATCAAGTCCGATGCGGGAAGGGAACTATTACCTGCTGTGAAGGCAGCTCTTCGCGGTGAAAGGTACCTGAGCATTGACTTGGCTGGTCTCGGTCTCACTAATATCGCGTGGCAGCGAGGATAATTCTTCCCCGCACAAGTTGACGGGGCACGGTATGTGCCCGGCAAAATGCTCCCTCCTCTGCCCGGCGAACCGACGATGCCGCGCTTCCTGATTACAACAGTTAACCGACTACCATTATTGCGGCAGAGCAACGACAGTATCCGCATCAAAAGCTAGTCTTTACTTGGCTCGGGCCGTTGCTGCGCCTCCTCAGGGCGCGTGCTAAAGGTACGGCTGCCCGTACCAATGTACGCCTTCACTAAAAGGTCGGCATCGGGCCGAGCAATAGCAGATCATGAATTCGCCACTCAGAGGTTTAGGTATGAACAGGGGATTCGCTTTTGAAACGGAAAGGTTGCAGATCAAAAGATCCATTCACGAAAACGGCGGTCGGGACGCCCGAGTTCTATTTGTGCAGCATAAGAGCGGGGAAATCTGTGGGAAGTATTTTGACAGGAGCAGCCGGCGTTGTGAAATTTCTATCACCCTCATGCAAGTAGGGAGGGACCTTACGGCGGCGGTCCGCAATGCAATGCTTAAGCCGACGATCCTCAGTTAACACGCTCAGCTAAAACCTCAATTACGCCATCAATAAGAGTCGCCGTTCGCTTTGATGAATGACCCTGCCTGAGCACCATCGCCACCGGTCACAAGTCTTTGGGGTTGCCGATTCGCTGGGTCGTGCACCTGTTGCTTATTTCGGCGGTGGGCGCACTGAGTGTGGTCGTGCTTTTTGCCCTCTCTCCGCTTGGCCCGGAGACTACTCTCATCTTGTCCCAACTGTAAGCGAACTCTTTACCGCAGTCTAAGCACACGACGTATATTCCGGTCACTTCTGCTGCCTCTGGACGGTGTTTACCAGGTTTGAGACTTATCGGGAAGGTACATCGGTTGTGAGCACAGAAACCTAGCAGCAAATCCAACAGTTTGGACATACGCGTTTCCCTCTTACGACTGCCAGCCCCTAGGCTAAAGAGACGGTTCACCAGCAAGCCTCCGATCAAACCGGGCGATTCCGACCACATTCTGGCAACGACCAAGACTTGCAGACGTGCTCAGTCTCGTGCCTCTGAACGCGAAGCAAATAACGCGGAGGCAATGGTGCCGGGGGCCAAGGGGTTACCATCCCCCCTGCGCTGGGCCCCCGCGTAATCGTGCTCTGTTGTGAAAACATTACGAAGGCCGTCAAAAGGAGTCACCTGTCTATTCTTGCAGCGGGCTTGCACCGGAAGGCAACTTAGAGGCTGGAATGCACAGTCGGCTGGTTGGCGAACGATCACCATTAAACCGGTTGATCCAGATCAGAGATTTTGTGGTTAACGCTCGTTAAATGCCAATTCGGCAGCTCATTGTCCGGACGATTGCCTGTGATTTCCTGTGGAAAGTCGAGTTGCCTAAAAAAGCCATCCTATTCCTTCGTGCATATCTTATTGCGTCAAAAGGATTTGCGCGATCGAGAAAAATTGCCTCCCAGCCCACGGAGTTGGGTTTTACGAACAATGAGCAAGGTGTAGCATTTAATCAATCTGTTCGTATCAGGGCCCTAGACAGGATTGCTGATTATGAGCCGTGTGGTGCCACCACTTGAATCGCGGAGCCGTAGATTATGAATACGACCGGCAACTAAATTCTCAAGGTCGGGTTTGCGATTTGTAGGGGGCTGTTTGGAAACATCACCAAAGCGGTTTCTGGTAGTCGAAGATTCCGAGGCTTTTCGGAATTTCATTTGCTCAACGCTTGAGAAAAGACCGGAATTGCAGACCGTCGGGGCCGTCACAGACGGACTGCAAGCGGTTCAGAAGGCAGAGGAACTGCGACCGGACTTGATCGTGCTTGACATTGGCCTTCCCTCGCTGAATGGAATCGAAGTCGCTCGACGAATCCGCAAGCTCTCCCCCGAATCCAGAATACTTTTTTTAAGCCAGGAATTCTCCGCCGACGTGGTGCAGGCGGCCCTTGGCACGGGCGCACACGGCTACGTCAAGAAGACTGATGCGGGACGAGAGCTACTGACTGCTGTGGACGCCGTTCTGAGAGGCGAGCATTTTGTCAGTAAAAACATTTCTGGTCATGATTTCGTTGCAGGTTCGGACGAGGTAGCCTCCCAGGAGTTCCTAGTCAAGAATCCCTTCGCGCAACTTGATAGGAATATGGAGATCGCGTGCGTACATGAGGTTGCCTTTTATTCTGATGATCGACTTTTCTTGGACAACGTTACGCAGTTCATTGTCAACGCTCTCCAGGTCGGAAATGCGACGGTTGTTGTCGCGACTGAGGCCCACCGAAGCAGCCTTCTCCTGAGAATGGAGGCAAGTGGCGTCGATACATCAGCGGCTATTGAGCAGGGGAAATACCTCTCGGTGGATGTCGCTGACGCGGTCTCGAAATTCGTGATTAATGGGATGCTTGATCCAGCTCGATTTTTGAGCCTCTTTGGGAATCTCATCGAGAAGGCGGCAAACGCAAAGGGAAAGCCGGCCCGCGTTGCAGTTTTCGGAGAAGGTGTTCATCTCCTGTGGGCACAGGGTAGCTCCGAGGCGGCGATTCAGATAGAAAAGCTCTGCAACCAGCTAGCCCGAACATATGATGTAGATATTCTATGCGGGTATTCTTTGGGTACCGTTCAGGGCGGGATGGACTACCAGCTTTTCCAACGAATCTGTGCAGAACACTCAGCCGTTCACGCACGGTGAAGGGCAAGTAATTCAAGTTTGTGGCCTTGACGTTGGCCTCAAAAGCATCGTGCTCTCGAGCGGGCACCACATGAGCGCGATAAATTCCTTTTCAGATCCCGTGAACTCTGCGAAGCCATTCAAACAAACCTGCAGCTTGGGAAATACCAGGTGTAGAACCGCCTACTCGTTCCGGGCTTCACGACAGTGCGGCTCCAGCTCTATCTTCAATTAGGGGCAATAAAGCCGCGAGTGTATCATCGCAAGTTCTCAGCTCGGGATACCACTAGCATTCGGTCGGGTTTCCGACGACGGACCACACGTAAACTTTTGTAAATGCGCCGCCCTCGGCGGTTCGTTATCGTTGCTATTTGATATCTACAGTGCTATACAGCTTGTGCAATGGCAGACACATCTCAAACGCTGCTGCCCAACACCCAGTTTTTCCGTGATGTTTTCGAGGCGAGTCCCATCGGCATCGCAGTCGAGAACTTTGAAGGGCAGCCTCTTTTCGTTAACCCAGCTTTTTGCTCAATGCTAGGGTTCAGTGAAGAGGAATTGCGTACTAAACACTGTGTTCAGTTTTCGCCTCCTGAAGATGCAAACCAAGACTGGGCGCTGTTTCAGCAATTGCGAGCAGGTTCAATCGATCATTATCAGTTGGAGAAGCGCTATTTTCGACAAGACGGATCGTTGGTCTGGGGGCGTTTAAGCATTTCTTTGTTGAGGGGCGAGCCTTCTCCGCTGGTACTCGCGATGGTCGAGGACATCACGGAAAAAAAAAGAGAAGAAGAATCCAGGTTCCGACACGCCGCAATTGTGGAATCGTCTGAAGATGCGATTGCCTCGGTGACTCTGGCTGGTGTTATCGCAAGTTGGAACGCGGGCGCGCAGCGCATCTTCGGGTATACCGATAATGAAGCGGTCGGAAGTCCAGTTACCATTCTTGTCCCGCCTGAGCTAGTGGATGAGGAAAACCAAATTCTTGAAACGTTGAGAGCGGGTGGTCGAATCGAGCAGCTTGAAACGGTTCGTATTACCAAGGCGGGAAAAAGAATCAATGTATCCCTGAGTATTACACCCATCAAAAACACAACTGGCGACATCGTGGGCTGTTCTGGCATCGCCCGTGACATCACGGCGCGAAGGCAGGCAGCCGAGGCGCTCCGCGTTAGTGAGGAACGGTTGCGACTAGCCCAGCAGGCCGCTCGCATAGAAACCTTTGAATGGAACATCCAGACGGGAGTGATGAGTTGGACGCGGGAACTGGAGGCGATGTACGGTTTGCCGCCGGGGAGCTTTGGCGGAACCCAGGAGGCTTTCCAAAATCTGGTTCATCCCGATGATCGGGCGAGAGTCATCGAGTTGGTTAACGATTCGTTGAAAACTGGACAACCGACGAAGGGAGAATGGCGTGTCGTCTGGAGTGACGGGAGTGTTCATTGGATAGCCGGAGAATGGCAGGTTTTCCTGAATGAATCGGGAGAGCCTTTGCGGATGGTAGGCGTCAATAAAGAGATCACCGAGCGTAAGTGGGCCGAAGAGGCACTTTTGGGAGTAAACCGTAGGCTCCTCGAAGCACAGGAGCAGGAACGTACTCGGATCGGGAGAGAGCTTCACGACGATATTTCCCAGCGCCTGGCGTTGTTGGCAGTTGAGCTTGAACAAGTTCAACACGATCCTTCTGAGGTTCAGATTCGCCTGGGGAAACTCCAAAAAGAGATTTCTGAGATTTCAGACGACGTGGAAGCCCTCTCGCACGAACTACACTCGTCCAAACTGCAGTATCTGGGTGCCGTCGCGGGTATAAGAAGTTGGTGCCGGGAGTTCGGCGAGCGGCAGAACATGGAAATCGATTTCGGAAGTGACGCAGGCATCGTCCTTCCATTTGAAATTGGAGTGTGCCTCTTGCGAGTACTGCAGGAAGCCCTGCACAACGCTGTCAAGCACAGTGACGTGAAACGTGTCGAGGTGCGCCTGACGGGAGAGCCCAATCAAGTTCATCTCATCGTGAGTGATTTAGGGAAAGGGTTTGACGTCGAATCCGCGATGCAAAGTAAAGGGTTAGGCCTCACCAGCATGAAGGAACGCGTCCGATTGGTGAATGGAACGATTGCAATTGAATCGAAGCCGATGGGTGGAACGACAATCCATGCTTGCGTTCCGTTCGGCTCGGAGAAATTTTCTGAACGGGCAGTCGGTTAGAGTCCTAGTTCCCATCCATGAACGGCTGAATGTTCCGCGCAGATTCCTTGGAAGACTGGGTCGGCTTCGTGATGTGGAAACGCACTCGACAGATAGCCACACAGAGTGCGTACCCCATAGCGTCTCGTGATCTCGTCCCACAGGCGTTCGAACTTAATCGCTCCCTCCCCATTATCTTTATCTTTTGACAACAAGGTGGGGGCAATTTCTCCGCAAACTACAACTCGACCACTTGCTCCCCCTACGCTTTCGGCTGCTCCCATAATGAGATCGCCCACCACTTTCGTACAGCGAGCAGCATCGGGCACATCGTTGACCGTCAATCTCGACAGAGCATCGGCGGCGTCCAACGAAATATAACGCCCCTGTTCGATGGCCGCAGCCACGTTCACACCATCCACTTCCAATTTTGGAATAAGGCTGGCTCGATGTGACTCGGTCACGACAACAATGACCGCATTCCCACCTTTAAGAGAGGATTCGATAAAGCGAGCATACCCTTCTACTACAGAACTGTCATCCGCGTAGAAGGCAACCTCATGGGAATGCCTGATCGCCGCGACGTGGTCATTCATGGGTGGGCTGGAATCGTGACCAGTCAAACTGGCACTGACGAACTGCTTACCCTGAAGAACGGCTTTCACCGCAGGCAAAAATTCGCTTCCGGCATCCGACTTGACGACATAGCCGCTGGCGCCCGTGCGCAAGGCATCTTCTGCGATGTCGCGAGAACGGTTTTCGCTCACGAAGAGGATTTTGGATTTGGGGGAAACTTCTCGGATTCGCCTGGCAACTTCAATTCCATCTATTGTTGGAAGTCCGATGTCGAGCAGAATCAGATCTGGTTGCAGTTCTTTGGCTAGCTGAACGGCTTCCAGTCCGTCAGACACTTCGCCGATTGCCTGCAAGTTCGATTGTTTCTGCAGCTCCGACGAGATGAATCGACGCCAAGGCTCAAAATCGTCGACGATGAGAACCCGGATTAAGGACATATCCATGTGAACGCCAGCATTGTCCAAACTGACATCACCGACAACTTCGACATTTATTTCCACCACAATCAACTGCGGCAAGTTTATCCGAGCACGATTCTCGAACGCTTGCCGTTCAACGCGAAATATACCAAGTTGCCAAGGACTTCGACATTGCTCCAGAGCAATGTCGAATGTGCTGCCCGCTCCATTTGCTGAATGTAAATCTTGGTCCCTGCCTGCCTCGAAATCAATCCTGTAACGCGTAATGAGTGATAACTACAGTTGTTTAGACGCGACTGGAACCCAAAAGTCAAGTACCCCAAAAGTTGTAGGCGCCAGCAAGAATACGAGGCACCCGCTTCATAGCCCAACTCCACTAGCAGAAGAATTAAAGATTACTTTTTTCCCTTTGCTAAACCTGGGTGTGCTTCGCCGGACCGACCGAAAGCGCAGTGCTGTCGTGTGGCCGATGCGACTAGCAATTCTGCCAGTTCCCTCCACGGCACGTGGTCGCTAGGGTTGCTATCAAATATGGGAGATTTCGTCAGCGCGCATTCAACCGGGCGGATTGCCACACGGTCTTATCTACTGATCTGCAAGGCGAGACCGCCCAGACGTCAAACCATTGAGCGCGCATTAATGACACTGGGAATTGCTCTCTCGGTCTACTGCGTGGCCGCAAGAATCCAAGGCGCTGTGTTCTCGCGTTTGGAGGTACAGAGTTTCATAGCGTCGCACAGGTCATCGTCATCGACCGTCCCACTGAAGCCGCACGATGTACGCGATCCTTTTCCAATGGATTTCAGTCTATGGTCACAGCATCGGATCGACGCGTTCAGACAGACGCTCCTAGGGCACATCAAGCCACCCCTGGCGTTGCTACGCATAAAAAAAATTAACCTGGAGGCACCGGTGCTGGATGGCACTGACGATCTCACCCTAAACCGTGGGCTCGGTTGGTTAAGCGGTACCGCGCGACCAGGGAGGCAAGGCAATGTTGGTATCGCCGGGCACCGAGACGGTTTTTTCCGCAGCCTAAAGGACTTGAAGCTTGGTGACACCATGGACTTGCTAACCCAAGGCCAGAGCAACACGTTTGCAGTGGACAGCTTACGAGTTGTGAACCCCGAGGACGTTAGCGTGCTGAATCCCACTGGGGTGCAGTCGGTAACCCTGGTGACTTGCTATCCGTTTTACTTCGTGGGGAACGCACCACAGCGGTACATCGTCCATGCGTCAATACTCCACTCGAGGTCAAGCGGTGAGTGGGCAGTCGAGCAAAATATTCTTGAATAATGGAGTGCACAACAATGAATTTACCGAGAACACAAGCCGTATATAGCCTTGTTGCAGTGACAACATTTTGCTTCGCGATCACCGCCGGCGTGAATGCGCAGGTGAAAACCGAAACCAGCACGGCAAGCGGCCCGGCAACCATTCAAGTGCATGTCGAGCGCGGAGAAGTGGTGCGGGTGGATGGAAACGACTTGCTGGTGAAGATGGAAGATGGGTCCCTTCGTGACTTCCCAAGCGTACCCGAGAGTACACGGATCACGGTTGACGGTAAACAAATGAGCATTCATGACCTCAAGCCAGGTATGAAGCTGGAGCGGACCATTACGACTACAACGACGCCAAAGACCGTTACAACAGTGCAGACGGTCACGGGAACGGTCTTGCATGTGATGCCTCCAAGCTCCGTGACTCTGCGATTGGAGGATGGTAGCACTCAGCAGTTCACGATCCCATCAGGACAAAAGTTCACGATAAACGGTAGCGAGACAAATGCATGGGGTCTAAGACCGAAAATGAAAATCTCAGCTACGAAAGTCGTAGAAGAACCTCAGACAGAGGTGGAACACCAGCGGCAGATAACCGGCACGATGCCACCCCCTCCAACTCCGCCATCAGCAGACCAACCTATCATCATTGCCATGGCTCGGCCAGTCCCGGCTGCGGCCCCATCTCCGGCGACGCACGAACTACAGGCAAAGACATTGCCCAAAACCGGGAGCGTGCTCCCGCTTGTAGGTTTTTTGGGTGGCCTAGCGTTTGTTACTGGGCTTGGGCTTCGCGTTAGTAGGTTTAAGTCCTGGTAAGGAATACCACCTCCGTGTCTAAGGGGGTACACAAGGCTTCAGAATCCGCCGGTTGGCCGGCGGGCTCTGCCATACTTACTTTGAAATCAGTGACACACCATATCACTGGATATTCTTTGGGACTTGGCAGGATCCGATCAGAACCAAAATTAACAGAGCCTCGGTAATAGTAATCAATTTTATCCAGCCCGCAAGGAGGTCTGAGCGCTCGCAAAATGCGCAAACCCGGCTCATGCTGCGTCGTTTCGCTCTCTCCAGGACAGGACGCTTTTTCATTCTGAAAGCAAACCGCGCCGATTTTCCCGGTGCAAAATGGCTTTGTTCCAATTGCGCCAAGAAGGATGGCCCTGCGGATCGATGCTTCCTCAAAGACCAGATAGTGCCTGAGCCAGATCGAAATTCTCAAATTACACACAGCAAGTTATCCATGCTGCTGTACGGTACACGGAGACTGCGTTGACTATGCTATGGCAGGTCTTTCGTTAACGCACAGTGAGATATGAGGCGGTAAACGGCACTACTCGGTAGTGTCTTGACCTTACAGCATTGGGGCATTACGCCAAAACACTCATGGACAAGTTCTGAATGGCACTGTCGCTACTATGAAATGCTGTAATCAACGAGAGGGGAAACTATGGAGAATCTAGCAATCGTGCTCCGACAGCTTCGAGACGAGTGTAAGCAGGCGCAGTTACAGGCCGACAAATTGGAAGAAGCGATCTCCGTACTTCAAGTATTGGCGGAACGAAGTACGGGAGCAGCAACTAGCGGCCAGCCAAAGAGAAGAATGTCAGCAGCGGGGCGAAGAAGAATAGCTCAGGCCCAAAGAGCGAGGTGGGCACGCTTGCGGAGGCAACCCCAAGCTGGGGTTATGGCAAAGTCCTCTACTGTCACTCCATCGAAGCGAAAACTATCACCCGACGGCCGGAAGAGAATCGCTGCGGCAACTCGAGCAAGATGGGCACGAGTAAAGGCACAACAGACGAAGAGGGCTTCATAGGCCAACTGAAGCTGACGAAGATCCCGCTGAATCAAGTAAAGGAAATGCGGCGTTTTCGGAGCGCTGCTGCTCTCAAGTGCCGAGAATGTTAATCGCGCGCGACGCGATGGCGACGGTCGTCACGAGTGAGATCGCACTTTCGACCATCATCAGCATCTTAGCCCGGGGTGTCAGCGGCAATACGTCGGTCGAACTGAACGCTGTCGCTGTCGAGTATGCAAGGTAGAGATAATCCACGAAAGTCGCGCGCCAGTCGGCCGGTGCGTCCTTGCCAGCGCTTTGTTGTGGGAAAAGCCAATCACGCCTCGGGTGCTTCGCCAGAGACGCAGGCCCGCCGCGATCGATCTGCCAGTACAGTAACGAGAACGTGAGAACGTTCATGACCCATACTGCCACACTTGAAGTGAGAAGCTGATTGCCTCCGATCTCTCTTGACCCCTGCATTATCGCGCCAAGCAGACGCGCCAAAGCAGCCACTGTCGTACCTTCCGCAATTGTGCAGAAAAGCAGAGTGTTGGTGCGTTCGACGCGCATCCATCGAACTTTGTCGGTGGTTAAATTGAGTGCGGCCATCGGCACAATTAGGGTGATCACAGCCATGTAAGGAACCCAAATGGGAAACACTCTGATGCGCCAGGGCAAGACTGTCAGCAAGAAAAGGACCGCGAGCGCTGTGATTGCTACGGGCCAGCGCGGTTCGATACGGATTGGTTCGCTTTGCTGGTTCACAGTGCCGTTGCTTTTGAATACTAAAGTTTGCTAGGCGAGTGCTACATCGATAGCTGGCACAAGTAACAGCCGTTGGAAAAACACGCGCAGATTGCAAATCACCATATCAGTAATCAGTTTAGGAACGATCTTCGAGAATCTTGGATTTAAAGAGAGGGTATGTCTGGTGGACATTGAGCCTCCTTTGATGGAAGGGGACCCTTTAGCTTATCGCAACAGCCACTGCAGCCAGGGCCGCCGGTAATGACCAAGCCCAATCGCCTAAATATGCTTCGGCTGCCGCAGCAGCAACGCAGCCGAAGAAAAATCCGATAAGCAGATGAGAAGCGCTTCTTAGTTGCTGGCTATCGCTCTTTCGCGAGGTCGAATCGATAAGCGCTAGTACAGTATTGGTCAAGTTGCCCGTCATGACTGCAGTCGAGGGCGCGACTCGCATTGTCAGCCGCAAGAGAGCAAACTGACAGGCCATGGACATCACAGCAATCATTGCCGCGATCGTAGCCATGGAGCCGTTCGGATCGGCAGACGGTTTGGTGATCACGCTGAAAATGAACACGCAAGCAATCAGCAAAAACTGAATTAGAAGAAGCAGACGCATCAAGCCTCTGCCGTGCCAGCCTGTTGTTCTGGTAATCAGCCCGGTGGCAGCGACGGCAAGGACAAAAACGGGAATAGCCAGAATCTCTGCGGTACTTATCCGATTGTGATGCACCATGAGAGCGCCGATGACCACGATGTTTCCAGTTATGTGGGCGGTGAAGATGCCCAGGCTCAAGAATCCGATCACGTCGACCATACCCGCGATTACGCTGAGCAAGGTCGGGAGCCACTCTTGAAACCGCCCGTCATCCGGGATCCCTTCAGCAAAAGAGAGAATGAGGTCCGAACAGTCTTCAATTGTCATCTCTTCTCCAAAGAGCCTCGGGTCGAAATTGTAAGTAGCATCTGAGCCCCAGAGTGCCGTACGGTCGAAGTGGGGCGACTGAAGCGTTCGATTCGGCTCCGCGCCCCGGTGTCGAAGGGAATGGGGGCCATGCCCTAGGCAGTGCGGGACTGTGCCACATAAGGCCCAACCATTTTCTTCGGATCGACGACACGATCGAATTCTGCCTCCGTCACGAAGCCGAGCTTGAGCGCGGCAGCTTTAAGCGTGAGGTCATTGTCCACTGCGTAGTGTGCAATTCTCGAAGCTTTCTCGTAGCCGATGACGGGCGAGAGGGCCGTAACCTGCATGAGCGACTCCTCGACGTATTGCTTGATTTTTTTCAAGTTAGGCTTGGTTCCTTCGATCAGGAATTTTCGGAAGTTCGTGCACGAATCTGCCATTAGGATGATTGAGTGGGTCACGTTATGGATGATCAGAGGTTTATAGACGTTCATTTCAAGGTAACCGCCGGCCCCGCCAAATCCTACCGCTATGTCGTTCGCCATCACTTGGACGGCCACCATCGTGAGGACTTCGGCTTGGGTCGGATTTACTTTGCCAGGCATAATCGACGAGCCCGGCTCGTTCTCGGGAATTTCTAGTTCGGCGAAACCCGCTCGCGGTCCACAGGACATCAGCCGAATGTCATTCGCGATCTTATACAGTGACACTGCAAGGGTGCGGAGTGTGCCTGAAAGTTGAACTTGAGCGTCGTGAGCGCCCTGCACAGTGAATTTGTTTGGCGCAGAAACGAAGGGGAGACCGGTGAGTTTGGCGATCTCAGCCGCAGCAGCGTCTCCGAAGCCAGGTGCGGCATTGATACCGGTGCCCACCGCCGTGCCACCTAGGGCGAGACGATAGATACTTTGCAAGGCGTCTTCCACTCGATCGAGATCATCCGCGAGCACACCCGCATAGCCTGACCACTCCTGCCCAAGAGTGAGGGGGGTGGCGTCTTGCATGTGGGTGCGGCCAATCTTGACGATGCCATCCCACTCCTTAGCTTTCGCAGCAATCGCATCGTGCAACTGCTTCACCGCCGGAATAAGCCGCTGCTTCACGTTGACAGCGGCCGCGATATTCATGGCCGACGGAAACGAGTCGTTCGAGGATTGAGACATATTCACGTGGTCATTGGGGTGAACCGGTGTCTTGCTCCCGAGGGGCGTACCGGTGAGCTGGCAACAACGGTTCGAGATTACTTCGTTCACATTCATATTGAACTGTGTGCCGCTGCCCGTCATCCAAACGTGCAACGGGAACATGTCGTGATGCTGCCCTGCCAGGATTTCATCGCAGACTCGAACAATTAAATCGTGCCGATCCCGATCGATGTGTTTGCCCGCTAAGTTGGCGTTGGCCGCACCCTTCTTTACAATCGCGTATGCCGTGATCATCTCGCTGGGAATTAAATCCTTCCCGATGCTGAAGTGTTCGAGCGAGCGCTGCGTTTGTGCGCCCCAGAGCTTGTCAGCGGCAACATCTACTTCGCCGAGACTATCGGTTTCCTTGCGAATTTCCTTTGTTGTTTTGTGAGCGACAGTTAACCTGAAACTGCGGTCTGAACCTTCAGATTTGTTTATCACCATCGTTTTGCGGACAGGCCGTCTCCGTTTTGTCACTCAAGTCTCTCCTTCCTGTGCCTTCGTCCTAAGCTGTCAAGTTGGTTCAGAGTCCACAAACGACGGCATGCTTCGCTCTAGTGCCCATGTTTGCGTAACGAAACCACCGGCTGCACGAGAACCATTAGCAGCGGGTCAAGAAGCGTATTGAATTCGACACCGTGTTCGGGGTGCCCGCGCGAGCATTGAGTTGCCGGATCGGATTGTTGACTCGCGGTTCTGTGCCTAACCCGGCGTCACTTCGACGGGCTATTGCAGTCTCCGACCACCGACGCAACGATCCGGAGGCGAAGGTCTGTTATGACTGCCGCTTTACCACTCGTTGCCGATGGGGTAGTACCGGTGTGATGCTCCAAAATACCAGTGACAGTTATCTGCTTGTTAACGTATTGCGTGAGATCCTTTTCCGTTTCGATGGGGTAGGAGCCACTCTCAGTCATTAGCGAATAACCCTGGCCGTTTTGTACCAAGCAACCGGTGACGCTTTGCGCTGCAGCAGTGCTTGAGGCTTGTGCTTGAGAAGCTGGCGGCGATTGCTGCGCAGCGACCACACACTCTGTGGAAATGGCCAAGAGCAGCGCCAGGATCAAGTTGGTAAAGTTTCGCATTGGTTGCACTCCCTATCGTGCTTTTATACGAATTGGATGCGTACGAGAACTGTCAAAACCAGCAGCCGAGTAAGCCGGTTATCCTGAGAGTGTGTTCAAGTGTCTTTTCTTGAACACCATTAACAGAATGGGGCAACAACAATCGCTAATGGCGCCCGTTGAGACGATCCAACTCAATTCTCTCCACTTTACTGACAGGACTAACAGTTGTTGAATCCCTAACAGGCTCAATATTCTGACAAGCAAACGCGAAGCGAACGGGCGTGAACCTAATAAGCAGTGAGAGCTCATAAGTATTTGACCGTGCAGAGAATGAAGGGATTATGACCAAACGATCTGCATCAAAAAAACAAGAGGAACCAAAAGACCATCCGCAGAGACTACATTTAGTTGAGAGACAAAGGACGAACGACTGGTCCCGTCCACAGGCGATGGCTATCCCGATGGAAGGATACTTCGCCCTGGAACAGGGACGGTACGGCCCCATCTTCCCCAGAACTCCCGCGGGCCACGGCTTCACTATTATCGCTAAGATCAAGCCGGGCACGGAAGACGAAATCCGACAGTACGGAAATAAACTAGAAAATGCGTTGGCCGGCGATCCCCACATCCTTGCTCCCCTCCAGTTGCATTACCTTCGGTGGGTTCTTTTTAACATCGGTCCGGACAAGTACTTCATGTATCAAGGAATCTTCGACACCGACTTTGACAAGTACACCGAGGACGCCGTCGAACTGTTCACTCAGACTGGTATCAATACTATTTTCGAGAAGCTTGAAGGATTTCCCATGGACTGGAAAACCAATGTTCCGGCGTTCATCAAATTTCTCCGCCAACACCAGTGCCCGAGCTTTTTGGAATACGGTGAATATCCATATGTTACTGCCGTCGAAATCAAGAAGGCGTTGAGGTTGAAGGAAGACTTCTCCGACATGCTCGACCAGATGCAGTAGGGAGCGATTTTGGTTGTGGAGAGCACAGTCCTTGAACTCGACGACATCCAGCATTTCCTGATTTCACGCCCACCTGCCCTTACCGCACGATACGAATTCTTGATGTTTCACCAACCGGCCTGTGGACGCGCGTGGCTGAAGGGCATTCTCGATAAGGTAGGAACGGCGAAAAACGTCGGATCCAACGAAGCAGATTCCAGGTGGGTAACTATCGCTTTCACCTGGAACGGTCTGCGGGCCCTCGGTGTCAATGAGACGTCGTTGGCGACCTTTCCCGAAGAATTTCGTCAAGGCATGGCAGCCCGAGCTGAAATCCTTGGCACAACCGGTGCCAACCATCCCGAACACTGGGTCGGGAGCCTTGGCAGTCCTGATCTCCACGCCATTGTCGTGTTGTTCGCCCGCAACCTTGCAGAACGCGAGCGAAGCACACGAGAGCACAGGAAGTATCTCGTCGAATGCCACGGCGTAGAGGCCCTCTCCTCTTTGAATTTGGAAGCCATCCCGCCGTTTAATTACGCTCACGAACATTTTGGTTACCGCGATCGGCTATCGCAACCGGCGATTGACGGAACGGGCGACGTACCCACACCCGGTTCGGGCCCGCCAATCAAAGCGGGCGAGTTTTTCCTCGGTTACCCCGACGAAAGCGGTACTCGACCAGCGTTGCCCCAGCCCGAGGTGCTCTCACGTAACGGCAGCTACTTGGCCTACCTCAGATTGGAAGAGCACGTGGGTGCCTTTCGCGACTTTCTTCGAGAACATGGCGAAACAGCCGACGAACAGGAACTGATCGCTGCCAAACTAATGGGGCGCTGGCGCAGTGGGGCTCCGCTTACGCTAAGGACGGACAAAGATGATCCCGCCTTAGGCGCCGACATGCAACGCACCAATGACTTCAACTATGGAACGATGGATCCTTACGGTTATGGCTGTCCGGTGGGCTCACATATTCGGCGTATGAACCCGCGCGACACAGCCGAAAATATGCAGCGACGAAAGATGATCCGGCGAGGAGGCACCTACGGCCCCCCGTTACCGGAAGGCGCGCCGGAAGATGGCGTGGAGCGCGGAATCGCCGCATTTGTCGGATGCGCGAGCCTTGTACGCCAGTTTGAATTTGCCATGAACGTGTGGGTAAACGATCCCAAGTTCAAGGATCTCGGAAACGAACGCGATCCCTTCGTCGGTACTCAGGACGGCACGTTCGACATTACGCTCCCGAAGCGGCCGATTCGAAAGAAAATCAAAGGCCTACCAGCTTTTACCACGGTGCGAGGAGGGGCTTACTTTTTCCTGCCGGGCATGAAGGCACTTCGGTATCTCGCGACACTCGAGGATGGGAGCTAGGCTTCAAA
>Ga0075426_10001231_pt1 | contig 18131 bp, 19 predicted proteins | sample SoiMethybrSBSTD5_FD_75304 | JGI IMG/M metagenome (GOLD analysis project Ga0075426, IMG submission 75304) | Bulk soil microbial communities from a Populus tree surrounding site in Tennessee, USA - Soil MetaG P. TD hybrid SBSTD5 | ecosystem: Environmental > Terrestrial > Soil > Tree plantation... | reverse complement strand
GTTGAGCTACAAGTCGCTTCACTTCAATGAAGTAAATTTCAACAACAGAAAAGCGCCGCGCGCGTTGACCGCTTTCAACTCGCTTTGGAAAGTCATCGGAAAATTCGATACCGACTTTGACGTTGTGATTGCAGGAGTGACGGTGCCCAAAGGCTCTTACACGATGGGCATCAACTTCGACGCGCAGGACAATTTCAAACTGGTTCTCGGACACGGCGGCAAAGACATAACAATTCCGCTTCAGTTCGCAATGGACGGTTCGCCAGCCAACTATCTGACATTCGATTTCAGACCCGAGAACGACACCGATACGTTCGCGATCGAAGCGCGCTACGGAAAGGCACGCGTCTCTGCCGAGGCAAAGGTTCCGTATCTCGCTCCGCACGAACATCCGGGCGAAGCCGCGCCCAAACCAGCCGAGAAGAAGCCATAAGCGCGCCGCCTGGAGCTAGCGTAGTCACAAACAGTTTGCGAAGGACGCGGCCGTCTTGGTCGCGTCTCAACTTTCTGTGCTCAGTGCCGCCCTCAGTTAGGGCACATTCGGAGATTCGATGAAAAAGTTTCTGTTTCGAGCCAGCACGTCGATTTCGATAGTTGCTCTAGTGCTGCTTTCGGCTTCCTTCTCTTTTTCTCACGCTCAAAACGTCGCTCCTGCGCTCGAGCCTCCGCCCTATCAGTGGCCTCGAAGCCATAACTACGACGTTCAACACTACAGAATCGAACTTAGCTTCGACTGGACAAAGCAATCCGTCTCCGGTGAGACCACGATCACATTCAGGCCGTTTGCGCGCGACGTGAAAGAGATTGAAATCGATGCCGGTGACATGACGATCAAAAGTGTCAAGCTTGCCGGCGGCGCGCCGCTTCAGTTCAGCTACGCGGACAACGAAAAGCTTCACGTCACGCTCGATCACCCTTACGCCGAATCGCAGGACGTTTCGGTCGCGATCAATTACACAGCGACACCAAAGCAAGGGCTCACCTTCATCACGCCGACTGAAACTGATCCGACTCGGCCCCGTCAGATCTGGTCGCAGGGTGAAGCGCGAACCAATCACTATTGGTTTCCGTGTTACGACTACCCTAACGACAAGGCCACTAGCGAGCTGATCGCCACAGTCGATGACAAGTTTCAGGTTGTTTCGAACGGCTCGCTGGTTGAAACGCGCAGCGACCCCGCAAACAAGACGAAGACCTTTCATTGGAAGATGGATCGACCGTTCTCGAGTTATCTGGTCTCGGTGATCGTCGGTCAATACGAAGAGGTCAAGGATCAGTTCAAGGACAAGCCGGTAATTTCATACGTCTACCCCGGCCAGGCTGAAGACGGTCGCGTTTCATTCGGTAAGCTCGCTCAGATGGTCGCATTCTTCTCGCAGAAGATAGGCTACGACTATCCGTACTCGAAGTACGCTCAAACGATGGTGCGAGACTTCGGCGGAGCGATGGAAAACATCACGGCGACGACGATGACTGATAACGCCGTGCACGATAAGCGAGCGTCACTGGATATCTCTTCAGATGAGATCATCTCACACGAACTTGCGCATCAATGGTTCGGCGACCTGCTCACGTGCCGTCACTGGGGTGAAATCTGGCTCAACGAATCGTTCGCGACATTCTTTGAAGCTCTTTGGACGGAGCACGACAAAGGCAAAGACGATTTTCTTTATGAGATGTACGGCGATCAGCAAGGCTACTTCCAAGCGTGGAATTCTGGCACTCGGCGACCGATAGTGACGGTGCGGTACAGCGATCCAGATGCCGTCTTCGATGCTTATGCCTATCCGCGAGGCGCCGCAGTCTTGAGCATGCTCCGATATGTTCTTGGTGAAGAATCGTTCTGGAAAGCGATCAATCATTACGTAACAAAGTATCAGTGGCAGAACGTCGAAACATCGGATCTGAAGACCGCGATAGAAGAGGCGACCGGTCAAAATCTTTCATGGTTCTTCGACGAGTGGGTCTACAAGATGGGTCACCCCGAGTTCGAAATCACATCGAGCTACGATGGTGCGAAGACGCTCAAGCTCACGGTCAAGCAAACTCAAAAGCCGGATGACAAAAGGCCGTGGTTTGCGTTTCCTGATTTCTTCACGATGCCCATAGACATAGCAATCACAACCCAGTCAGGTGAGAAAGTTCATCGAGTTTGGATCGACAAGGCCGAGAAGGAGTTTTCATTCGAAGTCGATTCGAAGCCGCTGATCGTCAACTTCGACCGAGGCAACTACATCATCAAGCAGGTGAAGTTCAATCGCAGCGACGATGAGCTTGCCTATCAGATGCTTCACGATTCGGATGTGATGGGCAGAGTTTCAGCAGCGTTATCATTGAGAGGACACCCCGGCGATACGGTTGCGAAAGCACTGTCGGAGGCCGCGACAGGCGATGCTTTTTGGGGTGTTCGCGTGGAAGCTGTGAAGTCGCTCGCGGTTTTGAAGAGCGAAGCCGCGCGCGGCGGTTTGATTCAAGCTGCGGCCGACAAGGACTCGAGGATTCGCCGCGAGGCGATCAAAGGTCTCGGCGATTTCAAGGACGCGAAGCTCGCCGACATGTTCGTGAAGATCATCAATACCGATCCTAGCTACTTCGCGGTTGCCGAAGCTGCGAATGCTCTCGGCCAAAGCGGAGCACCGCAAGCGTACGACGTGCTCGCGGCAACAATCAAAACGCCCTCGTGGCAAAGCACTATCCAAGCCGGCGCGCTTCGCGGACTCGCTGCGCTGAAGGACCCACGTTCGCTCGAGGCCGGATTGAAGTATGCGACGCCCGGCAATCCAACCAGCTTGCGCTTCGCAGCGTTTCAGACTCTAGCGGAGACTGGAAAAGGAAACGACGGCGCGCTTGAAGTTCTGTTGTCGGCGTTGAAAGAGAAGTCGCTTCAGGTTCGCTTCAATGCCATGCAGGCACTGGCCAAACTCGGTGATGCACGAGCGATACCTGCGCTCGAAGAATTACAGAAATCGCCCGACGTTCCACCATTCGCGCGGCAGTTCGTCAACGGCGCGATAAATCAAATCAAGAACCAGAATAAAGGGGGAGAGAAAAAGAATTAGAAGCCTCGCGCGTATGACGCGACTTGTTTGGACTGCCCTCTTGAAGCGGCCAAAGGAATCGTCGGCTTTTCCTCAATCGGTTTTCTTTGGTCGCGCTCATCTTGTTCCTTCTTCACAATTTGTACAGTTCTCGAAACCACGATACAAACGTCGCGGCACTAGGGGCATTTGGATTAAGAATCTTTTTCGTCAATGCGATGCCTGGATACTGCCCTGGTGGGTCTTGCCATGCCAGCCAAGTATATAAATGCGCCTTCTCAATATGGGAGTCCCGACATCCACAGCCAAGCGCTCGAGCTTTAGCAACTGAATCTGTAGCATGTTTCCAATGGTGCGCACAATCATCGGGAACTAGAAATCTCAGAAACGTTTCTAAGCTGCCGTCTGCGATATTATCTGGCATTATCCAGGCTCCAAGCCGCAGCCCCTCATCGTTTTCTACGATCAGGCCGGTTTCTGGTAAAGACTCCGGTAGCGACGGAAATATACCAATGCATCTATTCCGAATGCGTTCGTACCGCCCCTTTGGTTTTGTATCGGCATCCAGCATGACCCCGACCGTTTGAACGCCGTGAGTTTTTAGGAGTGTCGTAAGGTAACCATCTCTAAGAATCTCTTCTGCACCATTACCAATTTCTATCCAGACCGGGGCGTGGTTCTTATCCTCAGGCCAATCAATATGGGCTCGCATGAGGCCTTGAACCGAAAACAGGTCATCGTAGCCTTCTACTACTAGTTGTTTTGGTCTAGTGCGCACACGTGATTCTTAACGAACCTCAATATTCTTTTCCGCTGCGACCCTGATCTCGCTCTCACTGTAGGGAATAGCTTTGCGCTTTCCCATCTCAATCCGTTGCAGAGTGACAGCATTTGCAGAGTCGGTGTCGCTAAGACAGACCGAAGCAAGACTATGGATACAATCGAAACTGTGTGTGGTGGCGAAAACTTGAACATCCAAGTCCTTGGCGGCCCCAAATATTAATCGCCACATATCTGACATAACCGTATAGTGGAGACCGGTATCAATTTCGTCTACTAAGAGAACCCCACCTTTGCATTGTGTAATCGCAATGGCCATAGCTAACATTCGCCACATGCCGTCACCCATACTACCAATTGGAATTGGTTGCTCATTCCCACTGCGTTTGATAATAAAGCCTCCGCGAGTTTGGAAATAAGCCTGCGCGGAGGATTGCGCCGCAATCCGTTCTATATCGTGGTCCAAAAACTGGAGTGCACGCAAAACGAGGTTTTCGCTTGGTGTCAGCGCTACCTTATCCCAAAGGGAAACTAAGTCATCACTGTCAAGCGATTCCGTTGTTATAAACTGTGAAGGGCTCTCTTCTGTACCGGCTCTTCTGCGCAATCTTCGCGGAGGTGCCTCAAAAACGTCCGGCGAAATACCGAGAGCCCGAGTCAATGATAGTGTCGAGACGGGAGCGGGCGGGACACCTTTAATTCGAAGCACGAGTCTGGATGTAATCGGACTAGCTTCGCCCGATGCCAATAGCTCTTCTCGTTTCTTTTGACTCAGCTCGCCAATCGTAAAAGTAACGTGTCGTTCCGGCGTCTCATTTTTGGCTGATAAGGTAAAATTTGAGCCCACGTGCGCCTCGTGACCGGTGAACAAGTGTGACACGTCTAATTCAGGAGTCACATGCCGTGGATTACGCTCTCCGGGCAATCGTTCACCTCGACGCCATAAAAGTTGCCATAATGCCATCGGATCGCCACGCGAGGTTAATAGGTGAAGCGCCTCCAGAACGGAGGTCTTACCGCTGTTATTGGTTCCCACCAACAGATTAAGGCGGCCAAGCCCCTCCATCTCAAAGTGCTGAAAGCCGCGATAGCCTTCTATTTGTATTGAGGAGATCATCGTCGTCTATGCTTATGGCACGCCGCCGTTGTCGGACATGTTTAGCATGCTTCGGTGACTTAACAGGCGGCCAAGTCCTTGCCCGTCAGCCCCCGGTAGGTTACGCGCTTTCCGACAATACTAGCAATGCTTGAACAAACCTTTCTGCATCAGTCAGTTCTCGGCGATTGAATCGGAAGGTCTGTTCTTCCAAATAGTCACTGGATCTGTAGTATGTCACATAATATTACCCTGATAAGCAACCCCAAAAAAAGGCTACCGCTATTGATAGAGCCTTTCTCGTCACTTCTTTTTCCTCCTTGCAAAGCGATCTGGACCTCGCCGCTCTTCACAATGAAAGCATCGCGCGAGCAGCCGTCCGACAGGAACTTATCCGATGTGGCCACTTGCCTTCAAGCGTGTTGCGATCAGATTGTAGACGCTCGCATTGAAGACGAGGCCGACGTGCGTGCCCGACACTTCAAAGTTGGTTGCTGAATCGTCGGTCACACAGACTCTCCAGTCTACGACGCCATCACTCTTGGTATAGACGGCGGTTTGAAGGATTGATTCGGGCAAGCCGTTTTGCACGGCGACGACGGCCGCACATCCGCAATAACCCGTATAGCAGTCCGCCGGGAGATTGCCGTTCTGGCGTCGAATGCGCTCGCGAACGCGCTCGCCGGCTGCGAGCACAAGCGGATGAGATCGAATCCCTCGAAACGGCGAGCCTAATGTGATCACCGAAGCCACGCGATCGGGAGTTTGCGCAGCGGCTGAGCGCGCAATGACTCCACCAAGACTATGGCCAACCAGGTGAACTTTGCGCCCGGTATCGGAGTGAGCCTTAGTGATGGTCTCCGAAAGGCGATCGACCAGAGTGTTGACACACTCGGCGTTCCAGCCTATTCGCGACATGTAAGACCGGTACCCGATGCGTCGCAGCCAATAGTAAACCTCTTGCAGATACATGTCGGTTCCCATGAATCCGGGAATGACGATGACTGCGGACCCATCGCCCCGCGGAACGCCCAGCCCGTAATACACCGGCGATGAACGCAGCGCGATCCACTCGAGTCCAACGAACACTTCTCGCCAGAGTGGACGCTGTGAGCTTTCCTGATCCTTGAAAAAATCGCCGCTTGAGGTTGTTGAGCTTGATGAGGTTGATGCGGGCACTAACACGCTCCTCTCGATTCTACGATGGGTACGCGTCCTACTGCTTTTTACCTCGGCGCGCCTTCATGACCTTGGGCTTGATTTCTTCGACTCCTGCGGCGGCGCGCAATTCAATGAATGATTCTTCCAGCGCCTCTTTGAGTTTCTCGACATCGGGCATCGCCTGCGTATCCGACGTCAGTCCGAAGTACAGATTCTGATCGTAGCTCATAATAGCGCAGCCGCAGCCGATCGCATAGCCGACCGGAACATAAGGGTAATAGGCTATCATTCGCTTTCCCATCGCGTAGAGCGGAACTTGCGGGCCCGGCACATTGGTCGAAACCATATTGAACGCCGGTATTGGAGTTGCCGCCATCGCGCCCGCGAACGCATGCACCGGCGCCGGCAGAATTCCCATCAGCGCGGAGAAAAGATTCAAGCCTTCCGCAACGCGACCGCTCTTCATCGCGGTAGTCCTGCGATTGATGAATTGAAAACGTTCGATTGGAGCACGCATATCGAGAGGAATCTCGACTGGCAACATCGAAACGAGATTGCCCAGCGCGCCGCGTTGATCCTGTTGCCGCAAGCTGACTGGCACCATCACTCGAAGCTGGCGACCGACAGTTTGCTGACCGTGATGTTCAGTATAACGCGAGACCGCTCCCGACAGCGTAGTGAGGACTACATCGTTTACAGTGCCACCTAGCGCCGCTCGAATCGCGCGTGCTTCAGCGAACGAGAACGTGCTCCACACGAGCTTGCGTTGGCCCGAGCACGGCCGATTGAACGGCAGCAGCGATACTGGAGTTGCTAGTTGCGGAATGGTATTGCTGGTTTCTCGCACCGACTGCCTGCTTTGCTCGTCGGCAAGAGCTTGCGTCAGGTTCAACAACCCATTCTGAAACTCCATCCACCGATTCATTCCTTCTTGCATACCACCTAGCAGCGTGTCAAAGAACCGGCGCGTCGCATCTGGCCGCGGCAGTTGGGGAGGCCGCTCGGGCGCTTTCAAACGTTTGGGTACTTCCGGCGAGATGTCCAAGACAATTTTGAGCAGATCGACGCCTGAGACTCCATCGACCATGCAATGATGAACGCGCGCGATCATCGCAGTGCGCTTTCCCTTCAGACCGTAGATGAGATAAATGTCCCACAGCGGTTTGCTGCGGTCCATCATCGGAGTGAACAGTCGTCCGGCCAAATCGATCAACTGGGCTTCGCCGCCGGGCGCATCGATCTGGATTTTGAAGATGTGACGATCTATGTCGAAGTTCTGATCGAACTCCCAGGTCGGGTGCGCCATTCCAAATGGATCGGGAGTCACAACCTGCTGATAGCGCGGCAGCAGATGCATCTTCGAGTCGACCATCGCGACGAAGTCATCAAATGGAATCTCGCTCTCAAACAGGCTCACGCTTCCGATGTGCATTGTCGCTTCCTTCTTTTCGAAATAGAGGAAGCTCGCATCCATCGAAGTAAGCCGGTGATTGAGAGTTGGTTGTGACATGAATATCCAAGGTGGTCGATGGCTGGTGATCGGTGGTCGGTTATCGCTTTAGCGATCGAGAAAGACCGTTAATAAGCCGTCCGACACTTGCAGCTAACGACGCCAACTTGTCTGCCTCCTCTCACGTCAGGTATTCAAGCCCTTGAGCAATCAGCAGCTGGGTCTCCACTTCGCAGAGTGAACCGTGCGCCATCGAGAGATGGTGCAAGAATTCCTTCGTTGAGTCGCGGCCCTGACCTTCTGCAATATTCGATGGAACAGAAACAGCGGCTCTGCGAAGTTGATTCGTCAATCCATAAATCTCGTCCCTCGGGAAGAGCTTCGTGACTCGATAAACCTCAGCGACCAGGTCCATCGACACCTGCCATGTCTCCAGATCACGATAACTCTTTACACCCATAGTTTCCTTACCGACCCATTGACAACTGACGACCGCTGCCGATCACCGATCACCGACCACCATCTTCATTCCGTGCTTGGGTCTGAGAGTGATCAACGGCTGAGTCTTAATCGGGTGACTAGGAGCGAGTCGAAGTTTCCACTTCTGGGCAATCACCGTCAGCAGCACGACGCCTTCCATCCATGCGAACGCTTCGCCTATGCAAAGACGAGGACCTCCGCCAAACGGAAAGTAAGCATATTTAGGTCGGCCCGCTTGCGCTTCCGGGAGCCATCGATCCGGATTGAATCTCTCAGGCTCAGCATAATAGCGCTCATCGTGATGAGTGACGAATTGGCTCATCAACACGATGGATTTGGCAGGCACATGATAGCCTCCGATCTTGCAAGCGCTCACCGCGCGGCGGCTCATAACCCACACCGGCGGATAAAGTCTCATCGCTTCGGTGAATACCCGCTCGACGTAGCTCAAACTCGGTACGTCCTCGACAGTCGGGAGCTTGCCGGCAAGCACGCTGTCGATTTCGTCGTGCATCCTCGCTTCAACTTCGGGATTCTGCGAGAGCAAGTACCAAGTCCAGGCCAGCGCGTTCGCGGTCGTTTCGTGTCCAGCCAGAAACAGCGTCATAACCTCGTCGCGCAGTTGCTCATCAGACATTCCTCCGCTTCCCTCTTCGGTGTCCTGAGCGAGGAGCAACATTGAAAGCAAGTCTCCGCGATCTACCCCGGCATCTCTGTGCTCGCCGACAATGCGATAAATAGTTTCATCGAGTCTTTGCTTTCCGCGTTTCACACGGCGATTTCGCGCGGTCGGTAGCTTGTCGGTAATCTCGGTTAGTGGAGAAGAAAAGGTCGCGAACAGTTCGAGCACTTCGGTCAAGGCCTGACCGATTTCACTAGCTTCACCCTGAACATCGGCGTCGAACAGAGTCTTTGCCACGATTGCGAGCGTGAGCTGCATCATCTCCTGCGCAATGTCGCGAGTTTCGCCTTCTGTCCAGCGGTCCCGAGTGCGCGCGGCATACTCAGCCATGACAGCGCCGTAAGCGGCGATGCGCTGCTTGTGAAACGCGGGCTGTGAAAGACGCCGCTGACGGCGATGAAAATTGCCTTCGCTTGTGAGCAGTCCTTTGCCCAGAACTTTCTTCGCGCGTTGAAGTCCGCGTCCCTTCAAGAAGTTCCAATCGTTGGCAACAAGCACGTCTTCGATATACTCGGGTTTGCTAAGAAGAAAAGTGCGTTGTGGTCCGAGCTTGAAGGTCGCGATGTCGGGATACTCGCGAGCGATCGTGACTAGAAACTTGAGCGGATCACGGCTCATCGGAACAAGCTGATCGCCGAGCGCTTTGCGCTTCGGTCCGGGCGCAAGCTTGCGCTCAGCCTTGTGCTTCGCGATCACCGTTCTAGTTGCGCTTGACATAGCGTTCACCGCGGAGCCTATTTCGTCGAAGCTTCGCGAGGCATCAGGATTGCGAAGCCAGTTCCGAATATCGAGCTGTGTTGTTTGAGCGCACTCGCCAGGCAACTCACGCGCTGGGGCATCTCCACAATCGTTTTTTTGCGTTTGTTGCCTTCGATCCCTGGCCCGATCGCGAACGCAATGGCTTCTCGCTCGCGTCCACCAAGCCAGTATCTGACTTCCGGGTGCCCTGCAAGATTCTTGAGCCAGTTCGAGTGACGCCTTACCGTGCTAACGACAACGAGATCACCAACCAACGCAGCCATCAACGGCACGCTGGAGAGATTGCCGGTCTTGCGGCCGAGAGTCTCGATGACGATAGCCCCAGCCGGAAAAAGCACCGGAGCGCCAAGGCCCGCGCGTACCAACGGTTCTACAATCTGATTCAGCCCGCGAAAGAAGTCGGCTTCGAGCCGCTCGAGCACCGGATTTAACATATCATTCCGTAAGGCCGGTCACATCATAAGACATCACAATCAAGTCGTGAGTGCGATCCTGCCGGTCGATGACGTAATCGGCCAGCAAGGCTTCGGCGCGAAAGCCAAGCCGCTCGAAAACCTGCAGCGCGCCTCGCTGTTCGGAAGCCATGCGCGCGACGATTTTTTGCAGACCAAGTTCTCTTGCAATCCCGAAGAGTTCGTTCGCAAGTAAGTGTCCCAGTCCAACACCGCGAAAGTCCGGACTGATCAGCAGCACGATTTCGCCGAGATGCCGCGTCCACTGAAGGGCGTTATGGCTGAGAGTTCCGTGTCCGACCAATGTGCCGTTCGACTCAGCGAGAACTGTTTTGATTTGTCCCGTCTTTATGTTGTGCGCCCACTGCTCGAGCGCTTCCGGTCTGGTTATGTCGACTGCCAGGAATAACAAATCGTCCGCCGGCAGCGCCTTTGCGAAACCCATCAACGCATCCCGATCCTCTGGCTTCATCAATCGCAGCGAAATCTGTTTGTCTTTGAGCGTGGTTGTCCACGGATAAGTTCGCTTCGCGTCGTTGGACATCAGAATCTCCTGGCTCGAGTTTCGACGTTTGAGTGTACGCCTGAGACGTTATTATCAACAGCCCGTCGCAGTTCAGCTCGATAGGGTTCGGTGAGGCCAGGCGACTCGCTTCGAAAGCGAGTCGCCTCATCCATTGAAAGAATCTGTCTCGCTAATTCCTTTTCTCAGTAGAACTCATGAAAGGAAGCTGGGTTGCGAGGTCGAGCCAGCGCTTTTGAACTTCGACGTAGTTAGTCACCGCCTGTTGCGCGAAGTCGGCTAGAGCTGCGGCGGGCGATGAGTCATCGAGATTCAAGCTGTCCTTGAGCGCCCTGATAACCTGCGCATTCTGCTGCGCAGCGAAGTCCAGCCACTGAGTGCGCGCTTTTACAAACGCGTCCAGACCTTGGCCGGCATAATCGGAGATTGCGCGAGAGACGTCCGCAGGCTTCACGCTAACGCCTGCGCGTATCGCATCGTAGAGCTGAGTGCTTTGCTGAGAAGCAATCTCGGCCCAGCGACTCTGGGCTTCCACTATTCCCTCGATTCCCTGTCGAGCCCAATCAGCCAGCGCCGGAGTCGGCGCGGTTCGATAGAAAACCATGCCCTCCTCGATCGCTTTGAGCACCAGCGCGTTTTGCTGCGCGGTCAAATCGATCCACTTCTTCTGAGCATCAACGAGATGCTCGACGACTTTCTGGGCCCATTCGGCTGCGCCCGTCTCGGCAGCTTTGCTCGCAGCCGCCGCTTGATTACCCGCGCTCTTGTGAGTTGATTTTGATTTCGTAGTCATGAATTTGCCCCGTCCTTTCCATAAAGAGAAATTGCATTCGTCCCAAATCGCACCCAAAGAATAGCAGAGAAAACTTGATTGTCAAGTACAAAATGCTGCAGCTGCGAAAAATAAATTATAATTCTGGAATCCACGCGAGTTCCATAGACACAGAACAAGACTATATTCTCCATAAGAGCTATTATTAGAGCTCTGGCAATGTTCGCGCCTGCACAACAATTGCATCTGACTGATAGCGTGAAGGATATGTGAATGACCTGGACATCATTGCTGCATTGTGCTACATTTTCGCCGTGCCCGCAAAAAAGCGATCCCAAAAGAGAAAAAAACCAGAAGGCGATCAGAGACCTGATCGCATCGTGATTAAACGCTATGGCAATCGACGACTATACAACACTGAAACCAGTGCGTATCTCAACTACCAGGATCTTGTTAAACTGATTCGAGAAGGTCACGACGTTCAGGTGATCGATTCGCGCACGAAGGCCGACGTTACCAAGCCGGTGTTGATGCAGGTGATCCTCGAGGAAGAGAAGAATCAAAGCGTGCTGCCAGTCTCATTTCTGTTTCAACTGATCCGTTCTCGAGAGTCAGCCGTTCAGGATTTCTTCAAGAACTATCTCTCCAGCAGCTTTGAGGCTTATCTTAAAACAAAAGAGGAATTCGATCGCCGCTTCCGTGGCTTTCTGCAAATGAGTTCAACCTCCCCGCAGCTTTGGGAGAAGTTAGTACCGGGAGCAGAGGCAGTAAAAGAATTCTGGGGCTTGAACAGGAAAGAAGAAGAGAAGTAACCGCAATCACTCAAGCAAAGCGTTCACAGCTTGAGATTCTCACGGGCAATCAGTTAGACATCAAGCCTTCTGTGGGTTATGAAGTTTCAGAGATCCTGGTCACGAGTCACTTTTACAACCTGGCTACTGTTAGCGGGTGTGTCGATCCTTCGCGGCTCCGCGGCGGTTCGAGGTCAGGGCGAGGAAAACTGCTCGACATGTCATCGTCAACAAAAGGACAACTCGGTCGTCACAATATTTAAGACAAGCACACACGGCCGCGTTGGGATAACATGCGATCGCTGTCACGGTGGCGATGCTTCGCAAACGGAAAAGACGAAGGCTCACGCGGATCATTTCGTCGCGAAGTTCGACACAGCGGCAACACTTGAGATGTGCGGACGTTGTCATCGTCAGCCGCTCGAGTTCTTCAAGTCGAGTCATCACGTCGCCGCTCGACCTAATGCTCCGCGCCTCGATTGTATTGAATGTCATGGAGTGCATGCGATCGGAGCTTACTCGGAGTCGTTCAGGTGGACTCAGTTCTGCGTGGGGTGCCACGGGCTCGAGTATTTGCCGGCGCTGCCCCGCCCGTTTCAGGATATGCTCGCGATGATGGATGAGCTCAATGATGGGCTTCATCGTCTTGAACAAAAAGGCAGTATCAAACCGGATCTGATTCAGCGCCGAAAAGAGATTCGGCATATGATTTCGGAGCTAGTGCACAAGACTGATTCGAAGGGTGGAGCCGAACGCATCCCGCACATCCTGGAATCAGGCAGGACCTTGAAAAGGCAGATCGAGTCGGAAGAAAAACGATAGCTGGCTGCATTCCGACCCCAAGCATCAAGAGCACACCAACGTTAATTCGAACTTGCGTGACGATAAATCGTAGGGGCAGGGCTTGTCCCTGCCCGGGTCGCGCTACGAGCGCGGTGACCGTCATTTCCTTCGTCAATTCGGGCAGGGACAAGCCCTGCCCTACACCTATCGGGCTACATTGCTGACTTGCGTGGAAGCGTCGGATCGAAGTAGGCTCTTGTGCGCTCGAGAGCTCGAATTACACGCAATCAAGAATCAAACATAACGAACGCTGAAGACTCAACGGAAAGGAACTACGCCATGTGGACTCGCAAGTGTTTCGCCGACGAAGACAAGCCTATTCAATCTCCGATACCGACTGAGATCTTCTCGAACGAGGAGTTCATTCCGCCGCCGCAGTCTGCGCAACAGCAACGATGGGAAGCGCGCATAACCGAGATGTCCGAGCAGTGCGCGAAAAAGCTTGGCCTTTCTCGCCGCCGATTTCTCCAAACAACCGGCGGCATGGCCGTGGCGATGCTCGCCTACAACGAAGTATTCGGCAAGACTTACGAGGTCGATCCCATCGAAGCTCTCGACCCGGGTGCGTATGCTGAGAAGTGGCCGAAGACAGAATTCATCTTCGACAATCAAACTCATCACGTCGACGTCGAGAGCAAATGGTTCGAAGCGACCGACGCTGGCCGACAAGCTGCAGACTTCCTGCGCAACTTCCGCCCTAACGCCAACTCGACCGCCGAGCGCCTTTCGCTGTTGAACGAAGCGCACTACATCAAAGAGCTTTTCATGGACAGCGATACGATGATGGCAATCATCAGCGGCGTGCCTACCGCCGAATGGCGTGAGAACATTCTTCCACCCGACAAGATGGTCAAGACTCGCAACGAGATCAATCAAATGGCCGGCGGTTCACAGCGTATGCTGAGTCACGGATTGCTGCGGCCAAACATGGGCAAGTCCGAGTTCGAAGAAATGGAGCGCCAGGTCAAGACGCTCAAGATCAACTCGTGGAAGATGTATACCGGTTCGCTCATCGGCGATGGGCCTTTTTGGCTCGACGATGAGAAAGTCGCATATCCGTTCTGGGAACGAAGCCGCAAACTCGGCGTCAAGAATGTGTGCATACACAAAGGCCTGCCGCTCGGGTTGTTCAACGAAGAGCATTGCCACCCGAAAGACGTCGAGAAAGTCGCAAAGGACTTTTCTGATTTCAACTTCATCATCTATCACTCAGGGTGCAACCCCACGCCCGCTGGCGGGCGCCGTCGTGAGGGTGCGCAAGCTGGCCCGCAGTACATTCCGTGGTGCTCGGAGCTGATCGACATCGTCAAGCGCAATAACTTGAAGAACGTCTACTTCGAAATGGGCAGCACCTGGAACATTCTATCGGGTGGCTATGGTGGAACGGATCAGCCGGCGATGCATTTCCTGGGACAGATTCTGAATCTTCCCGGTGGCGAAGATCACTTGATCTGGGGCACCGATTCGATCTGGGGCGGCAGCCCTCAATCTCAGATCGAAAGGCTCCGTCGATTCCAGATTCGCGACGATGTCGCGGAGAAGTTCGGCTACAAGAAGCTGACTCCTGAGATCAAAGCAAAGATATTCGGCTTGAACGCAGCGCGACTCTACAAGGTCGACGTGAACGCGAAACGCAATGCGATTCAGACCGACAAGATCTCCGAGATGAAGCGCGAGTACGACGAGAAGCCTCGCCCGAGCAACACGCAGTTCGGATGGGTGTGGCGCACTCGCGGGCAAAGAGCCTAGCCCAATTCCGCAAACAAACCCTGTACGGGCGCCCCTCCGTGGGCGCCCCTTCTTGTGTCGAGCCGAGATTAAATCGGGAGAATGAAGTGAAGGAACGGAGTCTTATCGACAAGTTCAAAAAGATGCTCGCCCAAAGCGCGCGTGCAGTCGTCTTTACTGGCGCGGGCATCAGCACCGAGTCCGGCATTCCAGACTTTCGAAGTCCCGGCGGCATCTGGACCAAATATCAGCCAATAGACTTTCGCGAGTTCATGTCTTCGGACGAAGCGAGGCGTGAAACATGGCGACGCAAGATCGCCGTCGATGAAGCCGTCTCGCAAGCCCAACCCAACCGAGGTCATCGCGCAATCGCTCATCTCGTCGCGCAAGGCAAAGCATCAAGCATCATCACGCAGAACATCGACGGCTTGCATCAAAGATCGGGCGTCCCGGACTCACAAGTCATCGAGCTTCACGGTAATGGAACTTATGCGGCGTGTCTTGACTGCGCCCACCGTTACGAGCTCGAAGAAATGTTCGCGGCGTTCAACTTGAACGAAGAGCCTCCGGTTTGTGATTGTGGAGGCTTCATCAAGAGCGCGACGATCTCCTTCGGCCAGCCGATGCCGTTTGAAGCGATGCGCCGCGCCCAGGCCGAATCACTGAGCTGCGATTTGTTCATCGCGATCGGGTCTTCGCTTGTCGTCTATCCTGCAGCTTCGTTCCCAGGAATAGCGAAACAAAACGGCGCACGTTTGGTGATATTGAATCGCGAGCCGACCGACCTCGACTACATGGCAGACCTCGTGCTCAATCTTGAAATCGGACCGACGCTCGGTGAAGCAACCGGCGTCAACTAACTTTATAGTTCCGCTCGACACCGAAATTCGCCTTAGCTACGATGTGTCTGAAGCCAATTTGCACGCGTTGGAGAAGATCACATGATATCGGCAAAAGATGAGATGACCAGGATAATTGAAGCGCAACCGGATGACATTTCATACGAGCAACTTCTTCGAGAACTCGCCTTTTCTGGAATGGTAGAGCGTGGGCTACACGATTCCCTCTCAGGTCGAACTATAGAAGACGAAGAAATGCGCCAGAGAATCTCAGAATGGGAAAAATAAGATGGACCTCCGAGGCCGCCCGCAATCTTCAGGACATTCACGACTACATTGCACAAGATGATCCTGCAGCCGCGATTGGTGTAGTTAGGGGCATCTACGTGAAGGTTCAACTATTTCGTCGATTCCCGGAAATTGGACATGTATATGAACCGCGGCCGGGACATCACATTCGCGTGATGCTGCACGGTCACTACAGAATCGCTTATTTGATCAAGCAAGAGAAAGACGTGGACATTCTGGGAGTTTTCCACGGAGCGATGGACATTGATCACTATCTTTGATTTATCGGCGTTTGTGTGGAGAACTATGACCATCCGGCGAATGGGCTTGTGTGTTTGCCTGGCGCTTCTCACGTTTTCGCCCTGCATAACAAGCGCTCAGCAAAAGAAGCGCGATGCGCAACCGATACAATCCGAGGCTGGCGTCAGCGTCGAAGAGGCGAATCAACTCGAAGCCGTTATTACGACTGAACTCGGCGTCATTCGTTTTGAATTCCTTCCGGGCAAAGCTCCAAAGCATGTCGTTCAGTTCATCAAGCTCGCTCGCTCCGGTTTCTACGATGGCTCCGCGTTTCATCGAGTCATCCCGCGAGGAATCATTCAGGGCGGAGATCCGCTGCTCAAAGATCCACAAACTCCGCGTGAGCGCTGGGGCACCGGCGCTTTGAATCAGTTCGCTGATGAGTTCAGTGATCTCAAACACGTTCGCGGAACTGTTTCGACCGTTCGCATACCGGCACAGCCAAACAGCGACGGAGCTCAGTTCTTCATCTGCGCTTCACCGCAGCCGCAACTCGACGGACAGTTTTCAGCGTTCGGACAGGTAACCGAAGGATTGGACGTCGTTGATCAGATATCGCTTGCGCCGGCCGACAGCAATGGTCTGACCGTTAAGCCGGTCAAGATTCTAAACATCAAGATCGAACGCAAAAAGCCGGAGCCTTTCAAGGACGCGACCGTCGACGAAATGCGCAAGGACGTTCTCCTGCGCACTAGCATGGGAGACATAACGCTCGAGATGGACCCCGAGCTTGCGCCGGAACATGTAAGAAATTTTCTGAAACTCGTCGCAAGCGGCTGGTACGATCACACGGCGTTTCATCGAATCATTCCGGGATTTGTTATCCAAGGCGGGCTAGGCTCCACTCGCGCGGCTGGCAAGCCGCATCCCGCGGACAAGTGGGTCCATAAGCTGAAAGGCGAATTCAGCCGCACGGCGCTTCACATTCGAGGCGTCTTGTCGATGGCTCGCGCAAGCGACCCCGATTCAGCGGACACTTCATTCTTCATTGTGCTGGGACCAGCGCCGCACCTCGACGGCAAATACACGATCTTCGGCAAAGTAGTCGACGGCTTCGACACCATCGAGCTGATCGAGAAAGCTCCACGCAACGGCGAAACTCCGATTCAACGAATCGAACTGATTGAAGCAGTGATCAAGCAATGAGCTCGTGACAACGGCGCAGAATCAAGACCGATCAACGTCGCTGTTCTAAGGACGCTTCGAAGCTTCGGTTATGGCCCCGCGCCCCTCGCACCGCGAGTATCAAGAGTCCGCCGATGATCGCCGATGTCGACAGGTACAGCATTCCAGCCATGAATGAATTGGTCCTGGCGTTCAGATACCCGACGACGTATGGTCCAACGAAGCCTCCAAGGTTCCCCAGTGAGTTGATCAACCCGATCGAGGCAGCTGCGGCCGGGCCGGCGAGAAAAGTCGTTGGCAGCGCCCAGAAAGACGGCAAGAAACTGTATAACCCGGCGGCTGCGAGACAGAACATTCCGACCGCAAGCGGAGTACTGCCCTGCGCGGCGGCGCTCGACAACAATCCGGCCCCGGCAATGAACATTGGGATTGCCGTGTGCCAACGCCGTTCGCTTTTGAGATCCGACGACCAGCCTGCGAATACCATGGCAACGAAGGCGATCAAATATGGCAGCGCGGTGATCAACGTCACCGTCAGATTTGGAAGACCGGATAGTGACTTGATGATTGTCGGTATCCAAAAACTAAACCCGTACAAACTGGTCACTATGAAAAAGTAGGCAAGCGTTAGCACCATTACTTCACGGTCCCGCAGCGCTTCGAGGACTTTGAAAGAGCGTTCAGCGGTCTTGAGATCCGTCTCCCGGGCCAGCTCTTTTGAGATCCAGTCTCGCTCGTCCGCGGCGAGCCACTTCGCCTGATGAGGCCAGTCGGTCAGGTAAAAGATCGTCACGACTCCGAGAATAATCGCAGGCGCGCCCTCGAGGATGAACAGCCATCGCCATCCCGCGAGTCCGAACCATCTCACGCCAAGCAGCAAACCTGAAACCGGCGCGCCGATGAAACTCGAGAGGGGCACAGCGGCCATAAACCACGCGACTGCTTTCGCTCGATCCTGATAACGGAACCAATGCGTCAGGTAAACAATGATGCCGGGGAAGAAGCCGGCTTCCGCCGCGCCGAG
>Ga0075426_10001230_pt1 | contig 18134 bp, 19 predicted proteins | sample SoiMethybrSBSTD5_FD_75304 | JGI IMG/M metagenome (GOLD analysis project Ga0075426, IMG submission 75304) | Bulk soil microbial communities from a Populus tree surrounding site in Tennessee, USA - Soil MetaG P. TD hybrid SBSTD5 | ecosystem: Environmental > Terrestrial > Soil > Tree plantation... | reverse complement strand
CCGACGAGTTTGGCGTCTTGCGGCTTCTCCGGCGTGCCCTGCACCTGGACGATGTGGTCCAGGTACTTGTTCAATTGCTCGGTATGGCCATTGAGGGCATAAGTGTGTCCTCCCTGCTGCTTCAGCAGCAGCAAGCCATTGGCTGACGTAAGACATCCGCTGAAGGTTTGGGCCGGCTGGTTGCTGGTTTGCGCCTGAGCCGGCGAGAGCTGCGACAGCAACATGGTTAGAAGCACGAGGAGAATTCCAAGAGAAACTTTCATGGCCTAACCCTTAGGAATCCATCGCCGCTTGCGCGAGTTGCTCCGATTCCAAACCCGCCGCCATGTCTGAAGCCGTGCACTGCACGAAGCTCCTTTGCGAGGCAGCTCTACCCGGCAGCAAGGGAGGAGGGCACTGCCGGCTTAACGCGCAACTTTCTTCAGCAATGCGATTTGTCCGGCATGGTAGAGCTCGTGCTGCACCGCCCCGTGCAGCATATGGTAGAAGTCGTAATCTTTTCCTGGCACCTGAGATATGAGGCGGAAGTCGGGCATGGAGAGGACACCCTGGGTCAACTCGGCATGGCGCTGTTTAAGATTTTCCAGCGCACTAAGCCAAGCTGAGTCGCTGGTGTCTTTCACCGGCGGGAAATCCTGTTCGTCGGAAAGCTGCAGCGCCTGTCCTTCCATGCGGCGGCGAATGACGCCATCCCAAGCCGCAATATGCAGCACCAGTTCCCAGATGCTGTGGGCGCCCGGTATAGGCTTGCTGGCGGCGGCGCGCGCGGTCACGCCCTGCAGCACTTCCAGCACCGCCGGCCCGTGCCAGGCGTCGCCCTCAAAGGCGCGTTTCAGTTGGTCGGCGATGCGGACATTTTCCTCGATGTGCGAGGCGGATTGCGGCATGGTTCCTCCTAGGCGTCGGCCACAATGCTGATGGCAGCGGCGTCGGCTGCGGTGACGATGGCGTCACCATCCAGCAGCAGGCACTTGCCGGCGTCCAATGCCAGGCACGTAGCGCCCGCTTGGCGCATGACCTCAATGGTTTTCACTCCTACCACGGGCACGTCGAAGCGCATGTCCTGGTTTGGTTTCGCTACCTTGACCACGGTTAGATGTCGGCGGAGGGTGGAAGCCTCGCCTTCCAGCGCAGCCATGATGCGCCCGGCACGTTCGATGGTGGCGTCGGTGCCTTCCATGGCCTCCACCGCGACGCAGGCCGCCTCCGCCACAACCACCGTCTGCCCAATGTCGTAGGCGGCCATGTGGCGCGCCACTTGCCGGCCGTAGGCAATGTCTTTCTGCTCCGCCCCGTTCGGCGCGCGGCGGGTGAGCACGCCCGGACGCGCCAGCAATGGCTGTAGGAAGCTGGTGGAATCTTCCAGGGTGATGCCTTCATCGGCCAGCACCTTGGCCACTCCGCCCAGCAAGGAATTGGTGTTACGGGTGCCCAGGGAAAGCAGTAGCTTGGCCAACCGCCAGTCCGGGCGGATGCTGGAGAAAATCTGCTTGTGCTTCACCTGACCGGCCATGATGGCGCGGCGCACTCCTTCGCGCTTGAAGGTGTCGATCAGCCGGCCCAGTTCGCCCAGCGACATCCAGTACACCGCGGCGGCTCCGTGGGATTCGATCTCGGGAAACGTTTCTTCCTTGATCGCCGCAACTACTACCTCAGCGCCGCACGCCCGGGCAGCATCCAGCACCAGCATGGGAAATTTGCCGTTGCCGGCGATGAGACCGATGCGTTCCATAGTTGCTAGTGAAAGTTGCCGAGCCAAGGAATTAGCAACGTGGCAAAGACCGTTGTTGGCTAAGTGCCGGCTGCTAAATGCTAATTGCTAAGCTGAAATGCGAATTTGATATCGGCAACTCATGATTGCCCACTACTTGATAATTCCGCGCTCCGAGCTTTCGATGAATCGCACCAGGAGCTCAACATCTTCTCCGCGGCTTGCTTCCGCCTTGAGCTTCTCCAGGGCTTGCGAGGTGTTGAGCTTGGAGGCCAGCAGCAGTTTGAAGGCATGGTGCAGTTTGCGGATGCGGTCGCGGGTGAACCCGTGCCGCTCCAACCCGAGGGCGTTCAGGCCATAGGCGTGAGCATCGCGGGCGGCAACGGTTTTAGAGAAAGGCAGCACGTCCTTGGTAATGGTGGAGCCGCCGCCAATGAAAGAATAGGTGCCGATGCGCACGTACTGGTGAACCGGGCAGAGCGCGCCCACCGTGGCCCAGTCTTCCACCGTAACGTGGCCGGCTAGAGTGGCGGCGTTAGCCAGAATCACGTGGTCGCCGATCACGCAATCGTGGGCTACATGGGCGTAGGCCATGATCAGCGTGTGGCTGCCGATGCGGGTAACTCCGCCGCCGCACACGGTACCGCGGTGCAGGGTGACAAATTCGCGGATCTGGTTATGGTCGCCGATTTCCAGGCGGGTCTTCTCGCCGGCGAACTTGAGGTCCTGCGGCGGCTGACCCAGGGAAGCAAAGGGAAATAGGCGGTTATGCGATCCCAGCCGGGTGGGGCCTTCGAGCACCACGTGGGCCACCAGTTCGCAGTGTTCGCCCATCTCCACGTCGGCACCCACAACACAGTAAGGCCCGATGCGGCAGGAACCGGGAATGCGGGCATCGGGATCTACCAGGGCGGTGGGATGAATGGTCGGCCGCACGGCGCGCGGCTGGCGTCGAATCATAACTTCGTCAGTCGTTTTGCTTGGTGGCACGTCTACTCCCCGCTGTTCTCCCGTGGTTCTGCTTGCGACTTGCTCTCGGCTCGCGAGCGGCCTACCAGCTGGCAGGTTACCACCGCTTCCGCAGCCAGCTTCTCTCCCACGTAAGCCTTGCCCTGCATACGCACCGCGGTCTGCCGCCAGGCCAGCACTTCCACTTCAATGCGCAGCTGGTCTCCCGGCACCACTGGGCGGCGGAAACGGGCCCGCTCAATGCCGGTAAACATCATCAGCTTGTGTTCGCGGTCGGCGATTTCGGTGAGCAGCAAGGCGCCTCCGGCTTGCGCCATGGCTTCGACAATCAGCACCCCCGGCATAATGGGGAACCCCGGAAAGTGGCCGGCGAAAAAAGGTTCGTTGGCGCTGACGTTCTTGATGGCCACAATGCGCTGCTTGCGAGTCAGGTCCACCACCCGGTCAATCAGCAGAAACGGGTAGCGGTGGGGCAAAATGCGCTGAATGGCGGCAATGTCCAGCGTGGTGCGCTCCGGCGCTTTCACCTCGGCAATTGGGGGTGCCGTTTGCGTCATGCTCTGGCTCGCTGAAAGCGACGATTATACTGCAGGAGCAAAGCCAGGATTGACGAATGCCGATTTTCGATTGACGATTTGATCCGGGGACCAAACAGCACCGGACCAGTTGCTTTTCAATCTGCAATCGCCAATCTTGAAATCCTTAATGGCTGAGAGAGGCAGATGGCAATCAAACCGAAAGAAACTGAACCTGCCGCGCTGCTCAAGCACTTGCAGAAGGGCCGGCCCGCCATGGTGGAAACGCTGCGGCAGATGGTGGAATTGGAATCCCCCAGCGACAACAAGTCGGCGGTGGACCGTCTGGGGGAATTCCTGGCTGAGCAGTTCGCGGCAGCCGGCGGCCAGCCCAAGTTCCATCGCCAGAGCGAGCGCGGCAACCACCTGCAGGTGGACTTTCCCGGAGCAAATTCCCAGCGCCCGGTAATGCTGCTGGGTCACTTTGATACTGTCTGGGCATTGGGCACGCTGGCCAAAATGCCTTGGCGAGTGGCGCAAGGCCGCGCCTGGGGTCCAGGCAGCTACGATATGAAGGCGGGTATCACCCTGATGCTGCACGCGCTCGCGGCGCTCCGCGAGGTGCGCGGACAACTGGCCCGTCCGGTCACCGTGCTGCTCAATACGGACGAGGAGGTCGGCAGCCACTCTTCACGCGCCACCCTCGAGAAGCTGGCCCGGGAGTCGGCGGCGGTGCTCATCATGGAGCCCTCGGCCGGCCTGAAGGGCGCGGTCAAGACAGCACGCAAGGGAGTGGGCGAATACTGCCTGAAGGTGAGCGGCGTGCCCGCTCATGCCGGCATCTCGCCCCAGGAAGGCGCCAGCGCCATTCGCGAACTGGCTCACCAGATCGTGAAGGTTTCCGAGTTTACGGATTTGAAACGCGGCATCTCGGTGAATGCCGGCGTCATTGAAGGCGGTACGCGCAGCAACGTGGTGGCGGCGGAAGCTTCCGCTCTCATAGACGTGCGCATCGCCCGCGTCCGCGATGCCGCTTACATTGACAAGAAGCTTCACGCCTTACGGCCGGTGAACCGGAAATGCCGCCTCCAACTTACCGGGGCCATCAACCGCCTGCCTATGGAACGCACTGAGGGGGTAGCCGCGCTTTACGGCAAGGCGCGCGAAGCCGCGGCCCGGATCCACTGGAAGCTGGACGAAGCCAGCACCGGCGGCGCTTCCGACGGCAATTTCACTGCCGCCCTGGGCGTGCCCACCCTAGACGGTTTGGGGGCCGTGGGGGAAGGCGCGCACGCTTTTAACGAATCCGTGATTATCGAGGAACTGCCGCGGCGGGCGGCGCTGATCGCCATGTTGATCGAGGCGGCCTGAACGAAAGCGCTCTGAGCTAGCCAGCTGGATAGGTTCTTTTGACTCTGCCGCCTGACTGACCTAGAATTCCAACAGGGGAATTCCCGCAATTTCACTGCGCTCGCGAGCGCCCTGGGCTGCGCCTCCCCGGTGGAGGCTTCAATGTTTGGCGGCAAAATAGGTTTACCGGAACTTTTGATCATCGCGGCCATTGCGCTGCTGATCTTCGGTCCCAGCAAGCTGGCCGATTTAGGCAAGGGCCTGGGCGAAGGCATCCGCAATTTCAAGTCATCGGTTAAAGAAGGCGAGCAGGGCGCGGAAAAGAAGTAGGGGTCGTGCTTTCGCCTTGATCGGCCGCTGGACGCGCTTTTGGTGGTCGTTCCGAATGATGGCGGCTGACGCCACCACCCTGCTATACGATGCTGCGTTCCCGCAGCATGCGATACACCAGCGGCACCGGCAATCCCACCACGTTGAAATAGCAACCCTCAATGCGCGGAATCCAGCGCGAGGCGCGGCCCTGAATGGCGTAGGCACCGGCCTTATCCATGGGTTCACCGCTGACGATGTAGTCGCGGATGTCTCCCTCGCTGAGCGTGTTCATCCACACCCGGGTAGTCTCGGAAGCTACCAATTCGGCGGCTGTCGGTCGAGGGTCGGCGGCAAAGCTTTTCTGACCACTGATCATCGCCCGCTGACTACTTTCCAGAAGACAGACGCCCGTAATAACACGATGCTCCCGCCCCGAGAGCAGGCGCAGCATGCGAGCTGCTTCGGCGGCAGGATCAGCCGCATCCGCCGGCTTGCCCAAGATTTCCCCGTTGACGAAAACTACCGTGTCTGCTGCCAGCACCCACTCCCCCGGGCCATGCCGGCGCTGCGCCACGGCAACGGCTTTCTCCCGCGCCATGCGCTCGGCGAACGGGTGCGGAGCCTCGCCGGGATGAGGGACCTCCGGCAGGCCCGAAGGGTCCACCGTGAACTCGAATCCCGCCGCCCGCAGCAATTCCTGCCGTCGCGGCGAAGACGAAGCCAGGATCAGGGGCATGGCAGCATTGTAATTTCGGCGGAAACAAGCAGGTAGCAATTAGCCGCTTGAGTTCGTGCTTTGTCCCCAAAGCAAACGAAAAGGACAAGGGCTAAATGCCAAGTGCTAAATGCTAAGTGCTTGCTTCCGCCGCATACTCCGGGTGCATCAAAGTTCCGGTGAAATCGGCTACCCTGAATGGCATGTACGGAGCCACGCTGGAGGGCGGCACGGCGGAATTCCGCGTATGGGCGCCGAATGCCCGCCGGGCCACGCTTCGCCTCGTGGGCGGCCATGACCTGCCCATGCAGTGCGCAGACGATGGCACCTTCAGCTCGCAGGCTCCCGCGCAGGCCGGAGATCGCTATTTCTACGTTCTTGATGACCACAAGCCGCTGCCCGACCCAGTTTCGCGCCTGCTACCAGAAGGCGTGCACGGTCCCACTGCCATCGTTGACCCGAATAGCTTCGCCTGGAACGATCAGGATTGGCGCGGGCTGGACCTGCGCGATTACATCATCTATGAACTCCACGCGGGCACGTTTAGCCCTGAAGGAACTTTCGAAGGTGTCATCCAGCGGCTGAATGATCTGAAGTCGCTTGGCATTTCCGTGATTGAGTTGATGCCGGTGGCGGCGTTTCCCGGCCGCCGCAACTGGGGATACGACGGTGTTTCCCTGTATGCGGTGCAGGCCAGCTACGGCGGCCCCGAAGGCCTGAAGCGCCTGGTGGATGCCGCCCACCGCGCCGGACTGGCGGTCATGCTGGACGTGGTTTACAACCACCTCGGCAATGAAGGCAATTACCTGCGCCTGTTCGCGCCCTATTTCACCCACCGCCACACCACGCCCTGGGGCGACGCCATCAATTATGACGACCGGGGCTGCGAGGGCGTGCGCGGTTACGTGGTGGAGAACGCGCTGTACTGGATTCGCGAGTACCACCTGGACGGGCTGCGGCTGGATGCCACCCAAACGATTCACGACGATTCGCCCCTACACATCGTGGCGGAAGTTCAGGAAAACGTGCAGCGCATGGCGGGAGAACTGGGCCGCAAGGTGTGCGTGATCGCGGAAACCGACGAAAATGACCGCCGCTATGTTCTACCGCAAACTCAGGGCGGCTTTGGCGTGAATGCCACGTGGAGCGATGATTTTCACCACGCATTGCATGCCTATCTGACCGGCGAGCGCGAAGGCTACTACCAGGATTTCGGCAGCAAAGAGCAGATTGTGCGGGCGCTGAATGAGGGCTTCGCCTTCCAGGGTGAGCCGTTTAAGTTCTGGGGCGGTCGAAAACGTGGCACGTCCTCCGCCGGCATTCCCCTTCCCGCGCACGTGATCTGCACCCAGAACCACGACCAAGTCGGCAATCGCGCACGTGGCGAGCGACTGGATGCCCTGGTCCCGCGCGGCGCCTGCAAGCTGGCCGCGGCACTTCTGCTGCTCGCCCCGGAGACTCCGCTGCTGTTTATGGGCCAGGAATATGGCGAAACCGCCCCCTTCCAGTTCTTCACTGACTACGCAGACCCCGTGCTGCAGAAGGCGGTGCGCGAAGGCCGGCGCAGGGAATTTGAACAATTTCTCGCCTTCGGCGGTGAGGTGCCCGACCCGCAGGATGCGAAGACGTTTGAGGGGTCCAAACTTCAGTGGCCAGTGGGCAGTGTGCAGAAAAATCAGCACGAAGACATGCTGCAATGGTATCGCCGACTGATTGCGCTGCGGCGTGAGCTCGTGATTCCGGCGGAGCGCACCTGCCGGGCAGAACTGGTAGAGGGGGCAATCACGATGCAGGTGCCCGCAAGCGGTCCCAAGCTGCGCGTTATTACTGAGTTCCCCGACAGCCAGCGGCAGCCCGCTCCGACAGGATGGGACGAGGTGCTCTCTTCGGAGGAGGATGGATATGGCGTGCGAATATTTAACAAACTCTGACCTGGGTTGCGGTGAAGAGCGACCGGGCAAGGGCCAACGGCCTACCTGCTAGAATTGATGTGTTCCCACCACCCTGATGGACCGCGCCCGTATCCGCAATTTCGCTATCATCGCGCACATTGACCACGGCAAATCCACATTGGCGGACCGCCTGCTGGAGCTGACGGGATCGGTGTCGGCGCGCGAAATGCAGGCCCAGGTGCTCGATGCCATGGACCTGGAGCGGGAGCGCGGCATCACCATCAAAGCGCATGCCGTGCGCATGATGTACCAGGCGCACGACGGGGAAACCTATCAGCTCAACTTGATTGATACGCCCGGCCATGTGGACTTCTCCTACGAAGTTTCGCGCTCGCTGGCCTCCTGCGAGGGCGCGCTGCTGGTGGTGGACGCTTCGCAAGGGGTGGAAGCGCAGACGCTTGCTAATTCCTACCTGGCGATCAATCACGGCCTGGAAATCATTCCCGTGATCAACAAGATTGACCTGCCCAGTGCCGACGTCGCCCGCACCAAGGAGATGATCGAGGGCGCGGTGGGCCTGGATGCTTCCAACGCCCTGCTGATCAGCGCCAAGACCGGGGAGGGTGTGCCTGAAGTGCTGGAAGCCATTGTGCACCGCGTTCCTCCGCCCAAGGGCTCGCCGGAGACGCCGCTACAGGCGCTGCTTTTCGACTCCTGGTTTGATCCCTATCGTGGCGTGGTGGTGCTGGCGCGCGTCTTTCACGGCACCCTGCGTAAGGGTCAGAAAATCCGATTGTGGTCCAACGGGCGAGTCTTCGAGGTCGAAACCCTGGGCGTACTGACTCCCAAGCCGGTGGAAATTGAGATGCTCGAGGCTGGCGAAGTCGGTTTCCTGATTGCGAACATCAAAAATGTCGCTGATACCAAAATCGGCGACACTATTACCGACGATTCGCGCCCCGTCATCGAGCCCCTGCCCGGTTTTGAAGAAATTAAGCCGATGGTGTTCGCCGGCCTCTACACCGTGGACGCGCACGAGCACACGGCACTGCGCGAAGCCCTGGACAAGCTGCGCCTCAACGATTCTTCGTTCTTCTTCGAGCCGGAAAGCTCGGTGGCGCTGGGCTTCGGTTTCCGCTGCGGCTTCCTCGGCCTGCTGCACATGGAGATCATCCAGGAGCGCCTGGAGCGCGAGTTCAACCTTGACCTGATCACCACCGCGCCGGGCGTGCGCTACAAAATCACCCGGACCGATGGTGAAGTGGTCGAAGTAGACAATCCCTCGCGCTGGTTGCCGCAGAGCGAAATCCGCAAGATAGAAGAGCCGGTCATCCTGGCCACCATCCTCACCAATGAAGAATACGTAGGCGGGATTCTCAAGCTGGTGGAGGAAAAGCGCGGGCGCCAGAAGGGGTTTGAATACGTCACCTCCAACCGGGTGATGCTGAGCTACGAGTTGCCGCTGAACGAAATCGTGCTCGACTTTTACGACCGGCTGAAATCGGTATCGCGCGGCTACGCGTCACTGGACTATCACCTCGCCGGCTACTGGGAGTCACCCATGGCGAGGCTCGACATCCTGGTCTCCGGCGATCCCGTGGACGCGCTCTCCACTATCGTGCACCAGGAACACGCCTACGAGCGCGGGCGCGCGCTCGCCGCGAAGATGAAGCAACTCATCCCGCGACAGATGTTCGAAGTGGCCATCCAAGCCGCCATTGGCGGCAAGATCATTGCCCGCGAAACCGTGCCTGCCATGCGCAAAAACGTGCTCGCCAAATGCTACGGCGGCGACATTACCCGCAAGCGCAAGCTCCTGGAAAAGCAGAAAGAAGGCAAGAAGCGCATGAAGCGCATTGGGCGCGTGGACATTCCTCAGGAAGCATTTCTTGCCGTGCTGCGCGTCGGCGAGGAGTAACCTCCAAGCAGAGTCCCCAGGGAAATCCTGTTTTACGTTGCGTTCGTGCTAATCCATGGCTAATTACTTGCGGAGGATATCGATCAGCGCGGGCTTCAGCTCGGGATAATGAAATTTGTAACCGCTGGCTTCTAGCTTGGTGGGCAATACGCGGGCGCTGGCCAGCATCAGTTCCTCTCCCATTTGCCCGAAGAACAGGCGCACCGCGAAGGGTGGCAGGGGGAACAGCGCGGGGCGATGCACTACCTGTGCGATGGCGCGGGTGAAATCAATATTGGTGACGGGATTGGGCGACACCACGTTCACGGGCCCGGAAAGGCCGTCGTGGGTCAGCGCGTGCTGCACCGCGCCCACTACATCTTCCAGTGCCACCCAACTCCAGTACTGTTGCCCATTGCCAATAATTCCGCCCAAGCCGAAGCGGAATGGCCTGACCATCTGCTTGAGCGCCCCTCCCTGCATGCTGAGCATGATGCCAATGCGCAACTGCACGGTGCGAATGCCTGCCTCGGCCGCGGGCTTGGTGGCCGCTTCCCATTCGCGACACACCATGCCCAGAAAGTTGTAGCCAGGCTCGCTGTTCTCGGTCAACCTTTCCTGGCCGCGATTGCCGTAGTAGCCGATCGCGGATGCGGTGATGAGCACCCGCGGCTTCTGCCGCGTCTGGACCAGCGCCTGCACCAGATGGCGCGTGCTGGTTACCCGCGAATCTCGGATCTTCTCTCTTTTCTTCTGGTCCCAATGACTGACGATGGTTTCCCCGGCCAGGTGGATAATGGCGTCATAGCCGCTTATGGACGACGGATGAAGCGGCCCCATCGGGTCCCACTCGATTTCGTCCGCGGCGGCAGCCGGGCGGCGCACCAGCCGGGTGACTTGGTGGCCGGCCGCGGTCAGCGCCGGCACCAGCGCCCCGCCGATAGGTCCCGAGGTTCCGCTGGCAAGAATCTTCAGGGAGCTCATAGGAACCAGCTTACAACGCCTGCCGATTCTTGCCGTTGCTGGTGCCCGCCGGATGTGGCGCGCTATTTTTCATCCACGCGGGCAGGGTTCCTTGCAACTCTTGCGGTTGCAGTTACTTAGGGCGCATGGACCGGCATTGGCTGGGTAAATTGCCAAAACTGCAACGCTATAATGAAGCATGGCGACGCTGCGCCATCAGATCGCGACCAATGTGCTCACGGTTACGCGTTTCCGCGAGCTGCTGAAAAAGGTCCGGTCTTATCGCCCGAACGACGATTTGGGGCTGATTCGCAGCGCTTACAATTACTCGCTCCTGCACCACACCGGCCAGCAGCGCGCTTCCGGCGAGCCCTATCTGGTTCACCCCCTGGAAGTCGCCTGCGTGCTGGCGGAAATGAAGCTTGATCCCATCGCTATCGTCGCCGGCCTGCTGCACGATTCGGTCGAAGACACCTCGGTCACCATCATTGACATCCGCAAGGAGTTCGGCGAGCAGGTGGCGCACATCGTCGAAGGCGTCACCAAAATCAGCAAGATTGATTTTGCTTCCAGTGAGGAGCGCCAGGCGGAAAACGTGCGCAAGATGGTGCTGGCGATGGTGGACGACATCCGCGTGGTCCTCATCAAGCTAGCCGACCGCCTGCACAACATGCGCACTCTGGAGCACCTTCCGCCCGAGCGCCAGCAGCGCATCGCCAAGGAAACGCTGGAAATTTACGCTCCCATCGCCCACCGCCTGGGCATGGGCAAAATTCGCGGTGAACTGGAAGACCTGGGCTTCCGCTACATGGACCCCATCGGTTACGAGCAGGTGCACGCGGCGGTGGAATCCCGGCGCAAGGCCGGGGAACACTTTCTCGCCCAGATCGAAGAACTCCTGCGGGAAAAGTTCAAGGAGGCCGGCATTGAGGCGCTGGTGCAGAGCCGCATCAAACGCCTCTATAGCATTCATCAGAAAATTCTGCGGCAGCGCATTACGGTGGACCAGATGTACGACCTGTTTGCCGTACGCGTGATCGCCAACAACGTGCAGGACTGCTACGGGGTGCTGGGCATTATTCACAATTTATGGCGGCCGGTTCCCAGCCGGATCAAGGACTTCATCGCCATGCCGCGGCCCAATTTTTATCAGTCGCTGCACACCTCGGTAATCGCGGAGAACGGCCAACCGTTCGAGGTGCAGATCCGCACCGAGGAAATGCACAAGATGGCGGAAGAAGGCATCGCCGCCCACTGGAAGTACAAGGATGGACCGGTCAGCGCCAAAGACGAACAGCGCCTGGCCTGGCTGCGGCAGGTAGTAGAGTGGCAGCGCGACGTATCCGATCCCAACGAATTCCTCTCTACCCTCAAAATTGATCTCTACCCGGAAGAGGTCTACACCTTCACCCCAAAAGGCAAAGTGGTCATCCTGCCGCGCGACGCCACGCCGCTGGATTTTGCTTACACCATCCACACCGAAGTGGGGCACACCTGCGTGGGCGCCAAGGTGAACGGGCGCATGGTGCCGCTGCGTTACCACCTGCACAGCGGCGATATCGTAGAAATTCTCACCCAGGCTGGCCACCATCCCAGCCGCGACTGGCTGAGCGTGGTGAAGTCGTCGCGCGCGCGAAACAAGATCAAGCACTGGATGAATGTGCACCAGCGCGAGCGCGCCATCGAGATTGGGCGCAAGCTCATCGAAAAAGAAGCGCGAAAATACCGGGTAGCGCTGAAGGACATCAAGGAGCCGGATTTTCAGCGCGTGGCCTCGGACTATGGATTGGGCCGCGGCGATGACCTGCTGGCGGGCATCGGTTATGGCAAGTTTTCCGCACGCCAAGTGCTCGCGAAGCTGGCGCCCGCGGCTTCCGAATCGCCTGGCGAGGCCGACGAGGAGAAGCAGAGCGCCATCACCAGCGTGGTGCGGCGAGTTTTCGGCGGCGACCACAACGCCATCAAAGTGAAGGGTCATGACGACCTGCTGGTCTATCGCGCGCGCTGCTGCAATCCCATTCGCGGCGAGGATATTGTCGGATACGTTACTCGGGGCAAAGGCGTGGCCGTGCATTCCCGCAACTGTCCCAACGTGACCAATCTCATGTACGAGTCGGAGCGGCGCATTGCCGTGGAGTGGGCGCGCGATACCGCCGCCGCTGACGGATATCCGGTTAAGCTAACCCTGTTCTGTGATGATCGCGCCGGCATGCTCAAGCAGATCACCGCCATCATCAGCGACGACAACACCAACATCCGCAACATTGAAGTCCGCACCGCTAACAGCCAGGCCAATATTGACGTGGTGATTGATATTGAAGACCTGAAGCACCTGGAGCTGATCGTCTCCGGCCTGCGTAAAATCGCCGGTGTACACGATGTGCAGCGGGTGCAGAGGATCTAGCGGCAAGTTGTCAGTTCTCAGCTCAGCAGCTAATGGCTTCCTTCCCCATACCTGAGCACTGGAGGAAATATGCGCGACGTGGTGGCCACCAAAGATGCGCCGCAGGCGATCGGACCTTATTCCCAGGCGATCAAGGCAAACGGCTTTGTTTTTATTTCCGGGCAGATTGCGATTGATCCTGCCACCGCCCAGATTATTCAAGGAGAGGTGGCGACGCAGACCGAGCGCGTGTTGAAGAACCTGGAAGCCATCCTGAAGGCCGCCGGTAGCGACCTGGAGCGGGTGGTGCGCACCACCGTTTTTCTAAAGAATATGGGGGATTTTGCCGCTATGAATGAGGTTTACGGGCGCTTCTGGAAGTCAGCCCCGCCAGCCCGCTCCACCGTGGAAGTCGCCCGCCTGCCCCGGGACGTGGCGGTCGAGATTGACGTCATCGCGCTGGGTTAATGAAAACCGCGGAGGACGCAAAGGACGCCGAGGAATCTAACCAAGAGAATCCCAGAAATCTACGCGTACTCAGCGTCCTCTGCGGTTTTGGTTTTAGTCTTAGGCCTTCACAACCTTGCCGCTGCGCAGGCAGGAAGTGCAGACGCGCAGCTTGCGGGTGGCGCCATTCACAATGGCCCGCACCGGGCGTAGGTTCACATTCCAGCGCCGCCGGCTGGTGTTGTGGGCGTGGCTGATGGTGTTGCCGAATTGCGGCCCCTTGCCGCAGATATCACATACTCGTGCCATGAGTGCTCCAGATTCGTAAAGAACTAAGTGGGCTAAACAACGATTTTACCGGATGAGAGCGGGTTTGGACAAACTACCGCCGAGCATGGTGGTGATTCCTGTGCCGGTTCCAGTGGGTAAATCGGTCAATCCATCCAGCAGGCGGCAGGAGGGCAACAAGAGCTAGGAAACTACCGACCCGGGGGAAAGATATCCACTGACCAGGGGTTTTGAGTAACAAGAATGTGCCGTTGTAGAAGCAAATACCCGTACCAGCTAGGAGCGCGCCGAAAGCTGCAAGCCCGAGTCGATGCTTCAACTTCACAGAGGCTTATTGTAACCAGTCAGGCAATTTGTCCTGTGCGATACTGAAAATATGCCCTCTAATCCGCAGGCTGATCCCAAGTCGGTCAAAGTGAATCTGACCGCCGGGACGGGCATGGACATTGACTGGAAGGATGGACACCACTCCAGCTACAGCTTCACGTGGCTGCGCGACGCCTGCCCGTGCGCCCTGTGCGACGAGGAGCGAGGCAAAAGTGGCCGGGAACCTGGGGAAGGACCCAAGGCGGCGGCGGGAGCATTACCGATGTTCAAGGCGCCGGCCAAGCCGATGCAGGCCGAGCCCGTGGGCAAATACGCCATCCGCTTCCGTTGGAATGATGGGCATGAGCTGGGTATCTATTCCTGGGATTTTTTGCGGGAGTATTGCCCATGCGAGGCGTGCGCGGCGCAGCGGACAGCAAAAGCGAAAGCCAAACAGACGTGAGCCGGCGGCAGCGCGACTTCCCGGTCGCGGGTTAGAGACTCCCATACAACCCTGATTTGAGGTAACTAGATAACGTGGCACGACAACTGTTTGGCACCGACGGTATTCGTGGCGTGGCCGGCCAGTATCCCCTGGACGAACCCACGGTGTTTGCGATTGGACGGGCGCTGGGGCATTGGCTGCGCTCGGCGGCGGAGCACAAGCGCGCCGTCATTGGCCAGGATACTCGTGAGTCCAGCCCGTGGATGGCTAACGCCGTCGCCGCCGGACTGCTGGCCGCGGGAGTGGAGGTCAAAAGTGCTGGGGTGATCACCACGCCTGGGGTGGCATTTCTGGCCCGCAATGATGCCTTTGGCGCGGGCATTGTCATCTCCGCCTCCCACAATCCCTGGACGGATAACGGCATTAAGGTTTTTTCAGCCGATGGCTTCAAACTGCCCGACGCGGTCGAGCACCAGATCGAGGCCGAAATCTTCCAGCAGTTGGGCAGCAAAGCGGCCGCGTCGAGCGAAACCGCGGCCCTGTTCTGTTCGCTGCCCGGCTCGACCGAACTGCACCGGGATTACGTGTGCTGGCTGGCGCAGCAGGTGGCGGGAACCGATCTAAGCTCCTTGCGCGTGCTGGTGGACTGCGCCAACGGCGCCGCTTCGGCGGTGGCCCCAGACGTGTTCCGAGCTTGCGGCGTGCAGGCCAAGTTCCTGCACCAGGCGCCGGATGGCCACAACATTAACCACGAGTGCGGCGCATTGCATCCGGAAACCGTGGCACGGGCGGTGGCGGCCGAAAACGGCCATTACGACCTGGGCATCACCTTTGATGGCGACGCCGATCGCGCCCTGTTCAGCGATGCCGCCGGGCGGGTGGTGAATGGCGACGCCGTCCTGCTGCTGGCTGGCCGTGAAATGCAGGCCCGCGGCGCGCTCATCGGGTCGCTGGTGGTGGCCACCACGATGTCCAACATGGGCCTAGAGATCGCCCTGCGCCGCTCCGGCATTCACATGCTCCGCGCCGCCGTAGGTGACAAGTACGTGTTGGAAGAGATGCTGAAACACGGCAGCACGCTGGGCGGGGAACAATCCGGGCATGTGATTTTTCGCGATGGCGACGCCACCACTGGCGATGGCCTGCTAACCGCGCTGCGCGTGCTTCAGGTGATGGCGCGCACCGGCAAGCCCCTGGCCGATTTGGTCTCCGATCTCAAGGTCTTTCCCCAGATCATCAAGAATGTCCGCGTGCGCGAGAAGAAGCCGCTGATGGAGATTCCCGCGATAGCCGCCGCCATTACTGCGGCGGAGAAGGAACTAAATGGCAACGGCCGCGTGGTGGTGCGCTATTCCGGCACCGAAGCCCTGGCTCGGGTGATGGTTGAGGCCGATGATGAAGCTAAAATGCAGCGCCTGACGAGTGCCATCGTCACCGCAATCCAGCAGGCGCTGGGTACTTCTTAGGCCACGGATTCACGCGATCGGCACGGAACGCCAAGTTTCTGGCAGCGTCTTCAGATGCCTCTTCTATTTCGCCGTGAGCTGCCGCCGTACAATCTCGCTCACCAGCTTGCCGTCCACCCGGGCGCCGGCGGTCTGAAAGTGGGCCATGACGGCCTTCATGATGACGCCCATGTCCTTGAGTGTGGGAGTGTGCAGTTCGGCGAGTTTGGTGCGCACCACCCCTTCAATCTCGGCCTCCGGCACGGCCTGCGGCAAATAAGACTCAATGAGGGTGATTTCGGCGGATTCCTTGTCCGCCAATTCCTGACGGCCGCCCTTGGTGAACTGCTCCACCGAGTCCTTGCGCTGCTTGATCAGGCTGCTTAGAACCTGCATCTCCTCGCTCTCGTCCAGCTTGGAGCGCTTCTCGACTTCGCGGTTTTTCAGGGCCGCTTTGACCATGCGCAGAGCGGAAAGGCGCCGCTCATCCCGAGCCCGCATAGCGTCGGTCATGTCCTTTTGTACTTTTTCGCTGATGCTCATCGTGGTTCATTATAGTAGCTGGCTTCCAGCTTGAAGGTATGATTGCGCTCCAGGGGCAGAACTGTGCCCGGGACCGCGGCCGACTGCTCCCTACGTTCCCCAGCGAGAGGCGCAGACCGCACAAGCGAAACACTGGCAGACGTGCAACAGCATGATGAGCTCACTCTCACCTTTGGCCATCGTACTGGGGATTATCTTTGGGCTGGCCGTGCTGGGCGCGGTCATCGCCCTGGTATACAACCTGCACAAATTCTCCGGATTCCGTGAGATTGGCCGGGATGCGGAAAAGATTACCGATAGCCTGGGCGGAGAAATGTTCCGCGACGAGGGCGACCTGGTTATTTCCGGCAACTTCAACCGCCTGCCTACGGTAGTTCGCTTCTCCAACAAAGAAGACGTTCCCGGCCTGAACATACGGATGGGGGTGCCGGCGAACTTCACTGTCTGGATCGCGCCGCGCTCCGCCGACCCCGGGGAGGGCCGCGCTGTCCTGCGTACCGGCGACCCAGCTTTCGATAACCGCTTTATTACGCGCAGCGACGATCCCGGGCAGGCGCGATTGTTTCTAGCCTTGCAGATGGTGCCGAGGGCCCTGCATCAACTGGCGTGCTCCAGCGGAACGTTTGTGGCGATATCGGCTGGTTCGATTGAAATCAGCGAGCTGGTGATTCCTGCTGAATCCACCGCCCGCCACGTCCTCGAGCATCTGCAGTCAGTGGCTACGCTGGCAGGGGCCCTCAAGCACATGCCCGCCGCCGATACCGTCAAGGTGCAGCCGCTGCACAAGGAGAAGCGGATCGTGGGGCGGGCCGCCATCGTGGTGGGGGCCATCGCCGCAGTGGTGGTGGTGATAGCCGCCACCCAAAGAGCGGCGCGCAAGGACACTCCTATCCTGGCAGAGGCGCAGACTGCCGCAGCCGGGGTACTTCCCGTGGACGCCACCCGTATTGCCGGAGTGGACGGCTGGCGGGCGGCTTCGGCCGACGATTTCGATTCGAACGCGGCCGCCTGGGTGCACGACAGCGGCGCTCCCGTCAGTGGGCGCATTGTGGGTGATTTTTGCGGCCGCGGCACCGACGATGACGTGGCCTACGTACTGGTGCGCTCCGACGGGGTAAGGCGCATCGTATTGCTGGCGAATGGCCAGGACCGCTACGACATCCGCTATCCGACCCTTGCGATTGCTACGCGAGTGTCTAAGTCCAACATCAGCCGCGTGGAGTGGCTCGGCGCTCCTCCCAACGACGTTGATGGCGACGGGCTGCTGATTGTGCGCTCGGCGGATGATCCGAAGTCCAGCCTGGTGGTGTTTCTTTCCCACGGCCGCCTAGTGACCGCCGTGCCGACAAACTATCAGGCGTTGAATCCGGAATAACGCCCGCCTGCCGCTCGGTTCAGGAGAGCTTCGCCTCGGCCTGCAGCGGCAACACCTCAGGCGTTTTCTTGGCGCGGATGTGGTCGAGGTAACGGTGCCGCCGGCAATACCCCGATCCTTCCTGGGTAGCTCGCCGGCAGCGCGCGCTCTGCAACATGATGGCGGACCGCAGTTGGGTAGCATGGCAGCGCTGCGCCCCACAGGACTCACAGATGTCGTCTTCTTGCCAGGCGTGCCGATGTCGGTTCATCCCCATAAAGAGTCTTCCACGCGATTCATCCAGCAGGTTTGGAGTTCTGTAACTAAGGGACAGGAGGACGCTCAACCCAGCCCCGTTTGAAAACCCATTCACTAGCTTCGACGGCTCTGCGCAGAAAAAAGTTGCGTGCTATCGCGAGCAGATGGTCGCGAAGCCATAGAACTTAAAGAGGTTACGCGCCGGTTGATATCAACCGATGTCATTAAATATCTCAAGGTGCAGATCTTCCGCCCGTCTGCCTGACCTGCCCCACGGCGCTCCTTGGGAACAGGAGAATTGCGCCCGGTCCTGTTTTGGACCGGCTGTTCCACCAACTCTG
>Ga0075426_10001229_pt1 | contig 18139 bp, 10 predicted proteins | sample SoiMethybrSBSTD5_FD_75304 | JGI IMG/M metagenome (GOLD analysis project Ga0075426, IMG submission 75304) | Bulk soil microbial communities from a Populus tree surrounding site in Tennessee, USA - Soil MetaG P. TD hybrid SBSTD5 | ecosystem: Environmental > Terrestrial > Soil > Tree plantation... | reverse complement strand
CGCCGATTCCTGGAAGCGCAGCGCGTAGTTGACGCTCGCGAGGTAGATCGTGTTCTCGCGGCTGCGCATCATCATCGCCTGCTCGTAGTAGGGCGCGCCCGGCGAGGCCCACGCCGTCAGAGGGACGCCGTCGCGTTCGGCGCCGGTGAGATGCGGATGAAAGACGACCTTCGCGCCGCGCACCGCCGCCCACCGCACCGTCTCCGGATAGCGGAACCCTTCGTGGCAGATCGCGATGCCGAACGTCAGGCCCTCGAGGTCGAAGAGATGACGCGCCGTGCCGGGCACGTAGAAGCGATCCTCGCTCGGATCCAGCTGATTCTTCGTCTGCGTGCCGCGAACGCGGCCATCCCGATCGATCACGACCGCCGCGATCTGCCGGCCGCCGTCGGCGATGTGTTCCATGCCGAGGATGACGGCGATGCCGCAGGTTCGCGCGAGCCGCGCGACCGTGTCGAGCACGCGCGCCTCGTCCGCGCGGTCGTACGGCGGCACGTCGAAATCCTGGCCGCGCAGCCCGGGCAGATACGCTTCGGGAAAGCAGACGATCGCGGCGTGGCGCGCCGCCGCCTCCGACAACAGCCGCTCGACGTGCTGCAGACCGTCGTCGATCGATGCGGCGACGCGGGGAGAGGCGAGCGCGACGGTCATGAATGCCATGTTGACCTATTGGACTCGTCAGGAGAGGAACCGCCGGATGTCGGACAGCCGCGCCGCGGCGTCGGCCTCGCCCATCTCGATGAGTCGGTTGACGTAGTCGCGCTGGAACATGACGAGGCTGAGCATGTCGTTCGAGCGCGTCTCGCGCGTGCCGAGGCCGCGCGTGAGGAACCGGAACGCGCGCGGCAGCTGCGGCTCGTACGCGTTCGCCAGGCGCCCGAGATCCTCCGACGGCCGCAGCACGAGCAGGTCGATGTGCCGCAGCCCGTCGCGGCCGCCCGCGGGCAGCGGCTCGAGCAGCCGATTGATCTGCTGCATGTGCAGCGCGTCGGCATCGAGCTGATCGAGGAAGATCGCGTTGTAGAGCACGCCGGCCACCTGCGCCGGCGGCGGATAGCCGACGACCGCCGGCCGCGCGGCTTCCTCGCGGGATCGCGGGTAGCGGGTCGACACGGCGATGATCTGGCGCGCGCCGAGATGCACCGCCGGCGAGAGCGGCGCGGTCAGGCGGATGCCGCCGTCGCCGTACCACGCGCCGTCGACGTCGATGGCCGGAAAGAAGAACGGCAGCGACGACGAGGCCATCACGTGGTCGACGCGCAGCGCGCACGCGGCGCTCCTGCGCTGCGGACGCTCCCACGTCTCGATCCGGCAGTCGTCCGGCGTCTGGACCCACGTGATCGACTGACCCGTCGTGTAGCTGGACGCCGTCAGGGCGATCGCGCGCAGCCAGCCGGCCGCCAGGCTCCGCGCGATGCCGGGCAGCGCGCCGTCCTCGGCCGCGAGTACGCGCTCGAGCGTCGCGCGCAGCGGCGAGGTGTCGACGAGGCTCTTGGCCGGCGGCAGCGGCGAGGCGCCCCCCGCCAGCAGCCGCCCGCCCCAGCGGACCGTGCGCGACGTCAGATCGCGCAGGTCGACCCGGAACACGTCATCGATGCGGAGGCTGGTCCAGACATCGGCGAGGTTCTCGACTTTTTCCGCAAAGGGCTCCTGGCGCGCGGCGAGATAGGCGGCGTTGATCCCGCCGGCCGACACCCCGGTCAGAATGCCGGGGACGATGTCCGGACACTCGCGGGCCAGCACGCGCAGAAAGCCGACCTGATACGCGGCGCGCGCGCCGCCGCCGCTGAATACGAGCGCGAGGTCCGTCCGGCTGGCAGGGATGGCCTATCTTACGCCGCGTCGCACCATTCGGCGATCGAAGTCAGGTTCGCCGCCTGAATTCAATTCCGAGGCGCACTCTCAGCGGGCGCGATCCCGGTCGAAGCCGTCCGCGAATTCGATGCGCTCGCCTTTGGGGCCCCTGTGGGGATCGTCCGCGCGGACGAGGAGCGTAAAGCCTCCGGCCACGCGCTCCTTGAGGTCGAAGCACCGGGTTTTCTCGATGAACTCGGGCAGCACTGCGCGGTGGACGACGGTGATCTCGCCGATGGGTCCGTGCTTGAGGTGTGTGATGTCGTACTCGACGCCGAGCGCCATTGCCACGAATTCCTCGTCCCCCATGGCGGGAATCTCGATCTCGTTCTGCGCGGCGACCTGCTGAAGAATGACGGCATCGGGAAACGGTTTCGCGCGCGGCCCGAGCTTGCCGGCGCCGATCGCTTCGGGTTGAACCACGCGGAAGCCTTTGAACGGTTCCTTGTGCTTCGCGAGGTATTTCTCGAAGGACACCTGTGGAATGCCGATGAAGAGGCGGAGTCCGGCGGCGGGGAGTTTTCCCTCGATCGACAGCCTGTTGGCCCCGGCGCCGGCCATCCGGAAGAAGATCGGCTGACCGACGATGAAGTTCTTCCAGATGATGTTCGGGTTGGGCCCGGCCACGATGTTGATGTTGAACGGCGCGAGGTTTTTCTGGGCGAGGCGACGGTCCTGATCCGGTGTCACGCCGTAGTTGGGGAACGCCGTGCCGTGCTCGCGGATGACGACCTTGGCGCACAAGTGCGCCGGGTCGTCTTTGACCCACTGCTCCGGCGTCTTGCCGCCGAGCAGCGAATTGTCGCCGCCGGTGGCGGCGGCGAGCGCGGCCACGATGCCGTCGAAGACGGTCTGCACGTTCAGCCGGAATCCGACGACGTCGTACGCGCCGGAGCGCAGGAAATACTGCTCGTAGATCCCGTTCTGGTCGCTGACGTTGAGGTTCGACAGCGAGGGCAGCTGTACGCCCGGGCTGAATGTGGTGTTCCACACCATCACGGCGGCGGCGACGTCGATGGAGTTCGGGTGGTTGAGATATCGTCCGCCACTCGCGTTCCCGCGATTGCCGATGACGGCCGTCAGGAAGAACTCGCTGCCGCCGTTGAGCGTGGGGGGGTTTTGAATCGCTCCATGGTCGTCGGTCAGAAAGATCAGCGACGTTGCCCAGAAGTCGGGAGGCACCCCAGGCCGCACGCCTTGATCGTTGGGCATGCTGCAGACAAAAGGAACGAAGCCGGGATCGGGCCCGGCGAAGGACGCGGGCATCTGGCCAATGACACCTGCAGGCGTGTCGTTGTTCTGATTCGAGAGCTGTTGAATCCAGGTGCCGAAGACGTCGACGAGCTTGGGCGCCGGCGCGTTGAGTTGGAACTCCTGCCAGGCGGGCGGGCTGCCAGGCGGCATGGCGGGCCACGTCGTGTTGTTCTGCGCGCCTCCGACGACGGTGACCTGTTGGTAACTCGGAGTCCCGTTCGCCCGCGCATTCAGAATCACCCACAGCGGACTGTGGGTCTTGTCATTGTCACCAACAGTGAGCGGCGTGCCGGACCCCGTCGGATTGAACGGCGCCTGCGGATTGTTGAGATTGAAGCCGCCCGCCGGATTTCCACCGTCGCCGTGACTCGCGGGCGTCTGAGCGGGCACGTGATCGAGCACCTGGAATTTCTTGAACAGCGTGAAGTAATAGCTGGGAAGTCCTGGCATGGCGTCTCTCCTCGGATCTGGCGACTGACCGATCGTTCCTACGGTGCCGGGCAGGGCGCGACGAACTGGTTGACCGCGCCCGGCGCCAGCAGCTCGCTCAACCGATTCGGGTTGGCGACGGAACTGCTGTGGGCCCAGAAGCTGATGTAGGGGACCTTTGCATGCGGCATCAGCCGCATGCCGCAGAGATAAGGCTGAATCGTGGGGCCGTTCTCCTTGAACCCGGATGTCGCGGGATTCACGAAAATCGACGTCCCGGTGTACTTGGCCCAGTCGAGCGGTGCGTCCCGATTCACGTGGCACGTGCGGCACGACGGCCGGACGACGTCGGTGTACAGAGCGGCCTTCGCCGCCCATCCGGGCGGCACGAAGCTGTCGGTTTGAGTCGCGCCGCCCGTGGCGACGCCGCCGCCGCCGGCATACCAGCCGTCGATCAACTGCTGCAGCGCGGCGGAGAGATTGGTGTGTTCCCGGATGCCACGGTTCAACTTGCGGAACGCCTGCTCCTGGCCCGCGCGCGCGAACGCCGGAGCGAAGCCCGAATACTCGTACGAGGCGAGGTCGAATCCGATGAAGCGGGAGCCGAAGTCGGCGCGGTTGACCAGCGTGGGCGGAGCGTACGCGCCCGCGTGACAGATCACGCACAAACGGGGAACGAATTTGTCCCCGCGCTGATCCAGATTGGCCCGGTTGACGCGGGCGCCCGCCCCGTTGAATACGTAGAACTTCGTGTAGGACGGCCCGCCCGATGGGTGAGGCGAGAACTCCATCGCCACCGTCGCGATGAGGCCGGTGTCGAGCCGCGCCGCCTCGACGTTGAAGTAGTTCGAGACGTAGTAGAAGATGTTGCCGCCCGCCTGCCACATGTGCATGGAGCGGCCGAAGCCCAGGTCGCCCGCGTTGAAGTACACGGCGGACGCCGAGGAATCATCCGGATCGTTCTCGTGGAAGCCATTCACCGACTTGAACCGGGCCAGCGTCGGTTTCACGCCGACCCGCTCGTAGGAACTGCCCGCGGCGATCGGTGATGGCGTCACGCCGGCGGCCGTGAACGTCTTCAGATGAGTATCGTCCGTGACGGAGGCAATCGTCCGCGCCTGCCCGCCCGCGCGAATCATGTCGCCCGGAACGAAGAAGGCGAGGAAGCTCGTGCCGGTGCCGGTGATCGTGTCGCCCGTTCCCGAAACCGTTCCCGCTCCGTTCACGGCTGTGGGATCGATCACTTCGTAGTACTTGTCGGCCGACACCTGGTCGTCCAGACCGAAATAATTGAGAAAGCCGCCCGGCGAAAACAGCTGCTGGTTCGCGTCGAAGCCGAGCGCGTCGTTGGGCGCGACCGCCAGATACGCATCGGAATGGCACGAAGCGGGCGGAGGATTCGGATCGGCCGGACCGGGAATCGCCGCGCCTGAGTCGATGACCTGCTTGGAGAGCTCGATGTCGCCGATCTGGAGCGTCACCGGTTCGTTCGGCGGCAACTCCGCGATCACGTCCGTCGCGGCATCAGGGATATTCCTGGGATAGAGCTGATCGAGGCCGGTGGCGGCGTCCGGAACCGTGATGTTGAGCAGGAACGGGAAGGTCACGCCACCGGGATCGAAGTGCAGGCGCATGCATGCGGCGTCGGTCGCCGCGAGGGCGACGGTGACCGCCGAGAAGTGCGAGACCGAGGCCTCGTAGTAGTGGCCCGCCAGATGGGCGACGCCCTCCTGCCGCCACAACCCGGTGGTGGACTCGTACGTCCACAACGGCGCGGTAGCCGGTGGCGCCTTGACCGCTTCGGCGGCTGGATCCACCGGAATCCGAATCGTCGCCGTGCGCCCCGGTTTCAGGTTGAACGGACTTCCGGCGGTGTCGCGAATCTGGATGTCGACCGCGCCGTAGCTGCTGAGCCGAACCGGGTGGTTGGAACCGTCGACGCCGGCATGGTTGCCAGGCAGACGTCCCGCCGGATCGTGAAGATCGACCGTGGAGATCGACAGCGACAGCGGTCCGGACGGATCGTGGCCGGCCGCATCCGCGAGGGAGTTGCCGGCGATCCTGACTTCCGCCCCGGGCCGCGTCTGCGCGGGGAACGTTTGCAGAATCGAGATCGACCGGCTCGCATCGGCGGCGCTGGTCTGCGATTTCACGAGCGTGATCCGAAGGCTCGCGAACTCTTTCGACATCATCGTCGAGAACAGCGCGTAACCGTTCTTCGCGATGTTGACGAGATACGGCCGGCGGTCCTGCGACAACTGGAGAAAGAAGTAGCCGCGCGCATTGGTCGTCGTGCCCTGACCGTTGACGGACACCGCCGCGCCGTCAATCGGCCCGCCGCCGGCCTCGGCGACGATGCCGCTGAAGAAGACTTCCGGGCCGCCGGTCACGATATCGACCTGCCCGATGCTGTGCCCTCCACCTTCGTCCTGCACGAGCACGTGCATCGTCTGAGTGCCGTTGCTCTTGGGTAACGTCCAGTTCACGCTGGACGAGTCCTGTGACACGAAGCGGCCGTCGTGGTCACTCGGGAACCATCGGTAGTGGAGGCGCTTCCGTGCCGCGTCGACGACCGCGACCCGGATGGTAACGGTCTCGCCGGGAGCGGCCCTGCGTAACGAGCGATCACCTTGACCGGCGGTGACGGCCGCGATGCGCGGACTGTTGTTGGGCATCGAGATGCGGACCGGCGCGTCGCCGACGTGCACGGGCGCTTCCGTCGTCATGCCGTCACAGGACACGCGCAGGCGGGCGAGGCCGGCAGGGACGGCGGGTAACAGAAAGTCGCCCGTGTCGCCGGCCGGGACGGGTTTGCCGATCGGCGCGCCGCTCGCGTCGAGCAGCGCGATCGTGGTCTCGGCGTGCAGGCCGAACATCGGCTCGTCGTGCGCGCAGGGAGCGCCGTTCGCGAGAGCGACACGGCCGGAGATCACCGGCTGCTTCGGATTGATGCGAATCGGTCCGGGCGTGAGCGTCGCGCTTTCGACGACGAGTTTCTCTTCCGAAGGCGTGCACCCTGGTTCGAAGCCGTCGCCTTCCCAGCAGATCGTGTACTCGCCTGGCGGGACCGGACCGGCGGTGAAAAACCCGCGGGCGTTCGTCGTGACTCTCGCCGTGCTCGCGTTGGTGGCCGCCCCTTTCAGGAACACGGTGACGCCAGGGACGAAGACCTGCCGCTTTCCGGCAGGGCCGCCGGCGTCGGAGACGTCAACGTAGACGAGGCCGTGGATCTGCGCGCCTGTCGACGGGGCGGGTTTGCTCCTGCGGCAGGCACCGCAGCCGGCGGTGGCGATCGCGACGGCGACGGCGATCGCCCAGGCGGGACGGCGCCAATGACGTCCGGCCAGACCGCCGAGCTGGTTTCGCACGCGGCAGACGATATGAGGCGAGACACAGTGCCGCAAGCGGAAAGGATGCGGCGTTCTTGCTATTGATGAGCGATTCTTGCGCGCCTCGTGGGTGTCACGCCAAGCAAGCGCTTGAAGTGGTGATCCAGTTCACTGGTGCCGCCATAGCCGACGGCGGCGGCCACTTCTTTCACGCTGAGTGATCTGGCCGACAGCAATCCGCACGCTTTGGCGACCCGTCGACGATGGAGATGCTCGAGAAACCCGAGCCCGGAATATCGCTTCAACGAACGGGAGAGGTGAGACGGTGACAAGTTGACGGCTGGCGCGAGCGTTGCCAGTCTGAGCGTCGGATCGTCGAACCGCTCGTCGATGATGGCGAGCGCACGCTGGACGCTCTGGCGGCTGCGCCGGTCGCCGCCGCTCGGCACGATCGGCGCGGCAACACCGCGCAACGCGGTATCGAACGCGGCGCCCACGACCGACAGATCGTCCGACTCCAACGCAAGCGCGACGAGCACCCCCGATGCGAGCTGACCGGCCAGCGGCTCGTTCCTGAGCACCATGCGCGCGGCGAGTCGCAGCAACACCTGTCTGACAACGAGCGCCTCGAGCCTGTTGTGCGCCACAGGGATCGAGCGCAGCGCCAGATGAACGGCGTCGGCAGCGGTGTCGCCGCCACCGTCGATCACGCCGACGAGAGCCTGACAACGGTCAACGAACTGACGCAGAGACAGCACGTCGTTGTGAGCGGAGAGGTGTAGCCGACATTCTCGCGCAAGAGCGCCGCGACGACACGCGGATTAGAAGAACAGCCTGCAGCGCCGTCCATCTGATCCGCTGATGAGCGTTACTGAACGCAGAAGTCAGCTGGCAATCATCATCGCCGGCACGCCATGGAGTTCTCGCACGTGAGAGAGGAGGTTATTGCGCCAGCCGCTTCACCAGTTCGTATAAGAAGGTCTGCCCTTCGTAGAACGACTGGACCCTGATCCGCTCGTCGCGGCCGTGGAAGCGGATGTCGTCGCGATCGTAGAAGAAGCCCTGGACGCCGTAGGTTGGAATGCCGGCCGCGCGCAGGTACAGACCGTCGGTCGCGCCCATGACCATCATCGGCACGGCCGGCACGCCGGGCCAGAGCGACTGGGTCACCGAGCGAATCGCAGTCATCAGGTCGTCCCGCATCGGCGACGCCGGGCCGCGCTGCGGCTGTCCGTCGATGGTCACCGTGACCTGGCCGTCCGCGAAGACGCGCTTCAGCGTTGTCGTCACGGAGTCGATCGAGTCCTCGGGCAGGACGCGGCAGTTGACGTTGGCGGCGGCGAGCTGCGGCAGCGCGTTCTTCGCGTGGCCGCCCTCGAGCTCGGTCGCGACGCACGTCGTCCGCAGGGTCGCGTTCCAGGCGGTCGTCGCGCGGGCAATCCGATCCATCGCCGCCGGATCGCCCTCCGCGACTTTCGCCAGATCGTCGCGGTAGGCGGCGTCTTCGATCTTCGACATCGCGCGGAAGTAGGCCTTCGTGACGTCGTTCGTCTTCAGCGGGAATCCGAACTTGGACAGCCGATCGAGCGCGCCGGCGAGATGGTAGATGGCGTTGTCGGGCACCGGCAGCGAGCTGTGGCCGCCGCTGTTGCGCACTTCGAGCCGATAGTTGACGACGTACTTCTCGCTGACCTGCACGTCGTTCGCGATGCGCCTGCCCTTGACCGACTCGCCCCAGCCGCCCTCGTTCAGGCACAGGTCCGCGTCGACGAGCGCCCTCTTGTTCTTGATCAGCCAGTCGACGCCGTTGTACGGTCCGCCGCCTTCTTCATCCGCCGTCAGCGCAACGATGATGTCGCGGTTCGGCCTGAAGCCTTCGCGCTTGTACCGAATCAGGTTGGCAATCCAGACGGCGGCCTGCGCTTTGTCGTCGCCGGTTCCGCGGCCGTAGAAGTAGCCGTCCTTCTCGATCAACGTGAACGGAGCCATGCTCCAGTCTTCGCGCTTCGCCTCGACGACGTCCGTGTGCGCGAGGAGCAGGATCGGCCGCCGCGCGTCGCTCCCGTGATAGCGGACGACGAGGTTGGCCTTCGTCGGAATCGCGCCGCCGACGAAGATGTCGGCGTCCGGAACACCGGCCGCTTTCAGCCGCCGGACGACGGCCTCGACGACCGGCGTCGTCGCGCCGGTCGTGTAGCCGGACTTGATCTCGACCATCTCCTTGTAGATGTCACGCGCGAGCTGCTTCTCGGACTCGGGCGGCATCGTCTGCGCGGCGAGCGCAGACGCCGACACGACGACGAGCGCCATGGTTCGTCTGAACATGAGAACGTTCCTAGGCCATCCGCGCCCAGCGGACGAGCGTCGCGAAATCGGGCGGCTTGCCGTGCATCAGCAGCCCGATCTTGAACACCTTCGCCGAGAACCACACCGCCCCGGCCGCGGCGGCCAGGCCGATCCCCATCGTCAGGAGCGGCTGCCAGGCCGGCACGATGACCGGCCCCATCAGCGCCTGCGCGTCGGCGATCTGATCGACCGCGGCGCCAATCCACATCATGAACGTCCCGAAGATCAGGTACGTGATGATGAAGAACGCCAGCAGATAGGCAACGAGAATCGGATCGACGAGGCCGGCGGACGCGAACGAATACAGCGCGAAGAAGCCGAGCCCGACGTAGACGCTGAGCACGAGCAGGCCGGTCCCGAGCTGGCCGATCAGCTTCCCCGCCATCAACTCGAGCGGCGACGCGGCGGCGAGCAGCACCTCGATGACGCGGCTCGACTTCTCCTCGATCGTCGACGTCATCAGCGTCTGCCCGCCGAGCATCACGCCCATGAACAGCAGCACGCCGAGGATGAGCGGCAGCACGCGCGTGACGCCGCGCTGCGCCTGCTGCTCCCCTTTCGCGGCGACGATCGTCGGCTGCGGCCGGCGCACGTTCGTCATCGCCTCGATCGCCGTCTGATCGAACCGGCCGGCCGCGAGGCGCGCGGCGACGAGCGCGTGCTGCATCGACTCGTGGATCGCCGACTCGGTCGACTCGTCCAGCGTCGGCGCCTCGTACAGCTCGTACCCGCCGTAGTCGCCGGCGCCGGACGCCTTGACGGTCGCGTCGGCCTGCACGACGACGACCGCCAGGTGACGATCGCCCGGCTGATCGGCGATGAGCCAGTCCTTCTCGCGGGCGATGTCCGCGTCCGCCGGACGCACGACGACCTGCAGCGCCGGCACGCTGCCGACGGCGCGTTCGATGGCCGCGTCGGACACGGCCGTCTGATCGACGCCGGGCGCGGCGGCCGCGATCGTGCGGCGCGCGGCCTCCGTCCGCCGCCGGGTGATGGCGGCCGGATCGAGCGCCTTCTTCAGCTCGCCGGCCACCTGACCCGTCCGGTCGATGACGACGAGGGCGCCGCGCACCTGCGGCGACCGCGCGTTGGCGATCCGCGGGCCGAGGACGGCGAAGATCAGCAGCATGGCCGGCATGACGAGCAGGCCGATGACGAAGCCGCGGTTGCTGATCGTGGCGACGAAATCGCGCGCGGCGATGAGGCCGATTTTCCTGACGTTCATACCGCGACTCCCTCGGGACTGAGCCCGGCGAGGTGCGCGCGCAGCGCGCCTTCCTGCTCGCGGGCGGCGGGCGTATCGGAGACGAGCCGCACGAACACGTCCTCGAGGTGCACGCGCGACAGCTCGATGCGCGCCGGCGCGACCGCCGCCGCGATCTCGCGCATCGCCACCGCGGCGTCGAGGTTCGGTCCGAGCCGGACCGTGCACCCCTCGACCGTCGGCGTCACGCGCTCGACGCCGGAAATCCGGGAGAGCGGCGACAGGTCCGCGGCGGCGTCGAGCGGCTCGAAGACGATCGTGCGCGCGTCGAACTGCCGCCGCAGGCCCGTCATCGGCTCGTCGAGGACCTTGCGCCCCTTGTGAATCATCACGACGTGCTGGCACAGCTCCTCGGCGTGCGCCATGACGTGCGTCGAGAAGAGGATCGTGGCGCCGCGCTTGTGCTCGTCGAGGATCAGCTCCTTGAGGAGGCGGACGCTCACCGGGTCGAGGCCGCTGAACGGCTCGTCGAGAATCAGCAGGTCGGGCTGGTTGATCATCGCCGCCACGAGCTGCACGCGCTGCGTCATGCCCTTGGAGAGATCCTCGCAGCGCTGCCGCTCGGCGCCGCCCAGACCGAGGCGGTTCAGCAGCCGCGACGCGCGCGCCTTCGCCTCGTCGGCGGCGACGCCCTTCAACTGGCCGATGTAGGCGAGGAAATCGGCGACGCGCATCTTGCGGTAGACGCCGCGCTCCTCCGGCAGGTAGCCGATCCGGTTCTTCGCGTCGAGCGCCGACGGCCGGCCGAGGACCGTCAGCTCGCCCGAGTCGGGAAACAGGATCGCCATGATCATCCGGATGCACGTCGTCTTGCCCGCGCCGCTCGGACCGATGAATCCGTGCATCGCGCCCTGCGGCACGTCGAGGTCGAGCGTGTCGACGGCGCGCGTCGCGCCGAACGATTTCGTGAGCGCGCGCAGACGAAGTGCGGACTCCATCGGCAAGGCGGTCCTTTCTGTGACGGATGCGGAAGCCCAGTTATATCACGCGCCGTTATCGCGCGGCCGACGCGAGCCACGGCAGGAACTGCGACGCCACGTAGCGGCTACCGCGCAGGTTGAGATGATGCTCGTCGCGGTACAGCAGCGCGCCGTCCCGGTCGGCGCGACACCACGCGGCGTCGCAGAACAGCGGCGCGGGATCGTAGACGCGCACGCCCGGGTGGGCGCGCGCCACCTGCGCGATCGCCGCGCGGTACGGGGCCTGGCTGCGGTCGACGTCCGCGCGCGGCACGGCGCACGGCGTCCTGACCGGATGACTCGTGAGGCGGAGCGGCCGCGCGTCGACGCAGGACGTCGGCGCGAAGTTCAGCGCCGGCACGTCGACGAACAGGACGATGACGCGGCCGGGCGCCTCGAGCTGCGCGACTTCACGCTCGAGGCCGTAGGCGAACACCTCCTGCCTCGTCATCCCCGGCGCCGACGAGGGCGGCGTCAACACGAACGGCGCGAGCCCGGGGCGCCGAAGATCCAGCGCGTTCAGGTACGCCGACGCCACGACGACGGTTCTGATCCGGTCGTGCGCGGCGACGACGCCGACCGCCAGCTGATTTGCGCGGCTGCATTCCTCGGGTGTGCCGGCCCGATACGCCGGCACGTCGAAGACCGGCGGGCAGGTGTTGTGCGCCAGCAGCAGCCAGTTCTCGGGCGACGCGGCGGCGATGCCCGGGAACAGATGGTCCGCGTGGCTGTCGCCGAGGATCGCCGCGGCCGGCTCTCCCGGCTTCGACGTGAAGCAGAAGCTGAGGCGCTTGGCGTCCCGGAACGCGCCGCTGCATTTCGGGTATTGCTGCTCGTTGGCCGCAAACGCCGGATAGGAGACCTGCGCGCGCACCTCTTCGAGCGCCGACAGCCTGCCGGGCAGACCGCCAAGCCCATGGACGGCCAGGCCGGCGCCGGCGATCGCCGCGAGCGCGGCCACGGAGACGGCGATGAATCGGACCATCCGCCCGCGGGACGCGCGGACCGGGAGCCGCTCCCGGATCGGACGCTCGACGAGCTGCCACGTCAGCCAGGCGAGGACGAGCGACGCGCAAACCAGCGCGGCGCGGATCGTCCGGTCCGGCGCGCCCTCTTCGACGATGGTCGCGATCGACAGCAGCGGCCAGTGCCACAGATACAGCGGATAGCTCATGAGGCCGACGACGACCAGCGGGCGCGCGGACAGCAGACGTCCGATCCAGGCGCGCGGGCCGATCGCGACGATCGCCGCGCTCGCGAGCGTGCCGACCGCGGCGGGCACGAACCACGGCGTCCGTTCTTCGCGCAGGACGAGCGAAGCGCCGGCGACGGCCGCGAGGGCGGCAATCCCGACCGCCTCTCGGGCGACGGGCGGGAGCGCGCCGGGATTCAGCTGCGATCGACGCTCGGCGGCGGCCAGCAGCGCCCCGGCGAGCAGCTCCCAGAACCGCGTCGGCAGCAGATAGTACGCCGCGACCGAATGGTGCGGCATCATCGCGGCGTTGAGCGCGAACGACGCGACCGCCAGTCCCGCCGCGAGCGGAACGATCCGGAGGCGTCGACGGAACGCGGCCGCGAGCAGCACCGGCCAGACCAGGTAGAACTGCTCCTCGACGCCGAGCGACCAGAGGTGCAGCAGCGGCTTCAGCCGCCCCGCGGTCGCGAAGTAGCCGGCCTGCATCCAGAGCAGCAGGTTCGTCGTGAACGTCCCGCCGGCCGCGAGGTCCTTCCCGAGCTCGTCGAGCTCGCCGGGCAGCAGCGTCCGCCACGCCAGCGCCAGCGTCGCGGCGAGCACGACGACGAGCGCCGGGACGATCCGCCGGCAGCGCCGCGCGTAGAACTGCAGGAGCGAGAACGTCCCGGCCGCCAGGCCGTCGAGGATCAGTCCCGTGATCAGAAAGCCCGAGATGACGAAGAAGACATCGACGCCGAGAAACCCGCCGGGCACGTGGTCCGGGCTCGCGTGGTACGCCACGACGAGCAGCACGGCCACGGCGCGCAGGCCGTCGATGTCGGGCCGGTAGCCGCCGCGGGTCGCTGGCGCCGCTACCACCGGGCGCTCATCCGATCCAGGTGTCCTTGTCGCGGATGATCGCCTGCGCCGGCAGCGTGGGGCTCAGCGTCTTCGCCGCGTCGCTCTTCTTCACGGCGGTGCCGATCGCCATGAACTCGAGCAGGCTGCCGTGCTCGTGGATGTGCGTCTTGATCCCGACCACGTCGTCGGCGCCGATCGCGTCGGCCTCGCGCTTCAGCCGGTCGATCGCGTGCTCGCGCGCGTCGTAGACGAGCGTCGTCAGCTCGTTGATCTCGCCGCGCGACAGCGACGAGAACGTCGCCTTGATGCCGCCGACGACGCCGACCGAGTAGACGGCCGTCGAGAGCACCAGCTTCAGCGGCAGGTACCCGATGCTGACGAGATTCCACATCTCCTCGCACGTGAGGTCGCTCGTCACCGGCCGGTGGAGCGCGACGTCCGGCAGCGCGGGATGGTGCGCGGCGGTGCCGATCATCAGCATCTCGTGCGCGCCCTCGAAGCGCATGATGCGCGTCTCGATCCCGACGACCGCGTTGCCGCCGGCGGCGGACGCTTCCTTCGAAATCCGCTCGAGCGCGAGGTGGCGCGTCTCGTTGAACACGTCGCTGAACTCCTTGATCTCGCCGCGGGCCATGCTCTTCAGCGCGCCCATGATCCCGCCGGCCGCGCCAATGGAGTACGCGACGTTGCCGAAGACGAAGCGCTTCGGCGAGAAGCCGGCGTCGATCTGGCAGTACAGCTCCTGGCCGTTCGCGCTCGACGTGAACTCCAGCTTCTCGCGGCCGCCCGCCGCGTCCGCGCCGTGCAGCGCGGAGGCGACCGAGATGAACTCGATGTTGCCGTGGAAGTGCGTCAGCTCGTTGGTGACGCCGGTGATGCCGACGGCGCCGCGCTGCTGCGCCTCGTGCACCAGGCGGGAGTACGACGCGACGCGCCCCTCGTGGATGATGTTCGTGATCTGCTCGATCTCGCCGCCGAGCACGCCCTGCCACGAGGCGCCGAGGCCCCCGATGAAGCCCATCGAGAAGACGCTGTTGCCGATGACGAGATCGCCCGGCCGGTATCCCTTCAGCGCGAGACAGTAGATCTCGTTGCCGCTCAGTCCGGTCATGATCGCCATGTCAGTTCCTCCGTGATTGTCAGCGCGTCGACAGGAGCGCCGGCCAGCCCAGGACCGCGTTCAGCGCGCCGGCGTCGGCGACCGGGTCGAGCGTCGAGAAGACGAACCGCCGGCCGTCGGGGGCGACGTCGTAGTCGGTGAACGCCGGGCGGCTGAACAGCGCGCGCGGCGCGCCGACGTTGAACGTCGGCGCCGCCGACACGTCGACGCTCATCAGCCGGTTGCCTTCGACGTAGAACAGCTCCCTGCCGTCGGCCCGCCACTTCGGGTTCGTGCCGCCGGCGCGCGAGACCTGCCAGCGCGTCCGGTCGTCGCCGAACGGACGCACGTAGATCTCGAACCGTCCCGACTGGTTGGCGCTGTACGCCAGCCACTTGCCGTCGGGCGACGGCCGGCCGCCCAACTCACGCGCCTTCGTGCGGACGAGCGGCGCCGGCGTGCCGCGGCCGTCGGCCGCCACGATCATGAGATCGGTCAGCGTTTCGGGATCGTTGTCGGCGTAGATCACCGATCGGCCGTCGGGCGTGAACGCCGTCGGGAACTGGATCCCGGTCGACGGGCCGGTGATCTGCCGTTCATCCGATCCGCTCGCGTCGCGGGCGTGCAGGTGCGGCGGGCCCAGCCGATCCGCCGCGTACACGATCGTGCGGCCGTCGGGCGACCAGACGGGGACGTTCTCCGAGCCGCGCTCCGTCGTCAGCCGGCTGTCGATGTTGCGCGCGAAATCGTGAACGACGATGTCGTTGGTGCCGAGGATCGGATCGCGCACGGTGACGGCCAGCCGCGAGCCGTCGGGCGACAGCCGCAGCGACGAGTACGCGTTGGGCGCGCCGATCGGCTCGATGTCGCGCCCGTCGCGATCGACCCACGCGAGCCGGTTCGACTCGCGGATCGCCTGGTACACGAGCAGCCGCGAGCCGCCGGTGGCGAACCCGGCGTAGCCGGTCGACGAGAAGCTGGTGACGTAATCCACGATCGGCGACGCCGCGCCGGTCAGCTGCAAACGGTCAGCATCGAACGGCTGCGCCAGGAGAACGGCGTCGCGCGTGAAGACCAGACGGCCGGCGGCATATTCGGCGCGCGACGGGATGTTGGGCAGCGTGACCACCTGGTCGCCGCCGAGCACGCCGACGAGCACGTTCTTCATTTCGTGCGCGGGAAACTCGAGCGCCGCGTACAGGTAGTGGCGGCCGTCCGGCAGGAACTGCAGCCAGCCGAACTCGGCGTTGCCGCTCCGGACGACCGCGGGCGTTCCGCCCTCCGCCGGCACGCGCATGATCCGCCGCTCGCCCCATTCGGAGAACAGGATCGTTCCCTCGGGGCTCCACGCGCCGTTGCCGCCGCCGCGCATGGCGCAGACCGTCTGCGGCGGACCGCCGTCGAGCGTCTTTTTCTTCAGCTGCTGTCCGGCGAAGAACGCGATCGCGCGTCCGTCCGGCGACCAGAACGGCGCGTCGGCGCCGGCGGTCCCCTCGATCTTCTCGGGCGTCGGCCGGTCGAGCGCCTGCAGCCACAGGTTGCCGCCGGCGACGAACACGATGCGCGTGCCGTCGGGCGACGGCACGAAGTCCTGCGACGTGTCGGCGAAGTGCGGAATCCTGACGCCGGCCGGCGGCGGGATCGCGAATCGGACGAGCGGCGCCGTGGCCGGCGCGCTCGCGCCGCGGCGGCCGATGGCCACGCCCAGCGCGGCCGCGACGATCGCGATCGCCGCGGCGGCGCCGAGCGCGATCGCCGACATGCGCGCCGATCGACGCGGTCCGGCGTCGACCGCCGCGGGCCCTCCCGCCGTCTCGGCGGCGGAGCCGGCGGGGACATCCGCGAGCAGCCGGTTGACGTCTCGAATGTGCTGCCACCGCTTCTCGCGATCCTTCTCGAGACAGCCGTCGACGATGCGCGCGACATCGGGCGGCGCGGCGGGCCGGACGTCGACGACCGAGCGCGGCTGCTGCGTCAGCACCGAGGCGACGAGCGACGCGGCATTGGGACCGGCGAAGGCGGGCCGCCCCGCGATCATTTCGTACAGGATCGCGCCGAACGCCCAGATGTCGGCGCGCGCGTCGGCGTCGATTCCCTCGACCTGCTCGGGCGCCATGTACTGCAGCGTGCCGAGGATCGTGCCCTGCGCGGTCAGCGGCAGCGCGAGCGTCTCCGCGGTCGGCACGCCGGCGGCGCGATCGGTCCGCACGACCTCGGTCTTCGCGAGCCCGAAGTCGAGCAGCTTCGCGCCCGCCTGCGTCAGGACGACGTTTCCCGGCTTCAGATCGCGGTGGACGATGCCGGCGCGATGCGCGGCGTCGAGCGCGGAGGCGATCTCGCCGGCGATGCGCAGCGCCTCGGCGAGCGGCAGGCCGCTGCCGGCGCGCTGCAGCCGCGCCCACAGCGACTCGCCCTCCAGGAACTCCATCACGATGTAGTCGGCGCCGTCGTGATGGCCGACGTCGTACAGCGTGCAGATGTGCGGATGCGTCAGCTGGGAGATCGCGCGCGCCTCGCGCTCGAACCGCGCCCGCGACTGCGCGTCGGTCGCGACGGCGTCGGGCAGCACCTTGATCGCGACGGTGCGTCCGAGCCGCGTGTCGCGCGCCTTGTAGACCTCGCCCATGCCGCCCGCGCCGATGGGCGAGACGACTTCGTACGCACCGAGACGGACTCCAGGGGTCGAGCATTGTCGAGAGTGGGCCTTTGAGTATACGCTTCACCCGTGCCACGCCGATTTTCATCCCTGCTGGCCGTGTGTACCGCGTGTCTTGCGGCCCTGGCGCCGCTCGCCGCGCATCACGTCATCGGCGCGAAATTCGACAGCGACAAGAAGGTCACGCTGCGCGGCGCGGTGACCGAGGTCGACTGGGCCAACCCGCACGCGCACATTTTCGTCAACGTCGCGAACCCGAACGGCCGTCCCGCGAACTGGGCGATCGAGCTCGAGAGCCCCGTCGATCTGCGCCGCGAGGGATGGAAGCGCGACACGGTGAAAGTCGGCGACGTCGTGAGCGTCGAGGGGATCGCGGCGCGCGACGGGAGCCTGCAGGCCTGGTCGCTGTCGATGACGCTCGCGCGGACCGGCGAACGCGTATTCTTCGCGCGGCCGACGCCTCCGCCGCCGGCGACGCACAAGCCGACGCCGCGCTGGCCCGACGGCCAGCCGCGCCTCGGCGCCACGCCCGGCGACACTGGCTACTGGGCGAGCGCGAGCGCGACGACGCTCGCCGAGCGCGGCGTCACGGCGGAGGCCGACGGCAACGGCCTGCTGCGCAACGTCGCCGACGCCGGAAAGGTCGCGCCGTTCCAGACCTGGGCGCGCGATCTCTATGTGTACCGCCAGAAGTCGCTCCTCAAGGACGACCCGATGTTCCTCCGCTGCCTGCCGCCGGGCGGCCCGCGCATGTTCCAGAACAAGTACGGCGTGCAGATCCTGGAGCAGCGCGATCGTCAGCGCATGTTCGTGATGATGGGCGGCGGCAACCGAAACTGGCGCCTGATCTACACCGACGGGCGCGAGCAGAAAGGCCAGGTCCAGGGCGACGCTGACAATCCGTTGTACTTCGG
>Ga0075426_10001225_pt1 | contig 18171 bp, 18 predicted proteins | sample SoiMethybrSBSTD5_FD_75304 | JGI IMG/M metagenome (GOLD analysis project Ga0075426, IMG submission 75304) | Bulk soil microbial communities from a Populus tree surrounding site in Tennessee, USA - Soil MetaG P. TD hybrid SBSTD5 | ecosystem: Environmental > Terrestrial > Soil > Tree plantation... | reverse complement strand
TTATTGCGGCCGTAGAGCTGGGCGTTATGCTTGGCCATTTCCAGCCGGCCGGCATCAATGTCCAAAGTAAAAACTTTTTCAAACAACGCCGCAAAAGCAATGGCCGTTCCGCCGATGCCGCAGAAGGCGTCTACAATTGCGGCGGTGCCGGCGCGGCGGGCGGCTTCGCGCGCAATCTCCATCGCCGTCTTTTCCGGCGTCACCGAATACAAGCCGACCGCGTCAGTTTTGATGCCGCGGTCAAACAGGGAAAACAATTCGTAGCGATGGTTCCAGGCTTCCTGGTAGTCCGGCCCAAACGGGCAGTCGCCATAGTGGAAGGCCAGATTGTAGCGATAGCGGAGCTTTTCCGCCAGCCCCTCCGCTTGCTGGGCCAAAGTCATAGCATTTAAATTACAGCCCTAACGTTTCCAAAGTCACTTCTTCCCATTCGTCAATTTCGCCGTCCATTTCCTTGTAGACCCGGAGCTTGTGGGAGAATTCGGTTTCAGACAGTTTGTATTCGGCCCGTGCGGTGTCGCCGGGACGGTGGGTGTACATCATTTTTTTCTCCAGCACCACCGGCCGGTTCTCGCGCACCAGCTGGAAGCGGCCGCCTGGCGTGGTGAACTGCAGGACATCTTGCGTCCCTTGGACTTTCGGCCCGTCGGGAGTGTCCATGACCAAGTCTTCCGTCGTTAATTTCACGTTCTTGAAATTCTGCTGGGCCATGTCTACCAATTGTTGCCACTTTTCGTCAGTCATATTATTGTTGCAAGATTCCTGTTGTGCCGTAAATCTGGCTCAACGAATTAAAGGCAACCGGGACCAGGATAAGCCCGGCCAAGAGCGGGATCACGACCAAAGCCACGGTAATTATTAACTGCCATTTCATGTAATTCTTGGTCTTGCGCGCGTTCTCGTAGATTTCTACCAGCATTTGCTGGTCCACTTGCACGGTTTTATTCGCCGGAGTTGAATTGGGTTCCATACCTTTACTCCATTTCGTAATCAAATCTTTCTTCAGTTTCAAGTCTTTCAGTAGAGAGCCGCTGAATGACCCCTTTGGCTTTATCTACCGCCGACAATCTTCGGCCGTAAACTGCCGTTCTTTCCTTCGGATTATCTGGATAAGGTTCATCTCTCAAAGCTTTCTGGGCACGCTCTAACTCTAGCTGGGCCGCGGCTATACGGGAATCATATTCAGCCAAAGCTGTATTCTTCTCTGATTCCCTTTGCCCAGGGTTATTAAAGCTGGTTTCTTGGTGCATGATTTATTGTTTACTTTTGTTCTAGGGGGCAAAAACAGCTGGTCCGGCCGCCCAATTTAACGCTTTGTATCATTGTACCACAGGACTTGCAGGCCTGCCCTTTGCGGCCGTAAACAAAGTGGTGCTTGCCCATGCTCCCCCACTGGCCGTCGGTGCGTACGAAGTCGCCGACGCTGGAGCCTTTGTATTTGATGCCGCGCTGGAGCACAATCGGAATTTGCTTATAAATTTCCGCCAGTTCTTTTGGTTTGATGCTTGCGGCTTTGCGCGTGGGCCGGACTTTGGCATGGAACAGGATTTCGTCGCTGTAAATGTTGCCGATGCCGGCCACCACTTTGGGATCCATCAACACCAGCTTGATTGGGCTTTTGCCGCGGCGCTGAACCGCTTCCCCAAATTTTTGGTAAGTGAATTGCTTGCTTAACGGCTCCGGGCCGTACTCTTTTAGCTCGCGCACCTGGTCCACTTCGTCGTGGCCCACCAGCTTTAAATAGCCGAATTGGCGCAGGTCGTTGAAATACAAAGTAGAACCGTCGGTAAAATAAAAAATGACGTGGGTGTATTTGCTGGGCAATTGAACCAGGGGCGCCGTCAGTTTGTTTAAAATGCGGTACTTGCCGCCGGTTTTGGCGCGCTGTTTCTTGTCTTCAAAAATAAACTGGCCGGTCATCTTCAAATGGACCAGCATGGACAGCGGGCCGTCAAAATCAAAAATTAATAATTTCGCCCGGCGGCGGACACCGGTAAACTTGCGGCCTTTCAGCATCTTCACGAACAAGTCAACCTTGTCTTGGACACCGTCTCGGATATTGGACACCGTGTGCGGTCCAATACTAATCATTTTGGCCTTCGCAACTGCCACGCGCTTAATTTTCCGGTTTTTCAGTTTCCGGTTAAGCTCGGACACCACGGTTTGGACTTCGGGCAGTTCTGGCATAACGCTATTATAGCATCAAACTTTTCTGCTATACTGGTTGATATAACTACGCCATATGCAGGACTTCTTTAAATCCATCCCCCACAAATTTACGGCCCAGGAAGAAGCCTTGATTAAGCGCGCTTTGGCGTTCGCGGAAAAGGCCCACGCCGGGCAGAAACGAAAAAGCGGCGAACCGTTTGTCAACCACCCCATCCAGTCGGCTATAATTTTAGGCCGCATTTTCCCCGACACTTCCACCATCGTCGCCACTATCCTGCACGACATCACCGAAGACACGCCCACTACCCAGGCCCAGCTGGAAAAAGAATTCGGCAGGGAGATCGCCGGGCTGGTGGACGGCGTGACCAAACTGGGCGCGGTGCGACTGCGCAACAGCAAAGACCAATTCTACGTAGAAAACCTGCGCAAGATGTTCATTGCCACGTCCAAGGACATCCGCGTCATGCTGATCAAGCTGGCCGACCGCCTGCACAACATGCGCACCATAGAGTTCATTCCCCCGGAGAAACAAGTTAAAGTCGCCAACGAAACCCTGGAAATGTACGCGCCCATCGCCAACCGGCTGGGCATCGGGGCCTGGAAAGACGAACTGGAAGACTTGTCTTTCCAAATCGTCATGCCTAAGGAATACGAAAAAACCAAAGCGCTGTTGGAAGAAGAACTGGAAAGCCGGAGTAAAAACGTGAAGGAATGGGAAAAAGAGTTCGCCTCCATTTTGCGGCGGGAAGGCATTAAGTTCAACGAAATCCGCGGCCGGGTCAAGCGCATTTATTCCCTGTTCAACAAGCTGAAGAAATACGACAACGACATCACCAAAATCAAGGACATCATTGCCTTGCGCATCATTGCCAAGTCCACCGGCGATTGCTACGCCATTTTAGGGATTATCCATAAGCACTTCCAGCCCGTGCCCGGGCGCGTCAAGGACTTCATCGCCACACCCAAGCCCAACGGCTACGAAAGCATCCACACCTCGGTATTCAGCCCCGCGGGCAAAGTGTTTGAAGTGCAGATACGCACCGACCTAATGCACGAAGCGGCGGAACGCGGCATCGCCGCCCACTGGTTTTACGAAGAACGGGGCAAAGGCGATATTTTGGAGCGCCAGCCGGGCTGGGTCAAGGAACTGCACGCCTGGCAGGAAGAAACCGCCAACAACCCAGACGAATTTTTGGAAAGTTTGAAGATTGATTTTTTCCAGGACCACATTTTCGTGTTGACGCCGAAAGGCGACGTAAAAGACTTGCCCGTCGGCGCCAGCGTAATTGATTTCGCCTTTTCCGTGCACTCAGACCTGGGCTACTACATGATGGGTGCCAAAGTTAACGGGCGGATGCGCAAAATATATGACGAACTGCGGCAGGGCGACGTCGTGGAAATTTTGAAAAGCAAAAAGCCGGCGAAAATTTCCCGCGACTGGTTCAACGTGGCAAAAACCAGCCACGCGCGGGCGCAGATCCGCAAATACCTGGCCGAGCACGACCGCGGCATTATCGGCCGCGTGCGCGAACTGAAACTGCCCAGTTTGCGCTTTTTCCGCAAGCGGTAAATTCAGTTGCGGAATTTTAGGGATTGGCTTGGGCTGATCAACTCGTTTTACGATCAACTCAAGCGTCTCCCCGAAACCACAACCGTCGCTCCTATTCTATGTTGGTGAATAGATAGGAGCCGTATGAAAAAGGGAGGATCGAATGTACAACGAAAACCACAAAGCAGCCGATGTATACTACTCTGGCCGTCATGACATGGATGACGGGCACGAGCACGACGACAGCAGCAGCGACGTGCGTGAACACCATTCGAGACACTTCCGACTACTGAGTCATTCGCCCCATCATCACCAAGAGCTAATCCGGGTCACGGACGATCACGATGATGTCCATCCGGTTCAATAAGCGAATATGGGCCGAGCGCCCATGGGCTCCGTAATGACTCGACCGTTAGGAATTGATTTTCTTTAGCAGCCGCAACAGCGGTAACGCCTTGAAAAGCGCTTCGGACCAGAAATGGGTCCCGGGGCGCTTAATTTTTTATCCAAATTTTAGAAAATTTTTGCGATTGTTTTACCGCCACCCATTTATACTGGAATTGCGGTGGGCTCGCCAGGCGGGAAACGCGATTTGATAGTCGATGTTTCGGGGGTTCGATTCCCCTCGAGTCCACCGCTTGACAAAATCAACGATTGAATTAAAATATTATTACTATCAAGTCGCGTCTTCGCTTAGGCGAAAAAAGCCGTCCGAAAAGGGCGGCTTTTACTATTCCTTGACAAAAGATTATATTTTGAGCTATACTTTATCTTAGTAAAGTACTTTACTTAACTAAAGCGCATATTTATGCCCGAAAAATGGGATAACCCCAAAACTGAAGCCTTGCTGAAAGCGGTCCTGGCATTAAGGAATACTTCCGAAGCCAAGCGCTTTTTCCGCGACTTGCTGACCGAAGCTGAACTTATTGAATTCGGCAACCGCTGGCAAACAGCGAAAATGCTCGACCGAAATATCCCCTACTCCACTATTACCGCCAAAACCGGTTTAAGCTCTACCACTATCGCCCGGGTATCTCAATGGCTGAACAATGGCATGGGCGGCTACAAGCTCATACTGAATAAGCTGGCTCATCACCATGGCTCTTCCTCTTTTGAGAAAGGGCTAGGTTAATGGCGGCTTAACTGGCGCACATCAATTTATCCCCTTCTCGAAAGAGAAGGGTTTTTTGTCATTAATTCAAATGCATGAACAAAAGTTCGCGAAAATTACAAATTGGCGTAATGGGTTCCATGGCTGACTTAAAGTATTCGGGGAAAACCGAAAGATTAGCTGAAGAAGTTGGGTATTGGATCGCTAAAAATGGTGCAACGCTAGTTTTTGGCGCGGAAAAGGATTCCGATTCCCTCTCTACCGCGGCTTGCCGGGGCGCCAGGCGCGGCGGCGGTTTAACTGTGGGCGTTACTTATGGCAAAGGCTTGGAAGTTTACGAAAAAAATGTTGATGTCGTAATCGCCAGCGGTTTAGAACGTGGCGGCGGTAGAGAATTGACCTTGGCTTTAAGCTGCGATGCTATCATCGCTCTTAATGGCGGTTCGGGAACACTGACCGAAATAGCTATAGCCTATCAAGCCAACATTCCGGTTGTGGTTATAAAAGGGACGGGCGGTTGGAGCGAAAAATTGGCGGACCAGTATTTGGACGACCGCAAAAGGCTAAAAGTGGAGGTTGTTAATGATCCGAAAGCCGCGGTCAAAAAAGCCATAAGTTTGACTAGTTCGCCCAAGAAAAGCCAGAGCGACTTACTTTTTCTAACCTCCGCCCATGGCAATGAAACAATCGGGACGGAACTCTTAAGCAAGCTGGAGAAAAATAACCGTTTTGACTGGATCATCGCTAATGAGAAAGCGCTAAAAGCGAAGAAACGTTTTGTTGATGCTGACCTAAACCGGTCAGCCCCGGGTGATCCGAATTCAAAACTTTACGAGATGCGCCGGTCATATGAACTAATTAATATTGCAAAGAAATACCGTTACGTAATTGATATCCACGGCACTAAGGCTAATAGCGGTATCTTTACTATTGTTACAAATCCGACTTGGCCCAACCTTGCCTTGGCAGCGGCCTTACCTATTCAACGGGTGGTTATTTGGTCCTCAAAAACTAGGTCTAAAAATGGCCCTATCAGCCAGTTTGTTGATTGCGGAGTCGAAATTGAATGTGGCCCCAAAAAATCCTTAAAAACGAAAAAAGACCTATTATCCGTTACAAAAACCATAATCGACGAAGGGATTAACTTGTCCCCCGAGAAATTCCAAAAGAAAGAATTTTTCCAGGTTTATGGCAAGCTGCAGCGGAAGACGGAGAGAAATTTGAATTTGACCGACTTCAAGTTAACTAAGTATGAAAGGGGGCGGTTTTATCCTTTGCTCGTAAATGAGTATAAGGATATTGCTTGCTACAAAATGAAAAGGATTGAGATTAAAAATTTGTTGTCGTACCCATGAATATAATAGCTAAACTTTGTTCAATAAACCATCACGGTCGTCCTTTCTAGGCAGGGACAGGCCAGTTTGTCGTGCGCAAATTTTCCAGTCCCTTCTTAGAAGGGACTTTTTCTAAGAAGAATTCTGACCTTGAGGAGGAACTATGATACGAAGAATGGAAAGGGAAGACTTAGAGCAGGTGAAAGAGATATACGGTAAAGCCTTTGCCGGTAATCCATGGTATGAAGACCTGACAAGAGAAGAGATTGGCCGTCGCTGCCAGAGCATCGGACCAAATTATGAGGATGTTGTATGGGTAGATGGAAACCCGGACAGTCCTCGAGTCGTGGGAGCGCTGTGGTCGAACGTTTTATACGTCAACGACTTGCGGCACAAACGCGCGGGGAATGATTTGGCCGAATTCGCGGTGAAACATATCCACGATACTCATCCCGTGTGGTCGGCAAATCCCGAGTTTTGGACCCTTCACTGGGAAACTGCGGTAATAGTGGATCCGGAATTTGCCGGCAAACATATTGCGACCTTCCTGCGTATGGAATTCCTGGACAAGCTACGCACAACGCGCCGCAAACTAATTCTCACCCGCATGAGAGACGACAACTTAGCAATCATTAAGATTGCGGAAAATCTCGAGTTTGCGCGCACAGGAATTAAAGTTCCAAGCAGCCAAAAACCCAACATAAACCACGAATACTGGTATAAGGAGGTGTGCCCGTGGTGATTATTAACGAAAAGCCTTATGTTGTGTCTTTAGACGTTAAAGCCCTATTGAGGGGTTGGTGCAGTCTCTACGACTTTACTCTGCCTCCCCCGTCGGTGTTCACGTTTATACGCCGTGACCTGTTTGGGATGCTTTGCCAAATATTCCCGGATGTACTGTTTTTACAGACGGATGAACTCCGCGAAGGCATCAAGCTGCTTACCACCCAAACCACGTTGCCTTGCGTAACAATGGCACCACTTTTCTTCCGCCAGGACTATTATTGTGGCGTAACCCGAACCGTAAACCGGAACCTCGAAGATAGTCCCACTTCCGCCCCGGTACGGCAGAGTTCCATGGAGCGCAAAGCAAAGGAAGTTGCCCTCTTTTTAAGAGGCGCGAGAGAGATAGCACTTGTGGACGACGTTATATTCAGCGGTCAGCAAATTAGCGAAGTCATTTCACACTTGCAAAATGAAGGAATCAAAGTATCCCATGTATACGCGGGAATAGTGATAGGTGAAGGTAAGCGGCGGCTGGAAAGGGACTTTGGCCTGACGCCCCAAGGAGCCTACTACTTTGATGAGGTCATAGATGAAATTTGCGAACGCGACTTTTTCCCTGGAGTTCCTCAGAGTGGTCGTTCTTTCGCGGAAGATATTGAGGTCGGACTACCTTACATTCTTCCTTTCGGCCTTCCTACCAAATGGGCTTCTATACCGGAAAAATGGGCATATGAATTTTCTCGGTTCTGCTTAAATCTAACAATAGCTTTATTTGAAGCCGTGGAGGAAGCATCAAATAAACCTGTGCGCTGTTCTGATTTGGAAAGGAAAGTATTCTCTTTGCCAACCAACCGGAAACGGTTCGTCACTGAATTGAAAAAATTACTGTAGGAGGTTCAAGAGATCATGACGCTTCCAGCTTATGTGGATCCGCCTCGACCGGGAGAACCCAGTCCGTTTGATGAGGCTGATAAAAAAGTATTTGGGTGCATGGCTACCATTGGGGCCATTATTCTTCTAACCATAATCGGAGCACTACTCCTCGCGACCTACCCAAGCCGGTGGTCTATACTGGGAGGCATTCTCCTGTGTTTAGTCATAGTCGGGATGAAGCCACTCGCCCGCTGGACTCAACCATAACAAGGAAGGACAGAGCAATTTTAGCTCTGTCCTTCTTCTTTTGCATTATTCAGTATTTACAGCCCCAGTACCTGCGCGGTCTGTTTGATCAGCCCGACCACGACGGCCGGCGGCAACAAGCTGTAAGACTCCACGCCATTGTCGTCTTTCACCGTCCACGGCTTTTCTATAGTTTTCACGGTGCCGTCGGGATTCAATTCGTAGCTGTATCCCGGTGTCAGTTCATAATCATCCACGAATTCGTCCGCCTGGTCCACCGGCACGGAGTTGCGCAAATAAACTTTGGGCACGCCGGTTAACTGCAGTAGTTGGTTGAAAATCTGGGTGTCCACTTCCAGCCGTTCGCGGATCGGTTCAATTCCTAGCTCGTCCCCTTCCTTGGGGTACATTCGCGCGCCGTTGCAAGTCGGGGTATCGCACTTCAAATAAAATTCTTTCGTTGTCTCGTCGTAACCGACTTCCTTAGTGGCGAGCAGGCGCAGGTTGCGCGGGGTCTTGCAGATCGGGCAGACCACGCGGTACTTAATGCGCTCGTCAATGATGGAATTCGGCACGTTAATGAACACAAAAAAATCGGGATCGTCGCGGTAGCCGATGACTTCTTTCAAGTATAGCGAATAGCCGACCTGGTCCAGGGCGCGCGGGAAACCATCAATGAAAATCGCTTGGCGCGGCCGTTTGCTCAGCTCGTATTTGATGAGGGACAAAATCAGCTCGGAAGAAATCAGCGAAGACTGGTTGCGGCCTTCAATCAAGTCAATTGTTTCTTCCACCGTGTGGAAGCCGCGGTAGTTGTTTTTCAGGAACTCTATTAGCGCGGCACGAGACTCCGGTTGTTCCAAGCTGGCGTGGACGTCGCGGACCAAGTCGCCGACAGACAAGTGCCCGACCCGGTCGCGGTCAGTCGCTTCCATAAACAATTTGGAATAGGTGCCCTTGCCGGAATTTTTTTTGCCCAGCAGGAAAGCCACAAAAGTCTTGTCCTGCAAAAAATATTTTTGCAGCTTTTCTATTTCCGGACCAACTTTGGCCTGGAAATAAAGCTTGCGGCTATCGGGATCGTTTAAGTTGAATTTTTCGGTTACGCCAGGTGTCTTCGTCTTAAAGACCGGGAATTCGTTCATGTTCATGATGGGTATATTATAGTGACGTTTGCTTGAGTGAAGAAACCATTTGGAGCGTCATTTTTTGCTTCAGCAAAAAATAGTGTAACTGGTTTCTGAACCAAGCAAACGTCTAGATTATTTATCTGAAATTACTGCTTTGCTGATGACTACCGGCACCTTCGGGGTACCGTCAGTGGGGCCAAACGGGCCGGGGTTAATGTCTACCTGGCCGATTTTTTGCACTACATCCATGCCGGCCACCACTTTGCCGAAAATGGTGTAGCTCTTCGGCAACTGGGCATTGACATCGCCCAAGACAATAAAGAACTGGCTGCTGTTGGTATTGGGACCGCGGTTTGCCATAGCCAGGACGCCGGGAACATAACCCGTTTTGAAGCTGGCCGTGGTTGGGTTAAGCTCGTCGGCAAACTCCTTGCCAAAAGCCGACTGGCCGCCGGTGCCGTCGCCGTTGGGGTCGCCGCCCTGGATGACAAAGTCTTTGGCCACGCGGTGGAAGGTTAAACAGTCATAAAAACCGGCGTGCGTCAGGCGCAGGAAATTTTCTACGGTTTTTGGCGCGTCCTGGTCATACAACTGCACTTTGATGTCGCCGAAGTTCTTCACGCTCAGCGTGACAAACTGGTTTTTCAGGTTAATCTTGTCCTGCAATTTGGCAGAATTAAAGTCGCGGACGCAATCGGAGTTATTCATAGATGTTGGGGGATTAGTTTGGTCGTTAGTTGGCGAAGCTTGGCCGGCAGAGTTAGCGGCCGGTGTTTCCGCCGTGCCTTTGACGGAAGAATTATTATGGATTCTCAGCCCCGCCCACACGCCGACAGCCAAAATAATGATGACGGCCAGGACAACGCCCAAAGTTTTATTAGACATGGTCAATCTGAATTAATGATTATCCCGCATATTGTACCATAATTAGCGGTTCCGGAAAAGGCCGGGTTTAAGGCTTGTGTTTAAGCCAAGCGCGGCCGGCCAGGTAAGCGGCCACGACCGCGGCGTAACAGAGAATAAAGCCTAACTGGTTAATGTGCAGTTCCCTACTGGCGTATTTTAAGTGGGCAAAATACGCCGTTATTGCCAGCATGTAGCGCAGCAGCCAATGCGCAACCAGGCCGAAACCGAAACCCAGAAATGGGATCCCGGCCAAGAAGCCGAACAGCATGGTGGTTGGCACCAAGGGCAAAACCAAAACATTAACGAGTGGCGCGACGATGCTTAAGCGGCCAAACTGGTAAAGCATGAACGGCAGCGTGGCAATAATCGCCGACATGGTTGTGGTAATAATAGACTTAACCCCGAACAAACCGGGCCAGCTCGCGGTTAAGTCTTCCAACAGCGGCGCCAAATAGACCACGCCGCCCGTGGCCAGGAAGCTTAACTGGAAACTGGCGTCCCAATACAAAATGCGCGGGTTAAACACCAGCATCAGCGCGGCCGCCAGGCATAGCGCCGGCGTAATCGCGTACAGCCGCCCGGCCCGCGAGGACAATAGCACCAGCCCGCCCATTAGCGCGGCGCGGTTAACAGAAGCGCTGGCGCCAGACATGACGACAAACCCGGCTACCACGGCCAGGTTCAGCCAAAAATTGGCGCGCCGGCCAATATAGCGGTCCAAAAACGCCAGCGCGGAAATGATAATGCTGATGTTGTAGCCGGAAATGGCGATGACGTGGCTCACGCCCGTGGCGTTAAAATTGTTAACCACTTCGTCGGGCAAGGCCTTGCGCGCGCCAATCAGAATCCCCAACAATAAATTGCTTTCCACTTCCGGCAAGACTTTACTGGCTTGCTTGATGAACGCGTATTTGACGCCCAGCAATCCCCTCACCCACCAATGACCTTGGCCGGTTTTCAAAACGATGATTTTCGGATAGCTCATTAAGGCATAAGTGTTCCAGCGCAATAGGTATGCTTTGTAGTCAAAATCATCGCTGGTTTTCGGTTCGGCGAGCTTGCCTGTTAGCAAGAGCTGGTCGCCGTAAGAATAGTGCCGGTATTTGCTGGTGGTGACTAAAATATTTTGGTGGTGTCCCGGTGGCAGCACAGTCAACATTTGCCGGTCCGGCCGTACGTCCACGTCAGCTACTATCACCGCCTCCATCTGCTGTTTGGTTTTTAAAATTCCTTGGTACTCATTGGCATGGTTAGCCAGATGCATTCTGCCCATACCCAAACAAAAGCAGACCAGGCACCAGGCGGCTATCCGCTTGCCGTAACCGGACTGGTAAGCCACTGCTAAAACCATGGCAGATGCGCCGAAACAAAGCCAGACTATTGCCGGCGAAAATCCAAACTTGGATTGTACTAAAATCCCCGCGGCAAAACCAACCGCGCAAATTACAAACGCCCGGCTTCTGCTCATTCCCTAACCGTAACACTATTGTAATCAAAACAAATTAAACAAACGATAAAGGATATCCGCCGGGTCCGAAGAACCAAACGAATATCCTTTAGCTGTTGCCGTCTTGTTTCCTTTCTTCGCGTTGGACCAGGATGGCAGGAACCCACCAGGCCAGAATCAGGCCTATAAACAAGCCCCCGGCCATCGGCGTCGCGATATCCACAAAGGAAAAATACGGCAGTCCGCGCCGGGCCGCCCACACGGCATAGGCCAGCCAAGCGGCCAGCCCGATACCGCAGAAGATAGCGTAGGCAATCAGCGCGAAATGCTGCGCCTGGTCCTCATCAAGTGAACCGCCCATCTTCTTTATTTCCCTAATGGCTCGGATGTAACTTATCCAACCGGCGAGAGCGCCGGTTAAGACAAAGTAGGCAAACAGGCATAAGCCTATATGGTTTACCATAGCGCTCCCTCCTTTTCTCCATCAGCGTCAGAAATCCCAAGACTATAGCACACATAAGAAAAGCCCGCCAGAGGGCGGGCGAAGCGTTCTACTTTAATTTTCCGGCCAGTTCGCTGAGCGGCACTTCCGCCTGCTCGCGGGTTTTCAGGTTTTTAAGCTGGGCGGCGCCTTTTGCTTTTTCGTCCGGGCCCATAATCACCGCGTACTCAATGCCCTTGCTTTCCGCGTATTTGAATTGCTTATCCAGCTTCACCGGCTGGTAATACATTTCGCTGTTTATGCCCGCCGCGCGCAGGCCTGTCACCAACTTCACATAGTCTTCCATTAACTGTTCGTCCAAATTAACGACCAGGGCCTTTACCAGGCCCTCTGCTTCCACCAAACCTTGGTCAACCATCGCATCATACAGCCGGTCAATGCCGATGCTTCCGCCCACTGCAGGCAGGGACTGGTCGGAAAACTGGTCCACTAAATTATCATAGCGGCCCCCGCCCATGATGCTGCCGAACTCCGGCTTGTCCGGCAAAATAATTTCAAACACCACGCCGGTATAATAGTCCAGGCCGCGCATGATCAGCGGGTCAAACACAATATTCTTTTCCGCTACGCCCTGGGCTTTGACCAAAGCAAGCAAGGTGCGCAGATTCGCTACCGCCCAGCTGTCTTTGGACAAATTTTGTTCAATATTGGCCAAAGCCTGCTCTCCTTCGCCTAAATCCATTAGCATCTGCGCCTGCTTAATCGCCCCTTCCGAGACGTTTTTCTCTTCCAGTATTTTAACCGCTCCCATTTTGCCGATCTTGCCCACTTTGTCCAAAGCGCGCATCACTTCCTTGCCTTCGTCCACACTTGCGCCTGCGGCCAAAAACAGGCTGGATAGTAAGTCAAAAATACTGCGGTCGTTCAGGCGCAGTTGGTAGTTGGTAATGCCCACGGCTTCAACCGCTTTGCACATGCACACGATCACTTCCGCATCCGATACCGGAGACGGGCCGCCGACCGCGTCGATGTCGCACTGGTAGAATTCGCGCAGGCGCCCCTTTTGCGGATTGTCGGCGCGCCAGACCGGCGCAATCTGGTAGCGCTTGAACGGCAAGGTTAACTGCCCGCGGTTCTGGGCCACGTATCGCGCCAGCGGCACGGTCAGGTCATAGCGCATAGCCACGTCGCGGCCGCCATTGTCCTTAAAACTATAAATCAGTTTTTCATCTTCGCCGTACTTGCCCATCAAAATTTCTTTGTACTCGAGCGCCGGCGTGGACATGGGCAAAAAGCCGAAGCGCTCAAACACGCCCTGGATTTTGGCGAACATGGCTTGCCGCGCCGCCTGTTCTTGCGGGCCGTAATCACGGAAGCCTTTTAACAATCTTGGTTCAATAATCTCTGCCATATGTCTTTCCTTCCCTAATCATAGCATACCTGGCACTACAATTCAGCCGATTTCAAAATACTTTATTTTGGCCCGGGCGCCCCGCGTTAACCGGACTTTGGACTTCGCCACTCCGAAACGCGCTGCCAGCGCTTTCACCACGCCTTCATTGGCACGTCCCTCTATCGCCGGCTCTCTCACGTAAACGTGGAGTGTATTAAATAAATCCGCGTCAATGCGCGGATGCTTACTGCCCGGATGGGCGATGACTTTCAGCTTCATGGAACCATTAGCGGAACATGCCGATCAGGCTCTGGCTGGCCAGGAGCAGGCGCCGGGCCGGGCCGCTTTTGCGGGCGTCGGGGCTATTCTGCATATCTCCTGTCAGGTGGTGGAGGATTTTTCCCATGGCTTCATAACGGGTCGCTCCGTGGACGACAAGCAGAACGGAAGCCACAATAAACAGCCAGCCCAACAGATGGATGGCCGGCACATCAAAAAACTTCAAAAAAGTCATGGCCGCGACTACCATAGTCAGGGCGCTGCGGATATAAGACAAAAACGACACTTCGTTAGCCATAACCGTGCGGTCAACTGCCAAATAGTCGCGCAGGGTCATTGCCTCTTTTTCCGCGCCGTTATACCGGTTGTAAATTTCTTCGCTCATAATAAAACCCACCTGCTGCATCCCCTCCAAATGGGTAAATTAACTTATAAATTAGGTTTTTGTTTCAAAAAGTCACCCGTCTAATACCATTATAGCAGAAATTCCGGCGTTTGTCAAAAATCTATGCCCCGTTGCGCCAAAATTCCCTCATAATAAGCATGCTTCAGCGCCTTCATCTCCGTGACCGTATCGCAGAACTTGAAAATTCGCGGATACTTCTTATGGCCGGTCAGCATTAAGTGCACGTTTTCCGGTTTGTTCTTTATTAAATTGATGATGTCGTCCTGGGTGAGCAATCCCAAGTCCACGGCGGAGAGGATTTCGTCCAAAATAACCAGTTGGTAGCCGCCGGAGACGATAACTTCCCGCGCCAACCCGAGTCCCCTCAGCGCTTCGCGGATATGTATTTCTTTTTCCTTGCGGTCGCCCAAAATGCCGACAAAGCCGGCGCCGACCTGCTCGCAAACAATCTTACCCATGCGGCTGCCGACGCGGGCTTCATTGAAAAAATTGATTTCGTTGGACAGCGGCCACTCGCCGGACTGGCGCTTCTCCCCTTCTTTGGGAGCGGCGGCTTTGACGAACTGCAAAATGTAGACGCTAAGCCCCGCCCCGCTGGCCCGGGCCGCCTGGCCCATAGCCGCCGTAGTCTTACCCTTGCCGTCGCCGATATTGCAAATCACCAAGCCTTTTCGGGCAACGACTTTGTCGGTTTTTGGTTTGCGGTTGAATGGCATTATTTAGCAAAGAAAATAACTCATTATATGTTACTCAAAATATCCGGGTCTTCCGCTGGCGGAGGCCATAACAGCAAAAATATCGATTTTCCTGTTTTTAAGATTATCTAAATACATTTCCATTCTGGAACGGTATTCCGAGGATAAGGACACATCAGCAGCCCGCGCTTCTAGGTATCGGATATCTTTATCATATTCAGCGGGAGCAAAACGCTGCCTAAAGCGAACTGCCATGCCCGACAGGTTCCTCCGGCCAGTTTTTTCCCTATCAGGCAAAATAGCCGCGACCTCATTCCATTTTTTCCTTATTGCGTCCAGGTTAGGTTGGTCGGGGTCAAATCTTAATTCCATTATTTGGTTACCTTTCCATTGTGGGTCGTCAGCTATTTTTACCGATACCCCCAACGCGGCCAACCGAGATAAAACTTCTTCATCGAGATCTACTTCTTTCATCAAAATATACTGAGTGCTGCCATCCAAGGCTCCAAAACCGGATTGCAGGGTAGAGTAACCCTTTCTATGCATCTCAAAAATAGCATCTGTTACCTGAGGCTCCATCATTTCCCTAAAAAATCCTAACTGAACTTCCTCATCATTCGGAATAGGATTATCTTGAAGCCGCTGCTTAGTGGCTAGTAACATGTCATCATGGGCCTGTCCCCTCAACCGCCCATATTGTTGAATTAATTCTTCCGGTTTATAACCGGTTTCTGAATCCATTTTTATATATTAATATGTCCCGACGGGTATCGGGACATAATGTTAACATATTGGGAATGTCTTTACTACCCGCACTTGCTATACCCGCAGGACTCGCACTTCATACAGCCTTCGGCCATGATCAGCATACCGCCGCAGGTGGCGCAGACCGGCGCGTTGCCCAAATTGGCAATGGATACTTTCTCGGTCTTCTTGTAAGTCATGTGGCCGTTGGTGCCGATTTTTTCTTCGCTGACAGTCTGCATCACCGGAGCGTCCGGCTGGGCAGGTGCGGGCGTGGGCGAAACCGGCGGGATGTCGGTCGGGGCGTTGCCGTCGCCTTCTTCGGCCTTCAGCTCGCTGACCAGGTCAAAGGTTTCCGCTTCGGCAACCGGCGCCTCCAGTTTCAATTCCTGCTGGTTACGGGAAATGTGCTTCTCTAGAATTTTGCCTATGGCGTCCGGCAAAGAGTAAACCGCCTGGCCGTCGGCAAACGACACGTCCGGCCCGCGGATGCCCTTTAATTGGTCAATAATCTCTTCCAAAGCAATGTTGGAGCGCAGGGCCAGGGAAATCATGCGGGTAATGGCCTCGGTCTGGGCGCCGAAGAAACCGCCGGACTTGCCCAAGCTGGCGAACACTTCAAATACGCCGTGCTTGTCTTCGTTAATGGTCACGTACAAGTTGCCGTAAGCGGTTTTCATCTGGTAAGTCATCCCCTGCATCACTTTCGGCCGTTCGCGCGGCGCAATCTTGAACTGCACTTCGCCGGAGGCTACCGACATGACTTGCTGGGGCTCGGCTTGGGTTTCGACTTGAGGTTCAGCGGCTCTCTCGTCAGCGGCTTTCTTTTCCAATTGCGCGTGGGCGTCTTTGCCCAATTTCTTGGAGTCGGTAGCCAAAATCTGTTCGTGGCGCGAACCGTCGCGATAAATAGTGCCGCCCTTGCAACCCAAATCGTACATCAATTCATATAATTGCTTTGTCTGCTCAACAGTGTAGTGTTCCGGCGCGTTCACGGTTTTGGAAATGGCTGAGTCAGTCCAGCGCTGGACCGCCGCCTGCACTGCCACGTGCTCTTCCGGCGTCAGGTCCATGGCCGTGGCAAAATAATTCGGCAGTTCTTCGCCCGGGTGCTCGTCCAACCAGTCCTTGGCCAGCTTGATGTGTTCTTGGTGCACGCCCAAACGGCTTTTGCGGAAATAGGTCCAGGAGAAAAACGGTTCGATGCCGGTGGAAGTGCCGACCATGGTGCCGACGGTGCCGGTCGGGGCTTGCGTCAAAATAGTGACGTTGCGGATGCCGTATTTGGCCACCAGGTCGCGGATGTAGTCCGGCATTTTCTTCATGAAGCCGGACTGTAAAAACGGTTCCGCTTTGAATTGGGAGAAAGCGCCTTTCTCGCGGGCCAGTTCAATTGAAGTTTCGTAAGCGGTCACGGCAATAAACTGGTAAAGCTTATCAATAAATTCGGTAGATTCCTGGCTGCCGTAGCGGATGCCGAGCTTGATCATCATTTCGGCAATGCCAATGGTGCCCATGCCCACGCGGCGCTCGGACATTTGCTGTTTCTTGTTCTCTTCAAAAAAGTAAGGGGTGGCGTCAATCACGTTGTCCTGGAAGCGCACGGCTTCCTGGACTGTGGTCTTTAAAGTATTCCAGTCCACGTCTTTGCCGTCGGCAGTCAAATGCTTGGCCAAATTGACGTGGCCCAGGTTGCAGACTGACCACGGGGCCAAGGGTTGTTCGCCGCAGGGATTGGTGCTGACCAGCGGAGCATAGTAGTGGGAGTTGGAATAGTAGTTGGCGCGGTCAATGAAGTACATGCCGGGCTCAGCCGAGGTCCAAGCCGACTCGATGATATTGGTCCAAATGTCGCGGGCGCGGACGGTCTTATAAGTATTGATTTTGCCCCCGAGTTCGCGCCAGTGCTTAATATCGCCGTCCCAGTGGTCCTGGTACAGCGGATCAGCTGTATCCGGGAAGACTAAGTCCCATTCCTTGTCCTGCTTCACCGCCTGCATGAAATCGTCGGTGATGCCTACGGAAATGTTGGCGTTCTCTATTTTGCCGGCCTCGCGCTTGGAATTAATGAAATCTACTACGTCAGGGTGCCAGACGTTCAAAATCAGCATGAGCGCGCCGCGCCGGCTGCCGCCCTGCTCAATCAAGCCGGTGGAAAAGCTGTACAACGAACCCCAGGATACCGCGCCGGAAGAACGGCCGTTGACGCCTTTAACGTAAGCATAGCGCGGGCGCAGGGTGGACAGGTTCATGCCAACACCGCCGCCGCGGGAAAAAATCTCGTTCATGTGCTTGAGGTTATCAATGATTCCCTCGCGGCTGTCCTTCGGGGACGGCAACACATAGCAGTTATAAAAAGTCAGCTCCTGGCCGGTGCCGGCGCCGGTAAAAATGCGGCCGCCGGGAACGTACTTCCAGTCGTCCATGAGCTGTTCAAACTTCTCTGTCCATTCGGCAACTTTGGCCGGAGTCTTCTCCACGCTGGCAATATGCCGGGCAATGCGCTTGAACATTTGTTCCGGCACGGTTTCCAACGGCTTGTCGATGTGGTCGATAGAGCGGACTTCCCGCGTGCCGTCGCGCAACACCACTACCACTTCCCGCTTGGCCGTATCAATTTCTTCAATGACGCCGATTTCCCGGTGGCCAGTTTTCAGGTTCACGCAAACAACGGCAACATCGCCGACTGCCAAGGTTTCCTTTTTGGCATCCTTAATGGCA
>Ga0075426_10001223_pt1 | contig 18185 bp, 13 predicted proteins | sample SoiMethybrSBSTD5_FD_75304 | JGI IMG/M metagenome (GOLD analysis project Ga0075426, IMG submission 75304) | Bulk soil microbial communities from a Populus tree surrounding site in Tennessee, USA - Soil MetaG P. TD hybrid SBSTD5 | ecosystem: Environmental > Terrestrial > Soil > Tree plantation... | reverse complement strand
GCGATCGACATGGACGAGGCGGCGGCCGCGAAGCATCTGCGCGTCGACGGCATGGCGGATCATCTGACCGCGCTCGATGCCGCGTTCGCGGCGCTCCCGGCGTTCGACGCGGCGTCAATCGAGGCGGCGCTGCGCGCGACGGCCGACGCGCGCGGTGTGAAGGCGGCTACGCTGATCCATGGCGTCCGGGTTGCCATAACCGGAAAAACGGTAAGCCCCGGTCTCTTCGAGGTGCTGGCGCTCGTCGGTCGGGATCGCGTCCACGCGCGTCTCGTCGATGCGCGCGAGCGGTTCAGCTCGCCCCGGCCCTGATCCGGCCGTTCGTTTTCCGCCGCTCAACTCGCTGACCGCGCGTCCGTTCCGTCCGCCGGGCAAAACGTTTTCCACCGCCGGAATCGCCGTACGGAAAACATTTTCCTAAGTGCTTTTGCTGCCGTGAGTTACGGCTTCCGTGTGGCACATCGGTTGCAGCCCGAGTGTTCGGCACGCACCGAGGTGCGCAGAGTCCCGGGGCGCGCGGGTGCGCATCGGGTTGAGGAGGACACGGTGGCTAAAGAGGATCGCGGGTTTGCGTCGATGGACCGAAACAAGCAGCGCGAGATCGCCAGCAAGGGCGGGAAGGCCGCGCACCAGAAGGGGACCGCCCACGAGTGGACGAGCGAAGAGGCGCGGGAAGCCGGCCGCAAGGGCGGCATGGCGAGCCATCGCCGGAAGCAGGAGCAGCAGTCGGGCGGCGTGATGGAGCAGGCGCAGGCGAGCGGGGTCGCCGGCGAAGGCTCACCGGAGAGCGCGCCGAACCCCGAGCAGATGATCGGGACCGATCGGCTGCCGTAGACACCGAAGCCCAGTGCCGGGCCGCGCGCTTGCCGGTCCAGAAATGGATTGGCTATAATCAACAGTTCTCGCGGACGCACCGCGCGCGACTGGCACTGGGAGGTCGTCCAACGGTAGGACACGTGGCTCTGGACCACGTTATCGGGGTTCGAATCCCTGCCTCCCAGCCAAGCTCTTCCGCACGATACAGATCCCAACCAGGAGCCGGCTGCATTTCACTCGCGCGTAGGCGACGTCCCACTGCAGGTGACCGCCGTCAGACTCCTCGCGACTGCCTGCAAAGGCTTCGTCGAGAACGGCGAGCGATTCGATCTTTCCCCGACTGACGCGACCGCGATGGACCGCGGAGCTGGAATACGAGCAACCGCTCGCGACCATGCTGCATGCCGTAGTCGTGGGGCTCGGCGACGCGCATCGTGCCGCTGTAACTGACCGCAACGAGACGCCGGTTGGCGATAGCGAATCGAATTCGCTCGTCGTTCGATCCGATGTCGGCAGCCACACTCCCGGCTCGCTCGGAATGCACGACGGCACCCGCAACCAAGGGAGGCCGTGCCCACGTCTTACCGCGCATGGTAAGATGATGAAATGGCGACGACAACCGTTTCGTCCAAGGGACAGGTCGTGATTCCGCGAGCGCTGCGGGAGAAGTACCGACTCACGTCGGGAACGCGATTGGCGGTCGCGGAATCGGGCGAGGGCCTCGTACTGGTGCCCCTCAAGCGGACACGATCGTCGCGCCCTCAGGCCGGATGGCGCGCACTGCGCGGTGCCGCGAAGGGCACCACTGCGCTGAAGGAGCACCTCGCTGAGCACCGTCGCGAAGCAAAACGGTAGGGCCTGTCTCGACGCGTTTGCGTGGCTGGCGTGGCTGCAGGAGGAGCCCGGTGCGGCGGCCGTTCAGCGCTGGCTGGATGAAGCTGACGCGGCGCGCGCGGAGTGTGTGACCTCCATCATCAATCTCGGCGAAGCGTACTACCGCCTTGTCCGTGTCGATCGTCGCGACGAAGCGGAGTCGCTGTGGCGAATGGCGCTGCGAGGAACACTTCCAGTATCGGTGAAGGACGCCACGCGCCGGCGAGTGCGTCGCGCGGCCGAGCTGAAGTCCAAGCATGCGATCGCCTACGCCGATGCGTTCGCTGTCACCACGGCCGTCGAGTTCAACGCGATACTTCTCACCGGCGATCCCGAAATCGAGCCACTTGAAGGTGAACAGAACCTCAGGGTGGAATGGCTGGCCCGAAAGCGCTGATCGCGTCGCTCAAGCGGTGGCTGAGACGATCCAGTTGCGGAAATCGTCCCGAACAGCCAGCCATTTCTCCAAATCGTTCTCACCCTCCGAGTTAGGCTCTGTCTCGCGATCGAATTTCTGATCGTCGATCTTCGGGACTTTCGCCTGATCTTGAAAGAAACTTGAAACTTTGTCCTGGTCATCGATCCACCGCGCCAGAATCCCGCCAGATCGATTCGCCGGTGTTTTCCGTCCGATTCCTGTGGTGATCAGCGATTGTCGCGGTGGGTGACCTTCCCCGAGCGCGGACCCAGATCGATCCTGAGTCGATACCCTTTCGAGAAGAAGAGCCACGCCATAAAAATGACACTGACCACGATCGCGAGCGGGCCGCCCCTCTCGAGCAATGGGATGAGATCCGGGATCTGCATGAGATCGAGTATTCGGGATCTTCGTCCGTCGCGATAGGGACATCTGACTACACCTTTTCGCCCTCTTCTGTCCCCATCAACCTGTACATCGCCACCAATCGTTTCGAAAGATCCGGGAATGACTTCTCGAATGTCACTGCGCGCTCCGCCCAGGCAGCCCACCTCGCCAGCAGCGTATTCAAACGCCCGTAATCCTGTGAGGCCTTGAGATCATCAACGGGTTCACGGTCGAGTTCCTGCCCTTCGGTCTCGATTTCTTCCATCTGTCGGATCAGGTCCTCAATCTGCCGCACGAACGGGTCATAGACCGCCGAAATGCTGCGTTGGATCGCTTCAAGATCGCGGACGACACGCATGGCCCTTACGTAGTCATCTTCGCCGCGAATCTCAACTGCACCAATCGCCTCGGCTATCTTCGCTATTCGATCGGCCCGTGACTGAAGAAGGCCAGGAGTCGTCTTAAGACCAACGAATTCGAAAAGGAGCATCTCCCAAGGCGCCGCAAAGATGAGCGCTGGGGAAGTTCGCAGACGAGCAAGCCGCTTACGGATCGCGATCGGCTCAACATGCTGACGAAATAGTGGTCCCTCAAATTGTGCGATCACAGCGTAGGCTTGTCTCCTCGACAGCCGAGCGCCTTCGACAAGCAGGCGAAACAGCACCCAATCGAGAAGGTCAATCCGTCCGAACGAAAGGATAGACGCTTGTCGATGGAGAATCGGCGCAGTGTCGCCAGACATTCCTATCAACGTCTTCCTGGCATCCTCCAAGGTATCGCGTGCGGATCCGACTCGTTCTGCGACATCGGGCCATAGGTACGTCTTCTCCCGCGCCCGCGCCAAAGCGGCACTCGCCGAACCAATCTGTCGAAGGGCCAATTGATAAATGTGTTGCTTGTCGTTCGCGCTCTCGCTCTCCTTCTGCGAGACGCTTGAAGACGGCGCCAGCCCAGGTCACAACAAGCTGCTGATGGAAGGGCAATTCGCGGATTCCGTCACACCGACGGGCCATCTTCAGAATCCACGGCGTGAACCTCCATGCGCTGCGGAACGGAATCGTGTCACCGAGGTAAGTTTCGAGCCAGGACCGAAAATACCGGCGCCAGCCAGTAATCGGCTTCCGAATGTCTTTGTGCTCCTGCGCAAGTCTTCTTGCGATATCGGAGTGACGAAGTTCGCGAGTCTGGCGAGCCATCAACGCGTGCGCTGGGCTCGGCCGTCGTCGTTCCTTTCGGTCTCGCACGGATCGAAGGACTTTCCGGTCTCCAACTTCAACACCGCGGCCTGTAGATTCTCGAGCCTCTGGTTGAGGCGGCACGCCGCAGGTGCGCCGGGGGCGGGGGCACCGCCGCCCGGCACCCCCTATGAGGATCAAATCCCCCAAGCGTCTAGCGGGATCCGCCTCGCACCGGCCACGCAAAGAAGGTGTCGGCGCCCTTGATGGGGCTGGTGTAGACGAAGCCTCTGATGACGTCCGCGAACCAGGCGCCGGTCGGGAAGGTCTCACTGGTGGTACTCGACCAATAGAAGAACGACGCCACGCCCACAAACGACGAGGGCCCCACCGACAGACAAGCGGTCCCCGCATCGTTTGTCAGCGACGGATTTGCGCTTTCAGTGCAGCCCAGCCCGACCGCGCGCGCGATCATCGCGCTCCACTCGTCCTTGGTTGGCAACCGCCAGTCGCCTGGCGAGGACTTGTCCGTCAAATTGCCGCTGCAGTCGCCGTCCTTCAGACCCGCGGCCCACCGATTTGCGTCGGGGTAGTTCGCGAGGGGGTTGCAGTCCGCGTGTTTCAGCCAGATCAGCCCCGTCACGGTGTCGGTCACCGTGCCGTTCCCGCAGTCGACGTACCGGTTGTCATAGTCGAAGCACGGTCCGTCCGCGCGCGTCGCCGTCCCATTCGTCCCGTTGCACACGTACGCGTTCACAGGTGGGTTTCCGGCCGCGTAGATCGCGCCGCCGTTCGGGCAGCCATTCTGGTTTCCGGAGAAGTAGCCCACGAACGTTACACTCGTCCCGTTCGTGCCGTTGGTCCCGCTGATGTTCCAGACGAGCAAGATCTCGTTGCTCGCGCAGGATGCCGACGGTCCGACGATATGGATTGTGCCGCTGCTACTATTTGCGCACGCGTAAATTGAGGTGGCTCCGGCTGCGGGTGCGGCGCTCATGATTGATGTCAGCAGGAACACGACGGAGATGGGCAGAATCGACGATAGCCAGGACGACGAACGCGGTGTGAGTTTCACAGACGCTCCTTGGGTTGATACGAGTTGGCGAGGGATAGGCCCGGGATTACATACCCGACCGCTTTGCGGGTCAAGACAAGATTCTAAGCACGCGCGGCGACAGCAGATTAGTTTGTATTGGCCGGAACCGAGGATCTGTATACTGCGAGCGGTGTCGGACCGTGACGACGGTCGAATAAATTGAGCCTGCCGCCGACCGCAGCAGCAGCAGTTGGTGCTGGAGGCGTCGTCCGTAGCGCCGGCACCGCGTCCGACGCCGGCCCTCGGGGCGAACTGGGAGATTCTGTAGCCCGTGAGGCTATGTCAGGAGGCACTCGGGTGTGCGTGTAAAATCGCGAAGGGATTCTCAGCGACCGTGCGATCTCGTCGCGCCGGCAACATAACTCTCCAACTCTTCGGCGTCCGAGTCTGCCGCACTAACAAACAAGACTGAAGCTCCCGTCGGAGTACCGCGATGCCACTTGAACAAGATCGGGCCAATCTCAAGATGATCCTCACGTGGGTTTTCGAAGTGCTGCATGGACTCGTCTCCGCCTTCCCCGAACAGCGACCGACTGCCAACACGTCGTGGACGACGCTTGTGACGGAAATGCGCCTGGGGCTGCCAACGATCAAGGGACACATCGACGAGGCAATCAAGAAGCTCGACAATCTGGAATCGGAGAGCGAGGAGGAGTGGAAACGTCTGAAAGAGCGTGGCCTGACAGACGAGCAGCTGCAATGGAAGCTCTCGTTACTACGAGCGACGTTTGCCAAACAAGAGAAGATCAGGGCACACAGCGTCAAGAAGCGATCCTGGGTTTCGAGGGTAATGGCGTCGTTCACCGGCACGATCCCGCTCGCCAAGACCATACTCGGGTGGATCAACATGATCCTCGAAAGTTACGGTCTGGACATCGTGAAAGAATTCAAGGACGGCGTCGAGCTCGTCATCGACACCCAACTCGGGTCAGACACTCTAATCACCATCGGCGAGCCTCGAGAATGGAAATAGATCGAGACGCTCAGTGTGCGGCGAAAAGACCTTGGAACACGTCTGCGCAGACGCTCGCTGCGAGTGTCATTGCAAGTGTCATTGTGCTGACAACATGCGAAATCACACGCGAAGGGACGAAAGCCGGCGAAAGAAATCGAAAGACGCCAAATCGTTGGAGACGTGCGAGTTAATCAAGAAAGGCCCGTATCTATAGGAGCCTATTGAGAGCCGCGAAAAGACTCCCTGCCTCCCAGCCATTTTCGTCCTCTTTCATCCTTCTTCGTCCGTCTTCGCCTTTGGTCGTTCTTGGACAGCCGGCAGCGCGAGACTGACGTTCTCTCAGCCACAGTGAGCGGTTCAGCGAACTTTCCGAGTCAAGCTCTGGATCGGCTCTGCAGAACCGATCGATCGCGGATGACGTGGCATTGACCGGCTCCGGCCGCGCCCGGCACAGATCCGTCGCCTGAAGGACCGTGGCTGCCGCTCGGGCCGGGAGAAAGAGCTACTTCCTCGGCATCTTCGGCGCGAACGCGAGGAAACGGCGAGGATTGTCGACCATGATGCCGTGGAGTACGTCGTCGCTGGCGCCGGCGGCCTTCAGTTTGGGCACGAACACCGTCAGCGTCTTCGCGTAGCCCGCCCCGCCGTTGCGCTTCATCTGAGCCGCGCTCGAGAGGTCGGCGGAAAACATCAGGTTGTCCGCGAAGCCGGCCTCGATGAGGGCCATGACCATCGGCACCTGCTGCGCGTCGCCCGGTCCGCCCTGGCGATCGAAGCCGACGAACGCGCCGCGCCGGCAGATGGCCTTCTGTACTTGCACGTTGGGATCGACGAGGTTGCCCAGATGGCCGATGACGATCCGGTTCGGCTTCACGCCGGCGTCCTCGAGCAGATCGAGCTGCTCGATCGCGGCTTTGCCCGGAATGCCGGTGTGCGTGAAGATCGACAGGTTCGTCGCGAGGTGCGCCTTGCCGATCGCGCGGAAGACCTTCCGCTCGGTCGCCGTCATGTCGTCCCACGATCCGATCTCGCCGAACACGCCGACCGGCTCGGTCTCGCACTGCCTGATGAGCGACTGCGCGATCTGCTCTTCGCTCATCGCGGCAACCTCTTTGGGATAGAACGGCTGCGTGTAGAAGCCGGCGCCCGCCACGATCGGCATGCCCGATCTCGTCGCCATCTGCCGCAGCGCGTTGATGTCGCGGCCCATGTCGGGATGGCCGCCGTCGACGAGGCAGCCGATGCCGTCGTTCTTCGCGGCGGTCAACTCCTCGGTCATCAGGTCGAGGTCCTGCATGAAGAACGGACCGGAGGCCGGCGGTGCGCCGCCCGTTGCGCGGCCGCCGCCGGGAGCGGCGCCTCGATTGCCGGGCAGACCATTCGCCGCGCGCGTCTCGGCGGCGTACGCGCCCCAGCGCGTCATGAAGTCCGGGGCAAACGACAGATGCTCGTGAAAGAGCGTCGCGTGCGCCGCGAGATCTTCGGGCGTGTAGTCCTTCAACACCGTGCGAATCACCGCGCCCTTCGGGAACTCCGGCGGCGCGGCGCTCGGCGCGGCGGAGAATTCAGGCAGCGCGGCCCCAACGGCGCCCGCGCCCAGGACTTCGATGACCTGTCGTCGCGTGAACAGCGGCCGAGCGTCCTTCGTCATGACGTGACTCCTGATGAGTGGCGGAGATTATCACGAACGGGACGCGAACTCAGCGGCGTGAGTTACTGTTACCGGCGATGATCGCGGTCGTTTCCCTCGCGCTCTTTCTCTCGGGCGCGGCGGGCCTGATTTTCGAAATCGTCTGGTTCGACCGCGCCAGCCTCGTCTTCGGCAGCGGCGTCGTCGCTGCGGCCGTCGTGCTCTCGAGCTTCATGGGCGGACTCGCGATCGGCAACGCGATCGTCGGTTGGATTGGAGCCGGACGCCGCCGTCTCATTCATATCTACGCGGGATTGGAAGCCACGATCGCCGCGACCGGAATCGCGTTGACGTACGCGCTGCGCGCGATTGAGTCGCATCCTCTGCCACTTGGCTCGGCGTTTCTGCTGCTGCTCGTGCCGGCGGGCGCGATGGGCGCGACGCTGCCGATCCTTGTCGCGGCCTGTCGGCGGCAGCGTGCCGCTACGTTCGGATGGACGCTTGGCACGTTGTACGGATGGAACACGCTCGGCGCCGTGTGCGGCGTGCTGGTGGCCGACACCATGCTCATCGCGATCCTCGGTATTACCGGCACCGCGTGGATCGCCGGCGCGCTGAATGTGCTCGCAGCCGTCGTGGCGGTCGCGTGGGCGGGACCGAGCGATCAATCGGCGCGAGAAGGCGCGGGCGTCGGACACGCCGCCCGCCGAATCGCGTTCGCCGCGTGGCCCTCCGCGTTGTGCGCCGCTCTCGCCGGCGTCACCCTGCTCGCGCTCGAGGTGATCTGGTTGCGCTTTCTTTCGACGTTCGTCCTGACCACGACGATGGTGATGAGCGCGATCCTGGCGGTCGTCCTCGCGGGGATCGCGCTCGGAGGACTCGCGGGCGCGCAATGGACGAAACGGCGCGACGCCGCGGGACTGGTTCCGGCAGTTGCCGCGATCGCCGGAGCGAGCGTCGCGTGGACGTACTCTGCATTCGCCGTCGCGACGGCCGGCACGCAGGTCGGCTCGATGGCACGCGCGGTCTGGTTCGCCATCGTCCTGACTTTTCCGACAGCCATGGCGTCGGGGATCCTGTTCGCGCTGGTCGGCGCATCGATGCGGCGGACCGTCGAGGACGACGCACGTGCGGCCGCGACGCTCACATTGGCGAATACCGTCGGGGCGATGTGCGGCGCACCTGTCGCGGCGTTCGCGCTGTTGCCGCGGCTCGGGACCGAGCGCGCGCTCCTCGTCCTGGCGGTCGCGTACGTCGTCATCGGCCTGGTTGCGTGGCTTGGGCGGATCCGACCGACGGGACGCCCGTCCGTCATCGTCACCGCGCTGGCGGCGCTCGTGGCCGGGGTGACGCTGATTCGCTTTCCGCTCGGACTGATGGCGACGACGTTTTCCACGCGCGTGGCGGCCGCGTACGAGGACGACGGATCGCGGATCATCGCGGTGCGCGAGGGTCCGACCGAATCGATTCTGCTGCTGCAGCAGCGGTGGATGGGCAGGCCGGTTTACAGCCGGCTCGTGACGAACGGGTTTTCGATGTCGGGCACCGCGATTCCCGGCCAGCGTTACATGCGCTACTTCGTGTACTGGCCGCTGCTGATGCATACGGCGCCGCTCCAGCGAATCCTCGTGATGTGTTACGGCGTCGGCGTCACGGCAGGCGCGGCGCTCGAGGTTCCGTCCACGTCGTCGGTCGACATCGTCGAGATTTCGCGCGACGTCGCGGCGATGAGCGACGTCGTCTACGCCGGCGGCGGCAATCCGCTGCGCGACCCGCGCGCCGTGCTCCACATCGACGACGGACGTCATTTTCTGTTTACCACGAGCGAACGATTCGATCTCATCACCGGCGAGCCGCCGCCGCCGCGGACGCCGGGCGCCGTCAACATTTACACGCGCGAGTACTTCCAGCTGATTCGCGATCGCCTGGCCGACGGCGGCATGACGACGTACTGGCTGCCGGTCGCGCGTCCGCGTCCGGGAACCGACGTCAACACCGTCATCCGCGCGTTCTGCGACGTCTTCGCCGACTGCTCGCTATGGAACGCAACACCATTCGACTTGATGCTCGTCGGATCGCGCGGAACGATCGGACGATTTGACACGACGCGGTTCGACGCACTTCGGGATCGCTTCGCGGAGGTCGGCTTCGAGACGCCGGAACAGATCGGCGCAACATTCATCGGCGACGCCGCGTACCTGAACGACCTCACGGCGGGCACGCCGGCGCTGACAGACGATTTTCCACAGCGCCTGCGTCCTGTCGACGGCCGCGCGTCGCTCTCGGATCCGCGGTACCCGTCGGATCCGGCGGTCGTCGCCGAGTATCAAAACGTGCTCGATCCGCGCCGCGCGCGCACGGCCTTCGAGCAATCCGGCTACATCAAGCGTCTCTGGCCCGCGGACGCGATCGCATCGACGCTGCCGTGGTTCGACGAGCAGGCGACGATCAACCGCGTGCTCTGGGAAGGCGGGAATCCGCGGCGGCTGATCGAGGTCCTCGACGCCGTCCTCACGCGCACGACGCTGCGCACGCTGCCGTTGTGGATTCTCGGAACCGACGCGGTCAAGCAGCGGATTGCCGCGAGCGGCAACGACGGCACCGGCACGGTCGAGTTCCTGCGCGGCGTGCAGTTACTGGCCGAGCGCGATTACGAGAGCGCGGCGTCGTACTTCGGCCTTGCGGATCGGCGCGGTCTTCGCGCGCCGGCCGTCCGTCCGATGGTCGCATACGCGCTCTGCAAGGCGGGTCGCAGAGAGATGTCGGGGCCAATCGTCGCCGCGATGGCCGCTCGCGACGACGATGACCGACACTTTGTCGAGTGGATGCGTGCGAACTGCGGCGGACGTTAGAACTCGAACTGCGCGCCGAACTTCACGAGCCGCCCCTGCAGGATCTGCGTCGGGAACAGCCAGTTCGAGCCGTACGTCGTGTTGATCGCCAGCACGCCGCTCGAGTTCAGCACGTTGAACATATCCATCGTCGCCTGGACGCGCGTGTGCGACAGGCGGAACACCTTGCCGAGCCGGAGATCGAGCTGCGTGACGCGATCGCCGTACATCGTCCCCGGGGCGACCAGCTGCACCGACGCGGTGCCGAGGCCCAGCGCGCGCCCGAGATTCTGCACCTGCGTGCTGTTGACCGTCTGCCGGGCGAGGATCTGCGGGCCCGGGCGATTCTGCAGCGTCGCGCTCGCCATCACGCCGAACCACGGCAGCGCGTAGCTGGCCGCGCCCTTCACGTCGGCTTTGAACGGCGGCTCGACGTGGCAGTAGAGCGTGCTCGGCGTGCCGAGGCCCGCCGCGTTCGCCAGCGTGCCGGCCGACGATGCGAGGACGCCCGCCACGGCCGCGTACGTCACGCTCGCGGTGCCGGCGACCGCGCAGTTGTCGGTGACTTCATGGCCGATGCTGGCGCCGCCGGACACGAAGCCGCCGCGCGGGAGGCGCGCGTTCGCGTTGAAGTCGTAGCCGGTGTAGATGTCGCTGACGTCGCCGAAATTGCTCGCGGGCTGAACGATGTACAGCGGACCGGGCGTGAACGTCGCGGGATTCTGATCCATGAAGCCGCAGATCTGATTGCCGCCGCCGTTGGGCAGCCGCGCATCAAGGGGCGCCGTTGCGCAGTACGAGTTGAAGGCGGTCGCCGGCGGATGATTGATGTCCTGGCTGGCGATGAAGTTGCCGAAGGAGTGCCGCGTGAACTGGAAGTCCACCGACATCCGCGGCAGGATCTCCTGCTGCACGCCGGCCGAGACTTCGTGATCGTTCGGACGCACGCCCCAGCCGCTCGTAATCGACGGGTCGTAGGTCGCGGCGACGTTCAGCGATCCGAGCGGCGCGTTCAGCGGTCCGCACTCGCCGTTCAACGCGGGGTTCGTCAGGTCGCAATCGGGAAAGAAGTTGCCGTTGCGATCGGTCCACTGGCGCGAGGCCTGATTGATCGTCGTGTTGACGTGGTTGTTGAGCGTCGCCATGTTGGTCGATTCGCTCGCGACGTACTTCGCCCAGTTCGCGCGGACGATCGTCCTGCCGTTGCCGAGCAGATCGAACGTGCCTCCGACGCGCGGCGACAGGTCCTTCCACGTCGGCACATTGTCGATTTCGTCGTAGTGCCGCGCCGCGACGAACGGAATCGCGGCGAGGTCCTGCACCGGTACGTACGCGTTGTGGTAATCGAACCGCAGACCAACGTTGAGCGTCAACCGATTGACCGTCCAGCGATCCTGCGCGAACAGCCCGAGCGCCGATTTCAGATGCTCGGTGTCGATGAGCGGCCGCGCGTATTCGGTAATCGTCGTCGGAATGCCGTTGTTGAACGTCCACGCCTGCGACTGATTCGTGTCGTAGCGGTAGTTGCGCGTGCCCCACATGTCCTGGATGCCGAACTTGAACGCGTGGCTGCCGGTGACGTAGTTCGCGGCGAAGCGCATGTTGTATTGGTGGTTCGCTGCGGTCGTGAACACGTTCGCCGCGCCGTACAGCGTGCCGATCGACTGCTCACTCTTCGAGATGACGGCGTCCGGACCGAGGCCGTTGATGTTGTACGGCTCGGGACCGAAGATCCACGTTTCGTTGTAGAAGGTGAAGCCGCCCTCGAGGAGCAGCCGATTCGTAGACGGATTGGTCCATGTCGACTGCAGGAGATACTCCGGCTTGTGCGTGAAGTAGACGCCCGCCTCCGGCGAGTTCGTCGCGCTGCACTGATTGCAGTCCACGAGCCGCTGGTTGAAGTGGCTGAAGAACGTGATCTTGTTCCTCTCGGACGCCTGCCACGTCAGGTTCGCCGTCTCGCCCCGCGTCCACGTGTCGCCGCCCACCGCCTGATTGTTCAAGTCCTGCGAATCAGGTACGAGCGTCGTCGGATGGAATTGATCGCCGTAGGTGCAGCCGGCGGTCTTCGCGCAATACTGCGGCGCGCCGGGACGCAGGTTGTTGAACATGCCGGCCAGGTAGCTCTGCGCGCCGTCGTAGCGGAAGCCGCCGAAGAACCACAGCTTGTCCTTGACGATCGGGCCGCCGACCGTCGGATTGAAATCCCAGAGCTTCTTGACGCTGTTGACCGCCTTGAGTCCCTGGTCGATCAGATCCTGCGACAGATTGTTGGCCTGCATCCCGGCGTTCGCAAAGTTGCCGAAGAAGTATCCGTGGTAGGTGTTGCCGCCCTCCTTCGGGATGACATTGGTCATCACCCCGCTCGAGCGCACCTCGGCCGACAACCCGCTCGTCGTGACCGTCATCTCCTGCACGGTGCCGGTGTTGACGACGAGCGTCGTGTTGTAGCCGCCGCCGGTGTTGTTCATGTTGTTGTACGGCATGCCGTTCATGACGAGCGGCATCTGATCGGAGCGGCTGCCGTGAACGGCGAGCGTCTGGTAGCGGTCGCCGCCCGTGCCGCCGACGTCCTGCGATCCGAGCGCAATCGTGACGCCGGGGACCAGCACGCTGAGGTTCTGGAAGCTGCGTCCGGTGGGCAGCGCGTCGATCGCCTCGTGCGTGAGCGACTTGCGCTGCGTCACGCTCTGCGTATCGATCAGCGGGCTCTCGCCGGTGACCGTCACGGTCTCTTCGACGGAGCCGACCTTCAGCTCCGCGTTGACGGTCGCCGTGAAGTCGGCGGTGAGGATGATCCCTTCGCGTTTGACGGCGTTGAAGCCGGCGAGCGTGAAGGTCACCGTGTAAGTGCCGGGCCGCAGATCGACGATCTTGTATTGGCCCTGCGCGTCGGTCATCGCGGTCCGGACGCGTTCGATGAGCGCCGGACTCGACGCTTCGACCGTGACGCCGGGCATGACGCCGCCCGTCGTGTCGCGCACCGCGCCGGCGATGCTGCTGTTCTGCGCGAAGGCCGAGCCGGCCAGCAGCATCACGAGGCAGGTCAAGATGCTCACGTGGAATCGCGTTCGCGCCATCGCTCCTCCTGTCGGATGGAGGTGGATTATAGGCCCAGAACGCGGCGCGCAAGCGCTCAGCATCCGGCTCGATGAGGTCGCCAGAGGCTCAATTCATTGGTCTGACTCGCTCGAGAGCTCGACGTAATCGGCCAGCGCCGCGATCAGCGCGCCCATACTGGGATGCGCAGGAAGAACATCCGGGATCACGTGGTGCGCTTGAAGGGCCGCCGCGCACACCGGACCAACCGCGCCGACGATCGTGTGCTCGCTGAGCGCGCGCGTCAGCTCCTCGCTCATCTCGCCTGCGCGTGCGACGTCAAACAGATGCTGACACTGGACCCGACTGGTGAAGGCGATGACATCCACGTGCTGATCGATGAGGTCGCGCACCAATGCCGTGAGTCGCGTGCAATCCTCAGGCAGCCGCCACTCATAGAGCACGTACTCATCCAGCCGTGCGCCGCGCTGTCTCAGCGCATCGGCCAGCCTGTGGTTGAGCTCGCCGTAGTGGATGAGGGCGACCTGTCGCCCATCGATCTCCAGGCTCGAGAACGCGTCGAGGAGTTCCGTCGTGGTGTACGGTTCAGCCGCCTTGAGGTGGACCGGCACCGCGTTCCGCTTCAACACCGCGACCGGTTTCGGTCCGCGGCAAACGACGGTCGTCGTTCGCAGCGCCCCGAGTGTTTCGTCGAGGCGGCCGAGCCGCTCGGCCTCTCGCAACAACACAGTGACGCCCACGCCAGTCTGGAAGATCACGATCGAGAACTGACCTGCAGTGAGCGCGTCCAAGAACGGAGGGATGTTTTCGAAGTGCGGCACTTCGCGGACGGCCGGCGCCACGTACGGCACGCCACCAAGCCGTCGGATCAATTCCGACAGCTCGCGACTCATACGAGTCTCGAGGACGGCGACCGTGGCACCGTCAAGGGCTGGCATGGAACGGAATCATGCCGCCTGGGCTTCGGACACCTCGGCCGCCGTCGATCGCGGATAGCAGATCGCCAGCGCCACACCGGTGAAGAGCACACCGCCAAGCATGTTACCCAGCGTGACGGGAATCTGGTTCCACCACCACCAGGTCCCGACCGACACCGGCGCGTGGAGCAGCATGCCGGCGGGCACGACGAACATGTTCACGATCGAGTGCTCGTAGCCGTGTGCGAAGAACGTGGCGATCGGAATGCACATCGCGGCGATCTTCCCGATCGTCGATCGCGAGGCGAGTCCCAGGACGGCGCCGATCGTCACCATCCAGTTGCAGAGCACCGCTTTGACGAACCCCGTCCCCCATCCCGCCATGCCGATCGCGGCATACGCCGTCGTCTTCGCGAGGGCGATTCGCCGCACCTGATCGGCGAGCGGTCCACCCGATGTCGCGCCGAAGCTCGTGATCGCCGCGCAGAAGAGCATCGCATACACGACGCTGCCCGCCAGGTTGCCGATGTATACCCAGGTCCAGTTTTCGAACAGGCCCTTCCAGCCGACGTCGCGCGACAGCAGAGCGACCGTCATCAGCGCGAAGTTGCCGGTCGCGAGTTCGAGGCCGAGGAGCACGAGCATCACGAACCCGACAGGAAAGCAGAGAGCTCCGACCAGGGGCGGGAGTCCCTGCGACAGGATCACCATCACCAACGACGTCGCATAGGCAAGCAGACCGCCTGCGAGCGCGCCCCTAAGCAGCATCTGCGCTGGGGTCAGCGCCGCCTTCTGTCTGGCGATCCGTCGAACGGCGGCGATCGTCTCGGGACTGCTCAAGTGGTCCATCGCTGAAGATCCTTTCCTGATCGATCGGGACGACGCGATTGCGGGCGACGATGAGGCGCTCGACGACCTCGGGCAGCGCGTCGACGGCGACGGCATCGAGAATCTGCTCGCCCGCCGCCGCGTTCGGGCCGGTGCGGCCACGCACGTACACGGCGACGGCGTCGACGACCTTGCCGTCGATCGTCGCGCGGTGGCCGCGAAGACCGATGTCCGCGGCTTGATGATTTCCGCAGCCGGCCGGACAGCCGGACCAATGCATGGTCAGCGGCGCTCCCGCCGTGCCGAGTCGCGCTTCGAGCTGCTGCGCCAGGGCGAGCGCGGGACCCTTTGTGTCAATGAGGGCGAGGTTGCAAAAGTCGGTGCCGATGCACGTGACGAGTCCGCGCACGAACGGCGATGCGGAGTGCGAGAACTTGATCAACAGCCGTTCGCGCATCATCTCCGGCAGGCGATCGATCACCACGTCAGGGATGATCACGTTCTGCGCCGTCGTCAGACGCAGCTGGCCCGAACCGTACGTATCCGCGAGCGACGCCAGCTGCCACATCTCGGCGGCCGTGACGCGGCCCGTGGGCACACAGAGTCCGACCGAGACCGCCTCACCCTCCCGCTGACGCCAGACGCCGAGATGATCGGCGTGACGCGATGATCGCGCGTCGCGGCCTGCGAGCCCGAGCTCCCGGCCCATGCGCTCGGTCAGCACCGCGCGCAGCCGCGACAGCCCCCACTCGTCGATGAGGAAGGCGAACCGGCATCGACCGCGCGCGTCCCGCGGACCATGATCGCGGTAGATGCGAATCAGTTCCGTGACGACGTCGGCGGCGCCAGACGGGCCGATGAAGACGTTCAGCGGCTTCGCGATCGTGAACCCGCCGGATCCCATCTTGCCGCCGACGAGCACGTTGAAACCGATGCGCTCACCGAGGACCGCGGGCACGAGCGCGATGTCCTGCGACTCGGCGTGCGTACAGTTGTCGAGGCAGCCGGTAATCGTGACGTTGAACTTGCGCGGAAGATTGGCGAACTCCGGATTGCCGTCGGCGCCGACCAACCGCTGATCGAGGTCCCGCACGATCGGCGACGCGTCGAGCAGTTCGCCGCGCGTGCGGCCGGCCAGCGGACAGCCGTTGATGTTGCGGACGTTGTCCATGCCGGTCTGCAGGCTGTGCAGATCGACGCGACGCAGCCGTTCCAGGATTTCGGGCACGGTTTCGAGCGTGAACCCGCGGAGCTCGACCTGCTGCCGCGTCGTCAGATCCACGATGCAGTTACCCAGCTGCTCGGACAGCTCGGCGATCGCCCGGAACTGCGCGCTCGTGGCGAATCCATTCGGCATGCGGATCCGCAGCATGAACCGTCCCGGCGTGCGGACGCGCGCGAAGACGCCGATCCACTTCAGGAGATCCTTCTCTGCTTTCGTCAGCGCGTCAGCGCCGCGCGCCACGATCTCCGGGAGCTCGTCTCGGATGCGAAGCGGATCGCCCCCCTTCGAGGCCTTCGCCGCTTCGACGGCGTTGCCGTAGCGCATGGCCGCGCGACGAGCAAGGATCGCTCCACGTCGACCCGAGCGTTCCGCTGTGTTTTGCGCGTATTTTGTTCTGCGGCGATCCTCAATTCCTACATTGTTGTCGTCGACGCGCGGTGCTCCAACAAAGATGTCGCACATCGACAGCTGAATGACGTTTGCATCACGGTGACAAGTGAGTCTCTTGCGCCATGAGACCCGTTTTCGCGGAAGATTATTGGCGGACGGCGAATCCGTGAGCGCAATCCGCAGCACTCGCGTCCGGAACGAAGCCACGCGCGCGGGCACATTCAGTGAGACATTTCTGTCGCTTCTTTGCGTCTCTCAGACATTCTTGTCGCTTCGTTCGCAGGCCGGCTCGGAGTCCACCGTGGGAATTTTCGACTCGTGCGGTACGTCGCTTGCTGAGCCCGGTCGCACATGCACGCTCGGACCATCACGTTCCTGATTGTCGTCTCCATGCTGCTCCCTTCGCGACGGACTTCGGCTCAGGCCGTCGTGCCGCCGATCACGGTTGGCGACGCGACGATTGCCGGCTCGCTTCGAACGCGAGGCTATTCGTGGAACTGGTTTGGTGACACCCCGAACGGCGAGTACATGTATCCGGCGTCTTTGCTCCGCGTCGGCATCTTTGAGCCACACACCCGGGCCGACTGGCGGGCCGAATTTGCGTTCCCGGTCGTCATGAACTTGCCCGCGACCGCCGTGGCCGCCGCGCCGCAGGGTCAACTGGGACTTGGCGCCACGTACTTTGCGGCGAACGGCAACCGCGCGACGGCTGCGGCGGTATTTCTCAAGCAGGGGTTTGTCCGGGTCAAACAACTTGGCGGCATCTCAGGACAGTCCCTGACCGTCGGCCGGTTCGAGTTCAACGATGGCAGCGAAACGATTCCCAAGGACGTGACGCTTGCGGCGCTCAAGCGCGATCGCATCGGCCAGCGCCTGCTCGGCGCCTTTGGGTTCTCAGATGTCGGGCGGAGCATCGACGGCGTCCAGTACACGCTGGCGCGGCCTCAGTTGAACCTAACAGCCGTGGCTGGACGACCCACGCAAGGCGTGTTTCAGGTCAACGGCTGGCCGGAGTTACGTGTCAACGTCTTCTATGGCGCCGTGACGCGTCCAGGCGGCAGAGACGCGCATGCCAGCGAGTGGCGACTCTTCGCGCTCGGATACGACGATAGACGCGACGGTGTCGTGAAGGTGGACGGTCGGCCGCTCTCGATCAGAACGGCTGACACGAGTTCGATCACGATTGGCACTTATGGCGGTCACTATCTGCAGGCCATCGACACGCGGTCAGGACCGATCGATCTGTTGCTATGGGGGGCAGTTCAAACCGGCTCGTGGGGCGCCTTGACGCATCGTGCCAGCGCGTTCGCCGTCGAAGGCGGTTGGCAACCACGAGTCCTCGAGTCGCTCAAACCGTGGCTGCGTGTCGGGTTCGACTATGGATCGGGCACGCACGATCCCGCCGGAAGCAGACACGGCACGTTCTTTCAGGTACTGCCGACCCCCCGCGTCTACGCGCGCTTTCCGTTTTTCAACCTCATGAACATCCAGGATGCCTTCGGTGAAGTCGCGCTCAGGCCCGCGAGGCGCGTGACGCTGCGAAGCGACGTGCACGCCCTGTCCCTCGCCGACGCGCACGATCTC
>Ga0075426_10001220_pt1 | contig 18196 bp, 17 predicted proteins | sample SoiMethybrSBSTD5_FD_75304 | JGI IMG/M metagenome (GOLD analysis project Ga0075426, IMG submission 75304) | Bulk soil microbial communities from a Populus tree surrounding site in Tennessee, USA - Soil MetaG P. TD hybrid SBSTD5 | ecosystem: Environmental > Terrestrial > Soil > Tree plantation... | reverse complement strand
ATGCTGCCAATGATCACGCTCGGTATCCCGGGCTCGCCGACGGCGGCCGTGATGCTGGGCGGCCTGATCATCTGGGGACTGCAGCCGGGGCCGCTGCTCTTCACGGAGAAGCCCGATTTCGTCTGGGGCCTGATCGCGAGCATGTATACCGGCAACATCATCGGCGTGCTGATGGTGCTTGCCGGCGTGCCCTTGTTCGCGGCCATTCTCAAGATTCCCTTCGCGATCCTCACGCCGCTCATCGTCGTCGTCTGCGCCGTCGGGGCGTACGCCGTGCACTCGAGCATGATCGACGTCTGGTACATGATGATCTTCGGCGTCATCGGCTATGTGTTCAAGAAGCTCGACTATCCGCTGGCGCCGCTCGTGCTCGCCCTCGTGCTCGGCGACCTCGCGGAAAACGCGCTGCGCCAGAGCCTGATCATGTCGCAGGGCTCGCTCGCCGTCTTCTTCACGCGGCCGATCTCCTGCGCGATCACGATCGTCGCGCTATTCTTCCTGCTGATGCCGATCCTCACGCCGTGGTGGCGTCGGCTGCGCGGCTTACCGCCGGCGTCGGGCGCTCCCGCCGAAGCCTGAGCCGTCATGGCGCTGCTGGTCGAGCCAGAGTTCTGGGTGCGCCTCTTCGGGATCGGCGTGTTGAATCTGCTGCTCTCGGGTGACAACGCGCTGGTCATCGCGCTCGCCGTCCGCGCGCTCCCGCCGCGACAGCGCGTGCTCGGCCAGCTCTGGGGCGCGCTCGGCGCCATCGCGTTACGCGTGGTGTTCGTGGCCGTCGTGTCGCTGCTGCTGCACGTGCCGTGGCTGCAACTCGCCGGCGGGTTGCTGTTGCTCTGGATCGCCGTGCGTCTGGTCCGCCCGGAGCAGGACGACGTGACGGGCGGTCGCCACGGCGGCTCGGTGTGGGAGGCGGTGTGGATCATCATCGTCGCCGACATCACCATGAGCCTCGACAACGTGCTGGCGATCGCGGCAGCGGCGAAGGGCGAGCTGATCCTGGTCGTCGTCGGCATCGCGCTGTCCCTGCCGGTCGTCGTGTGGGGCGCGGGCCTGCTCGCGCGGCTGATGAATCGTTGGACGTGGATCGTGTGGCTCGGCGCGGGCTTTCTCGCGTATGTCGCCGCGGAAATGGTTTTCGAAGACAAGGCCCTCATCGCGTGGCTCGGCGCCGCGGGGCATCGGATGCAGACGCCGGTGTCCGTCGGCGTCGGCCTCGCGGTCGCAGCGCTGGGCTGGTGGCTGGCGCGGCGGCCTCACGCCCCGCTCCCGGAGGATATCTGAGATGGCGGACGACACGCGGCGTCGCGGCGGTGCAGGCGATGAGGCGATGAGCATCGCTCCGATCAAGTCGACGCGGATCTACCAGGAGATCGTACGACAGGTCAAAGGGATGATCGCCGAGGGGCGGCTCAAGAGTGGTGACCAGCTGCCACCCGAGCGAGATCTGGCGGAGAAGTTCGTCGTCAGCCGCACCTCGGTGCGAGAGGCGCTGCGTGCGCTCGAAAGCCTCGGCCTCGTCGAGATCCGTCCAGGAGAAGGCACGTTCGTCCGTGAGGTGTCGGTGGAATCGCTGATCGAGCCGCTCGCGCTCGTCATGGTGTCGCAACGTGAAGCGATCGCCGAGCTGTTCGAGGCGCGGCAAATGATCGAGCCGACGCTCGCGGCGTTGGCCGCGCGCCGCGCCACGCCCGAGGAGCTGTCCGAGATGGATCGCATTCTCGAGGCGCAGGCGAAGGAGGTCGCGGCCGGCCGCACCGGACTCGAGCAGGACGCCGAGTTCCACGCCGCCATCGGCGCCGCCGCGCACAATCGCGCCATCACGCGCATCGCGCACGCCGTAATGGATCTGCTGCGGCAGAGCCGCGAGGAGTCACTGAACACGCCGGGTCGACCCACGCGCTCGCACGACGATCATCGGCGAGTGCTGGCGGCCATCCGCAACCGCGACGAGGCGGCCGCGCGACAGGCGATGATCGAGCATCTGCAGGCCGTCGAGGGGCTCGTGCTGGGTTCTCGAACGTCTTGACGTTCGTCTAGGCCCTGCATATACTTCGCAAGCTATGACGCGCACGTCGCGGATCCTATCGATTCTGGGCCTGCTGCTGCCGGGCCTGCCCGGAGCGTCCGCGACCTAATCGAACGCGGGACGCCACGGGCAGGAGATGAACCCGTGGCGACAACGATAGAAGGGGCCACGGGTCATCGACTCGTGGCCCTTTCGTTTTATCGGGCGTGTCGCGCACAGGCGAACGGGGGAGAGGGTGGAACGTTGACATCAGTGTCGGGTATCCAATAGAATTGAAAGACTTTTTCCCTCGTTCATCGACGGAGACAGGTCGCCCTATGGCAACGACGAAGTACGTCTACTCGTTCGGGTCGGGTCAGGCGGAAGGCTCGTCGGTTATGCGCAACCTGCTGGGCGGCAAAGGTTGCGAGCTCGCGGAGATGACCAACCTCGGAATTCCCGTGCCGCCCGGCTTCACGATCACCACCCAGGCGTGGGCCGCCTACAACCGGACGGGGCGCTCGTTCCCTGACGGGTTGTGGCCGCAGGTGGAAGCTGCGCTCCAAAAGTTGGAGGAAGACGCGGGGCTCGCGCTCGGCGACCCCAAACGTCCCCTGCTCGTCTCGGTCCGGTCCGGCGCGCGCGTCTCCATGCCCGGCATGATGGAGACCGTCCTCAATCTCGGTCTCACCGATGAAACCGTCGCGGGACTCGCCGCGCGCACGCACAACGAGCGCTTCGCGTGGGACTGCTACCGCCGTTTCATCACGATGTTCGGCGACGTGGTCCTCGGCATCCGCCGCGAGGCGTTCGACGAGCAGCTCGCCGCCACGAAGATGCGACTCGGGGTCGCGACCGATCCCGAGGTGCCGGCGGACGAGCTGCGTAAGCTCGTGGACTCCTACAAAGAAATCGTCGCGGCGCGGACGAATGCGCCGTTTCCTCAAGAGCCACGTGAACAGCTGCAGCTCGCCGTCCGCGCGGTGTTCGACTCATGGTTCGGCAAGAAGGCGGTGGAGTATCGCCGGATCAACAACATACCCGCCGACTGGGGCACCGCCGTCACGGTCATGGCGATGGTCTTCGGGAACCTCGGCGACACGTCCGGCACCGGCGTGGGGTTCACGCGCGATCCGCGGACCGGGGAGCGTCACTTCTACGCCGAGTTCCTCGCCAACGCCCAAGGCGAGGACGTCGTCGCAGGCATCCGTACGCCCGAGCACATCGACGACCTCAGGCGCCGCATGCCGAAGATCTACGACGAGCTCCTGGCCATCGCCGGCCGACTCGAGCGCCACTACAAGGACATGCAGGACATCGAGTTCACGATCCAGGAGGGCAAGCTCTATCTGCTGCAGACGCGGGCAGGGAAGCGCTCGGCAGCGGCCGCGGTCCGTGTGGCGGTGGATCTGGTTCACGAGGCCGTCATCGATCAGCACACGGCGCTCCTTCGCGTGAACCCGCGCGATCTCGCCAAGCTCTTCGTCCCGCTGCTGGATCCGCGCGACAAAGAGCGCGCGATCGCTGCGGGCCGACTGCTGGCGCGGGGCCTGGCCGCGGCACCGGGCGGCGCCGTCGGCCAGGTCGTCTTCGACGCGGATCGCGCGGTCGAACTCGCGCGCAACGGCCAGCATGTCATCCTCGTGCGGCCCGAGACCTCGCCTGAGGACGTCGCCGGCATGTACGCGTCGGAGGGCATCGTGACGGCCCGGGGTGGACGCACGTCGCACGCGGCCGTGGTCGCCGTCGGCATGGGCAAGCCCTGCATCGTCGGCGCGAACGACATCGTCGTTGCCGAGGATCGCCGCGTGTTCGAGGTCGGTGGACGGGTTGTGCGCGAGGGCGACATCATCTCGGTCGACGGCGAGACCGGCGAAGTGATCCTCGACGCCATCGAGCGGACGGCACCGGAGGTGACGGGAGCCGCGCCGGAGTTCCTCGCCTGGGCGGATCGCTACCGCAAGCTCGGCGTACGGGCGAATGCCGACACGCCGGCCGACGCGACGCGTGCGCGTGAATTCGGCGCGGAAGGGATCGGCCTCGTGCGGACCGAGCACATGTTCTTCGCGGCGGACCGTATCCCGATCGTGCGCGAGATGATCATGGCCGCCGACAACACCGCTCACCGCTCCGAGCTCCGCGCAGCGCTCGACAAGCTCAAGCCGTTCCAGCGCGACGACTTCGTCGGGATCTTCCGCGCCATGGACGGCCTGCCGGTGACGATCCGACTTCTCGACCCGCCGCTTCATGAGTTCCTGGCCAACCCGAAGGAATACCGCGAGATGCTCGAGGAGCGCGCGCGGCTCGACGCCCTCGGCATCAACCCCGAGCGCAAGGCTCGCCTCGACGAGCGGCTGGCCAAGATCGACGAGCTGCGCGAGGCGAATCCGATGCTCGGCCACCGCGGCTGCCGGCTCGGTATCACCAATCCCGAGATCTACGGCATGCAGGTCGAGGCCATCATGGAGGCCGCCTGCATCGTCGCCGAGCAGGGCGGAAAGGTCGAGCCCGAGATCATGATTCCGCTGACCGGCACGGTGGGCGAGATGCGCGTGACCTACGACCAGACGAAGAAGGTCGCCGATGGGGTGGTCGCGCGCATGGGTGTGCCCGTGAAATACACCGTGGGCACGATGATCGAGGTGCCGCGTGCCGCCCTCATCGCCGACAAGATCGCGCACGACGCCGACTTCTTCTCGTTCGGAACGAACGATCTCACGCAGATGACGTTCGGCTACAGCCGCGACGACGTCGCGAAGTTCCTGCCCGCCTATTTACAGAAGGGCATTCTGCAGCACGACCCGTTCTCGGTGCTCGATCAGGAGGGCGTCGGCGAGCTCATCCGCATCGGCATCGAACGAGGCCGTCATACGCGGGCCGACTTGAAGGTCGGAATCTGCGGCGAGCATGGCGGAGAGCCGTCGTCGGTGGAGTTTTGTCACAAGGTGGGAATGACGTACGTCTCGTGTTCGCCGTTCATGATTCCGATTGCGCGGCTGTCGGCCGCGCAGGCGCGACTCCGGGCGCGTGAAGCGTCGGCCGAGGGCGCGCCGAGTTCGTAGGGGAGGAGTTCCGTGAAACTGCCAGGGGCGAGGATCGTGCTGGAGTGTTTGAAGCGGGAAGGCGTGGACATCGTCTTCGGCCTTCCCGGCGGCGCCGTGTTGCCCATCTACGACGCGTTGTACGACTTCGAGGGCCTGCGGCACGTCCTCGTTCGCCAGGAGGCGGCGGCCGGGCACGCCGCCGAGGGGTACGCCCGCGCTACCGGCAGGGTCGGCGTCTGTCTCGTGACGTCCGGACCGGCGTGCACGAATCTCGTGACCGCGTTGCAGGACGCGATGATGGATTCGATTCCGATCGTCGCGTTCACCGGCCAGGTGCCGACGCACCTGATCGGCAACGACGCGTTTCAGGAAGCCGACAACGTCGGCATCACGCGCTCGGCCACGAAGCACAACTTCCTCGTGAAGGACGGCAAGGATCTCGGCCCGATCATCCGCGAGGCGTTCCACATCGCGGTGACCGGCCGCCCCGGGCCCGTGCACGTGGACCTGCCCAAGGACATCCTCGTGAAGGAAGCGGAGCTCATCTGGCCCGACAAGGTCACGATGCGCTCGTACAATCCGAACTACGAGGGGCACGTCGGCCAGATCAGGCGCGCCGCGCGCTCCATGGTGCGGGCCCGTAAGCCCGTGCTCTACGTTGGCGGCGGCGTCATCTCCGCGAACGCGCACGACGAGTTGCGCGCGCTGGCCGAGCTCACGGACATTCCGGTGACGACGACGCTCATGGGACTCGGCGCGTTCCCTTCGGAGCATCCGCTCTCCATCGAGATGCTCGGCATGCATGGCACGTACTACGCCAACATGGCGGTGCACCACTCGGACGTGCTGATCGCGGTCGGCGCCCGGTTCGACGACCGTGTGACAGGCAAGGTCGATGCCTTTGCGCCGCACGCCGAGATCATCCATATCGACATCGATCCGTCGTCGATCTCCAAGAACATCAAGGTCGACGTGCCGATCGTCGGCGATTGCCGGCGCGTGCTCCGCGCGCTCGTGGAGGCCGTACGTGAGGAGATGAAGACGGCCGGCGACGGCCGCGAAGGCCGCCGTCCTTGGCTCGCACAGATCGCCGAGTGGAGGAAGGCGCAGCCGCTGCGCTACGAGTGGAGCGACGACGTCATCAAGCCGCAGTACGTGATCCAGGAAATCTCCAACGCCACGCGCGGCGAGGCCATGATCGTGACCGGCGTGGGCCAGCATCAGATGTGGGCCGCCCAGTACTACAAGTTCAAGTACCCGCGCGCGTGGTTCACCTCCGGCGGTCTCGGCACCATGGGCTACGGCCTGCCGACGGCCATGGGCGTGCAGGCCGCGCATCCGAACAAGCAAGTCATCAACATCGACGGCGACGGCTCCTTCCAGATGAACAGCCAGGAGCTGGCCACCTGCTTCGCCGAGCACCTGCCGGTGAAGACCGTCATCATCAACAACAGTGGGCACGGGATGGTGCGGCAGTGGCAACGCATCATCTATAAGGAGCGCTACTGCGCGATCGACCTGCCGCAGATCCCCGACTGGGTGAAGCTGGCCGAGGCCTACGGCTGCGTCGGTCTGCGCGTCTCCAAGCCGAGCGAGGTCGTGCCGGCCATCGAGAAAATGCTGAGCACGCCGGCGCCGGTCATCCTCGACGTGATCGTGGACAAGGACGAGTGCGTGTTCCCGATGGTCCCGGCAGGAGGCGCCAACACCGACATGATCCTGGCCCCGCCCACCCGCGAGGTTCGTGACCGAGCGGCGAAATCGCAGACGGGATTTTGAGCGTGAGCGCCAACGGAAGCGAGCCCCGGAAGCACACGATTTCCGTGCTCGTGGAGAACAAATTCGGCGTCCTCTCGCGGGTGGCCGGGCTGTTCTCGGCCCGCGGCTACAACATCGAAAGCCTGTCGGTGGGGGAGACGCTCGACCCGACGGTGTCGCGGATGACGCTCGTGGTCACCGGCGACGAGTTCGTGATCGAGCAGGTCATGAAGCAGCTGCACAAGCTCATCGACGTCATCAAGGTGAACGACCTCACCGACGAAGGGCACGTCGAGCGCGAGCTGATGCTGATCCGCGTGAACGCCGAGCCGCAGCACCGCTCGGAGATCATGCGCACCGCGGACATTTTCCGCGCCAAGGTGGTGGACGTCACGTCGCTGTCGTTCGTGCTGGAGGCCACCGGCGACGAGGGTAAGCTCGAGGCCCTCATCGAGCTGCTGCGGCCGATGGGCATCCAGGAGATCGTGCGTACCGGCAAAGTCGCGATCTCGCGCGGACCCAAGACGCGCGTGCGGAAGGCCGAGCCGACGAAGCGCCCGCGCGTGTCCGAAGATCCGCGCGTGGTCGGCTTCGCGGACTAACCCAAGAATCGGAAGGAGAGAACCACGCATGCCGGCGAAGATCTATTACGACCAGGACGCCGATCTCGGCCTGCTCCGAGGCAAGAAGATCGCGGTCATCGGGTATGGCAGCCAGGGCCACGCGCACGCGCTCAACCTCAAGGATTCGGGCCAGGACGTCGTCGTCGGGCTGTATCAGGGCAGCAAGTCCTGGGCGAAGGCCGAGAAGGACGGGCTGAAGGTCGCGCCGGTCGCGGACGCCGCCAAGGCGGGCGACATCGTCATGATCCTGCTCCCGGATCAGACGCAGCGGCAGGTGTTCGAGGAGTCGATTCGCAAGGGGCTCGGCAAGGGCAAGATGCTGATGTTCGCCCACGGCTTCAACATCCACTTCAACCAGGTGGTGCCGCCGCCCGACGTGGACGTCACGATGATCGCGCCGAAGGCGCCGGGGCACGTCATGCGCGACCTGTTCACCCAGGGACCGGGTGTGCCGGCGCTCGTCGCCGTGCAGCAGGACGTCACGGGCAAAGCGCGGGATCTGGCGCTGGCCTACGGTCGCGGCGTGGGATGCACGCGTGCCGGCGTCATCGAGACGACCTTCAAGGAAGAGACCGAAACCGACCTCTTCGGTGAGCAGACCACGCTGTGCGGTGGCGTATCGCATCTGATCAAGGCCGCCTTCGAGACGCTCGTCGAGGCGGGCTACCAGCCCGAGGTCGCGTACTTCGAGTGCATGCACGAGATGAAGCTGATCGTCGACCTCTTCTATCAGGGCGGGCTCGCCTACATGCGGTACTCGGTCTCCGACACCGCCGAATACGGAGATTACACGCGGGGCCCGCGTGTGGTGAGCGAGGAGACGAAGCGCGAGATGAAGAAGATCCTCGCCGAAATCCAGTCGGGGCAGTTCGCACGCGAATGGGTCCTGGAGAACCAGGCCAACCGTGCGGGCTTCCTCGCGATGCGCCGTCGCGACGCCGACCACCAGATCGAGGAAGTGGGCAAGCGGCTGCGCTCGATGATGTCGTGGATCAAACCGCCGAGGATGTGAGCGTGGCTCGAGGCGGGCTCGCGGGCCCCGCTACAAAGGATGTGAGCATGGAGAGGAAGCTGCCGATTGCGCCTGAAGGCTGGCCGTTCATCGTCGGGTCGGCGGTAATCGCCGCCGGCCTCACGCTGACCGGACGACGCCGGCTTGCGCTGCCGTTCTGGGCGGCCTCGCTCGCCTCGGTCGGGTTCTTCCGGGACCCCGAACGCGAGATCCCGGTCGTTCCCAACGGGGTGCTCTCTCCGGCTGATGGCCGTGTCCTGGGCGTCGAGGACGCCGTCGATCCGTTCGTCGGGTCATCGACGCGCGTCTCCATCTTTCTGTCGCCGCTCGACGTTCACGTCAATCGGGCGCCGATCGGCGGGCTCGTGGCCGACGTCGTCTATACGCCGGGACGCTTCGTCGCGGCCTACGACCCCGACGCCGGCGACAACGAGCGCTGCGCCGTTCGTCTGCAGGGCGACGCGGCACGCGTCACCGTGGTGCAGATCGCCGGTGTGATCGCGCGCCGGATCGTGTGCCGCGTCGGTCCGGGCGACAAGCTCGCGGCCGGCGAGCGCTTCGGCATGATCCGCTTCGGCTCACGCACCGATTGCTATGTGCCGCGTGGGAGCGACGTTCGCGTCCGCCCCGGCGACCGCGTGATCGGCGGCGTGACCGTGATCGGACTGCTGGCATGACTTCATTCATAGGCTCGCCTCGGACGGCGGGGCCCCAGCCCCGCGAAATTTCAGTGGCCGCACAACCATGATTCCTAGGCGACACGGCAAACGACCGCGGCGGCGGCCATGGCACGAGCTCCGTGACCGGCGACGCACCGTCTTTCTGCTCCCGAGCTTGCTCACCACCGGCAATCTCTTCTGCGGCTTTTTCGCGATGCTGCTGACGGTGGACGGGCGCTACGTGGAGGCGACGGTCGCGATCTTCGTGGCGATGGTCATGGACATGCTCGATGGCCGCGTGGCGCGGTTGATGAAAGCCACGAGCCAGTTCGGCGTCGAGTACGACTCGATCGCCGACGTCGTCTCGTTCGGCGTCGCGCCGGCGTTCCTGCTCTACGCGTTCGCGCTTCGTGACCTCGGCCGCCCCGCGTGGTTCGCCGCTTTCCTGTTCGTGATCTGCGGCGCCCTGCGGCTGGCTCGCTTCAACGTCATCACCGGGGCCACGGACAAACGCTATTTCATCGGGCTGCCGATCCCGGCCGGCGCGGCGGTCGCGTGCTCGATGGTGATTCTGCTTCAGGCTGAAGAGCTCGCGCGCTGGATGCGCGTCGGCGTAGCGGTCGTCACGTATCTCGTATCGCTGCTCATGGTGTCGACGTTCCGCTACTGGAGCTTCAAGGAGTTCGATTGGGCAAAGCGCCCACCCGTTCACACGCTGCTCATCGTCGTGCTGGCCGGCATGATCGTGGCCACGAAACACGAGGTGCTCCTCTTCCTCGTCTTCGGAGGCTATGCCGTGTCCGGACCGGTGCGGCGGCTGATCGTCGGGCACACGCCGGCGCCAACGCCGGCCGAGGTGCCCACCAGGGACCATCCGTAACAGGCAAGGAAGGACAGGGGGAACAGGCCATGGATCGCGTCATCATCTTCGACACCACGCTCCGTGACGGCGAGCAGTCGCCCGGATTCTCGATGAACACGATGGAAAAGCTCGAGATGGCCCGGCAGCTGGCGCGCCTGAACGTGGACGTCATCGAGGCCGGTTTCCCGATTTCTTCGGACGAGGATTTCGAGGCGACGCGCGAAGTGGCCAAACAGGTCGGCACGTTGGCCGGGGCGCCGGCGATCTGCGGTCTCTCGCGTGTGGGCCTCGCCGACATCGACCGCTGCTGGGAGGCGGTCAAGTACGCGACGAAGGCCCGCATCCACACCTTCGTTGCGACCTCGGACATCCATCTGAAATACAAGCTGCGCAAGTCGCGCGCCGAGGTGATGAAGGCGGCGGTGGAGGCGGTACGACATGCGCGCGGCTACTGCGAGGACGTCGAGTTTTCTCCCGAGGACGCCTCGCGCTCGGACTTCGATTACATGTGCGACGTGCTCGAAGCGTGCATCGACGCCGGCGCCAGAACGATCAATATCCCGGACACCGTCGGGTACGCGATTCCGCGCGAGTGGGGCGAGCGCATTGCGCGTATCCAGGGTCGACTCAAGAGGCACGAAGGCAAGTTCGTACTCTCCGTCCACTGCCACAACGACCTCGGCCAGGCTGTGGCGAACTCGCTCACGGGCATCATGAACGGCGCGCGGCAGGTGGAGTGCACCATCAACGGCATCGGTGAGCGCGCGGGCAACGCGTCGCTGGAAGAGATCGTGATGGCGCTGCGCACGCGCAAGGATTATTTCGGCGCCGACACGCGGGTGAAGACGGAGGAGATCTTCCGGACGTCGCGCCTGCTCTCGCACATCACCGGCGTCCACGTGCAGCCCAACAAGGCCATCGTCGGCGAGAATGCGTTCGCGCACGAGGCGGGAATCCACCAGGACGGCGTCCTCAAGGAGAAGCTGACGTACGAGATCATGAAGCCCGAGGACATCGGCCGCCCGTCGAACAAGCTGGTGCTCGGCAAGCATTCCGGGCGACACGCGCTCGCCGCGCGGCTGAAGGACCTCGGCTTCGACCTGGCGGGCTCCGATCTCGATCGCGCCTTCCGCAGCTTCAAGGACCTCGCCGATCGAAAGAAAGAGGTCTACGACGAGGACCTGATCGCGATCGTCACCGACGAAGCGACACAGACCGAAGCCGTCTACACGCTGGAGTACTTGCACGTCATCAGCGGCACCGGAGTGATTCCCTCGGCGACCGTGAAGCTCAAAAAGGACGGCGAGTCGTACCAGGACTCGGGCGTCGGCGACGGTCCGGTCGACGCGGCGCTGGCGGCCATCGACGCGATCACAGGCCTCAAGGGGCGGCTGCAAGACTATGCGATTCGTGCGGCGACCTCGGGCAAGGACGCGCTCGGGGAAGTCGCGGTGAAGGTCGACTTCGACGGCACGCTGGTGTCGGGCAAGGGATCCTCGACCGACGTCATCGAGGCGAGCGCGCGAGCGTATCTCTCGGCGCTCAACCGCATGCTCCGTTCCGGCCAGCGCACCAAGGAAGCCGGCGGAGTCTAGCCGATGGCGACCTACACGATCGCCGTCCTGCCCGGCGACGGTATCGGGCAGGAGGTGACCCCGGAGGCGGTGCGCGTGCTCCGTGCGATCGGCCGACGAGCCGGGGCCACGTTCGAGTTCGCCGACGCCCTGATCGGCGGCGCGGCCATCGACGACGGCGGGCGACCGCTGCCGCCGGAGACACTCGCGTTGTGCCGCAAGGCCGACGCGATCCTGTTCGGCGCCGTCGGCGGCCCGCGCTGGGACGATCTGCCGCAGGAGCAGCGCGCCGAGCGGGGCCTGCTGGCGCTGCGGAAGGAGCTCGATCTCTACGCGAACCTGCGTCCCGCGATCTGTTTTCCGATGCTGCTCGACGCTTCGCCGCTGAAGCGGTCGGTGGTCGACGGCACCGATCTCATGGTGATTCGGGAGCTGACGGGCGGCCTGTACTTCGGCGAGCCCCGCGGCCGCGAGTCGTTCGCCGATGGCGGCGAGCGCGCCATCAACACGATGGTCTATACGACGCGTGAGATCGAGCGCGTGGCGCGGGTCGGCTTCGAGGTCGCTCGGAAGCGACGGCGCCGCCTGGCGTCGGTCGACAAGTCGAATGTGCTCGTCGTGTCGCAGCTCTGGCGCGAGGTCGTCACGCGCGTCGGCAAGGACTATCCGGACGTCACGCTCGAGCACGTGCTCGTCGACAACTGCGCGATGGCGCTCGTGCAGAAGCCGACGCACTTCGACACGATCGTGACCGAGAACACGTTCGGCGACATCCTCTCCGATGAGGCGGCGATCCTCGCCGGCTCGATGGGCATGCTGCCGTCCGCATCGCTCGGGCCGGCGTCGGCCGGTGGTCGGAACGTGGGACTGTACGAGCCCGTTCACGGCACCGCGCCCGACATCGCGGGCAAGGGCGTGGCCAATCCGCTGGCGGCCATTTTGTCCGCCGGCATGCTGCTGCGATATTCTTTGAACATGACGGAGGCGGCCGGTTGGATCGACGCCGCCGTCCAGCGCGTGCTCGAGCAAGGCCGGCGTACGGGCGACATCGCCCGGCCGGGAGACAAGGTGATCGGGACGCGCGAGATGGGTGATCACGTCGTGCGCGAGCTGGAGGGCTGATGGCTTCCGGAGTGACGGTTGCGGTGGTCGGCGCCACGGGCGCCGCTGGACAGACGACGCTCAAGATCCTCGAGGAGCGAAAGTTCCCCGTGCGCGAGCTCCGCGCGTTTGCCTCGGAACGCTCGGTGGGCAAGACGGTCAGCTTCCGCGGCGACGACATCCGCCTGGCGCGCGTCGAGCCGTCCGCGTTCAAGGGCGTGGACATCGCCATCTGCTCGGCGGGCACGGCGCAGGCCAAGGAATACGCGCCGATGATCGCGAAGGCGGGCGCCGTCGTCGTGGACAAGTCGAACGCCTGGCGTATGGATCCCACCGTGCCGCTCGTGGTGCCCGAGATCAACGCGCATGCCGTGAAGAGCCACCGCGGCATCGTCGCCTCGCCGAACTGCACCACGATCGTGACCGTGATGCCGCTGAAGCCCCTGCACGATGCGGCGCGCATCCGCCGCGTCGTGGCGACGTCGTACCAGTCCGTTTCCGGCGCCGGCGTCAACGGCATCGCGGACCTGAAAACGCAGACGCTCGCGTGGGCGCGAGGCGAGGCGATGGTGCCCACCCACTTCACGCACCGCATCGCCTTCAATCTCATTCCGGCCATCGACAAGTTCGCCGCCGACGGCTACACCGGCGAGGAGTGGAAGCTCGTCAACGAGACGCGCAAGATCCTCGAGGCGCCCGACCTGCTCGTGTCGCCGACGACGGTCCGCGTGCCGGTGTTCACGTGCCATTCGGTGGCGGTGAACGTCGAGACCGAAGAGAAGCTCACCGCCGAGCGGGCACGCGAGCTGTTCGGGCGCTTCCCCGGTCTCAAGGTGTGGGACGATCCGGCGCAGCAGCGCTGGCCGATGCCCGTTGACGTCGAAGGCCAGGACGACTGCTGGGTCGGCCGCGTGCGCGAAGACCTGTCACACCCGCGCGCGCTGAATTTCTGGGTCGTGGGCGACCAGCTGCGCAAGGGGGCGGCGACGAACGCCGTGCAGATCGCCGAGCTTCTGCTCGGCACCTAGGGCCGCGGCGCCCGGGAGGTCGCGGGGTGACCACACTTCGCCGCGCGTACCGTCGCCGGTTCGGTCATCACGCACGCTTCAACGTCGCCGTCGTACTCACGGTCCTCGCTGTCGCCTGGCTCGCGGTCCCGAGCGTGGCACGATTCATCAATGCCTGGGGCGGGTATGGCCCGGTCAACTACGAGCCGAAGGATTTCGAGCGGCAGACGTGGCTGGAGCGCCATGCCGCCGATTTGCTCCTCGCGCGCCTGGACTGGAACGACTTCATCGGAATCGGTCTCTTCCTCCTCGTGGCGGTGGTCTGGCTCACGCTGATGCCGGACCGTGCGTCGCGTCGACGTCCGCCACCATAGGGACACGCACGCTCCGCCTCGTCCTCGCCTACGACGGCACGGATTTCCACGGCTGGCAGGTGCAGCCGGACGCGCCCACCGTGCAGGGCGCCGTCTTGGGTGCAGCGCGCCGCTTCCTCGGGGACGACGCGCGGCTCATCGGCGCGAGCCGCACCGACGCCGGCGTCCATGCCTTGGGCCAGACGGCATCGCTCACGACGGCTGCGACGCTGGCGCCGGCCGCCGTGCAGGCCGCGCTGAACGCCGCGCTGCCAGCGAGCGTCCGGGTGCTCGACGCGCGTGACGCGCCAGCAGGCTTCGACGCGCGCCGCGCCGCCGCCGGCAAGCGCTATGTCTATCTGATCGACAACGGCGCTGTTGCGGATCCTCTTCGGCGTCGCTTCGCGTTGCACGTGCCGGGGCCGCTCGATGTCGGCGCCATGCGCGTGGCCCTCGGGTCGATGCGCGGGCGTCACGATTTCAGCGCCTTCTGCGCGGCGCCCGGACGCGACGCCGAACCCATGTGCCGAGTGCACGCGGTTCACGTGCTTCGCCGGCGCGACCTCGTCGCCGTGGCCGTCTCCGCGGACCGGTTTCTGCACCACATGGTGCGCAACCTCGTCGGCAGCGCGATCGAAGTGGGTCGCGGCGCACGCCCCAGCGCGTGGATGCGCGACGTGCTCGCCTCGCGCGATCGGAGGCTGGCCGGGCCGACGGCGCCGGCCCACGGCCTCGTTCTCGTCCGCGTGCGCTATCCGCGCTAAAATACCGACGCGATGCGCACCTATGTCACCGTCCGGGGCGATCGCCTCAGCGAAGTCGCGGGCGACGTCGTGCGCGAGCAGCCGCTCACGATCCACGTCAACGGCGAGAAGTTCCTCACGCTGCTCTGCTCACCGATGATGCTCGAGGCACTCGTCGTCGGCTATCTGTGGGTCGAGAAGGTCATTGCGGGCCTCGACGACATCACCCGGCTCGATGTCTCGGTGGTGGACGGCCGCGCCGACGTCACGCTCACGCATCCGGTGACCCTGCCCACGGAGCGGATTCTGACCTCCGGGTGTGGAGGGGGCATCACGTTTCGGATCGATCACCGTCTGTTCCCACGGCTCGGCTCCGCACTGCGCGTACGGCCCAGCGATCTCGCCACCGGGATGAAGCAGCTCTTCGAGGCGGCGACGCACTACAAACGCTCGCGCGGCATTCATGGCGCGGCGCTCTCGGACGGCGCGCGGCTGCTCGTGGTGGCGGAGGACGTCGGCCGCCACAACGCGGTGGACAAGATCAAAGGTCAGGCGTTGCTCGATGGAATCCCGACGACTGACCGCATCCTGCTCTCGACGGGACGCATCTCGTCGGAGATGCTCCTCAAAGCGGCGCGCATGGGGATTCCGGTCGTCGCGTCGCGCACCTCGCCGACCGAGATGGCGGTGGCGCTCGCGGAGCAACTGAACGTCACGGTGTGCGGCTACGTGCGCCCCGACGGCTTGAACCTCTACGCGGGCGACGCGCTCATGCTCGCGACCGAATCCGCGTCGCATGGCTGAAGCGTCGAGCGGCGAGCCGGTCGAGTCGGCCGCTGCGAAAGCGTTCAAGCGCCGCTTCGGCGGCAAAGACAAGGGCCGCAACAAGCGCGACGATTACGCGCTCGACTTGTTCCGCGAGGCCGCTGCCTGTCTCCACGACCCCGCCCGGGTGAACGACGTCTTGCGAGAACTCGGAAAGCTGTACAACCCCGTCCTCAACGCACCGATCGTGGATCTGCTCACGCGACAGGCGATCGTGACCTTGCTCCGCGAGGGCTCGCGAGCGGAAGCCGCGCGCCTCCTTGACGAGCGGCGACGCTTGTATGCACCTGTGGAAAACTCCGACGACTCGCGCTTACGTTCACAAGAACAGTGGGATACGCAGTAGTGCAATGTTGACATGCCCGGTCTGACCGCCGTACGATCCACACAGTCCTTTGCCGGCTTAGTGCCGGACTCCACGCGCAGGAGGCCAGGGATGAGTCTGACCGACTCGATCCAACAGGATCGCCACATCGTCGTCGCGGTCGACCCCGCGTCACGGACCATTCGGATCAAGGGCGCCGCCGACGCCTGCACCGATCTCTCGTGCTCCGAGCAGACCCTCGTCGTGAGTGACGACGCCGGAGTCCGCACGGACCTCGCCGCCCTCAACGCGGGCGACATCGTGAAGCTCGAAGGACCGCTCGACCGACCTCACCGCATCGTCGTCGTCCGGCGCGTCTGGGATGAGCTCTCGAGTCCAGAGTGGTGATAAGGAGGCTTGGATGAGCCTTTCACGTCGTGACTTCCTGAAGTACGGGGGGGCCACCGCGACGGCCGGCGCGCTCGGCGCCGGAGTCGACATGCTGCCGGTAGAAGCGGCGGCCGTCTCGCTCAAGATCAAGGAAGCGAAAGCATTCGCGGGTGTCTGCCCGTATTGCGCCGTCGGTTGCGGACAGCTCATCTACGCGAAAGACAACAAGATCATCGACATCGAGGGCAATCCGGACACCCCGCACACGCTGGGCCGGCTGTGCCCCAAGGGCGCTGCGACGATCCAGCTTTCCAACAACCCGCTTCGGCCGACCAAGGCGCTCTACCGTGCGCCCGGCTCGGACAAGTGGGAGGAAAAGCCGATCGAGTGGATGTACGACCAGATCGCGAAGCGCTACCACGATACGCGCGAGAAGTATTTCATCGAGAAAGAGAAGGACAAGGAAGGTAAAGAGGTCGTCGTCAACCGGCTGGAGGCGATTGCGTCGCTGGGCTCGGCCTGCATCGACAACGAGGAATGCTACCTCCTGTCGAAACTGAACCGAACCTTCGGCATCGTCTACCACGAGCATCAGGCCAGGGTCTGACACAGCGCCACGGTCCCAGCTTTGGGGACCACGTTCGGTCGTGGGGCGATGACGACGAACCTCATCGACCTGCAGCACAGCGACGTGATCATGATCACGTCGAACATGGCCGAGAATCATCCAGTCGGCTTTCAGTGGGTGATGAAGGCCAAAGAGCGCGGGGCCAAGATCATCCACGTCGACCCGCGCTACACGCGCACGAGCGCCGCGTCGGACCTGCACGTGCCGCTGCGCTCGGGGACGAACATCGCGTTCTTCGGTGGCCTGATGAACTATGCCATCCAGAAGAACCTGTTCTTCAAGGAGTACGTCGTCCATTACACGAATGCCTCGTTCCTGCTCGACCCCGCGTTCAAGAACGCCACCGAGCTCAACGGCCTCTTCACGGGCTACGACGCTGCAAAAAAGTCGTACGACCGCGCCTCGTGGAAATACGAGCTCGACGGCGAAGGCAACCCCAAGCGCGATCTGACGCTGCGGAATCCGCACACGGTGTTCCAGCACCTCAGGCGGCATTACAGCCGCTACACGCCCGCGATGGTCGAGAAGGTCTGCGGCATTCCGAGGGCAAAGTTCGAGGAAGTCGCGGAACTCTTCTGCGCCACCTCGGGCCCCGACAAGACGGGCACCATCACGTATGCGCTGAACCTCACGCAGCATACCAACGGGGTGGAGAACATCCGCGCGCTCTGCATGCTGCAGCTGCTGCTCGGCAACATCGGGCGGCCGGGCGGCGGCGTCACCGCGCTGCGCGGGCACGCCAACGTGCAGGGCGCCACGGATCTCGAGCTGCTCTATCACGAGCTGCCCGGCTACATGGCCGTGCCGCTTCGCGACGCACATCCGGATCTCAAGACGTACCTCGATAAGGAGACGCCGAAAGGCGGCTTCTGGACGAACAAGCCGAAGTTCATGGTGAGCCTGCTCAAGGCCTTCTACGGCGACGCAGCAAGGCCGGACAACGACTTCGGCTATCACTGGATCGCCAAGCGCGCCTCTGCGGACGCTTACAGCCATCAGCACATGTTTGTCGACATGTACAACGGCATCGTCAAGGGCTTCCTCGCCGACGGTCAGAACCCTGCGGTGGGTGGGCCCAACGCCAAGCTCGCGCGCGCGGGCATGCAGCGGCTCGACTGGCTGGTGGTCGTCGACATTTTCCTGACCGAGACCGCCGAGGTGTGGAAAGAGCCCGGCGTGAATCCCAAGGACATCAAGACGGAGGTCTTCTTCATTCCGGCGGCGCCGGCCGCGGAGAAGGACGGCAGCCTCACCAACACGATGCGGCTCATCCAGTGGCACGAGAAGGCCGTCGACCCGCCCGGCGAC
>Ga0075426_10001218_pt1 | contig 18206 bp, 15 predicted proteins | sample SoiMethybrSBSTD5_FD_75304 | JGI IMG/M metagenome (GOLD analysis project Ga0075426, IMG submission 75304) | Bulk soil microbial communities from a Populus tree surrounding site in Tennessee, USA - Soil MetaG P. TD hybrid SBSTD5 | ecosystem: Environmental > Terrestrial > Soil > Tree plantation... | reverse complement strand
AAGCTCGGCGAGGTGCGCGAGGCCAAGGGGCTGTCGTGGGAAAAGGACATCGGCATGGCGTCCGAGGTCATTCTCCACGACGAGAACGCGCCCTGCGTGCTGTTCACCGAGGTGCCGGGCACGCTCCGGGGCAGCAAGATCCTGGTCAACTTCTTCGGCGGCCAGCGCCAGCGCATGACGCTCGGCTTCCCGAACCATCTCTCCAAGCTCGAGCTCTCCGAAGCCTTCCGCACCCACTACATGGCGGACCTGAAGCGCATCCCGCCGCGCTACGTCAATGACGGGCCGGTGTTCGAGAACACGATCACCGGCGATGCGGTCGACGTCACCATCTTCCCGACCCCGAAATGGCACGACGACGACGGCGGCCGCTACATCGGCACCGGCAGCTTCAACGTCACGCGCGATCCCGACGAGGGCTGGATCAACTGCGGCACCTACCGGGTGATGATCCACGACCAGCAGACGGTCGGCTTCTACATCTCGCCCGGCAAGCACGGCCGCATGCAGCGCGACAAGTACGAGGCGCGCAAGGAGCCGATGCCGGTCGCGATCGTGGTCGGCTGCGACCCGATGTCGTTCCTGATGGCGTCGAGCGAGGTGCCCTACGGCGTATGCGAGTACGACGTGATCGGCGGCATTCGCGGCGAGGCGGTCGATGTGGTCAAGGCGCCGATCACCGGGCTGCCTGTGCCGGCGAATGCCGAGATCGTGATCGAGGGCTTCGTGCAGCCCGGCAACGTGAAGCCGGAAGGCCCGTTCGGCGAGTGGATGGGCTACTACGGCAGCGATGTCCGCAACGAGCCCGTCATGGACATCAAGGCGATCTATCACCGCAACGATCCGATCCTGCTCGGCTGCGCGCCGCAGCGTCCGCCCGACGAGATCGCGCGCTATCGCGCGCTCACCCGCTCGGCGATCGTGCGCGAGAACATCGTCAAGGCCGGCGTGCCCGGCGTGGTCGCCGCCTGGGCGCACGAGATCGGCACCGCCCGCCTCCTGCTCGGGGTGTCGATCACCCAGCGCTATCCCGGCCACGCGGCCCAGGCCGGCCATATCGCGGCCATGTGCCATGCGGGCGCCTATGCGGGCCGCTACATCATCGTGACCGACGAGGACATCGACGTGTCGAATCTGGAGGAGCTGATCTGGGCGATGCTCACGCGCTCCGATCCGGCCACCTCGATCGACATCATCCGCAATGCCTGGTCGACGCCGCTCGATCCGCGCATCGAGCCCGAGCGCAAGGCCGCCGGCGACTTCACCAACAGCCGCGCCATCATCAACGCCTGCCGGCCCTGGCACTGGCGCGACAAGTATCCGAAGGTGAACGCACCGACACCCGAGGCCGCGCGCGAGGCAAGGCGGCGGTTCGGGTATCTGCTGAAGTGATCGGCGTAGGGTGGGCAAAGGCGCGAAGCGCCGTGCCCACGTCGTGCTGCTTGCGCGTTTGTTGCGCCATCTCAACCGATCATCCTTCGAGGCTCGCACACAAGTCGGCTGTAGCCGACTTGTGCATCTAATGATGCCGATCTCGGGTAAACCCGAGATCGGTGCTCGCACCTCAGGATGACGGAGCAGATCAGGATTGCAGCGCCGCCGCGAGCCCCGGCGCATCATCCGTGCCGATGCGCCGCACCTCGCCGCTCTTGAGGCGCAGCTCGACCGCATCCAGACCCGAGACGTTGTAGAGGCGGAAGCCCGGCCGCATCCGGATGCCGAAGCCGTTGAGCACGCTGTTGCGCACCACCTGCGTGGTCGCGATGTCGGCGCGCGGCATCCGGTGGGTCCACAGGCCGGGGCCGAAGCGCCAGCGCACCTCGTCCTCGGTCACCTCGACGGTGAGCGATGAGAAGAGCCATGCCACCACGACGAAAATGACGGCGAAACCCCACAGCACCCAGCGTACGGGATGCGTCGGATTGAGCGAGCCGACCGCGACGCAGACCACTGCTCCCAGCGGCAGCATCACGAGCATCAGGTCGCCGCGCTGCGTATGGTGATAACGAACGGACATGACCCTCCTCCACGGAGCTCTGGATCGGTCGCGATGGGTTTCGCTGCGCTCAACCCATCCTACGGCGGCGTAGGGTGGGCAAAGCCGCACGCAGGTCGGGTCTACCCGACCTGCGCGTTTTTTGATGCCGATCTCGGGCAAGCCCGAGATCGGACGCGGCGTGCCCACGCACTGGTGCGCACGCTTCGCTTTGCGCACCCTACAGCGCTACAACACCCACTACATCTTGCGTTTGCTGCGGTGCAGCGCGATTCCCTGTTTTTACAGGCGATTTACAGGCCGGAAACAGGGACGGTTGCGCGCGAAACGAAACCACATCTTGTGGGTGGCGCTCGAAGCGAAAAGTCCGCCGCGCGCAGCTTTCAAAATGCAAAGCGCCCGCGAGATGTCCTCCGGGCGCAGGCAGCCAAGACTAGAATTTCACCATCTCACAACTTGGCGGCTTGCGCCAGCGCGGCGAAAAGTTTTGCCCGCTATTCGCCCCCTCTGGGTTCGCTACTCCGCCTTGATGCCCTTCTCGCGGATGATGCGGCCCCAGCGCTCGTATTCGTCCCGGAGATAGGTCGCGAACTCCGCCGGCGTATCCACCCCCGGCACCACGCCGGTCTGCGCCAGACGTGTGCGCACCTGCGGCTCGCGCATCACCGCCGCGATCGCGGCATTGAGCTTGGCGACGACCGCAGCCGGCGTGCCGGCCGGCGCCAGCACGCCCGCCCACTGGTCCGCGACCGCGTCGGCGAAACCCTGCTCCAAAAAGGTCGGCACGTCGGGAAAGATCTCCGAGCGCTGGTGCGAGGTGGCGGCGATCGGGCGGATCTTTCCGGCGCCGATCTGCGCCATCACGGTCGGGCCGTCGCCGAACAGGGAGTCGAGCTGGCCGCCGATGAGGTCGGTCATCGCCGGCGCGGCGCCGCGATAGGGCACCTCGGTGAGCTTGACCCCGGCTGCCGACTGAAACAGCTCGGCGCCCAGATGGGAGACCGAGCCGAGCCCGGTGATCGCGACGGTGATCTTGCCCGGCTTCTCCCGCGCCAGCGCCGCAAGCTCGCGCGCCGAGTGGACCGGCAGCGCCGCATTGACCACAAGCATGGTGGCGTTGAACGCCACCCGGCCGACGCCGACGAAATCCTTGAGCGGATCGTAGGGCGCGGGCTTGAGATGCGGATAGACGGTCGCGACGCCCGCCGTCGTGAAATACAGCGTGTAGCCATCTGGCGCGGCCTTGGCGACGAACTCGGCCCCGATCGCGCCGTTGGCGCCGGTGCGGTTCTCGACCACCACCGGCTGGCCGAGCGGCTCGCGCATCCGGTCGGCGAGGAGCCGCGCCATGAAATCGGTCGTGCCCCCGGCCGCGAAGCCCACCACCAGCTTGACCGGGCGCGCGGGAAAGTCCTGGGCGCGCGTGGGGGCGGTGGCGATGCAGAGAACGGCTGCGAGCGCAGCCACGATGGTGAGGCAGCGGGATTGCACGCAAATTCCTCCGGGCCACGGACGGCCGATTATGGACGCCTCGCGGCGGCGCCGCCATGCGGAACCGGGCCGGATCGCTCGCGTTGGTCGGACAAATGAGCGCGCCCACATCCCGAAAGTCGACCACCATGGCCGGGCGATTCAAGGTCGGCGATCACGTCAGCTGGAATTCCGAGGCCGGACGCGTGCGCGGCCGCATCGTCAAGGTGCATACTGCCGACGTGAACTACAAAGGCTACGTCCATCATGCCAGCAAGGATGCGCCCCAATACGCGATCAAGAGCGACAAGACCGACCACATCGCCCTGCACAAGGGGACGGCGCTGAGACGCATCCCGGCGAAGCGTCAGGGGTCGAAATGAGCCTCGACGGTATTGGGGCGATGCCGCGCGTTCCCCTTTTCCGGCGAAGTCCGCCAACGCTCTGAGATCGCCTTTGCTTTGCTGAGCCGTCCGGCGATAAAAATAGGCATTTGCATCATCCGGTTCGCTCCGGATTGCTTCGCTTGAATTGCGCATCCTGCGAAGAAAGCCACCGCCATGAAGATAGAGCATGCAGCTCCGCATATCGGCGCGCTTGTGACTGGCCTCGACGTCAAGAGCATGACGGACGCCGAATGGCAGGCGCTTTATCAGACCTGGCTCGATCGGCACGTGCTGATCGTGCGCGGGCAGGAATTGTCGAAGCCGGACTTTCTCGCCTACAGCCGCAGATTTGGGCGGCTCAAGCCGCACATGATCAAGCGCACGCGCGATCCGGACCATCCCGAGGTCACGCTGATGGGCGTCACCAGCATGGCGAAGGATACGCAGGGCGAGAAGCTCATTCTCGATCGCGGTCAAGGCTGGCATACCGACAGCCCGTGGGACACGGAAATCTGCAAGGGCACGCAGCTCTATGGAATCGAAATTCCGAGCTACGGCGGCGACACGCTGTTCGCATCCATGCATGCCGCCTACGACGCCTTGCCCGAACGCCTGAAACAGCGCATTGCGCCTCTCAAGGTCGAGTTTCGCTACGGCGGCCGCGAGCGCAAATGGGTCGATTTGCTGGACCCCGACGATCAGGCCCGGCCGCCGGCCGTGCATGACATGGTGCGGATTCACTCCGAGACCGGGCGTCGATCGCTCTACGTCAATCCGACCCACGCCATCCGTATCGTCGGCATGGACGAGCCGGACAGCGACCGGCTGCTCGCCGAGCTCTACTGGTACATGCTGCAGCCCAATGCGGAGTACCGGCACAAGTGGCAGGCCGGCGACATCGTGATCTGGGATAATCGCTGCACCGTTCACTCAGCCGCAGGGGGCTATTCGGCGGACGAGCGGCGCATCCATTGGCGCACGACGATCATGGAGTGAGCTGCGCCGAGGCATCAGGCGGCAATGCGGCGGGGTTTCGACGCCGCTTGATCCGAATTACGTCGTAGACTCATAAGCGCGGAGCCACAGCCAGCATTGCTGGAATGTGGAAATTCAAGCTGCTCGTGAGGGGGAAGCCGATGTCGACATCACTCTATGACCTCAGCGTGCCGACCTTCTTGCAGACTGTGAGGTCCATCGGAGGCTTCCTCGGCCGTGCGGCCGCGCATTTCGAGGAGACGGGTGTTGATCCCAATAACGTCGTGAACACCCGCCTTTTTGACGACATGGCACCCTTTCATTTTCAGATCGAAGCGGCGTGGCACCATGCCGTGTGGGGGGTGGAGGCCCTGAAGACCGGCGCGTTCACGCCTCCGGCCCTGGTCGGACCGGTTCCCTTCGCCGACCTGCAGGGCATGATCGGCAGGGCGGAAACGGCGCTGGAGGCGTTCACTCCCGACGAGGTTAACGGATGGGCGGGCAAGGACCTGGACCTTCAGATCGGTCCGCGGGGGCTTGCCTTCACATCGGAGACCTTCATCCTGTCGTTCTCGCTACCAAACTTCCATTTCCACGCCGTCACCGCGTACGCCATCCTACGCTCGCAGGGCGTGCCGCTCGGCAAGCGTGACTACGAGGGTAGGCTGCGCACCAGATCATCCTAAGATTGAAATCCGGCTTCCGACGATCGGATCGTCGTCACCCAACCAATCTCGATCACTCGCCGTTTATGGGTCCACAGCCTAGCTTTGCGCTGATGAATACGTTCCAATGGGCGCTGCGTTCGTCCCGCCGCAGACGTCCTGACGAGCGCGCTGGCGCCGTGTTTGAATGACCCCGCGCGTGGAAGGAGACCACACGATGAGACAAGATCCGAGAGCCGCATTTCTGCTGAAAGATCTCTCGCGCCGGCACATCCTGCAGCTTGGAGCGGGAATCGGCGCTCTCGCAGCTTCGGAGGCCGCCCGCGCGCAGACATCCTATCCGTCGCGCCCCGTGCATATGCTGCTCGGCTTTGCAGCAGGCGGGTCATCCGATGCGATCGGCCGTCTCATATGTCAACGGCTGGCCGAAAAGCTCGGCCAACCTTTTGTATTCGACAACCGACCCGGCGCGGCCAGCAATATTGCGACCGAGATCGTCGCGCGCGAGGCGCCAAACGGCTATTCGCTTCTGTGGTGTACCTCCGCCAACGCCGTCAACGCGACGCTTTATCAGAACCTGAATTTCGATTTCGTCAGCGATTTTGCGCCCGTCGACGGCACCTTTGCGGTACCAAACGTGCTGGAGGTGCATCCGTCCGTTCCGGTCAACACCGTTCCGGAATTCATTGCCTATGCCAAAGCCCATCCCGGGAAGCTCAACTTCGCCTCTGGCGGCATCGGCGCGACGCAGCATATGTCTGCCGAATTGTTCAAGTTCATGACCGGCATCGACATGCGTCATGTGCCTTATAAAGGTTCAGCCCCGGCGCTGATCGATCTTCTCAGCGGAGAGGTGCAGGTCATGTTCGACCTGTTGCCGGCATCGATCGGCCACATCCGCGCCGGCAGGTTGCGCGCGCTGGCGGTCACCACGGCGACTCGTTCCGACGCGCTGCCGGAGCTGCCGACGATCGGCGAATTTGTGCCGGGCTACGATGCAAGCACTTGGAACGGGGTCGTCGCTCCGAAAAATACGCCGGCGGACGCCATCAACCGACTCAACAGCGCGATCAACGATGCTCTCGCCGACGCGACGATCAAGGCGCGGCTCGCCGATCTTGGCGCGATGCCGCTGCCCATGTCGCCTGCCGAATTCGGCAAGTTTGTCGGCGACGAAACCAAGAAGTGGGCCAAGATCATCAAATTTGCGGGGATCCACGCCGGCTGAGCGCCATCTCGCGACGGGCTGCTCGCCCGAATAGGCGCTGCACGCTGATCAGCTGTTCCACAAATCCTGAAACTGCGTCGCCACCAGCCGATCATAGGACACCGGTTCGTTGATGAGTCCGATGCCGAGGGCGAACTTGTTGAGGCCGTCCACGGCCGCTTGTGTAATGTGCGCCTGATAGAATGGCGTATCGCGCCGGATCAATTCGGCGATCAACGGGGCTTCGTCCTTCGGAAATATGCGTTCGCCGACGCCGGCGGCCAGCGAGGGATCGGCGATCAGCGCCTTTTGAGTTTTGACGATGGCGCGGACCGCGCCGGCGGCGGCCTCCGGGTGTTCGGCGATCAATCGCTCACTCACGGTCAGCGCGGCGAAATTGTAGAAACGCGCCCCGGGCGGCCCGTCGCCGCGGCGCAGATCGAGATGCAGCTTGGCGACGCCGAGCTTCTCGCCCAGCGCAACCCGCATGCCATTGCCCCAGTAACCGTCGGCAATATCCTGCTGGATGGCTGCGATGCCAACGTGGCCTTGCGCCCACTCGATCATCGGCGCGGCGTCCACGATCCGGACGTTGTCGCGTTCGAAGTCGATGCCTGCCTCGGTCAGCATGTATTTGAGGCTCAGGATCGGCCACGGCGGCGATGCCGAGAGGCGCAAGCCCTTCAGCGCATTGATGTCGCCGCGCTCGACGTCAAGGTCCGCGCGAACGGCCAGGAACCAGTACGAGTATTGCGACAACGCGCACAACAGCCTGGCGCCCTTCCAGGCCGGGAACGCGCGAGTCGCCGCAAAGGCAGGACCGCCGAAGAAATGCAGCGTCCCATCACGTAGGGCTTCCGGGCCGTTCTTGGCGCCGAAATCCACAAGAAGCTCGGTGTCGACTCCTTCCTGCTTGAAGAAGCCGAGATCGACCGCGGCCGCGGCAACGAAATAGGAGGGGGAGTCCAGATCGGCGACGGACAGCTTGTACATCTACCTCACCACTGCTGCACAGGAAGGCACCCGAGAGAGCACCGAGCCAAAATAGATGCTTCAAAGTAGAGGATCAGGCCAGCACTGACTACAGCGCTGAGGCTGCAGGTGCCCAAGGTAGACCGCAGCGTCGGAGGTCTCGCTCCTCGGCGTCGAGCCGCGCCTGGCACGCACGCAGCGCCGGCTCAAAGGTGTCCCGGGCCGCAAGGATGTGTGAACTTCGGAATCGGGACACTAGCCCTTCTTCACGGGGCTGCGCCGCTCGAAGCTGCAGGGCCGAGAGCGCCAAAAAGCGCGGGGCACGCGCCCTCGCTCATTCTCATCGTATCTTATCGAACACCATGACTTTCGACACGAACGCCGTGACGTCGCGTTTGTGCATGAGCCCGAACCGCCGGGCGATCGCGGAGAAATCCTCGCTGATATAGCTGCCGTAGTATGGTTCGTGATAATTCTGCGGGAATCTCTCGAGAATTCCGTCGTAATCCCGGACATCTCCGCGCTGCAGCGAATCGAGCAGCACAAAACGTCCGCCCGGCTTGAGAACGCGGGCGCATTCCCGGATCACGTTGCCGCGCGCCTGTTGCGGCAATTCATGGAACGTGAAAATGCACGTCGCCGCATCGAAGCTGTTGTCGGGCGCCGGGATCGCTTCCGCGTTGCCGACGGTGAGATTGACGCGAGACCAGCGGTTGAGGTGACGCCGGGCGTGGCGGCAGTAGGCCTCGGATAGATCGAGCCCAACGACCCGAAGCCTCGGCCATGTCTGCTTGACGAAATCGAGGAACCGGCCCGTACCACAGGCAAGGTCGATAAACTGCAATCTGCGCTGATCGCGACCGGCGAAGACCTCACGAAGCGGCGGAAGCGCCTGGCGCCGCATGGCGTTGGCGCTGCCCTTGAACAGCACCTCGACCTGGGTGTCGTAGCGATCGGCCGAATCCTCGGTCAGCCAGCCGCCGGATTGGTAGTGGAAGTTCTGCAGGTAATATTCCGGCCGCCTGCCCGCTGTGGCTTCGGTCAGCACCTCGCGATAGGCATTGCGCTCGCGTCGGCGATGGACCGCCGGGAGGTCGTCGAAGAATAGCCGAGAGCGGTGAAGGCGCGTCAGCAACGTCCCGTCATGATCGTCCGGAAGCGGATAGAGACCGGCCTCGATATTGGCGAGGTCCTGCGCCAGCAGGGCTGCCAAATCGGCGTAGATCTGCCATTGGTCCAGCACGGGCGCGTTCACAACTCGCCGAGGCTGCGCGCTCGCGCTGTCCGTCCGCGGTTCGCTGTTGCGGCGTCCGCTGCGCGCCTGCACCGCCAGTTGGCGCATGAGGTAATCGTGACCGACATACCAGGCGACGCGCGGGACCTGAGTCGCCACATAGGCGAGGCGGGTAGCCATGCGGCTCAGTGAATTACTCATATTTCGAACTCACGTGATTTGCCTTCGAGCCGTGTCGCTGCAAGCGTCATCCTTGCCGTGCCGGACTGCCGGTTCCGACCCGGAGGCTGGGCCACCCGATCCAAAACCGATTGGAGATCCGGGTCAAATAGTCGGCCCGCGGCTTGCCTGCCAGCGGGCGACCGCTTCGTGATAGGGCCTGACATGGCGAAGCCGTCCCGGCAAGAATGGATAGACCCGCTGTAGCCAAGCCACGAGTGGGCGCGCCGCGCGTTGCTCCGCCGCTCTCGGTGACCCGGCTTGGAGCCGCCTTGCCGGCCGCGCACGCCGTGGGAGCCGGCGACCTCCGGGTTGTCTGGCCCGCGCGCGCACATAGCTACAAGCGATGGATCCTTCATCCGAGGGCATGGCGCAGCCATTCTTCACGATCGGGCATTCGACGCGCCCGATCGAGGAGTTCGTCGCCCTTACGGCATCGGCGGACGTCCGCCTGATCGTGGACGTGCGCACGGTGCCGCGCTCGGCCCGCAATCCGCAGTACAATCGCGAGACGCTCCCCGCCACGCTCGCGCCCTTCGGCCTCGACTACATCCACATCGCGTCGCTCGGCGGCCTGCGCGGCGGCAGCCGCGGCGTATCGCCGGAGGTGAATGCCGGCTGGCAGAATAAGAGCTTCCACAACTACGCCGACTACGCGATGGGCGAGGCGTTTGGCGCCGGCCTGGCGGAGCTCCGCACGCTCGGGCACGAGCGGCGGTGCGCGATCATGTGCGCCGAGGCGGTGTGGTGGCGCTGCCATCGTCGCATCATCACCGACTATCTGCTCGCGGCGGGCGAAAGGGTCTTCCACATCCTGGCGAAGGACCGCATCGAGCCCGCCCGCATGTCGGAGGCGGCACGGCCCGGCCCGCATGGCGCGCTGATCTATCCACCCGATCAATTGGGCCTCGACGTCTAAAGCCCGCGCGGGGCGCGCCGTCGCCCCGATCTCAATCCGGCTCCGCCGCGATGAAGTGCGTGACCTTCGGGTCACCGTCCAGATTGAAGTGCTGCACCTCGGCCTGCATGACGCGGTCCGCATTGGTCACGCGCTCGTGCTGGCGCAGGTGCTCGAGCCACGACTCGACCAGAAATGTCTCGACGACGCGGGCCGGATCGGCGGCATCCTCGAACACGCCCCAGCGGTAGGCCCCGTCGCGCCGCCGCTCCTGTCCGAGGCGCTCGATTGCGGCGAGGAATGCCCGGCGTCGGGCGGGATCGATGCGGTACTCCACCGTCACCAGCACCGGGCCGCGATCCTCCTCGATCGTGCCGCGCACGATCGGCGCCGCCCAGTGCAGCGACGGCGCGAGGTCGATATTGGCGGTCCGCAGGTGCCAGCGCCTGGTGAGCGGGATGGCGATGATGATGCCCGCGGCCGCGATCAGGTTGGCGAGCGGAAGCCCCCACGAGGCGGCCACCTGTCCCCATAGCGCGCTGCCGACGGTATGGGCGCCGAAATAGACCGTCATGAACAGTGCAAGCCCGCGTGCGCGCACCCATTCCGGCAAGGCGACCTGGGCCGAGACGTTGAGGGTGGAGAGCACCGCGATCCAGGCCGCGCCGGCGAGGAGGCTCGCAACGAGCGCCGTCACGGTGGTGCGCGCCAGCGCGAACAGCACCAGCGCCAGCGCGGTGCCGATCGTGCCGGCTGCGACCAGCCTGTCCGCGCCGAGCCGCGCCTTGGCGAACGGAAGCGCGAACGATCCGCCGATCGCGCCGGCGCCGATCGCGCCGAGCAGCAGCCCATAGACTTCCGGTCCGCCCGCGATCTGGCTGCGCGCCAGCAGCGGCAGCAGCGCCCAATAGGCGCTTGCGAACAGGAAGAATGCGACGGCGCGCAGCAGCGTCGCGCGCACATGGGAATTGTTCCGCGCATAGCGCAGGCCGGTGCGGATCGCCGGTGCGAACCGTTCCGCCGGCAACCGGCTCGTGGCGCGGCGAGGCGGGCGCCACCATACCAGGCCCGCATTGATGCCGAGATTGCTGGCCGCATTGACCCAGAACGGCGCCGTGATGCCGAACGCCGCCGTCAAAGCACCGCCGAGCGCCGGCCCGATCGCCCGGGCGATGTTGAAGCCGATGCTGTTGGCGGCGATCGCCGCCTGCAGGTCCTGCTTCGGCACAAGCTGCGGCGTGACCGCCTGCCAGGCGGGCGCGGTGAGCGCGCCGAACGCTCCGATCAGGAACGTGAAGACGAGAAGGATCGCGGGCGTCACCAGGTCGAGGGCGACGAGCGCCGCGAAGATCGCCGCGATGATCGTGTTCGCGATCTCGCCGTAGATGAGGAATTGCCGGCGATCGACGATGTCGGCGAGCGCGCCGGCCGGAATGGCGACCAGGAAGATCGGCAGGCTCGAGGCGACCTGGACCAGCGAGACGATCAGCGGATCGGGGTTGAGGCCGGTCATCAGCCAGCCCGATCCCGCCGAGTACATCCAGGTACCGATGTTCGCCAGGATGCTCGCGGTCCAGATCACCGCGAAGGCGGGATAGCGGAACGGGCGCAAGGCCGAACCGCCGCCCGGTTGGCGGCCGCCGGCATTGGTTCGCGCCGCATCCGACGCCATTGGGTTCGACCTCCGCTTGACAAGATGGCGTCGCGAGCCCGTCATCTCCACATAGCACCCGACAGCCGCCACCCCGATCCCTTAAGCCGTCCGCCGCCCCATGCGGCCGGCTCACACGATGCACGAAGGGCCGGGGGCCGCAACCGACACAACCGCGAGATTGCGAGACTGAATGCCATGGCCACGCCCTCCCGATCCGTCATGGACACCCGCGGCGAGCAGATGTTTCCGACGCTCGAGCCGGGCGAGATCGAGCGCATGCGCCGCTTCGGCGAGGTCCAGCAATTTGCGGCGGGCGAGATGCTCGCTCACATCGGCGAGGTCGGGCCCGGAATCTGCGTGGTGCTGGCCGGCGCCGTCGAGATGACGTGGCAGGACGAAGCCGGCCGGCGCCAGCCGATCGTCACCCATCTGCCCGGCGCGTTCATGGGCGAGCTCGCCCAGCTGTCCGGCCGGCCCTCCCTGGTCGATGCGTTGGCGGTCAAGCCCGTCACGGTCCTGGTGATCGCGACCGAACGCCTGCGCGCCTTGCTGGTGGCGGAGGCCGAGCTCGGCGAGCGCATCATGCGCGCCCTGATCCTCCGCCGCGTCGCCATTTTGCAGACTGGCGCCGGCGGGCCGGTGATCGTTGGCCGGCCCGACAGCGGCGACGTCCTGCGGCTCGCCGACTTCCTCCGCCGCAACGGTCATCCGCACAGCCGGATCGATCCGGAAACCGACCCCGAGGCCAAAGCCCTGGTCGAGCGCTTCCATGTCGATCCCGGCGAGCTGCCGATCGTGCTGTGTCCGGGCGGCCAGCTGCTGCGCAATCCGAGCGAGCAGCAGCTCGCGCGCTGCATCGGCCTGGTCGGCCCCTTGGATGCCGATCGCGTCTATGACGTCGCCGTCATCGGCGCGGGGCCGGCCGGCCTCGCGGCCGCGGTCTATGCCGCCTCGGAGGGGCTCTCGGTCCTGGTGCTCGACTGCCGCGCGTTCGGCGGGCAGGCCGGAGCATCGGCCCGCATCGAGAACTATCTCGGCTTTCCCACCGGCATCACCGGCATGGCGCTGATGGCGCGGGCCTACAACCAGGCGCAGAAGTTCGGGGCCGAGATCGCCATTCCGGTGGAAGCGGCCGCCTTCGAGACCGGCATCGGCGCGGGCGAGCGCCGGTTCGCCCTGCGGCTGGCCGACGGCGAGCGCGTCACCGCCCGCACGATCGTCATCGCCAGCGGCGCCCGTTACCGGCGTCTCGACGTGGCGAACATCGCGAGCTTCGAGTCGACGAGCGTGCACTTCTGGGCCTCGCCGATCGAGGCCAAGCTGTGTGGCGGACAGGAGGTCGTGCTGGTCGGCGCCGGCAACTCGGCCGGCCAGGCGACCGTCTATCTGGCGAGCCAGGCCGCGAAAGTGTGGATGCTGGTGCGCGGACCGAGCCTCGCCGCCAGCATGTCGCGCTACCTCGTGGATCGCATCGAGGGGTTGACCAATGTCGAGGTGCTGACGCGCACCGAGATCAGCGCGCTCCAGGGAACGAATGGGACGCTCGAAGCAGTGTGCTGGCGCAACGGCAGCGGCGAGACGCGCCGGCCGATCCGGCATGTGTTCAACTTCATCGGCGCCGATCCGAATACCGATTGGCTCGCCGGAACCGACATCGCGCTCGACCCGAAGGGCTTCATCATCACCGGCGCCGGCGGGCGCGGGCCGCTCGAGACGAGCGTGCCGGGGGTGTTCGCGATCGGCGACGTGCGGGCCGGCTCGACCAAGCGGGTCGCCGCCGCGGTGGGCGAGGGGGCCCAGGCGGTCGCCGCGGTGCATGCCTATCTGGCGGCGGGTGCTCAGTGACCGCCTGAGCGGAGCGGGCGAGCCGAGGCGGTCCGTCGAGAACGACACGCAATGCGGAAAAAAAGCTGCCCGAAGACACTGCCACGGCAGCACGAAAGCGGTTAGCCTTGCCCGTAGGGAGCGAATCACAGGCCGGAGCCTGCTCTCGAAAACGGGACACCGGATTTCGGAACAGGCCATGCTCTGTGATTGACGTGCCGCGGCCGGCGAACGCCGGCCCATGCGGTGAGGGAGACAGGGGGATGTCGCGGTCGAGTGCTGCGCTCAACAACCTGCGCGTTTGCGCCGTCGTGAGCGTGCTCGCCTTCCACTCCGTCCTCGCCTATCTCGATTATCTCCCGCCGACGCCGTTCGCCTTCGACCACCCGCCCTACCGCTGGACGGCGTTCCCGATGCTGGACGCGCAGCGCTTCATCGGCTTCGACCTCTTCTGCGGCTTCCAGGACGTCTACCTGATGTCGCTGATGTTCTTCCTGTCCGGCGTGTTCGTATGGCCGAGCATCGCGCGCAAGGGCGAAGCCGCCTTCCTGCAGGGCCGCTTCCTCCGCCTGTGCATTCCGGCGGGACTGGTCGTGCTGGTGCTCATGCCGCTCGCCCATTACGCCACCTATCGGGTCGGTGCAGTCGATCGCGGCATCGAAACGTTCTTCAACCACTGGCTGGCGCTGCCGTTCTGGCCGAGCGGACCGCCCTGGTTCCTGTGGCAGCTGTTCGTGCTCAACATCGCGGCGGCCGCGCTGTGCAACGTTGCGCCGGGCTGGTGCAAGCGGCTCGGGCAGATGTCGGCTGCGGCCGGCGCCAATCCGGGACGCTTCTTCTGGGTGCTGCTCGCCTGTTCGGCGCTCGCCTATGTGCCGCTCGCGCTCGTCTTCGGCCCGTTGCGCTGGTTCGAGTACGGCATCTTCGCCTTCCAGCTCAGCCGGCCGCTGCATTATGCGGTCTATTTCTTCGCCGGCTTCGCCATCGGCGTCTACGGTTTCGAGCGCGGGCTCCTCTCCGCCGAGGGCTTGCTGATGCGGCGCTGGCCCGTCTGGCTCGTCGCGGCGGTCGTTGGGTTCGGGCTGTGGATCGGCCTCACCGCGTACTGGCTTCAGGAAGGCGGCCTCGTTCCCGAGATCGCGGCGCATTACGCCTTCACGCTCTCCTGCGCGAGCAGCTGCTTCGCATTCTTCGCGCTCTTCCTGCGCTTTGCGGCGCGGCGCACGCCGCTGTTCGACAAGGCGGCCGAGAACGCCTACGGCATGTATCTCGTCCACTACGTGTTCGTCGTCTGGCTCCAATACGCGCTGCTCGGCGCGGCGCTGCCCGCGATCGCCAAGGGCCTGTTCGTCTTTGCCGGCGTGCTGGCGCTGAGCTGGACCGCCACCTCGGCGCTGCGCCGCGCGCCGATCGCCTGGCGCGTCATCGGCACGGAGCCGGAGATCCTTCGTAGGGTGGGTTAGGCGCGCAGCGCCGTAACCCACCAGCTGAGTTTCGTCTGGCGACTCGGCCGATGGGTTTCGCTGCGCTCAACCCATCCTACAATTCGACGATTGGCGCTCTCAATCGTCCGCGGGCGGCTGGCCGGTCCAGCGCTTCACCGACTTGGTGTCGATGCCGAACAGGTCGAGCAGGCGGCCGACCGAATGATTGATGATGTCGTCGATCGTCTTCGGCCGGTTGTAGAACGCCGGCACGATGGGCGCCACGATCGCGCCGATGTCGGACAGCGTCGTCATGGTGCGCAGGTGTCCGCCATGAAGCGGCGTCTCGCGCACGGCCAGCACCAGCCGGCGCCGTTCCTTGAGCACCACGTCGGCGGCGCGCGAGAGCAGGCTCGCGGTCACGCCGGTCGCGATCTCGCTCATGGTCTTGATCGAGCAGGGCGCGATCAGCATCCCCATGGTTTCGAACGAGCCCGACGAGATCGACGCGCCGATGTCGGAGACCGGATGAAACTCGCTCGCGAGCGAGCGCACCTCCTTGGGCGTGAGGTCGCACTCGTAGGCGAGCGTCATCTCGGCCGACTTGCTCATCACCAGATGGGTCTCGATGCCGGCCTTACGCAGCAGCTCGAGCGCCCGGATCCCGTAGATGGTCCCGGACGCGCCCGCGATCCCGACAACGAGTCGCTGCGTGGGTTTGGTGGTCATCGAGTCCCTCGATTGCCTGTGTCGTCGTGGAGCGCCGCGATCATGGTCTCGGCTGCCGCCTTGGTGAATGTGCGTCCGAGCGTGGCCTGATAGGCCGCGAGGTTCGCGCGCGCGGCCGCTTCGACCGTTTCCACGGGCTCGCTCCGCAGGCTCGCGGCCAGCGCCTGCATCGCCTCCTGCTGCAGCCGCTCGGCCTCGAGCTCGATCGCCTTGATCTTGGTGCGGAAGAGTTCCGCCGCGCCCTTGTCGATGAGCGGCGCGTCGGTCTTGAGCCTGCGGCGCACCGCGCGGATCGGGCCGATCACGTCCACCTGCCAGGGCCGCACCTTCTCGGCCAGCGACTTGACGTCATCCGCCGCGACCGATCGCCGCTGCGCGGCCTGCCAGAGCAGGAACAGCACGACGTTGACGTCGGCGCCGCAATTGTCCTGCAGCTCGAGGCACGCTTCGGAGACGCCGGCGCCGCGATAGTAACCGAGGGAGAAGGTCCAGAACGGGGATGTCTGGGCGGCTGACGCGGTCTCGACGCTGCTCATGAGGTCTTCTTTTCATTTACCCGTGTGCGTCATGCCCCGCGAAAGCGGGGCATCCAGTACTCCCTGGAATCGCCGGGGTTACTGGATGGCCCGGAGGAGAGGCCGTGTTCTAGCATGCCCCGCCAGACCGCAAAATGCAGTCACTTTCCGGCCGAGGACAGCACCGACGCCAGCAGGTTCGCACCATAATCGGCCATGCCGCGCGGCTCCATGTGCGGGGCGGAGCGGAAGAAGTCCTTCATCGCGACGAGCGCGTCGGGGGAGCGCGCCGTCATGGTGGCGAGGAGGCGCGCGAGTTCCGCCTCGACCTCTCCGGAGGACGCGACCTTGCTGACGATGCCGACGCCAAGCGCCGCGCGGGCATCGAGCTCCTCCATGGAATAGACCATCCAGGCGAGCGCCTTGCGCGGCACCCGCGGCATCAGCGCCGAGACCGCCAGCGTGGGCGGAAGGTCCTTCTCCATCTCGGGAAGGCGGAAGCGGGCATTGTCGTGCGCGATCGTGATGTCGCTTGCGCCCGCCATGGCGCAGCCGAAGCCGTGCGCTGCGCCCTGCACGACCGCGACCACCGGCTGTGGGGCGCTCGCGACCGCGTCATAGACGTCGAGGATCGGCTCGCACACGTTCCGGCGCATCTTGAGCGCGGTAGGCGAGGGCGCGCCCGGTCCGCCGCGGCCGCGGCAGAAATCTGCGCCATTGCCGCGCAGCAGGATCACCTTGGCGTCGCTCGCGCCGGCATCGCGGAACGCGGCGGAGAGGTCGCGCAGCGACTCCACCGTGAGCAGGTTTCCTTCCGCCGCGCGGTCGAGCGTGATGGTGGCGACCGCGCCCTCGCGGCCCGTTTTGATGACGCTCATGTTGGATGGTTCTCCTTTTCCATTTGCAAATACGTTGCTCCGTCACCCTGAGGCCCTCGGCCGAAGGCCGAGCCTCGAAGGGCGCCGGCCAATTCGGTTGGCCGATCATCCTTCGAGGGTCGCGCTTCGCGCGACCGCCTCAGGATGACGGAGCAAGAATTATTCATAAGCCCCCGCCTTGCGCAGCTGCTCGACGATCCGTGCCGGCGAGAGCGGCGCCTCGGCGAAGCGCACCCCGAACGGCGCCAGCGCATCCTCGATCGCCGACACGATCGCGGCGGGCGCCGGGATCGTGCCGCCTTCGCCGGCGCCCTTGACCCCGAGCGGATTGAGCGGGTTCGGCGTCTCGATGTGCTCGATCGCGGCGCCCGGAACCTCCGGCGCCGTCGGCATCAGGTAGTCCATGAAGGTCGTGCTCTGCGGCTGCGCTTCCGCGTCATAGATCATGCGCTCGAACAGCGCATTGCCGATGCCATGCGCGACCCCGCCCTGCACCTGGCCGTCGACGATCATCGGGTTGACGATGGTGCCGCTATCGTGGCCGACCGTGTAGCGCAGCAGCGTGACGCCGCCGGTCGCCAAGTCCACCTCCACCTCGACCACATGCGTGCCGTTGCAATACGAAGCCTGCGGCGGCGTGAAGAACGCGGTGTGCTCGAGGCCGGGCGTCTGGCCGGCCGCGAACGACACGCCCGGCACACCCTGCGCGAGCTTGGCGAGCTCACCAAACGATAATGTCGGCTTGTTGCCGGTGCGCGCGATCGCGCGCCCGTCCTCGATGTCGATCTCGCTCTCGGGCACGCCGAGCGTGAGTGCGGCGAGCGCGACGATCTGCTTGCGCACGCTCTCGCCGGAGATGAGCGCGGACGAGCCGGCATTGATCGTCTGGCGGCTCGCAAAGGCGCCGACGCCCTGCGAGATCGCGGCGGTGTCGCCGACGGTCATCACGATGTCCTCGATCCGGCAGCCGACCGCATCGGCGACGATCTGCGACAGCGTCGTGCGCTGGCCCTGGCCCTGGTTGGTCGCGCCGGTCGCGACCGCCACCTTGCCGTTGGTGAGGACGCGCACCGTGACGCCCTCGAACGGCCCGAGCCCGGTGCCCTCGACGTAGTTGCCGATGCCGATGCCGATGTAGCGGCCCTTCGCCCGCGCCTCGG
>Ga0075426_10001217_pt1 | contig 18206 bp, 16 predicted proteins | sample SoiMethybrSBSTD5_FD_75304 | JGI IMG/M metagenome (GOLD analysis project Ga0075426, IMG submission 75304) | Bulk soil microbial communities from a Populus tree surrounding site in Tennessee, USA - Soil MetaG P. TD hybrid SBSTD5 | ecosystem: Environmental > Terrestrial > Soil > Tree plantation... | reverse complement strand
CAAACAATTGAAGCCTGCCCTGCCGGAGCATGAATTGGAGAGTACAAGTACAAGGAACGTCTTTGTGTTTTTCCTTGAGATCAAGAGCGTCGAATAATTGAATGACGGCTTGACGCGAGTCCGGTTTTTTGAGGGTTCCGATGACATTAGAGATCTGGTTCACCCCCTTCCAGTCGCGCAAACGGGGCCCATACCCTCCGAAGATCTCCCCGTCTTCGGCCAGTTTTTCGTACTCACTTATGTAATACGATATGAAATCAGCTTTATTGCTTCCAGCGAGATACCAGCAAAGTTCGCCTAGCGCGCTAAAAATTCGACCTCGGGTTTCGGTTCGGCTAAGACGAGCGCGTGGATCTGAAATTTCCAACAAAATACCGGTGATCTCTAAGGCGTCGCCCTTTGTTGGGTGTATGAGTTGCCCGCGCGCAATGACTTCCTCAATCACGCGGCGCAGAACATCGTCCAAGATTTTACCCACAAAGTAGGCGTCTGTCATGAACGCTCAATTGATAGGTTAATGTAACAATATATTACTTTATGGCGATGAACAACCCGTTTTGCCGCAGTTGAGAGGAGCACACGCGAAGGAAGAAAGAAGTGGCGAGCTACTACTATGGCTGAGGTTCGACGGGGCGGGGCCGAGGACTTCGCGGAAGAGGGCGAGGACAAGAAGGAGTGGCCCCTCGAAGCTCCCCTCGCGGCTCTGCGCAAGCGGGGTAAACAGGATGGCGGCGGTACGAAAGAGACGGCGACGTAAAGTCGCCGCTACAAGGCGAAAGCAGACGCGTAGGCCGAGTGCTAATCCCTACCCCCGGTTGGCCGGGCTGTGTTATAACCGTGCAGCCGTGCATTCCACCGCGAATCCGGAGCACTCTCAGCCTGCAAAGGCTTGCGATTCCGTTGAAGCCGCTTCGCAAGCCGCTCAGGTTCCGGTGCTTCTCGACAAGCAGCGGGGAAACGAAGATCCGTCGCGGTATTGCCCGGTGTGCTCGCAGCGGTTGGAATCGCGTCGGTGCAAGTTGATTTGTTCGGTCTGTGGCTATTACATGTCCTGCGCGGACTATTACTGAAGAAAGGCAGAGAGCATAAGGCAGAAAAAGAGAGATTCTTCGCTCCGCTCAGAATGACGGAGGTGGGCGCTGCGGATCGGCTGGGCGGCCGAAAAAGTGGGCTAGAGATTTGACCGCCGCAGGGTCTTCGATTACGATTCATCGCTCCCGGTTAACCCTGATTTGATAAGCTTTACGGCTCCGGCACGGGTTGCCGCCGGAACCTCTTTCCGAACGAGGAGGAAACTAACGTGGCTTTGAAGATGACCAATCGTGAAGTGGACGGCGTCTCCGTGGTGGCGCTGGACGGCCGCATCGTGCTGGGCGAAGAAAGTAACGCGTTGCGCGAAAAGGTGAAGGGCCTGATCGCCGCGGGCAAAACGAAAATTGTCCTGAACATGGACAACATCACGTTCATCGACAGCGCCGGGCTGGGCACGCTGGTGGCCGCGCATCACAGCGCCAAGTCGCAGGGCGCGGGACTGCGGCTGTGCCATCTTGGCAGCAAATTCCAGGAAGTTTTGCAAATCACCAAGTTGATGACCGTCTTCGATGTTTACAACACCGAAGCGGAGGCCGTGGCCAGCTTTTCCAAAAGCGCCGGAGCATAAACGTCCGAGCCGGATTCTGGTTGCCGCGGACGGCGGTTTTGCGCGTGTGGCGTTTGCCGGCGGGCGCAGGTGCAGAGCGGCTTCCGTTTTACAGCAACCTGAGCGTGGATTCGCCCCGCAGGCAGGACTTTTATCTTCCTAATTTCGAGGTTCGAGTTTCCAACTCGAATTCTCATTTCGAAATTCCTAATCCGGCATGAAGGCGAAGTCCAAACCGAAGGCGGTTGCGAAATCGTTTAAAGCCACGCTGGAGCGGATGGAGTCGTCGAATCTGGGCTGGGTGATCGTGCGGCTCCCGTTCAACGTGGAGAAGGTCTGGGGCAAGCGCGGACAACTGCGCGTCAAGGGCGAAATCAACGGCTTTGCGTTTCGCGGCGCAGTCTTTCCCACGCGCAGTGGCTATCATTTCATCCTGGTCACCAAGACCATGCAGGCCGGGGGCGCGGTGCGCGCTGGCAACACGGCGCACTTCCTCCTCGAGCCTGACCTGGAGGTCCGCAAAGCGGTCTTTCCTGCGGAATTGAAGCGCGCCTTGGGGCAGGCGCGCTCGCTGCAGCGCTGGTTCGACAGCCTGAGTCTTTCCATGCGTAGATGGTTCGGCAATCAGGTTACTCAGCCAAAGAGCGCTGAAGCCCGCGTGCGCCGCGCAGAGCAAATCGCTGAACTCCTGCTGAGCACCATGGAAGCGGAGCGAGAGCTGCCTCCCATCCTGAAAGCCGCCTTTGCGCGCGATCCCCGGGCCTGGGAAGGCTGGCAGCGGATGTCTCCGACAATGCGCCGTCATAATTTGCTCAGTATCTTCCACTACCGCAGGCCGGAGTCGCGCGAACGGCGAATCGCGAAGATGCTGGAAGAAGCGGTCGCGCGCGCCGAAGGCCGTTCTGGCAAACAAAAACACGAAAGAGCCACCGCTCGTGGCTCTTTCGAAGAATTGGAATAGTTAAGACTGAGACTTAGCAGGAGCGCATCGAAGCGGCAAGCTCAAGATTGGTCTGCAAACGGCGGCCGACCTGGACCGCAGCGTAGCGCACGCAGATCACGCGCTCGCGTTCGCTCCAGGCAGCCATCACGGGAAGCATGCCGAGCCCTTGCACCAGACGGTAATAAACGCGCACAAGACCCAAGCCGCCCTGACCCGGCTTCAGATCCGGAGTCAAATTGTGAAGTTCCGCGAGGGTGGCGAAATGTTGAGGTAACAGGCGCCCGTCTTCGACATGAGCGGCGGCGAGAACGCGGTCCGAAACGGGCTGCGCGGCGACGCCTGCCAGCACCGCTCTCCAGTAGTAGAGAGCGAACTGCGAAAGAGCCACAACCGAGATCGTGAGTAGCATGGTTGCAAACATTCCCTCGCCTCGTATGGGATTGTGACAGGGCGAAAAATAGGTTCCAATAGCTCCAAAGTACTAGTGGGGTAGAACGATTAGCCGTATGAGTTTGGATACAAAGCATTTGCCGGAGCCGGCTGGTTCGCTCAAAGAAGACCTTGCCTTAGCCTCTATGCCAGCCTATCCTCCCACGTATCAGTGACTTACGGGCACTTACGGGCATAGGCTGGTATTGAAGCGGAGCGTTACGAGGAGGATGGCATGGCTCGCAGTCGGATGATGGTCTTCTTAGGTGTTGTTGCGTTTGCCGCCGTTTGCTGGTTGGTCTCACATCAGTCTCTGTTCGGCAAGGCACCGGACACGCGCGATGCAGACCGCGCCGCCATCAACGGCGTTTTGAAAGCGCAGCAGACCGCGTGGAATCGCGGGGACGTGGATGCTTTTCTGGTTGGGTACTGGCAGTCGCCGGAATTGACCTTCTTCGGAAGCAACGGAGTTTCGCGCGGGTGGGACGGCGTGCTGGCGCGTTATAAGAAGAACTATCCGGATCGCGCCGCCATGGGCGAACTGACTTTTTCAGAACTGGAGTTTCGATTTCTGGGTTCTGATGCGGCGCTTGTTTTGGGTAAATGGCATTTGAAGCGCGAGATGGGCGACATCGGCGGAGTGTTCAGCCTGGTTTGGCAGAAATTCCCCGAGGGCTGGAAGATCATTCACGACCACACCAGCACAGTTTCTTTCCCGCAACCCAATCCTTAGAAGCCTTCTTCAGAGGATTTCCAGAATTTCTTCGTAGCGCTTGAACGGGGGAATCAGGTAGGCGCCGGCAAGTTCGGTGCGCGCCCAGGCCAGCATTTGACGGGCGACCTGGAAGCCGCAGTCGCGCGCGGAGGCTCCGGCGGCTTCCATGGACTTCAGCAAAGGCTCGGGAATCACAATGCCGGGCACTTCGTTGTTCAGGCGCAAGGCCTGCTTATAACTGTTCAATGGCCAAACTCCAATCATCACGGGAATGGCCGGCTGGCCCCCAAGTTTTTTCAAAAAGGCATGCCAGTGTTCCGGATCAAAAAGCGGCTGGGTCATGGCATAGTGCGCGCCCGCCTCGACTTTGGCGTGAAAGCGCGCGATTTCGTTGTCGAGATCGTCGGCTACCGGATTGAGCGCGACGCCAATGGCAAAATTCGTGGCGCCACCCAGCGTCTTGCCCGCCCAGTCCGTGCCTTGATTCAGCCGGCTGAGCACTTTCACCAGGCCGACAGAATCGACTTCGTACACGCCGCTGGTTTCCGGGTAATCGCCGACCGACGGCGGGTCGCCGGTTATCGCGAGGATGTTGCGCACGCCGCCAACCGTCCATGCGCCGAGCAATGCGGCCTGCAATCCAATAATGTTCTGATCACGCGTCGTCAAGTGCGGAACGGTTTCCACGCCGCGGGCTTCCAGTGCGCCGGCTACCACGAGCGCGTCCATTCCTACACGAGCCATCGCCCCGCTATTGATGTCGATGGCGTCCACTTTTTGAGACGCCATCACTTTTTCAACTTGCTCGAAGATGCGGTCGAGCGAAAGGCCCTTCGGAGGGTCGATTTCCACGCACACCACAAATTCTTTTTTCTTCAGCTTCTTCCAGAATCGGCTTTCGGGCTCGCGCTGCAAAACCGGAGCGGGCTTTGGCGCAGCTTCCACGACCGGCGATGCCGGATGGGCCTTTGCCGGACGCAGCGATTTGACGGCTTCCGCCATTGCATGAATGTGCGCTGGCGTCGTTCCGCAGCAGCCGCCGAGAATGCGCACGCCGAGCGCCGCCGCTTCTCGCGCAAACAGTGCGAAATATTCCGGTGAGGATTTCGGATACACGATGCGGTCGCCTTCGCGCTTGGGAAAGCCGGCGTTAGGCATGCCGCTGATGCGAATGTCATCCACCGCGGCAAGTTCCTGGAGAATTGGAAGCAGCGCCTGCGGACCCAGCGTGCAATTCGAGCCAATCACTTGAACATTTTTATTTCTTAATTGAGCCGCGGCATCCGAGGGCCGAATATCACCGTGCGTCGTGCCTTCCTCCGAATAGGTGAGTTGGGCAACGATAGGCAAACCAGAAAACGAGCGAATGGCGTCCACTGCGAGCAAGACTTCCTCAATATAAGAAAAAGTTTCCAGGATGTAGAAATCCACGCCGCGCTCTTCGAGCGCGAGCGCCTGCTCGTAAAAAACGTCGAGGATTTCTTTGTCGTCCGGATGGCGGGCCTGGACGCCGAGCCCCAACGGCCCGATAGAACCGGCGATGAGCACTTCGCGCGCGGCGGATTCGCGGGCCTCGCGCGCGATTTTCACGCCCCGGCTGTTCAGGCGCTGCACTTCGTCGCCGAGGCCCAGAGGCGCCAGCTTGAAGCGATTTGCGCCAAAGGTGTTTGTCTCGATGATTTGCGCGCCCGCTTCGATGTACGCCTGATGGACGCGAAAGACAGCTTCAGGCTCCGTCGAGTTCAACTCGTCGAAGCAGCGTTGCGGGCCCACCGCCTCGTGCAGCATCGAGCCCATCGCTCCATCGGCGACGAGAATGGCGTCCTTTAACCGCTGATTGAAATCGTGAATCTTCATCTAATTGAATTAGCAGAGGCCACGGCGCTCAACAGATTGGAATTTGACCGGGGGTGATGATTGCAAGTGCGAATCCCGGCAAATCCAAAAAGCAGGACCACAGTGCGCCCAATGCGGCGTAACCCCATAGCCTTGCTTTCAGCAATTCTGTTTGGTTCCAGTCGAAGTGATAAATAACAAGCGCCCAGACTAAGATTCGCACAACATATAGAAATGCATAGATGAAATAGTAGATTGGAGAGTCCGGCTCATTGGTTTTTGGGAACAGATTCGCCATGCCGTAGGTGAACCCGATTGTGAGCAAAGGACCGATCAGGATTCCCAAACCCGTCCTGCTCGCGGCGATTTTGACTGCACTTGCCGTAACCCCTGGTTCAAGCTTTCTGAGCGCCATGCCCGCGAGGCAATAGCCCCCAAACTTGACGCCCGCAAACGCAATGAAACCGGGAATTCCTGGAAAGGCCGGCACAGGCGATCTACCGTTTCTGTTCCATGAGCGAGGCGACGGTGCTCATAAGATCGTATTTGGTAAGAATTTCGAAATGCGAATTGCCCATGACCACGAAAACCGCCGGATTTTCGTGGCTCAGAATGTGCGTTACGCGCTCGACCGGGGCGGTCCTCGGAACCTGCGGCAGCGGACTGCTCATCACTTCGCGGACGACGAGCTTCCGCAAGTCCTTGCCTTGCAGCGCCAAATTCAGAATCTGGTCTTCGTAAATCGTGCCGATGGGGGTGTTCTCCTCAAAAACGGGAATCTGCGAGATGTCCTGATCCTGCATGCTCTTCAGAGCGTGAAACACGGTCTGATACGGCCGCGCAATAATCAATTCGCGAACTTTGCCTACGGCGTGTTTGGCCTTCACCACTTCGGCCGCGGTGATTTGCATCGCTGCATCCACGTAACCGCGCTCGCGCATCCACCCGTCGTTGTAGACCTTGCTGAGATAGCGCATGCCGGTGTCCGGCAGCAGCGCAACGACGAAATCATTGGAGCCGAGATCTTTCGCCAATCGCAATGCGCCGGAAAGGCATCCGCCTCCCGAGCCGCCTGTGAATAACCCTTCCAGTTTCGCAAGCCGCCGCGCCACGACGAAGCACTCTTCGTCATTCACCTGAATGATGTCGTCGAGAATCTTCAAATCCATCGTCGTTGGGAAAAAATCTTCGCCGATGCCCTCCACCACATAAGTCTTTGCCTTGATCGTCGTTCCGGTCTTCACAAAGTCGTAGTACAGCGAACCATACGGATCGACGCCGACAATCTTAATCGCCGGATTTTTTTCCTTCAGATATTTTCCCGCTCCGCTTATCGTGCCGCCAGTTCCCAAGCCACAAACGAAGTGCGTGATCTTGCCTTCGCTGTCCTCCCAAATCTCGGGACCTGTCGTCCGATAGTGCGCTTCGGGATTCATCGGGTTGTCGTATTGATTCGGGTAATACGAATTGGGAATTTCACGCGCGAGTTTCTTGGCCACGGAATAATAGCTGCGCGGATCTTCCGGCTCGACGGCTGTGGGGCACACAATCACTTCCGCGCCCAGCGCTTTCAGCAAATCCACTTTTTCCTTCGACTGCTTGTCCGTGGTGGTGAACACGCATTTGTAGCCGCGCACGGCCGCCACCAGCGCCAGCCCCATGCCGGTATTTCCGGAAGTGCCTTCGATAATCGTGCCGCCGGGCTTCAGCAGGCCGCGTTTCTCCGCATCGTCAATCATGGTGAGGCCAATACGATCCTTCACCGAGCCGCCGGGGTTGGTGAATTCCGCCTTCACGTAGATCTGGGGCTTCAGGTCTTTGTTGATGCGGTTCAGGCGCACCAGTGGTGTGTGCCCGACGGCTTCCAGAATGTTGTTGCACTTCATTCCTTGTCTCGGTTTCCCCGTTTGTCTTGAGTTCTCCGCGAAAGTGCATTCAGTTTAGCATCATAGCCAAATCCGCGGATACTTGCCGCAGCCAGTGTCGAAACAGCCGCGATTGCATTATGCTTTCTGGCACGTCAAAAAGAGGATTGGAGCGGGAAGGAACCGAACCCGAGGAGAATCGCAAAATGGACCGGCAGAATATTTCGAGCGGAGCACCGTGGGAGCCGATTGTGGGTTACTCACGCGCGGTGCGCATCGGCAATACCATCACGGTTTCCGGCACGACCGCGACGGGCCCGGACGGCAAAATTGTCGGCGTGGGCGACGCGCGCGCGCAAACGATACAAACCATCCGCAACATCGAAGCCGCGCTCGCCAAAGCTGGCGCGACCTTGAAAGACGTGGTCCGCACGCGCATCTACGTGACCAACATTTCCGAATGGGAGAAGGTCGGACGCGCGCACGGAGAGTTTTTCGGGGAAATCCGTCCCGCAACAAGCATGGTTGAAGTGAGCAAGCTGATTTCGCCCGAAATGCTGGTGGAGATCGAAGCCGACGCGGTAGTTTCTTAAAAAAGGTTGAAAACAAAAGACTCTTGGCTGAACCTAAGGACTGAATTTGCCGACCAACGAAAAAAACGCTTCTCCCGCCTTGTACGATTCGTTCATCGCAGACTACTACGATGAATCGCCCATCGTTCGGCAGCGCACGCAGGACGTGACGTTCTATCGCGACGCCGCGCGCGAATTCGGCGACCCGGTGCTCGAACTGGGCTGCGGCACCGGCCGCATCACCATGGCGCTGGCGCAAATGGGCAAGCGCGTCACCGGCCTCGACCTCTCCGAGCGCATGCTCGAACGCGCCGCCAAGAAGCGCGCCGCTCTCAATAAGGAAGAACGCGAGCGCGTCCATCTCGTGCAGGCCGACATGACCCGGTTCGACCTGGGCGAAAAATTTCAGCTCATCATCATCCCGTTTCGGCCGTTTCAGCACCTGCTGGAAGTGCGCGACCAGGTCGCCTGCATCGAGCGATGCAGCAATCACCTGCGGTCCGGCGGGCGCCTGATCCTGGACGTGTTCCAGACCGACGCGGAGCGCATGCATGATCCGGTGCATATGCGCGAATCTCCGCTGATCGAATACAAAACGGGCGACGGCCGGCAGGTGCGCATCAGCGAACGCGTTGCCGCGTTTCATCGGGCGGAACAGCGTAACGACGTGGAAATGGTTTACACCATCGAGCATCCGGGCGGAAAGAAGGAGCGCCTGGTGTTTGCCTGGCCGCTGCGCTATTTCTTCCGCTACGAAGTCGAGCACCTATTGGCGCGTTGCGGCTTCCGCGTCTCCGCCGAGTACGGCGATTTCGACCGCACGCCCATCCGCGACAATTCGCCCGAAATGATCTTTGTCGCCGAACCCGGCTGGTAGAAGCTGCTTTGTGTCGCGATTTCCGGCTTCGAAGCAAGGTTCAACAAAGACAAGGGGCCTCAAGCCGCATAGGGACGGAGCTATTGAGAAAAAAGAATTGCCAGCACACGCGCCGGCCTTTGTGGGCTACACAGCGTACGATGGCCGGCAAGTGCGGCGCGTCAGCGAACTTGTGACGCCTTTACATCGCGCTATCGCCGGCTTTGGTCTGCGCACACAACCCGGGCAACCGAAAAAGCCTAGAAGTTCAGCTTCATCGCGAGTTGCACAACGCGCGGCGAAACAATTGTGGAGTTGATGACGCCAAAATCAGGCAAGACGAATGTCGTCGCCGGATCGCCAAACTGCGGGTGATTGAAGAGATTGAAAAACTCCGCGCGAAACTCCACGTTTCGCGTTTCGGATGCCCCCCATGCAGTTCGCTTGCGCAATGAGAAATCGAAGTTGACCTGGCCAGGTCCCGAAACAATACCGGGCCCGGCGTTTCCGAAGGCCGTCGCTCCGTCCGCTGAAATCACGGGCGGGCTGGTGAGACACGAGGCGTTGAAATAGTTGCTGAGCTTGCTTTCGGTGGAACCGTGGTGACCAGTTGGCCCGCTTTACAGTTTGCTGCCAATTGGGCTGGAATGGAGTTCAATCCAGCGCCAGTAATTCCAAAGGCATTTGTAGGATCTACTGTCGTAAGCGTCAGCCGGCGTCCTGATTGAACGGTCGTAACCCCAGACACACCCCAACCTGAGAGAACTCGGCCGCGCAGCGAAGACCTGTTTCCAGGGCCGGGAAAATCGTAAAGATAGCTGACAACAAATCGATTTGGACGGATAAAACCATCAGGACCGTATCGGGCCTGAGGGTTATTTTGATCTCCGATCAGGTTTGCGCCCTGACCTATTCCCGTGCTTGAACCGCTGGCGTCCGTCAAGGATCTTGCCCAAGTGTAGGAAGCGAGGACCTGCAGCCCCCGACTGAATCTCTTATTGAGGCTGACGTCAAGCGCGTTGTACCAAGAACTTCCCTCCGTCTGAAGCTCAATTGCCCCATTGGAAAATCCCTGGAACGGCGTACGAAGCCCCAAATTCGCCAGAGTGTTATCGGATTGGCCGCGAATCGGAGTAACAGTAGCGTCTAGCGCCTGATTGAAAGCGCGCTCTTCCGCAAGCTTCGTGCCTCTCGCCCCGTGGTAGCCGATTTCCAGCGACAAATCACGAGCCAATTGTGTCTGTAAACCGGTGCTGTATTCCTGCACGACAGAGGGACGGTAGTTTGGCGAGAACACCTGCGGCGCGAGCGCGGTCGACGGCGAATATGCCAGCGACGTGAAATCTGGAAATGTCGGCACAGGGTCAAAGGGATTGGCTGCAGTCCTGCCGACTGCAGGAATCACGACCCGAAAGCTAGAAAATGGAGGAACTGCGATCAGTTGCAAAAACAACTGCCCTGTCGAGCGGGTGAAATACATGCCGTAGCCGCCACGAAGAACGAAGCGATTTGTCCAGGGCAGCTTGTACACGTATCCAACCCGTGGAGCGAACAGGTTCTGACCGTCTCCGTTAATAGCAGCGCTGTTCGGACCTCGGACCGCGCCGGACGGGAGAGTACCTTGAAAGTTCGAAGCAACGACTACCCCCTGGAGCGTGCCTGCCGCAGGCGGATTCGGGTTGAGAAGAAGAGGATCAATATTCGATGATCGACCGAGAGCGTCGCCGATGACGCCTTGCCGCTCATAACGCCCGCCAAGCGAAATGCTTAGACTTGACGTTAGTCGAATGTTGTCCATCGCGTAGAAAGAACCATTCTTCGCCCGCCAAGCCCGGTCGACCAAGCCCTGCAGATCGGCCGAGAGAAACGGGTGTCCGGTCAAGAAATCGGGCATGTTCGCGTAAACGAGCAGGCCCGGAAAGGTGAAGCGCTCGAAGTTGATCTGCTGCCACGAAAGACCTCCGCCGAAGCGGAACGAATGCATGCCGTGAACGTAGGAAAGCGTATCTTCAAAACTATAATTGTTTTGAAAGGCGTTGAATCCCTGCCCATTCCCGCCAATTGCGAATCCTCCCAGAACCGCAATGGAAGGGGCAACATTGTCGTTCGGTGGCGCATTGGTTCCAAGAGCTCCGAGAGTCAATGGAGAAGAAGTTCCTCCAGCGACAGACACCACCGGTTGAGATGGAACGCTTTCGCGAACCGAACGAGCATAGCCAACCACAATTTGGTTCACGAGGTTTGATGTAAACACATAGGAGTTTGCAAGACTGAAGTCGCGGAACTGGTTGTCGGTCACCAGGGGAAAGCCAGGGACGTTGCCGCCTCCGGTGCCCGCATTGGTTGTAAAATTGTTGGATTGATTGTTGTTTGCCCAAAAGAAACGGCCAGACCACTTGCTCTTTTCCGACTGGTTGAAATCAAGGTTCGTCACAAACTGGTTTTCCGAGAATGGACAGGCTGTGCTCACGACGGAACTTCCGTCTGCGTTCTGGGGTGCCGGAATCAAGAAACCACCGCCGGCTAGCTTGGTGTTTAGTAGCGAACCGCCTGAGTACTTATGTTCGAACCGTCACTGGCGACCGGCGGACCTAGCGCTCCGGGCTGATTGGCAAATGCGGCTCCGAGCGCAGTTGCGGTGCGGCTCGAAGAACTGTCGTCGATTTCGGTGGGAGTAAAGAAGTCTCCGAGGCAGCTCGCATCCAAACCATTGCGCTGCCGTGTCCCCTGGTAGGAGCCGAAAAAGAACAGCTTCTCCTTGATAAGCGGGCCACCCAGCGTGAAACCGAATTGGTTCTGCTTGAGGACGCCGCGAGGTTTGCCCGCTCGATTCAGGAAGAAGTTGTTCGCGTTCAGATCGTCGTTCCGAAAGAATTCAAAGACGGTTCCATGAAACTGGTTGCTCCCGCCCTTGGTCACGACGTCCACATTGGCGCCCGCGTTGCGGCCAAAAGAGGCATCGTACTGCCCCGTTTGCACCTTGAACTCTTGAATCGCGTCCGGGTTGGGGATCGGGATCTGAACTATGCCAAAAAACAGATCATTTACGCCAAGGCCGTTCATTTGAAAATTGTTGTCGGCAATCACGCCTCCGTGGGCGGAAAAATTGGCCGTACCCGACCCAAGGGCGGAGGCGTCATTTACGTCAGCGGATATGCCTGGAGAAAGGGCCATGATCTGTGTGTAATTCCGCGTAACCAGTGGCAAGCCCTCAACGGACTTTTCGTCGGTTACGTAGCCCAATGCAGCTCCTTCTGTTTGCAAAATCTCGGCGTCGGCGCTGATCACAACACGCTCAGACACCTCGCCAACTTGAATGGCAACATCAGCCGTTCGAGTTTCGGTCACTACGACCCGAATTCCTGTCCGAACTATGGTCTTGAATCCACTCTTGGAGACTTCGATCTGATAGACACCGGGGGCCACTAGAGGCGCCAAGTAGGTTCCGTTTTGCGAGGAAGCGACCTCGTGTACCTCTCCTGTGGAAGAGTTAGTTAGGCGGACAATCGCCCCCCCAACTCCAGCGCCGCTTTGATCGGTGATTGTTCCTGCTACTGCACCCGTGGAGGCAGTCTGCGCAAGCAACGCGGGCGTCAACGCAGCAACTACCCAGAGCAAGAAGCACAAAATGTAAACAACGCGCGTTTGTCGAAGCGCAAGAAAACGCAAAGAGTCGCGAACGTATGAAGATATGGGACGGCGCATGCAATCCTCCCGCCTCGAGTTGAAAAACTACCAGAGCCTGAAAACACACTACTTGTCGCGCTCCAAAGATACGCCAGAGCGCTTACGCAACAGATGATGCAACGAACGTACATTCCCCGATGCGCGTAACTGTAGGGGTGCGGAGGGATTCTGTCAAGCCATTTTGGCAGCAGGAAGCAGCGGATCCTAAATTGCAACAAATGTTTCGCTCAAGAAATCGTCTAAAGGAAGGAACTCCCGCGCAATCGACTGTCGCGAGAAGAGATGGGCGGCTGTCTCACCAGATCCAGCTTCTAGCAATTGAGAAACCGCCCTTTGAAATGCACCGCGAATGGACAGGACAAAAGTTCGATTTTAGAGAGAATTTAGATTTACCACTTGGCGCGAACGCGGTACTTCAGCACCGAGGTGCCGTCCTTGGCCACGGGGACGTTGAACTGTGCCGCGAAGGCCGCCGTCTTCGTGGACTTATAGGTGGAAGAGAGCATTTCCCAGTCGCCGCCGATGGGCTCGTTGACCTGGACGACGATGGGAATGTCTTTGTGATTCCGCAGGGTGACTTCGTACTCGAATTCCCACGTGTGCGTATCCACGTGCTTGAAGTCAGTCTGCTTGTGCTCGGCGACGACGTCGAACGCGTTGCCGATGTGGATGCTCACCTGTTCGTCGTTGGGCGTGTGGTCGATGCGGTCCTCGCCAGCGAAAAGGATGCCGCCTTTTGAGTCCTTCTGGTAGACGCGCACGTTTCCGGCTGGCAGAGGAATGCCGAGGCCGTTTTTCTCTTCGTTTTTGAATTTGTAGTAGACGAGGACGGGATCTTTCAGCGGCGCGCCGGGCGCTTGCTGATTGCGGTAGTAATAGTATTGGCCGTTGACGACGAAAACCTTTTCAACGGGAACGCCGGAGCCTTGAAGCAGGCTAATCTGCTTGGTCTCTTTGTCTTCGACAGAGGTTTTGCGTCCGAGCGTGTAGAGATGGTATTCGCTGAAAGCCTCCTGCTGAAACTGTAGAGCAGACGCCCTCGTTGCGATCTCCGCCTTCGCCATGGCAGGCATTGGAGCTGGCGGCTGAACGCGATTCAGCTCGCCGGCCACGAGCTGGAGATGAGCATTGTGAAATGCAGTGCCGCTGTTGTTGGCCACGGTGACCCAACCGTCGAGGTCGGCGTTCTTATCGTCGCGCGCGACGGTGAGCACATAGTCCGCGTTCCAGGAAAGATTGTTTGCCAGATACGAGGCTTCAATCTGCTGCTTGCGCGGGCCGGTATTTTCGAGCGACATGAGCAGCGTGGGGCGGTCATAAAGATTCGCGGGAACTTCGGGGAAGCGGTAGCTCTCCGCAAACATGCCGGTGACAATGTCATTGCCGATTTTCCAGACCGGGCCGTTATTGTCGGAAAGGAGCGTGGCTTTGATTTCTTCGTGCTTGGTCGTGCCGCTGTCTTGATAGGAGCGGACCAGCGTGACTTCCTTTCCGACGTATTTGTGGAGGAGTTTCGCGGGCTCGAGGAGGTCGTATTCGTAGTTCTGCTCGATGGCGCCAAGTTTGTCGGGATCCGTGAGCGAGCGAAAATGCACCGTGGCGGGATTGACGGTGGCGGCGATGTCCATGAACTTCAGACGAAACGTGCCGCTGGGAAGTGTGAGGTTACGGACGTCGCGGACCAGCGCGATGTTGGAATTGTATACAGTAACGTTGAGGTCGGTTTGGTCATTCAAGCTGGTGGACTGATCGGCAGCGCGGGCAGCTTCCTTTTCCTGGGCCGTTGAAACTCTGTTGTTACGGGCCGCCGGATAGGCAATCACGGCGCAAGCCGTAAGCACCGCGGCCGCTGAGATTGCGCCCAACCATCGCGCGCTAGACTGGGCTACGGGGATTTTCATTCACTTTCTCCTCAATCTTAATTTGGCTGAATTTGCCTTCTCCATTAGAACGGGACGAGAGGAGTTTCTTGCAGGGACCTCGCTCCGGGTAAACTTAGGTTGAAGTTCGCCGCTTTCTCTAACATAGAGGGCACAGAGAACGAAGAGAAGACCGGTACAAACTGGAATGATCATTGTGACGTGGCGGGCTTCCATGTAGCGCCGCCGTCGGAAGTTTCAAAAACTTTCGTGTTGGCAAGGTTCCAGATGTTGGCGTGGAGCGCGTCTGTCGCGCGAACGCCACCCAAATCCTCAACGAGCGGCGAATGGATGATGGCCCAATGCGAACCCGCATCCGTGGTCAGAAGAATGGTCCCGCCGCGGCCGACAATCCAGCAGACTTTGTCCGAAGCAGCGGAACCCGCAGTGAGATCCGTAAATACATTGCTGGTCTGCCGTGACCAGGAAGCGCCGCCGTCGCTGGAAAATTCGATCATGCCGGCGTGCCCGGCCCGCCAGAACGTTTCCCCCCCCGGCGCTGCGATCACAGACGGGCTGATGGCCGCTGCCATTCGTAAGGCAGCACCGTCGTTGAACGCCGCCGGAGCCGGCGCGGGCGGTGGAGACTGAGCGGCAGGAGTGGTCTCGGCGCGATAGGGAACCGCGGGGGACTCGGATTTGCGTTTCTTCGCCGCTTCTGTGGACCGGGACGGATTGGGCCCAGAAGTCTTCTGTTCGTTCAACTGGTTTTGCTGCGCTTGAAGGTTTTGCTGCGCTTGCTGGTTTTGCATTTGAGCGTTCGCAGTCAGGGTCTGCACTTCCACGGTTTGCGATAAAGCTCCAGCGACTCCGGCTTTGCTGTCCTGGGCGGGCTGGTTTTGAGCGCGATTCGCGGCTGCCAAGGAATCGAGAGCCGTATCAGCGCGCGCACCGTTCTCTTTGTCCGAACGGGGCTCCGAGCCAGGGACGCGCCCCCGCGCATCAGACTTTTCAAACTGTTTCAGGCTCCTTGCCTGCGGCGCAGATTTTGCGGGACCGGCTCCGCCAACCGCTACTTGGTCCTTGGAAAGGTGCGCGACTTCATCTGCCGGTACAGATTGCCGGCCATCACGCGTAACTGACGTCGGCAGAGTCGCCGGCGGTTCCATCTTCGCTGTTGTCACTTCAGTGGGAGTCTTCACTTGCGGCGTCCGCTTCTCGTGCCAGGCGACCCAGACAAGCAAACCCGCCGCAAGCGCCCCCGCGGGAGCCAGCCATTGCCAGCGCACGCCGCGCGAAATCGGCGTAACGCGCGATTTTGCCGGAAGCGGTGCGGGAGGTTCTTTTCGGGGAGGACTTGCTTCTCCGATGACCGCGGCTGTTGCTGCCACTGCCCTCACAACTTCTTCTTTTTCTGAAACCTCGAGGGAAATTGAATCTGTGGCTTCGAGCTCAGCAAGAATCGCCTGGCAGCGTGCGCAGCCCACGATGTGTTCCTTCCACGAATTCATTTCTTCGGGAAGAAGCGAGCGCTCATGATACGCGGCGAGCGTGTCGGACTCCGGGCAATGAAGAGCCCCGGCGCGGATGCGCAAATCATTGACGAGAAATCCGCCCAAAACCGCGTTAAACTTTTTGTCTTCTTCAGCAGCCATCCCTGCATCTCTCCTAGTTAGAACGGCCAGTCAAGGCTTCTCTTGCACGCGTTCCGCTCAACCATCCGGTGGGGGCGATTTGGCCACGCCGCGGCCCGGCGGAATTGCTTCCAGCAGTTGCGAAAAGTCGAATGGCCAGGCCTCAGTGGCATATTCAAAGCAAAGCTGGATCTGAGCGTCGTCGAGCCCCGGCTGCCCATCATGACCTGGCTGCGCATGGGGGCCATTCCTTGCAGCGCAGCCGGACTTGAGAATGGCGATGACTTTGTCCTTCAGCTCCTGGCGAACGCGCTCGAGCTTGCGCGAAACGGTAGCTTCATGCTCGTTCATGGTCTTGCCAATCTCAGCCAACGTAAGATCTTTCAAATAGTAGGAAATGAGCCGCGTGCGATCGAGTTCATTCATGGACGAGATGGCCTGCTTGAGTGCATCGGCCAACATGCGGAGGTAGCGCGAGCGGTTCGGGTCAGGGGGCTGCCAATTCGAATGGAGTGTTGGCGGGAGAATCTTTTCGCAGCCCTCATCGTCCTCCAAACTTTCCAAACGTTTTTCCTGCCGCAGCACGTCGACATACCGCTGAGCGAGAACAGCGCGCAGCCAGGTGGACAGTTTGCTGCGGCCATGAAAATGGTTGAAAAGAGACACGCGACCGATAGTGGTTTCCCGGCCGTAGAGCGTGGCATACAGTGAATCAGCAAACTCGCGGGCGTAGGGATCGCTTGCCGAGCGCCTGGTAATGGCAGCGGCCGCGGAGTAAAGATACTGGCGGTAGGTGGCGAAAAAATGTTCCCAGGCTGGCTCGTACCCTGCGGCACAAGCGCAAGCCAAAGCAAGATCTTCCAAGTGAAGCGCGGCAAGGTAATCCTCTATTTTTTGCCGAGGAGCGGATTCACCTGAAAAGCGTTTGGTGACGCTGCGTTCGAGAGAAAGAGCAAATCTCTCCAACGCGAGTCCCCAACGGGCCGCCTGCGACTGGGCGTAAAGGTTCTCCACAAGAGAAGCGGGGACCTGACGCAGTGGGGGGAATCCCGAGGAAGGTTCGTTAACCTGCTTTGAAATATCATTCGGCATGGCAAAAAATCCAGGGTGAATCCCCCCGTATATTAACCAACGCCCGGCCATTCCCCTGCATCCTAGAGGATAAGCCCTATGGACGGGAATTTGGTGAGCAAAACTCAAACAACCGGATGGGAATTGGAGTATCCTAGGGCTGTGTTGCGTTCTCGGCCCCGCAACTGGAACCGCCTCGCCGGGGTTGGAAAAAGGTGTGCTGTAGTGCGCTCACGGGAGCATTAGCGACTTCGCGTCGTTGGTACCAAAGTTCTATTCGGCATCCCTCAGCCCCGTAAGTACTCTGGTACTGCCAAGAGCGCACTTCCTAATTTGCCAGTGGAACTTGGGACGCTAGGTACCCCTGGAAATCCTTGTTCCCTGGACGGAATTTCACGAGGCGGCACGCGGATGACAACGATGATTGTAGATCCACCACGCAGAACGACCATGGGCGTTGGCTTCCAGTCCAACCGCGGCCGTGCAGGCGATCCGCAAGCCTGGAGAAAAGCCATCGGCACGAGGCCTGTAGCGGCACGCTTGGCATTGCTTCCTGAACCTAAAAGGCGCTGGGACCGGATTGGAGTTAGCGCCTTTGGTCAAATTGCCGTAATCGGTTTTCTTTTACTCCTCCCCCTAATCTTTCCGGAACAAATGAAGACGGCTTTGAACCTTAGACCCACAGAGCTCGCGCAGCCGGTCACACTGATTCCTGTTGCTCCACCGCCTCCGCCTCCTCCTGAAGTCAAGAAGGTTTTGCCGAAGCCGAAACCAGTGGAACCGGAGCCCGTTAAACTGAATCCCAAGCAGACGCACGTGTTTTTGACGGCAAAGGCCATTCAACCGGAGATGAAGAAGGTGGATGTAAAGCCGGTTGAGCTGAATCCTCAGTTCGATCAAACGAAGGTGGAAGTAAAGACGAACGAGCCGAAGCGCCCGAAAGATGACGTAAAGGTGGGCGTCATGTCCACGGGCAGCGCCGCGCCCGCAACGGTTGTGGCTCCTGTCAACAAAGTGCAAACAGGTGGATTCGGTGATCCCAACGGAATACCCGGCAAGGGCGACCCGAATCACGCAACCAATGTCAATCGCCTTGGCTC
>Ga0075426_10001216_pt1 | contig 18206 bp, 14 predicted proteins | sample SoiMethybrSBSTD5_FD_75304 | JGI IMG/M metagenome (GOLD analysis project Ga0075426, IMG submission 75304) | Bulk soil microbial communities from a Populus tree surrounding site in Tennessee, USA - Soil MetaG P. TD hybrid SBSTD5 | ecosystem: Environmental > Terrestrial > Soil > Tree plantation... | reverse complement strand
CGACTCCACCGCCGCCGGCATCGGCCGCCGCCTCGACGGATGGGCGAATCGTGATCTGAACGTCGGAGCGATCGTTGCGCTGGCGCCGAATCTGGCGCCGATCGCTGATCTGCTCGGCGTCGACCAGGCGACGGTGCGAAAAGTGCTGAACAGTTGGGGACCGGGCAAATTCGATGCCGAGCTGATCCTCGATGGGAAGGCGTTTCAGCCGAACGGCCGCTCCGCCGCCACGTTGATCCCGCCGGCGTTCGGGCTCGCGGGCGTGAACCTTCACACGTGGATCGGCTGGGGATCGGTCACGCACTGGAATGCCTTCGTCGCAAACCTCGAGATGCACGGCAAAGGCACATTCTTCGATCCGCGGCTCGACAACGAGGCGCAGTTCCCGATTGCCGCGAAAAACGGATTCGGACACGTGCGGAACGATCCCGATCGCATCACACAGAAGCTCGCGCCGCTGCACTTCTATCAGCTCGCGATCGCCGCGCCAAGGCCGCCGGCCGGCAGCTTCGACGCCGCGGCCGCAAAGCGCGGCGACGAGTTGTTCAGCGGCAAGGCGAAGTGCAACGCCTGTCACGTAGAGCCGCTCTGGACCGAACCCGGCTGGAACCTGCACAAACCGAACGAGATCGGCCTCGACGCGTTTCAGGCCGACCGCGGTCCGGATCACGGCTATCGAACCGCGCCGCTCGCCGGGCTGTGGACGCATGTGAACGAATCCCGCGTCGCGGCCGGCATGCATCCGGTGAAACAGGGAGGATTCTTCCACGACGGCCGGTTCGGCACGCTGGCCGACGTGCTGACTCATTACAATCGTGTCTTCAACCTCGGACTTACCGATCAGGAGAAGCACGATCTCGCGGAACACGTGAAGTCGCTGTAGCCGTCGAACGCCGCCCGGTTAAAACGCGCCGATTGCCGCGACCATCCGGTCCGGCGTCGGCGCCTTTGCGGAAAACTTATACCGCGTTCCCCCATCGGGCCATTTACGCGCCCCGCCCTTAGCCGTACTCTCTGGCGCACAGTAGAGCAATCGCCGACACGTCAGTTCCCTCTCAGGGTTGAAGGGCGACTGCGTTTCGTTCCTCCTCTACTCATTCAGCATTCAGCACGGCTACGAGCGAACGACGGGGGCGGCCGATGGCAGGGGGATCGATTTTGGTCTGTGCCGCACTATGCGGAATCGCCGTGCTGTATGCGGGATCCGTACGGCCGGCGGCCGATCCCGCTGGAGTGTTCGCGAAGAAATGCAGCGCCTGCCACACCTACGGAAAAGGTGATCGCGTCGGGCCTGATCTGAAGGGCGTCACGACGAGGCGCGATCGCGCGTGGCTGTTATCGTGGATCCGATCTTCGCAGCAGATGATCGAATCGGGCGATCCCACAGCAGCCGCCCTCTACGACAAATACAAACACGAGCGGATGCCGGATCAGAGCTTCCCGCCGGAAGACATCGCGGCGCTCATCGATTATCTCGCCGCGGGCGGACCGGCGGCAGGCGACGCCGCGCGTCCGCGGCACGCGGCAGAAGCGACGGCGGCCGACATCGCACTCGGCCGTCAGTTGTTCCTCGGAACTGTGGCGCCGAAGAGCGGCGGCGCCTCGTGCGGATCATGTCATGTCGTCCGCGAGAACGGCGCCCCGAGCGGTGGCACGTTCGGCAAAGACCTCACGCACGTGTATTCGCGTTTTCAGGACGTGGCCCTCTCGGCGTTTCTGCTGCGTCCCTGTTTTCCACGTACCTTCGACGGCTCCGCCCTGCTGACCGGCAGCGAGGCGTTTGCCGTGAAAGCGTTTTTGCGCTACGTCGACCGGGCTGCGTCGCGGCCGTCCGCGAAGCAGAAGTGAATCCGGTGCCGCCATGACCGATCAAATGCTGTTCACCTTCGTTCCTTATGTCGCGGCAGTCGGGTTCGTTGCGGCATCGATGCTTCGCCTGGCTGCGTCCGAGTCCGCGCGCGAGCACGAAGATGGCGATTCGGTCCGGCGGCTGTCCGGCGCCGGCATCGCGGCCGGCGGCGCGGCGCTCGCGGTGGTCGCGCTCCACGTGCTCCTGCTCGCCGCGCCGCAGTTCGTGCTGCGCTGGAACCGTGACACGTCGCGGTTGTTCGTGCTGGAGCTCGGCGGCGCCGCGGCCGGCATCGTCTGCGCGATCGCGACCCTGTCGATACTGCGGCGCCACGTGATCGACTGCGCGCACGGTGCGTGCTCGATGGTCAAGACGGTTGCGCTCACGCTCATCGCGATTGGCGTTGTGTCCGGTGTCGTTATCGCCGTCGGCGATCGATGGGCCTCATCGTGGTCGGTCGTCACTCTCACGCCGTACGTCGCGTCTCTGGCGCGACTCGCGCCGCGGACCGAGTTCATCGCCGCGGCGCCATTCCTCGTGAGACTCCACGTGTTCTGCACGTTTGCGATCGTTGCGCTCGTTCCGTTCACCAGTGTCGGCTCGCTGGCGCTCGTCGCGTTCACCCGGACTGTCCACGCCGCGATGAAACCGGCGTCGCGTGTGCTCCAGCGTGGCCGCACGCGAATGGAAGATCCGCTTGTTCGCCTGCTGCGCTCGCAGTCGTTGTGGAGTGAAGAGGAGAACTGAGAGTGACGCGATGGAAACTGGTGATCGCCATCGCGGCGATCACAAGCGTCGTCGGTGCGGGTGTCGTTGCGCGCGAGCTGTCGCGCGTCGGCGTGCATCAATGGTACTCACCGGTGCAGCCGATCGCCTTCTCACACAAGCTGCACGCGGGCGACTCGCGCATTCCGTGCCTCTATTGTCACTTCGGCGCGCGAACGAGCCGTCACGCCGGCATTCCGCCCGCGAACGTGTGCATGAATTGCCACGGCATACTTCAGAAGCAGTCGGCGGAAATCGAGAAGCTGAAGGAGCTCGTCGCAATCGCCAGGCCGATTGCGTGGACGAAGGTTCACAACCTGCCTGACTTCGTTTACTTCAATCACAGCCAACACGTAATCGCCGGCGTCGCTTGCCAGGCGTGTCACGGACACGTCGAGCGGATGGAGCGTATCGAGCAGGAGGCGCCACTGACGATGGGTTGGTGCATTCAGTGCCATCGCGCGCATTCGGGCGGTGCGAACGCACCGGCGGCCAGTCTCGATTGCGGAAAGTGCCACTACTGACATGGCTCAGGAGCTGACGTTCTTCAAGCGCCGTCCGGACGCCGAGACGAGCCGCCGCGATTTTCTGACGCGGATCGGCTTCACGCTCGCGGCCTCCGCGCTTGCGAGCTGCTCGCGCGGTCCGGTGCAGAAGGCGATTCCGTTCCTCAACAAGCCGGAGGAGCAGACGCCGGGCGTCGCCAACTGGTATGCGACGACCTGCGCGGGCTGCAGCGCGGCCTGCCCGCTCCTGGTGAAGACGCGCGACGGCCGCCCGATCAAGATCGAGGGGAACGGCGAATCGCCGCTCTCCGGCGGCGGCACGTGCGCAACCGGTCAGGCAACCGTGCTGTCGCTGTACGACCCCGATCGGCTCACCGGTCCGATGTGGCACGGCGAGACGATCACGTGGGACGAGATCGATCGGCGCATCACCGAACGCCTGGCGGCCGCCCGCGAGCGCGGCGTCGTGCTGCTGACGAACACGATCGTCAGCCCCAGCACGACCGCGTTGATCGCCGACTGGTCGCGGCGGTTTCCAAAGTTCCGTCATGTTTCGTACGACGCGGTGTCGTTCAGCGCGCTGCGGCAGGCCACCCGGGAATGCTTCGGCACGGCCGGCGTGCCGCACTACCGGTTCGATCGCGCGACGACGATCGTCGGCATCGACGCCGATTTTCTTGGCACCTGGCTGGCTCCCGTTGAATTCACGCGGCAGCACGCCGCGCGGCGCAGGCGCGCGTTGTCGGGCGAGATGCGCCACTATCAGTTCGAGGCCGGCGTCTCGCTGACCGGCAGCAACGCCGATCGGCGATTCGGCATGGCTGCGTCGGATCACGGCGCGATCGCGCTCGCGCTGCTGCGTCGCATCGCGGCGCACGCGGGAATCACCGAGCCGCTGCCCGACGTGGATGCGGCAATCGACGAGCATGCGATCGCCGCGGCTGCCGACGATCTCTGGCGCGATCGCGGGCAGTCGATTCTCGTCTGCGGGTCGAACGATGTCTCGATCCAGGTGATCGTCCACGCCATCAACGCGATCCTGGGGAACATCGGCGCAACGGTCGACGTCGACTTGCCGTCGCTGCAGAAGCAGGGAGACGACGGCGCCGTCGACGCGCTCGTCGAGGACATGAATCGCGGCGACGTGCACGTGCTGATGACGTACGGCGTCAACCCCGCGTACGACCTTCCGGCAGGGCCCGAGTTCGTGCGCGCGATGGAATCAGTCGCGCTGACGATCTCGTTCGCCGACCGTCTCGACGAGACCGCCGCTCACAGTCACGCCGTCTGTCCGGATCACCACTTCCTCGAAGCGTGGGGCGATGCGGAGCCGGTCAAGGGATCGTTCAGCCTCGCGCAGCCGACGATTGCGCCGCTGTTCAACACGCGCGCCGCGCAGGAGAGCCTGCTCAAGTGGCTCGGCGAATCGCCGGATTTCTATTCGTACGTGCGCGCCGTGTGGCGCCGCGAGCTCTACGCCAGGCAGGACCGCTATCACACGTTCGACGAATTCTGGGATCACTCGCTGCATGACGGCGTCTTCGAGGATCCGGCGCGCGGCTACCGGTCTCAGGGTTCGGCGCGCTTGGATCCCGAGCGGTGGCATGCTGCGGCGCGCGCGATCGCACACGACCATCAGCGCGCTGCAGCGGCGCGCATGCCCGACAGCTACGAGCTGCAGTTGTACGAAACGGTCGCGCTTCGCGACGGGCGGCACGCCAACAACCCGTGGCTGCAGGAGCTGCCCGATCCCGTCACCAAGGTCACCTGGGGCAACTACATCGTGCTCGCCCCGTCGGCGGCGAAGGCGCTCGAGGTCGAAACAGGCGACGTAGTCCGCCTCGCGGTCGGCGATCACATGTGCGATCTGCCCGCGTACGTGCAGCCCGGTCAGGCGCAGCGCACGGTGTCGATTGCGCTCGGATACGGACGCGACCGCGCGGGGAAAGTCGGCAACGCCGTCGGTGTGAACGCCTTTCCGCTCGTTGCCGCGCATGGTGGCCACAGACGGTACGTTCGTGGCGACGTCGTGCTGCAGCGTCGAACCGGTAAACAGCTGCCGCTCGCTGCAACCCAGACGCACCACTCGATCGAAGGACGGCCGATCGTCAAAACGATCACGCTCGAGGAGCTTCTCAGCGGCACGCCCGAAGTGATGGCTCCGCAACCGTCGCTCTGGCCCGAGCGAGAAGGCGGCGAGCATCACTGGTCGATGGTCATCGACTTGAACGCGTGCACCGGATGTTCCGCGTGCGTCACCGCGTGTCAGGCCGAAAACAACGTCCCGGTCGTCGGCCCCGACGAAGTGAGGCGCGGGCGCGAGATGCACTGGATTCGCATCGACCGGTACGTCGACGTGGCGCCCGATAACGACGCCGCTCTCGACGTGGCCTTCCAGCCGATGATGTGCCAGCACTGTCAGGACGCGCCGTGCGAAACCGTGTGCCCGGTGCTTGCCACGGTGCACAGCTCCGACGGCATCAACCAGCAGATCTACAACCGCTGCATCGGAACGCGGTACTGCGAGAACAACTGTCCGTACAAGGTACGGCGATTCAACTGGTTCCAGTACGCCGGCAACCAGGAGTTCGACTACACCACGACCGATCCGCTCGAGCGCATGGTGCTCAATCCGGACGTTGTCGTCCGCTCGCGCGGCGTGATGGAGAAGTGCAGCCTCTGCGTGCAGCGCATCCAGGCGGAAAAACTCTCGGCCAAGCAGGAAGGCCGCAGGCTCGCGGACGGCCGTATCAAGACCGCGTGCCAGCAGTCGTGTCCGGCGAATGCCATTGTGTTCGGCGATCTCAACGATCCCGAGAGCGAGGTCGCACGGCTTCGACGCAGCCGCCGCCACTTCACGGTGCTCGAGGAGCTCGGCACGCGGCCGAACGTCGGCTACCTGATGCGCGTGACCAATGGCGAGAAGACGGAGAAGCCGTCATGACGGCGCCGGTCGTCGCGCGAGAGCGCCGGGCGGTTGATTTCACGGGCACGCGGACCGCGACGCCGTGGATAGAAGGCGAGCCGACGCTTCGAGAAATTTCAGACGACGTCATTCGTCCGCTCGTGACGCGGCCCGGATTCGGGTGGTGGTCGTGCTTTGCCGTCGCGCTCTGCGCGCTTCTCATCGGCGTGTCGGCGGTGGCGTACGAGATCGCGACCGGCATCGGCGTGTGGGGCCTCAACCGCACCGTCGGATGGGCGTTCGACATCACGAACTTCGTGTTCTGGATCGGCATCGGCCACGCCGGCACGCTCATCTCCGCGATTCTTCTGCTGCTGCGGCAGCAGTGGCGCACGGCAATCAGCCGATCGGCGGAGGCGATGACGATCTTCGCCGTCATGTGCGCGGCGATGTTCCCGCTCATCCACATGGGGCGCCCGTGGCTGGCGTTCTGGGTGATCCCGTATCCGAATTCGCGCGGCCCGCTGTGGGTGAACTTCAGGTCGCCGCTGCTGTGGGACGTGTTCGCGATCAACACGTACCTGACGATTTCGCTCGTCTTCTGGTACCTCGGCATGATCCCGGATTTCGCGACGCTGCGCGATCGAACGGAAGCGGGAATCAGACGCGCGGTGTACAGCGTGCTGAGCCTCGGCTGGAATGGATCGGCGCGGACGTGGTCCCGGTATGAGACGACCACGACGCTCCTCGCGGGCCTCGCGACGCCGCTCGTGATCTCCGTCCACTCGATCGTCAGCATGGACTTCGCGACCTCGGTGCTGCCCGGCTGGCACACGACGCTCTTTCCGCCGTACTTCGTCGCCGGCGCGGTGTTCTCCGGCTTCGGCATGGTGCTCCTGCTGCTGATCATCGTCCGGACCGTCATGCACCTCGAGCGATACATCACGATCGCGCACCTCGAGGCGATGTCGAAAATCATGCTGCTCACCGGCTCCATCGTCGGTTTCGCGTACGCGACGGAGTTCTTCAACGCGTGGTACAGCCACAACGTGTACGAGCGCTACACGTTCGTGAACCGCGTGTCCGGGCCCTACGCGTGGTGCTTCTGGACGATGGCCGGCTGCAATGCGCTCGCGCCGCAGCTGTTGTGGATGCGCCGCGTGAGGCGCAGCGTACCGGCGCTGTTCATCCTCTCCATCCTCGTGAACGTCGGCATGTGGTTCGAACGCTTCGTGATCATCGTCACGTCGCTGCATCGAAGCTTTCTTCCTTCGAGCTGGACGATGTACCGGCCGACCATCATCGAGGTGGGAACGCTCGTCGGCAGCTTCGGCCTGTTCTTCACCTGTTTTCTGCTGTTCATCCGCGTGCTGCCCATGATTGCGATGTGGGAAGTAAAAGCGGTTGCACGACACGCGAGCGGGGCGCACGTATGAGCGACGCCGCCCGCGAGTTCATCGTCGCCAGATTCGAAGACGAGCGGCGGCTCATCGACGCCGTGCGGGCCGTCCGCGCGCGCGGTCTCCGCGTGTACGACGTCTACGCGCCTTACGCGATCCACGGCCTGGATGCGGCGATGTCGCTGCGCCGGTCACGTCTGTCGATCGCGACGCTCGCCGGCGGCATCGCCGGTCTGGTCGCGTCGCTCGCGTTCGAGTTCTACGCCGCGGTCATCGACTGGGCGCTCAACGTCGGGGGCAAGCCTGACAACTCGACGCTGGCGTTCATCCCGATTGCGTTCGAGCTGACGGTGCTCGGCGCGGGCCTCGCGACCGTTGCGGCATTTCTCTCGCGGTGCCGGCTGCTGCCGACGATGAACGCGCGTCCGGTCGACGCCGCTGTCACAGACGATGCATTCGTGCTTGCGCTGCGGTGCCGGCAGACGGCGTTCGATCGATCGCTCGTCGAACGGCTGCTGTTCGAGCACGGAGCGGAGACAGTCGTCTCGAAGGTGATCGAGCCATGAGCGCCCTTCGCTGCGCAATGTGCCTGCTGCTCGCTCTCGCGTCGGCCGCCTGCGCGCGCCGGCCGGAGCAGCGCGGCTACGAGTACACGCCCGATATGGCGTACTCGGTCCCGTACGACGCCTTTGCACCGAACCCCGTCACGCGGAACGGCATGACGCAGCAGGTGCCGGTCCGCGGAACGATTCCACGCGGCTTTCTGCCGCTGCACTACAGCAACAGCGCCGCGGATGCCGAACGCGCCGGGCGGGAGTTGTCGAACCCATATTCGCCGACGCCGGCAACGCTCGAGCAGGGACAGCGTCTGTTCGAAACGTTCTGCATGGTGTGTCACGGCGTGGCGGGAGATGGCGATGGTCCAATCGTCCCGCGGATTCCGAATCCGCCGGCGTACTCGTCGGAGCGCGTCCGCACGATGCCGCCCGGGCGGCTGTTCCACGTCATCACCTTCGGATCCGGACGCATGCCGTCGTACGCGTCGCAAATACCTGCGAGCGATCGGTGGCTGATCGTCGCCTACGTGCAGACGCTGCAGGCGCGCCACCAGGAGGGAACGCGGTGATTGTCTTCGGCCCGCGGGCATCCCAGGCATCCCTGGCAGCAACGACGGTGACGACGGCGGCGTCTGCGCCGCCGGCTGCCGTGCGCGCACCGCACTGGGTAGGCGCAACGGCGTCACTCGTCGGTGGGACCGCGATTGCCGTCGGATTGACGTACGACGCGACCCGCGTCTGGTCGGATCTCCTGATCAACGGCTTCTTCGTGCTCGCTGCGGCGCTCGGCGGTCTGACGTTCATCGCGATTCATCACCTGTCGGGCGCCGGGTGGTCCTCCGGACTGCGACGCGTTGCGGAGGCGCTGACCTCGGCGCTGCCGATCGCGACAGTGATGATGCTCGCGCTGTACTTCGGTCGTGCATTCCTGTACCCGTGGGCGGGATCGCATGCGGCTGGCGCGCACGATGCCGGCGTTCAAACATCGCCGTACTTCAACGCGTCGTTCGTGTTCGCCCGAATGGCGTTGTTTCTGGTGGTCTGGACGGCGCTCGCTCTCGCGATCCGCCGATCGTCGTCGCGTCAGGACGAGAGCAGCGAGCCGATCCATCAGCGCCGCATCGTCCGGTATTCGGCGATCTTCGCCGTCGTATTCGCGTGGTCGTTTTCGTTGGCCGCGGTCGACTGGGTGCTCTCGCTCGATCCGCGATGGACGAGCACGATCTTCGGCGTCTATGTGCTGGCCGGCGTCCTGGTGGAAGGGGTCGCCGCGATCACGCTCGCTGCCGTTCTGCTTCGCGAGCGCGGATATCTCGTCGACGTCGTCAACGCGAATCACCTGCACGATCTCGGCAAGCTGCTGTTCGCGTTCACCACGTTCTGGGCGTACATCTGGCTGTCGCAGTACCTGCTGATTTGGTACGGCAATCTGCCGGAGGAGGCGAGCTACTACCAGACGAGGACCGACTCGGTCTGGATCGCCTGGTTCCTCGCCAACGTCGCGATCAACTGGGTGGTTCCGTTCGTCGTGCTGCTGCCGCGCGCGTCGAAACGCAATCCGACCATCTTGAAGCGCGTTGCGATCGTCGTGCTGCTGGGGCGGTGGCTCGACGTGTACCTGCTGGTCGCGCCGCAAACAGCAAAAGCGCCATCGCTCGGACTCCTCGAAGCGGCCATCGCCGTCGCATACGTGGGCATCACCTGGCATGTTGTGTCCGCTGCGCTCGCGCAGCGGCCGCTCGTCGTCCGTTTCGATCCGTATCTCGACGACTGCATTCGTCATCACCAGTAGGCATGGGCATCGTGCGCACGGGACATCTGCTCGTATCGTTCGCGACCACATTCCTCGTCACGGCGGCCGTGTATCGCGCGCCCGCCCGCGACGCCGAGCTGCCGAACCGCATTCCGGAAGCGGCGCCGTACGTCGCGGCCGAAGCCGAGTTCGTGCCGCCGCCGTTCGAGGACTTCTGGTCCGAGCTCGATCATCCCGGTCAGTGTCAGAACTGTCACCCCCGGGTGTTCAGCGAGTGGAACGGTTCGATGATGGCCAACGCGTGGCGCGATCCGGTGTGGCGCGCCGCGTTTCTGCTCTCAGCGCGCGAGACGTCGACGGCGGGAGACTGCGAAGTGCCCGAGCCGCCGGATGGCACGCCGCGCGCACATCACAATCCGTTTGCCGACGCGCGCGAGTGCGCGAGCGTGTTCGATCTCGGCGCCGTGCATCATCGCCTGTCGCGTCCCGGCTCGCTCGTGGACAGCATGTGCTCGCGCTGTCACATGCCAACGAACTACGTCGACAACGTGCCGCTCAGTAACATCACGGTCGACTTTCCCTCGGGCGCCGAGCACGCGGGCGTCGATCCGAATTTCAATCCGACGTCGAGCGACGGCACCGGTATCGCGTTCGCGACGGTGGAGGCGCAGCGGCGCAACACCGATTCGGGCAAGGCCGGCGTCGCGTGCGTGGTGTGTCACAGCCTGGTCGATACGAGAGAGACGCCGTTTCACAATTACGTGCGTGCGAGCGGCGACTCGTACGCGCCGGCACGCGGGACGGAGCCGCGCGCGGCGCTGATGCCGCGTGCGCTCAAGGACATCCTCGATGTGCCGCAGGCGGACGCGCCAAACCTCGGCTACAGCGTCGGCGGCGGATCGTTCCGGCTGTCGCCGCACGGAATCGGCACGGCCGATCGTGCGGGTCCGCTCACGACCGAGCGGCACGACGACGCCGGCGACAAATATCTCAGCGGCGTGTTCAAGACGTCGATCGGATACGAGCACATGGATTCGTCGAAGCACTCGGGCTTCCGCCACGTGTTCACGACGCGAGCCGAGTTCTGCAGCGCGTGCCATGACGTCACCAACCCGCTGACCGTCAAGAACCGGGCGGGCAAGTGGGTGGGCGGTTTCCCGATCGAGCGCACCTACGCGGAGTGGTCGAGCAGCCGCTACGCCGATCGGCCGGGTAATCGCAACTTCGACCCCGCGTTCAAGCGTGACTGTCAAACCTGCCACATGCAGCAGGATTACGGCCAGCCTGGCACGGGCAACACCTTGTATCACGGCGGCGCGCCGCGCGCGCCGATCGTCGATCGCGTCGCCGGCTCCTCGCCGCAGCGCAACTATTTCACGCATCACTTCGTCGGCGGCAACGCGTACGTCACGCGGATGATTGGCGATGACGTCAGCGACGCCGGCAACATCGAGCCCTATCCCGAGCTCTCGGCATTCAGCTTCTCGTCGTCTGACGAGAAGAGCGTGTATTCGAACGCCTACTGGGTTCACGCCGATCGCCGCGGCGCAGCGTCGCAGCAGGCGCGGCTCGCCTGGGATCGACTTCGCAACGTCGTCGATCTCACCGTCTCGGGTCCGTCACATGCATCCGGGGGAACAGGCGCGCCGCTGCGCGTGACGGTGACGAACAGCGGCAGCGGTCACAACTTTCCGACCGGATTTCCCGAAGGACGTGTCGCGTGGCTCGCGGTGCGCGCGACCGATCTCGCGACCGGCCGCCGGCTGGAAATCTACGATTCCTTCTGGAACCGCACGTCGCGTGCCGTCGGCGATCTCACGCGCGACGAGATGGAGGATCCGAACTTTCCGACCTGCGGATGGAAGATCCCCGAGGGATCGCCCGATCCGTTCGCGTATCAGTTCAAGGCGGTCGCGAGTCTCGGCGACGGGTGTCCGACGCTCGATCTCGTCTATGCCGCGCCGCTCAATCTGGTGACGAACGCCGACGGCCTGCCGATCGACGCGAAGGGCGTCGTGATCGACAGGAACAATCCCCGCGGCCTGCCGCAGTTCCGCGATCTGAACGGCAACGGCGATCTGTACGACGACGCGTTTCTGCGGGATACGCGGCTGCGGCCGCTGCCGAATCGCGGTGCGACGTTGTCGCTCGACCGCTACTCGGTCGTAATCCCGCCCGACACAGTCGGGCCGGTCGCGGTGACCGCCGCGGTCTACTACCAGTCCGTCGAAGCGATCGTCGCGAAGAAATTTCTCGGCAACCTCGCCGACACGAACACCAATTTCGTGCTCGAACCGTGCGTGCTCGACGGTCCGTGCGACGGTCGGACGCCGTCGACTGAACCGGCTGTCGTCGAAGGCGCGCCGCCGGTACCGGTCGAGGTCTCGAACTGGGTGATTCAGATCGACGGAGCGCCGGGCAAACCCGCGCCGCCGCGCGTGACCGGCGTGTATCCGTCGCCCGCCGCGGCCAATGTGTTCCAAGACGTCGTGGTGAAAGCGTTCTTTTCGAAACCGGTTCGCGGCGTAACCGCGACGACGTTCACGCTCGTCGACGAGAGTGGCAAGCGCGTGCCGGCGTCGGTCGATCAGATCGGCGACGGCACGTGGGCGCTCTTTCCCGACGCCGTGTTCCTGAGCGGCGGCGCGACGTACACCGCTCGATTGAACGCCGGCATGTGCGACGAAGCCGGACAATGCACGCCGCGCGACCTCGTGTGGCGCTTCACGACGACGGCGACGCGCGGAGAAGGCGCGGGCGACACGACGATTCCGATCGGCTTTCCGCCGGAGTTGCCGGCGCCGAAGCCGACGGCGCCAATCGTGAAGACCGTCGAGCTGACGGCGGACGCGCGGAGTGTGATCGCGGCATTCTCGACCGGGGTGATGAACGTGACGCCGCGCACGTTCGTGGTGCAGCGGACGGCGTACGCGAGCTGCCGGCCGTCAGCGCAGACAATCGCCGGTTACGTGACTTCGAATCACGCGGCGGACGTGTGGACGTTCACGCCGGAATCGCGTCTGGCACCGGGCGATTACTGCGTGAGCATTGCGGCGGACGTGTACGACCTGACAGGGCGGAATTTGCAGGCGTCCTTCACGGCTCGCGTGACGGTGAACGACGTCGATCGATGAACTGATAGTGAGGCATGAGGCAGCGGAAACAGGTATCGCTCGCGCGGCAGGATATGCCGGCGGGCCGGAGGCGGACATGAAGAAGCGGTTGTCACGGCACACTCTCTCGTCTCTTCTCGCGCTCGTCGCGCTCGGCATCGCGACGCCCGCGACGGCACAGGATCGCATCGGCGGTCACTTCGGCGCGGTGATCCCGATCGTCTCGCATGCCGGCGGAGCGACGACGACGCTCAACGACGAATTCAAGATCGGATTCCCGACTGGCATCACGGTGAAGAACGACTCGAAGTGGGCGTTCGATCTCGAGTTCGTGCCGGTCGTCACGAGCAACCGGTTCGCCTCGCTCACGCTGCATCCGGGCGTCATCCGCAGCCTGCCGAACAACTTCGCAGGCGGCGTGCGCATGGCGTTCGACGTGCGCGAGTCGTCGTGGGGATTCACGCCGCTGCTGAATCACGGGTTTCCGGTCGGCCGCCTGACGTACTTCGTCGAAGGCGTCGTGCCGATTCGGTTCCAGGAGAACGCAGCGGGCCGCAATCAGACGTCGATCGGGCTCGCGGCGCACGTCGGCGTCGGATTCTGAGGGTGCGGGCGCTTTTACTTCTGACCGGAAAGCGCCTTCCACCCGCCTCGCGACAGGCGGTGGAGGTAGAGGACCGGCAGGAGCGCGGCTGCGAACGATGACGGCGCGAAGCCGTACGCCTTCAACACATAACCGGGGCGGGGAAGCGTCACCTCGCGAAACAGTCGAACACGATCGCGCCAGCGCGGCAGGGCACGCATGCTCGAGATGAGCTCGTGCCGCCATTCGCGGCGCGGTCGGAGATAGGCTGCCGAGGGTTCGCGCGCGCCACTCGCGCCGAATTTGATCATCACGCCGTCCGGAAGGTCCGTGCCGAACCTGTTGCGGGCACGACGGAGTTGGTGTGCGCAGATCGCGGACACACGCTTCGCGACCGCGAGATCGGCGAAGCTGTCGAAATCGCGTTCGGACAGGCGTGACGCTATCAAGTGGACGTCGTACAGCCACAGGAGCCATTCGACGTTGCGGTGATGCATCACCGGATGGATGCACGCGAGGAGCAGGGCGTGGAGCGGCGCCGCTGTCCTCGCGTTGGGGCCGAGCGCCGGAACGTCTGTGGCGAGCGCGGCGATCTCGTCACAGATCAGCACGTCGGCGAAGACCGGCTGCGTGCTGATCTTCCAGTGGATGTCGAACGCGTGCTCGAACCCGCGCTCGTCGATCCTTCTCAGTGGGAATTGACAGAACAGCAGTTCGCCGCCTGAGTGGAGCGGCGCAGTGTAGCCGCGCGTCATCATCACGTGGCGGGCGCGCTCGAGGTCCGCACGCCGGACGAGCAGATCGGTGTCGACTCGCGGTCTCGATGTCGGGTTGTCGTACACGCTGTAAGCGAGGCCCGCACCTTTCAGCAGGATTGATCGCACGCCGTCCGCGGCGAGCGCGCCGAGCACCGACATGAGCTCGGTGCGACACACCAGCTCGTTGGCCATCTGCGCTCGCATCTCGGCGGCGAGCGCATGGCCGATCTGCGGCGGCCAGTCGCAGCATCCGCTCAGGCTGCACACGCGCTCATGAACGAGACCGGTGACACCGTGAGCGCAGCATGCCTGAAGGAATTCGCCGGTGGCCATCGCGAACGCGCTCCAGCGGACCGGTTCGCCGCGCAACAGCGCAGCGATGGAATCATCGAACGTCGCCGCGCCGCCGACTCGACTCATCGCGGCCTTGCCGGGGCGAGCGTCTCGAACTCGGAGAGATCGTCGAGAGCACCGACCGCCACCACACCACCCGATTCGACCCACGCGTGTCCTTCGAGACGTGCGCTGTGGCCGCTGCGAGGGCGAACTCCTATGCGAATCTCTGAAGGCAGGTGCCTGCGGCGCAGCATCGCATCGGCGGCAAGCGCCTGCACGAGACAGTTCGCAGAAGGGGCGCGCGCCGACACGGCTCCGATCGCCCAGCGAACCGTCGCAATCGAAACTGCCGCAGTGTGGCCGATGGGCCGCGACATCGCGTACTTAATGTAGCGGTCGAGAATCCGCTGGAGCGTCGCGAAACGAAGGATTCGAAGGCCGGTCCAGACGAGCGCCATCAATGCAGCCGCCTCGACGACGAGGCGCCGATCCGATCGGGCGAGCGAAAAGAACTTCCGCCACAACGCGATCATCAGGCGCCACAGTATACAATCCGCGGCACCGTGACGTTACAGATCGCGTACGGCGGCCCCGTTCCGAATCTCGTCACAGCGCATCATCGCTACTGCGTGTACGGAATCGCTGTTGTCAGCGACACGCCGCTCGCGCTGCCCCGGTATTCCGACGGTGGTCTCGGCGAAGTGGAATGCCTCAGCGGCTCCGCTTCGTTCTTCCATCGTGTGACGCGCGATATCGTTTTCGATCCGGGCGCGGGCTCCTGGTATCGATACGCGCCGCTCGGCGACGGTTCTTCGTATGTGCGATGGGAGAGCGTCGGCGAGTTCCTCGTGAATGCCGATGGCCGCCGCATCACGTACCGTCGGTTCGAGGGCTCGTCGATCGAGTCGTTTCAGGTCTACATGCTCGGACAGGCGCTCTCGTTCGCGCTGGTCAAACAGCGCTTCGAGCCGCTGCACGCTACGGTGGTCGTAACAGACGATCGCGCGGTCGCGTTTCTCGGAGGCAACGCGTCGGGCAAGTCGAGCCTCGCTGCAAGTTTTCTCGAGGCGGGTCATCGCCTCCTGACGGACGATCTCCTGATCGTCGAGCAGTCGTCGGATCGAGTGATCGCGTATCCCGGTCCGCCGCGGATCAAACTGTTTCCGCGAATTGCGAGCCGCCTGTTTGGCGAGGCCGCGAACCGCGTGCCGATGAACGCGCGTACCAACAAGCTGATCGTCCCGCTCGACGAACGTCGAAGATGCGCCACTCCGGTCGAGCTGACCGCAATCTACTCGTTGACCACGCCTCGTGATGTTTGCCGCAGCCGAGACATCGGCATCGAAACGCTGTCCGTCCGCAACGCATTCATCGAGCTTTTGAGCGGCACGTTCAACCGCCGCCTGACGAGCGCGGCGCGGCTCGAACGTCAATTTCGTTTCATGGCGAGGCTGGCAGACCGTGTTCCGGTGAAGAAACTCGCGTATCCGAGAACCATCGAGCAGCTCGAGTCCGTTCGGAACCGGGTGCTCGCGGATTGCACATGAGCGGCCTCGTCGGCGTGCTGAATCTCGACGCCTCACCAGTCGATCGCACGCTGCTCGATCGGATGACGGAGTATCTGGCCTTTCGCGGTCCGGACGGGCAGCGCGTGTCCGTGTCGGGCAATATCGGCCTGGGTCACGCGCACCTGGCAATCGATGACGATGCGGATGACGACGTGCAGCCTTTCACGCTCGACGGCAGTCGATGGATTGTCGCCGATGCGCGCGTCGACGCCCGGGAGGATCTCATCGCTGAGCTCAACGCGCGCGCAGCCGGCGAGGTCGCATCCGATGCGACCGATGCGGAGCTGATCCTGCGCGCGTACTGTTTGTGGGGCGAGGACTGCGTGCGCCACATGATCGGCGACTTTTGTTTCGCCGTGTGGGACGAGCCGCAGCGTCGTCTGTTCTGCGCGCGCGATCATCTCGGCGTGAAGCCGCTCTTCTACGCGCACGTGGGATCGACCGTCATCGTCAGCAACACGCTCGACTGCATCCGTCTGCATCCGGCGGTGTCCGATCGGCTGCACGATCCGGCGATCGGGGACTTTCTTTTGTTCGGCGCGAACGAGGATGTCGAGACCACGACGTTCCGGGACATCGCGCGGCTGCCGGCGGGCCATTCGATCGCATGGACGAACACGATGCGGACGCGTCGCCGATACTGGACGCTGCCGATCGACGAGGCGATCTCGTTCCCGCGCGCTGACGATTACACCGAGCGGTTCATCGAGCTGCTTCAGCTGGCGCTGCGCGATCGTTTACGAACGCGCCGCGTCGGCGTGTTGATGAGCGGCGGCATCGATTCGACGACACTCGCTGCTGCGGCGCTGACCGTGTTGCGCGAGCGATCGGCCGAGTGTTCGCTGCAGGCGATCACGTCGGTCTACGATCGGCTCGTTCCGGACTCCGATCGGGGTCTTGCCGGTCTCGTCGCCGATCATCTGAGGATTCCGATTCACTACGACGTCAGGGATGACGAGACCTCGATCCTCGATTGGGATCGCGTGTCGGTGCGCACGCCCGAGCCGATCGCGAATCCGCCGGGGTTTGCTGCGGCGGTAGCGTTCTCGAAGAACATGGCGCCGGTTGCGCGTGTCTTCCTCTACGGAGAAGGGCCCGATGATGCGCTGCGCTACGAGTGGCGGCCGTATCTGTGGCATCTCACGCGCGATCGCCGGCTCTCGTCGCTCGTGCGCGCGCTATGGGGCGATTTCGTGATGCATCCGCGCGTGCCGTTGTGGTCGTCGATTCGCCACGTTGCGAATGTGTCGTCGCGGCGGACGGAGTGGCGCGAGACGCTGCCGGCGTGGCTGAACGAAGAGTTCGCGCTCCGATGCGGGTTGAGAGACCGATGGGAAACTCGCCGGTGCAGCCGGCCGCAGCGGCACCCGATCCGGCCGGCGGCTTATGACGCGTTCTTCGCGTCTCAATGGCAGTCGCTCTTTGAAGACTGCGACATCAACGGCGCGCTGAGCCACACGGAGACGCGCCATCCGTACCTCGACGTGCGGCTGCTGCGGTACATGCTCGCGCTGCCGCCGATGCCGTGGTGCCGGAACAAATTGATCGTCCGCAGATCGATGCGCGCGTCGCTGCCGGACGCCGTGCTCCGGCGGAAGAAAACGAGCCTGCGCGTGAACCCGGATTTCGTACGCGTCGTGCGACACGGGTTGCCGCGGCTGGTCCCAGCACCCGATCTGCTCGAGTATGTCGATCCGCGTAAAATGCCGTCCGTGCCGAGGAGCGCTTTGGAGCTGCGCACGGTGCTGCGGCCGCTCGGCTTGAATTACTGGCTGCAGGACGCCGCGAACAATCGACAAGGAGACCTCCGAGATGGATTCGCAAGATACGCCGGCATCGCCTGAATCGTCGAAGCGGCCGTCGACGCGCAAGCCGTACGAGAAGCCGCAGCTTCAGGTGTACGGCAACCTGACGGATCTCGCGAAGACGATCGTCGGAACCAAAACGAACGACGGCGCCGGCCACCCGAACAGACACTTCACGTCGTAGTGGGCCTGCCAGAAGCCACGCTGTCGGCGCTGCTGGCGCCAGTATCGCTCGACGACTTTCTGTCGCGATGCTGGCTCAAACAGCATCTGGTCTGCAGCGGCTCACCGGAACGGTTCTCCCATCT
>Ga0075426_10001215_pt1 | contig 18216 bp, 21 predicted proteins | sample SoiMethybrSBSTD5_FD_75304 | JGI IMG/M metagenome (GOLD analysis project Ga0075426, IMG submission 75304) | Bulk soil microbial communities from a Populus tree surrounding site in Tennessee, USA - Soil MetaG P. TD hybrid SBSTD5 | ecosystem: Environmental > Terrestrial > Soil > Tree plantation... | reverse complement strand
GCCGACAGCTCATGCAGCTCTACCTGGACCTGGGCTTACAGATTGACTTTGCCCCGAACGGCGTCGAGGCGGGCATCTATAACGTCTGGACCGCGATGACGGCAGGCCAAGTCAAAGTCTTCTCCACCCTGCGCCACTTCTTCACCGAATATCGCATGTATCGCCGGGACGCCAAGGGGCGGGTCATTAAGAAAAATGACCATGAGATGGATTGTCTGCGGTATTTACTGGCTTCTGGCGTAGAATGGCTGGCAGTCGCGCCTGCCCATGAGAAGGCGAAGAAGGGGCCAGCCGACGAGGGGCATCCGGATCTGTGGCTGAGTTGAGGAGACCATCATGGCTGATAATGTCTACGAGAGCGCGGCAGGGATGACGGGCACGGCGCCCAAAGACGAGTCCAAGGCCAAGGGCAAGCTCGTGAGTCTGGATATCGAGTGCACCGATGACGGGGGCTACATCGTGCGCGAGAACTACCGTAGTAAGAGTAAGGACACCTACGGCGGCCCCACTGTCAAGAAAGTCGCCTCCAATCGCCAAGAGTTAGACGCGATCCTCGACGAGTGCCTGGGGCTCTCAGACGCCTATGAGGAGGAGAGCAAGACGGCGGAGGACCAGTGAGGTTCGCCAAGCCCATCCGCGTGAAGGTGCCCAAGTTTCATGCGGGTGTGCGCAAGACCTTCCGGCTCGCCAAGACGCCGCCTGTCAAAGTGCCCAACACCGCGACGGCGGCGTTACGCCGGATGACACGTAATGCGATGCCCAGCGCCCATCGCACCTTCAAATAAGTGTAACCATTACACTCGCCAAGCTAGAGGAGGCCGAGTGGACGAAACACAAGCTCTACGGAATGAGCTTCGAGCCCTATTAGATTCTCTGACCGAGCGGATGGAGGAGCGTTTCGATGCCTCCGCCGACCTCTCAAAAGAACGACATGCTGAGAATGTCACCCGCCTGGGCCGGATTGAACTTGAAGTCCGGATGACTAATGGGCGGGTGACGCGCAATGAGGAGCAAATCCGCACGCTTCAAGAAACGAAGGGCTGTCCGCTCTCAAATGGGATGGCCCAGATAGCGGGTAAAAATGAGGCCGTGACGTTGGAACGGCTCCGGTGGTATCTTGTCGTCGCCGGAAGCAGTATCGGCGGCACCATTGCCCTTCTAAAACTTGTGGGGAAACTATGACTTCACTCCAGCGCCTTCAGCGATTCCTCCTCCAGCGTGCCGCTCCCGCGTTCGCGGGCATCCTCGTAGCCTTGGTCCTGACGGATGTCGTAGTCCATGCTATCCAGATTATCGACGCGGGGGCGCCCTATACCGTCTCAGTCTGGGACCGGCTCGGGCAAGCTGTGACCCACCCTGTCACAGACTTCTGCGTGACGGTCGCTGGGCCAAAAGGCGATCCGGGGCCTGCTGGGGCCGCTTCGACGGTGCCTGGACCTCCAGGACCTCCCGGACCTCCAGGCGCGAACTCGACCGTGCCCGGACCCCCAGGTCCTCAAGGAGCCGCCTCGACAGTGCCAGGGCCACCTGGACCCCCAGGTATCTCGGGTGTCTTCGACGGGAATGCGACGAGCGGCACGCTCTCGATGCGAGGCGGGGTCGCCTCTATTATCATTCCGGCGCCTCCCACTGGCGCGACCCATCTCGGTGTGGTTACGGTCGAGCCAGACCGGGGAAACTCGAAGCTGGTCGCCGGGACCGGGGCCAACTGTAGTGTCGGCTACCACGAGCTGACCTTGGCCTTCGACGGCACCTTCAGCTATGGGAACCGGGCGCTCGGGCTCAACGAGGCGCTCTGCGTGGTCACGTCGAACAACACCAACCTCCGATTCTCAGGGACCTATCTGGTGAAGTAGGCCATGCGCAAATGCAACTTTCCTCCCATGGCCGTGGCCTGGGAGATTCGTCGGAAAAGGTGGGGGCCGACTGGGCTGTCGCCGGACGGAACGAAGAAGATTCGCGAACTAGCAGCGCTTAATTCGGCCCGGATGTGGCAGATTCGCCGGGAGCGCTATGGGCCTTCGGGCATGTCCCCCCAGGTCCTCATCCGCTTCCGTGAGAAGCAACGTGCCGCCGCGCTCAGGCGAGCGAAGCCCAAGCCCCCGTCAGTCGCCCTGGTGCCTTCGGGTCTTTCGTGGCGGCAGCGGCAGGCGCGGCTCTCCTGGGCGATCCGGCACGAACGCTATGGGTCATCAGGGATGACGCCTGCCGCATTGGCTCGACTAAAGGCTGCCCAGCCCCGGTTAGCCGAAGCCAGACGGAAGGTCCCTAAGATTCCTAAGTGTCATCGGGGGCATCGGTTCACTACAAAGAACACTCGGGTCTATAACGGCAAGCGCTACTGTAAGGCGTGCGCGATACTGAGAGCGCATCGTGAGCGTCGAAAACTTGCATGGAAGGCCCACATCCAACGGTTGAAGATGGAGATGATCCAGGCCCACCCAGATAAGGGGGGGTCAGAGCGCGCATTCCATCTCGCCCGCCGCCGTCTGCAACGCGCATTAGCGCGGCTGAAGCATTCAGCATGAGATACAACCGCCTGAAAGACCTCGTGGCCGGGGTGGCCGGGGGACCCTTGAGCGTCAACCGTGCCCAGGTAGGCATCGGGGGCGGCCCCAAGCCGTTGAATGACCATGCCTTTCTTGCGAACGGGCTCGTGGATGGAGTCTGGGGGCTGGTGCAGCTCGACCGGGATACGGGCTGGGTTCCCCATATCATCGACCCGAAGGGTGCGACTCGGATTGGCGCGGGTGGGGATAACTGGGCGGCGACCGTGCAATCCCAGCCCCCCGTCACGTATGGGGTTATCGCGGGCGTGCCCTTCGAGGAGAATCCGGCCGAGCGCTACGTGCTGGACGGGGCGCTCGATGGCGGCCTCCTGTTCCTGCTCGTGACCCCGGACGGCGCCACCTTCTATGCCCGCTGGCCGGATGGGGTGGTTGATGAGTGGCTGATTAACTCAGGCACGAACCTCGAAAACGTGCGGATGGCGGCCGGGGCGTTCGTGTATCAGGAGAACAGCCTGCTCTATTTGCAGCTACGGGGGGCAGGGCGCAGGCAGGTCCCTACGGTCGATACCCCGTTCGAGCCCATGACGTGGGAGGATTCGCACGGGTTCAGATGGTTCCTGTATCACAATGACGCCACCTACATCCAGTACGGGTACACGGCAACCGGGTACCAGTTTGGCGGCAGCTATGCCCCCGACATGTGGATCGGCCCGACCGACGCGGCACAGGTCGCCCTGACCCTCAGCCCCGGTGAGGCACCTTCAACCATCCAGCTGGTCGACATCCAGCTGGGGACAGGGGTAATGCCTATCTCCCGTCCGATCGTGTACCCCCCGGTCGTCCCATTCGCCCGCCGCTTCTACCTCGCTCCTTTCAAGGACCTACGGGGCGTGTCGGGCAGCAACAGCGAAGTGGTCATCGACGGCGCGGCTCAACAGGCAGTTCGTCCGTGCTGGGTGGGGCAGGACCTAGACGGCGGCTGGACCTCCGTAGACCGGGCGAACTCGCTGGGACGGCTGATCGGAATATGCGCGGAGAGCCGAGGGGACCTCTCAGGCTACGCGCATGTGCGAGCCAAGGCCGACCAGCTCAAAACACGAGTCGCATGGTGGAAGGATGGCCCCGATCCGCTCGCCCCACCCTCGGATTTACATGACTGGGATGAGCTGTGGGCCGAGTGGTATGTCTTCAAGGAGCATGGTGAGACGTTGGCCATCGCTCTGGACCGCTGGAAGCGGGAATTGGACCTCGCCCTGGCCTCAAAATGTCAAAATTTGGCGGGAATTCCGCAATATTTCACGCGCGGGATCTTTTCTGACCAAGAAACGGTCGATATTATTGGGGCGGCGCTTGATTTCTTCCGGAATGCGACCCCTCGGCTCGTCATCCTGGCCCCTTTTGAGTATGACCGAGCCAATGGCATCACGGGAAATGTGGCGTGTGCCGAAATGTATCGCCGTACGCTGGCGGCCTGTGTCCTGGGGCGCCCGAGCCTGACCCCGGCATGGCCCGACCCCCCGCCACCCGTCCACTCGACAGACCTCTTACTGTATGAGATGATTCGCGCGTCAAGGAGTGCCCCATGAGTGACCCGTTACAAGCGACTCGTGTCCTGTCTGGCGCCCAGCTCCGGCCGGTCGCCGGGGGGTTTGCGGCCATCATTACCAACCCGTTGGACATCGACTATTTGGGCCTCCCGCCCAAGGGCACCCGTCTGCCGGACGGGAGCGGACTGCCGGGTCCCGATGGTCCCTGCGTGCTATCAGTTGGGGAAGACAATCGCTTCAGCATGCGGAAGCTCGACCAAATTGGTAATTTCGAGACCGCCGTGAAGCAGGGGATGTTTCTGGTCTATCGCTGCTGGGGCGCCAATGATATTCACCGTTACCCCATCCCGTTCGCGGAATAGACCCGATATCCATGTGCTTCCGGTGAACGACCTCCGAGAACACGTGGAGGAGCGTCAGTGCTGGTGTGGACCTCGGCTTGAGCTGGTGGAGCGCACTATGCTCGTCATTCACCAAGCAATGGATGGCCGCGAACTCGTGGAGCAGCATGGGCTAGTGTAATGATTACACTTCAGGACTACTACGCCTTCGGGTCGGGCGGGTCGCCTGCGCCCGTGTGGCCGCCGACGCAGCCCCGCGAGCCGTTGCCGCCTGACCCCGGCGCCACCGGCACGCAGCCAGGGCCACCCGAGGCGTCCTGCTGGTCCTCGAATGGCGACTACATCAGGACGGAGCCCTCGAATATCCCGACGGCGCCTGACCGGCGCTGGCATAGGGGGAACTTCTGTGGTGTGCGGGTCCCCGGCTATACAAGCAGCAGTTGTCTGGACAAGAGCCTGCTCTTTACGTGGGAGCTGACTGACAATTCGGATGACCAGATGCGGCTCGCCATCGACTACTACGTCGATGTCTGTGGCTACACCCATCTCGTGCTCTCGCGCCCCCAGACGATGAATCAGGGCCGCACGCTGGCCGATTTGATTCGAGTCGCGCTCTACGCCAAATCCAGAGGGCTCTTTGTCATCATCGTCGCGGTCTCTGACGGCGCCCCCTTCGCAGACGCCATCCCCTGGCTCGAAGCGTGTTTGGCGGCGGGCTGCCTCGATATCGTCTGCTTTGCGTGGCAGGCCGACAAGTGGTATCAGCCCGAGGAGATTGTCCAGGGCATCATCGATAACGGAGAGTGGTCCCACCCCCGGCAACTGCTGACGACCACGCATTGGGGCGGCGGCTATCCGGGCTGGGCGGAATCCTGCGCGTGCTGGGATGCCGTGACCTACGTGCAGTGGGGGATTAGCGACCGCTTCTCCTTTCAGCGAGTCCTGGCTCCCTACCTCGACGGGCACTATGGCCAGTGCAACACCGAGGCGCCGATTGACGCCGTGCAGTCGTGGCTGTTCAAGTGCTTCATCGCCATGCCGCCGCCCATGTTCCTAGTCAGCTCGGAGGAGGACGCCGAGGCGGAGTATGATGAGCCCTATCAACGGCTGGAGCGCTACGGCGACCAGAAGGGCCTCCTTGCCACCTTCAGCTCTCCGGATGGCCGAGTGAGCTACCTCAATGGCGCACGGCGCTCGAATGGGAGAGTCTGGTAATGGCAAAGAAACGCCCAGTCAAGAAGGGACATCCCCTGTCCGGTATGACGGGGGCGCTCACGAATCTGCCCTGGTGGGTCCAGGGGATTGCTTGGGTGGGGGCACCCGTGGCCGGATTTGGCTGGGTCCTCTACTTTATTCTCGGGAGCTTCAACGTCCAGCTTTCGGCAATGAACTCCTCGCTGACGGCCCATATTGCCGCCTCGTCCGCAACCATGGATTTGATTCGTAAGCACCTGGAGGATGAGGTGCAACAGCGGTGGATTCAGATCGGTATTGAGCAGCGGACCTGTCTCAACACCAGTAAGACCGATGCAGACCGTATCGCCTGTGCGGGGTTAGTGAGGGGCCAATGACCTACAATCGTCGGCAAATGGTGCGGCTGTTGGCGGGTATCGCGGCGTTCGTGAGTGGGCGCCCCGTCAGTGGTCAATACAATCAGATGTCTCAGGCACGGCGGTCGAATCCCCCGCTCGTGCTCGTGCTTGATGGCCAAGAGGTGGCTATCGAGGTGGTGTATCACGGGCAGCGCGTCACCGTGACTCCTCAAGAAGTCATGGACGCACTACGGAGTAAATAATGCAGCCGAAGTGGATTCTGAAATCGAAGACGATCTGGGTGAATGTGATTTCTGTCGCGATTCAATTCATCCAGTGGTACTCTGGCCAGCACGTCGTTGATCCCGTTTTACTGGCGACCGTCACAGGAGGATTGACCCTCGTGCTTCGATGGGTGACGACTCAACCCGTGACACTCTCGAAAACCCTTTCCAGTTAGGAGACGCCCGTGAATTTCCTCAAGAAGTTTGGCTCGATTGTTCTCAAGCTCACTGAAATCGTGGCGGGCGTGGCCCCCACGGTCGTCAAAGACTTCCCTGGCGCGTCCGGCGTCGTCCAGATTATCTCCAAGGACCTCGCGGAAATCGGCAATGTCATCGGCCAAGTCGAAGTCATCGGCCAAGTCCTCGGGACGGTCGGGGCCGACAAGCTGAAGGCGGCCGTGCCGCTCGTGACCCAGGTCATCCTCTCCTCCTCATTGATGGCTGGGAAGAAGATTGCGGACCCGGCAAAGTTCCAGGTGGCGGTCTCGGAAATCACCTCGGCGGTCGCGGATTTGCTGAACTCGCTTGAGGGCTCCATCACGTCGGCCAACCCGTAGTGTAATCATTACACTCGTTTTGTGTTGACTCTGGAGACGATTGCGCGTGTAATCGTGTCCCATGGAGGTTCCGAATGGGGAGTAGCAAAGACCGGCCGGGGGGGATGGACGACCTCAAGTTCAATCAACCCAAGCCGACAGAGAAGACGCCGATGATGAAGAGTGAGATGGCCGAGGTCGCCAAAGTGGCGGCGGGTCCCGTGGATAGCAGCAATAGCGGGATGCACATGAAGACCCTCTCCGGCGACAAGAGCTGACGATGGAGGCTCCCCGCCGCGATCCGATGATCGACGCCAACCCCATGGACCGGCTGAGCCGGGAACAATGGGCGACGGCAGTTGCAGCGGTCATGTCCTGGCTACCGCTGCCAGCGATTGACGCGATTGTGGCGGGGGGCGAAGCGCGATTCTTCACAGAGGCCGGACCTATCCTCCAGGGCCACGCCTTCAAGCGGTCAGACCTCCGGCTCATCTTCAATGTGCTCTGCGAGGTGGCCAAGACCCGATCCCGAATCAACCCCCGAGAATTGCTGACGAGCCTCTCCGGATGAGCCGCCTACCCCGATCCCAGCGTGTCGTCACCTCGACGAACCCATTCATCCAACAGGCGTTGGAGAACTTCCGGATGATTGCGGAAGCCGAGGGGCCGTTGCGGGAACGGATGGCGTCGGATATGGAATTCCGTGCGGGGAATCAGTGGCCGGGGCAGACCAAAGCCGAGCGGTTACAGGATGGCCGTCCGGCGCTCGTGATTGACCGGATTCCCCAGTTCATCCGTCAAGTCACCAATCAGCAGCGCGCGAGCCGCCCTGGCGTCCAGGTCGATCCGGTCAATAGCGGCGCCTCCGTCGATACCGCCGAGGCGCTCCAGGGCATCATCCGGGCGATTGAGCGCGATAGCGATGCGGATGTAGCCTACTCCACGGCCTGTGAGCATCAAACGACCATGGGCCGGGGCTACTGGAGGATTCTGACTGAATACGCCGAGGATGATAGCTTCGAGCAGATTATCGTCATCCGGCGCATCCCGAATCCACTGTCGGTCTTCATGGACCCGACAGGGATTAAAGCCGACGACTCCGATGCTCGCTTTGCCTTCATTATTGAAGATGTCCCGACGCATCTCTTCGAGCAACGCTGGGGGTCAGCGGCGATGTCTGACTGGATGTCCTTCGTGGCGGCGGGTAATCGCTCGCCTGAGTGGATGCCCGAGGGGCGCGTGCGGGTCGCAGAATACTTCTACAAGGATGTCTCCCAGGAGGAAATCGTGCTCCTGGCGATTCCTGATATGAAGACGGGGGCGGTCAACCCCGTTCAGTTCCGGGCCGCCGACCTCCCGTCGGCTAAGGAGATGCCCACGAGTTGGAAAATTCTTGAGCGGCGGGAGATTGAACGGGTCCAGGTCAAGTGGGCCACGCTCACCCCGGTCTCGATTCTTGAAGGGAATGACGATAAGACGGAGGGCCAGGACTTCCCGAGCCGCTACATCCCGATTGTCTCGCTCAAGGGCGACGAGCTGAACCTCAACGGCGAGACGGATTTGCGGGGCATGGTGCGGGATGCCCGCGACCCGCAGACCATGTATAACTTCTGGGCGAGTGCGGCGACCGAGCAGATCGCCTTGGCCCCCCGTGCCCCCTATATCGGCTATGCAGGTCAGTTCAAGGGCTTTGAGGGGAAGTGGAATACGGCGAATCGCCGGAGCTACGCCTACCTCGAAGTCCAACCCGTGCAAATCGCCGGTCAGCCCGCTTCCCTGCCGCAGCGCCAGCAATACAATCCCGCGATTGAGTCCATTGTCGAGATGTTCCGCTTGGCTGACAACGACCTGAAGGCAGTCATGGGCCTCTATGACGCGAGCCTCGGGCAGTCGGGACCCGAGCAGTCCGGCAAGGCGATTCTCGCGCGCCAGCGGCAGGGAGAAATCGGGAACTCGAATTACATGGATAATCTCGGGCGGTCGATTCGGCACACGGGCCGGATTCTGCTCGACATGATTCCTCGCATCTATAGTCCCCAGCGGGTCGTGCGGATTGTTGGGGCGGATGGTAAATCCAAGCGCGTGATGGTGCATGTTGGGATGCCTCCGGACGACGCCGAGGCGCTCCAGGCGAGCCAGGGCATTGCGGGCATCTACGACTTGGGTGTGGGGCGGTATGACGTGTCGATTAGCATGGGCTCCCAATCGACGCGGCGGCAAGAGGCTGTGGCCTCCATGTTGCAGCTCATCCAGTCCTATCCCCAGGCCGCGCCCATCATCGCGGATTTGGTCGTCGCGAACATGGACTGGCCAGGGGCGGAGGAGATTGCTGCTCGTCTCCGGCGCACGGTGCCCCCCGCGATTCTGGGCGATGATGGCCAGGGCGGCCCGCCTGTGCCCCCACAGGTCCAGCAGGAGATTCAGCAGCTCCAGCAGACGAATCAGCAACTCATGGAGCAAATCAAGGGAAAGATGCTAGAGTTGCTGTCCAAAGAGCGTATCGTGAAAGCTCAAATCGAATCCGCCGAGCGCATTGCGGCTCAAGGCGATAAGGCGAAGATGCTTGCTGCCGACATTACCGCCACGAAAGGGGCGGATGTCGAGGGCATGAAGGCGGAACTCGCGCTCTTACAGCAGCGGCTTGACCACGCCCAAGAGTGGTATCTCACCCTGGCCCAGCAGGCGGCACCCCCTGCTGGACCTTCACCCAATGGCTCTGGGGGCGCCCCCGCAAGTGGCGTCCCAACCCCAGGAGGCATGTAATGGCTGGGCAGATTACGGCGACTTCAACGACGGATGACAAGGCTGCCGTGCAGGCGGCGCTCGATGCGACCCAGCAGACCCAGGCCCAGGTGGAAGCGGACCTCCAAGCCGAGGGCGCGAGCCAGACTCCAGCCGGAGAGACGCCTCCTGGCGACGGTGTAACCATTACACCGAAGGCTAAGACCGAGACGCCAACCGAGGGTGAGCCGCCTGCTGGAGAGACGCCGCCTGTCGCCGCGAGGGCGACCGAGGGAGACGATGAGGACGCCGAGGAGGACTATGAGCCTCCGGCGAAGCCCCCGTCACGCAAAGAGCGCATCGAGCGCCTGAAGCACCAGCGGTGGCAGCTCCGGCAGGAGAACGAACGCCTGCAACGGCAGCTTGCGGCCCTGAATCAACCGGCCAAGACCGATGAGCCGGTCGCCCCGAAGTTCAGCAAGCCGAAGCCCAAACTCGACCAATTCGAGACGATTGAGAAGTGGACTGAAGCCCTGTCTGACTGGACGGAGCAGAAGGTTCAATTCGACCTCGACCAACGAGACCTCGCAGTCCGCTCGCGCATCGAAGCGGATTCGCGCTCCCATGCGGAGTCGGAACTCATGTCGCGTCATCTTGCGCGAGTGAATGAGTTCAAGAAAACGCACCCGGATTTCGATGCCGTGACTCAAGAGGCTATCGAACAAGGCACGCACGAGAAGCTCACGCCGCCTATGAACGTCCACATCCTGCACTCGGAGATGGGGCCGCAGCTCATGCTGCACTTCGCCCGACATCCAGAGGATGCGGAACGTATCGCGGCGCTGCCACTCGGGCCTGCCATGGTCGCGATGGGCCGCTTGGAGGCCAAATTGGAATCAACCGGCACGCCAGCAGCTCCGACGGCTCCTGCGGTGCGGCCCACTCCGAAACCTGCGCCAAAGCCGATTAAGCCGATCAGCAATAGCGCCACGGCGACGACACAGAAGCATCCCGACGAGATGACCCAGGCCGAATACAAGGAATTTCGGCGCCGGGGAGGCGGGAAGGCGCCTTTGTCAGCCTAATCCAAAGGACGACTAGAGACACATGCCGAGTGTAACCAATACACTCCTCACGATTACGATGATTACGCGCGAGGCCCTCCGGGTCTTGGAGAACTCGCTCGTGGTCCTGCGTTTCGTGAATAAGGAGTATGACAGCAGGTTTGCCGTCGAGGGCGCCAAAATTGGCACCACCCTCAACGTCCGCAAACCGCCCCGCTACATCGGCCGATTGGGCCAGGGCTTGAACCTGGAAGATTCGGTCGAAACGTCGGTGCCCCTCGTGCTCGATACGCAGTTTGGCGTGGACATTCAGTTCTCGTCAGCGGATCTGGCCTTGAGCATTGACGACTTCAGTAACCGCTTCATCAAACCGGCCGTTGCGACGGTCGCGAACAAGATGGATGCGGATGTCACGGGCCTCTATAACCAGTTGTTCAACGTTGTCGGCACACCGGGCACCACCCCGAATGCGCTGTTGACGTATCTGCTGGCGGGAGTCGCCCTGGACAACAATGCGTGCCCCATGGACGACATGCGGTCCATGTTCTTGACGCCGCTCATGCAAGCCTACATCGTCGATGCCCTGAAGGGCCTTTTCCAGCAGTCTTCGGCGATTGCCGAGCAGTATGTGAAGGGCGTCATGGGCACGGCAGCGGGCTTTGACTGGGCGATGAGCCAGAACTTGGCCACCCATACCGTGGGCACCTATTCGGGCACACCCCTGGTCAACGGCGCCTCCCAGACCGGATCGTCCATCATCACGGATGGCTGGGGTGCGGGCGTCTCGAACCTGAACAAGGGTGATGTCTTCACGATGGCGGGCGTCTACATGGTGAATCCGCAGTCGCGGCAATCCACCGGCGTCTTGCAGCAGTTCGTGGTGACAGACCCGATTTCGGATACGGCTGGGGCGATGACCATCAGCATCTACCCGGCGATTGTCACTTCCGGTGCGTTCCAGACCGTCACCAATTCGCCTGCGGATAACGCAGCGATTACGGTCGTGGGCGCCTCGGGCACCGTCTCCCCGCAGGGCTTGGCTCTGCACCGGGACTGCATCACGTTTGCGTCAGCCGACCTCCCGCTGCCTCGCGGCGTGGACATGGCAGCGCGCGTGACCGACGACCAGTTGGGCGTCTCCATGCGTATGGTGCGCGCCTACGACATCAACACCGATAACTACCCCTGCCGTCTTGACGTGCTGTATGGGGTAGGCGTGCTGCGGCCGGAACTCGGCTGCCGCGTGGCTGCATAGGAGGGCATGCACATGGCACTGACCCTCACTACGCTCCGCACGGCCATCACAGCGGGGCAGACGAACATCCCGCTCACCAGCGGCACGGGCATCAAGAAGGGGCATTTCATCCGCGTCGATAGCGAAATCATGCGCGTGGATGATGACTCCAGTGCGAACAACCCGCTCGTCGGACGGGGACAGGAAGGCACCAACGGCGTGGCCCACGGCATCCTCGCGGATGCGGTCTATGGTCCCGCCGTGGATTTCCCGGTCCCGATTCCGGACATGCCCATTCAGAGTTATGGGGCGGATGGCGCGATTGCCATCCCTGGCAATGAGTCCCTGATTCTGATTGACAAGGCCACAGCGGCAGCGCTGACGATTGCCAATCCGAGCTTGGGGCAGACGGGCCTCCGTCTGACCATCATGGCGGAGACGGCTCAGGCGCATACGGTGACGGCTCCGGCCGCCACTGGGTTCAACGGGGGCACGAGCGCGAGCGATGTCGCCACATTCGGCGGCGCCAAGGGTGATAACTTCATCATCCAGGCGGTCGCCGGACAGTGGAACGTCGTAGTCGCCAAGAACGTCACACTTGGCTAACCACACGGGCGAGGGGCGGGCAACCGTCCCTCGCTACTCTCTATGAAACTCACTGGCCTCGTCGGCGTGCCCTGTCGAGAACAAGGGCGATGGGCGTCCTTCGGGAACTGCCTGGATGACCTCATTTTGCCCCCTTACGTCGATATTCGGCGGGCGACGAATAACTCCGTGGCCTGGGCGCGCAACATGATCGCCCACGAGATGCTCGACCGGGGTGCCGAGTGGGTGTTCTTCCTCGACGATGACCAGATGTTCAAGCCCAACGTGCTGATGAACATCCTCAAGCACCCCGAGGACATCGTGATTGGGCATACCCTGATGCGGTGTTTCCTCAACGGGGAGAGCTTCTTCCGGCCCATTTGGTCGAATACTGAACTGTTTCTCCCCCCGTTTCCCCAACGGCCCCGGTGGGACCCGGTAGTGGAGATTACGCTTGAAGCGAACAAGATGATGCGTCTCACGTCGGGCACTGGAGGCGGTGTGCTCGTGCGGCGCCGAGTCTTCGAGACGATGCCCTTTCCCTGGTGGACGATTGGGCAGATTTACCCCGATATGTTCTGGGAGGATATCTGGTTTTGCCAGGAAGCGCGCAAGGCCGGATTCGAGATTTGGGGCGACCCCGATGTCATGTTTGGGCACGTCATCCCGACGACCGTATGGCCCTACAAAGACGAAGACGGCAACTGGGCTACGGTTCTCGCCAATGGCTTTCAGCCCTTCCTCCTTCAGCCCTGGACGACTGTGAAAGTGCCGAAAGTGATGCCATGATGCGATTTCGACAGCTCTGCCTGATGCTCTTGGGAAGTGTAATCATTACACTTCCGGCGAGCGCACAACAGGTCTCGAAGACGATTTCCTCGACCACGGATGTCGTGAGTTTCACGTTGGGAGCAGGCGCGACGGTGCCTGCAACGTTGGCGGCTCAACTCTCGGGCACCTGGGTGGGCACGATTCAATTCGAGGGCAGTGTGGATGGGACGCACTTCGATCCTATCCGCCTCTCGAATGAGACAGACTCGACCACTTCGACTACGGCGACAGCGAATGCGACCTATAGCCTCACCAACCCTGGGATTACGGTCTTCCGGGTGACGGCGCCTCTCTGGACGAGTGGCACGGTGATGGTGACGGTCCTCCAAGGATCGGAATTCATTACCGTGGCGAGCGCTCGCACGAGCGTCGTGACGGCCAACGGGGGGATTGTCGTCTTCGACCCCATCACAGCGCCGGGGAGTTCACAGGGCATCTTCCAGGTGACGGGGACATGGGTCGGGACCCTCCAAGTCGAAGTGACCTCCAATGGCTCGGCATGGTCCTCCGTGACCGGCGAGAGCCTCTCAACCGGAAATCTCGTGTCGGCCGTGACGGCGAATGACATCTTCAAGTTCACGAATTTTGGCTATTTGCAGCTCCGGCTCCGTGCTTCGGCGTGGACCAGCGGTGTGGCAGCTATCACCTTCGCGGGGAATACCACGGAGGTGAATGGCCCGCTGACCGTCATCAATAATGGCGGCACGGGAGCCCCAACGGATGCGACGTATATTCTCAAGACGGTGAGCGCGAGTCTCCCGAATGCCCAATCGCTGGGCACGTTGACCACAGGGCTGCTCGTCAATAACGTCTCAGGGGCCGTGGGGACCCTTTCCACCTATCTCGGAGGGGCCTGCACGAATCAGTTTGTGCGGACCATCTCAGCCAGTGGGCTCGTGACCTGTGCCTCGGTGGATCTGGCCAATGATGTGACGGGCAATCTCAGCGTGACACACCTGAATAGTGGGACGAACGCCTCCTCCTCGACCGTCTGGTGCGGAGATGGGACGTGGTGCACCCCGGCGTCCTCTGGGGCGCCTGTGGATGCGTCGTATTGGACACGGGTGGCCGAGTCGGGGCTGTCGAATGAGACGGCGCTCGGGCTCTTGGGCACCGGCATCATTCTGAATACGACCACGACCGGCGTGCCGACCATCTATGCGGGGACGACGTGCACGGCAACCTTCGTGCGAGCCTTGTCGGCATCTGGGGTCGCGACCTGTGAGAAGGTGAACCTCACGGCGGCGGCCGACATCACCGGCAACCTCCCTGTTACCAATCTGAATAGCGGCACCGGGGCGTCGGCGGGCACCTTCTGGCGCGGCGATGGGACGTGGGCCTCGCTTTCGGCCTCCACGGCACTCTCGTCGATTACGGCAGCGGTCGCGTCAAATACGATTAACAGTTTGGACTTCCCGCAGATTTGGAACTGGGCGATCACGACCAATAACCGGATTGCCTTCAAGCTTGGGGAGGCGTCGGCGTCCTCTGCGGCATCGCCACGGCTAGTAGAGTTGACGAATGCCCTGGCGTCCACGACTACACCTTTATACATCGACAATGTGGCTTCTACTGGGGGCGCAGCATTCACACCCTCTCTTGTGATTGAGGATCATGCCGGGGACTCTTCGACACAAGCGCCTTTTGTCGTCTCGTATAACGGGTATGTTGGGATTCAGGATTCGACTCCTGGTGTGCCTCTGTCGATTGTTAACACAGGAGAGAACGACATCATCTCCCTAAATTCCCCCTCCCCAGTCAATGTCTCCGTGGCATTGGGCGTTTATTCCACGAGCCATGGGGGGATCGGCACGACCACCAATCAGGATATGGTGATTTTCTCTGGTAATCACGCGGATCGCACGCTGACGGTGAGCATCAATAAGTACATCCAGGTGAGCCGGACGCTCCCGACGACCCCGACGAAGAATAACCTGTTCGCCTGGATGGGGAACAACGGCCGGACGGCCGACAGTCTGAACCTCATTGGCTTTGGCTACAACAGCAGCGAGACCTACGTCCCAGCCTATATCGGGTATCAAGAGAAGTCGGTCAATAACAGCACCCATGGGAACCTGATTTTCGCGACCCGCAACGTCGATACCGACACCATCCCGACCGTGCAGCTCACGATTGATGGGACTGGGGCCGCGACATTTACCGCCAATGTTGATGCGGCGACCTATAGTGTGGCAAGCGTGGCTGGGCATACGGGGGGCACCTGTTCAGCCTGGACCAGCGGCCTCTGCACGGCGGCGGCGCCAGGGCCATCCATGGCAGAATTGCTCAATCAGATCCAGGCGCTCTCAGCAGAACTCGCGGCGGTGAAGTCCCAAGTCCAAGGAGTCAAATAGTGAGAAAACTTCTCTTGTTCATCATCATCCTACTCTGGACGGGGCCAGTCTTCGCCCAGGTGATTGACACGCAGTCCGTGTCGGCTCAATCGACCGGGGCCTGCGCGGCGGCGAGTTCCTGTGCGGTCTTCCAGATTGGCAGTTCCCCCTCGGTCACGCTCCAGGTCAGTGGTACGTTCTCGGGGACCCTCACCTTCGAGGCCACGAGTGATGGCACGAACTGGAATACGGCGACCCTGACCAAGATGTCGGATAACTCGGCAGTGACCTCGACGACTAGCACGGGGCAGTTCACCTTCAGTAACGGTGGTGCCCTTCAGGTGCGAGCGCGAGCCACGGCTTGGACTTCGGGGACGGCGAATGTCGCGGCGACTCGGGGATTCTCCCTCGCCCGTGTGGTCTCTGGCGGGTCGGGAGGCATCGGCACCGTCACGTCCGTAGCGCTGTCGCTGCCGTCGTTCATCTCGGTCTCCGGCTCGCCGGTCACGACGGCGGGGACATTGGCCGGGACGCTGGCGACCCAGACCGCGAATGTGGTCTTTGCGGGGCCGTCGTCTGGCGGCGCGGCGGCCCCGACATTTCGCACTCTAGTCGCCGGTGACTTGCCTGCGGGGGTGGGCACCGTCACCAGTGTGGCGACGACCAGCCCCATCACCGGGGGTCCCATTACCTCGACCGGGACCATCGCGTGCGCGACTTGCGGCGTGACCGGGAGCCCCCTGTCCCAATTTGCCGCCACGACCTCGGCGCAGCTCGCCGGGGTGATATCCGATGAACTCGGATCAGGTAAAGCCATTTTCGCGAATGACGGCACATCGGGACAGGTCTTGTCCACCAACGGCAGCGGCACCCTGACCTTCGCGGATGTCATCCAGTCCAATACCACGATTGTGAATAACATCAAGTTCGCGAATGGGAAGGGGATTACCACCGATATCCACACGAACGATACTCTCCCATTCCAAGCCTACGATACGGATGATTTGGTCTACCGGACCTTTGCAACGTTGACGGCCGGGACCGTGCCCAACTTTGACATTGCATCCCCTACAGGCGGCACCTTGAGCTTCACGCTCGGTAGCGATGCCACGGGGGACATTTTCTATCGGAACAGCTCGGGGAAGGTGGCGCGACTCGGGATCGGGTCCTCGGCCAACGTGCTGACCGTGGCGGCTGGACTACCCTCTTGGGCGGCGGCCCCGGCCGGTGCCACGGTGGCCCAGATTGGCTTCACCGTGGATGGCGCGGGCGCCCCGATTACGACCGGCACGAAGGGCTTCATCACTGTCCCCTACGCCTGCACGATTACGAAGGTGACAGTGCTCTCGACCGATGCGTCGGTCACGTCGGGGTCGATTGTCGTGGATATCTGGAAGGATACATTCGCGAACTATCCGCCGACCGTGGCCGACACCATCATCCCGTCCGGCACGAAGCCGACGTTATCGAGTGCGACGAGTTCGCAGTCCACGTCCTTTACGGGCTGGACCACGAGCATCTCGGCGGGGGATATCCTCGGGTTTCATGTCGATTCCGCTTCGACTGTGACCCGCATCACCCTGATTCTCCAAGTCTCTATCCCATAGGAGCGTTTGTGGCCCTGACCAACTTCTACATGCAGACGACCGGCAGTGACTTGAATGCTGGAAGCACGACGGCAGACGCCGCCGCCCATACCTATGCGGGCGGGACGTTCGTGCGCGCCACGGGCGTCTTTACCGTGGCCAGCGGCAACCCCTCGTCTGACGGCGTAGCGGTCGGGGATTGGGTGTCCATCTATACGACTTCTGGGGCCGTAACGACTAAATTCGTCGGGCAATGCACGGCGCGGGACACCACCACCATCACGGTGGATGTCACCACGAACAAGATGGGGTTGACAACTGCTGTCAGTGAGACGGCGGCGGCTACGACTGCGAAGGTAGGCGGGGCGTGGGCCTCTGAAGTAGTGCTCGCCAGTGGGGGGCTCGGGAACTTTACGTTTGGCTTCAGCGCCAAAGTCAACATCAAAGCCGGGACCTATACGGTCGTGGCGTCTCGAACAACCCAATTTGTCGGGACGGTCCTCATTGCGGTCTGGCTCAGTGGCTACAACACAACTCCAGGCGACCTCGATAATGACACGACCAACAGTCTCGCCAAACCCGTATTCGCGATGAACTCGACATTCACGATGACCTTCACCTCGAATCTCATCGTGGTGACTGGGCTCAGCTTTACCGGATCGGTTACGGGGAACGTCGTGAACTTCAACGGCCAGTCCATGCACGTCAGCCGGTGCCGAGTGGAGAACACAAGCAGCAATGCCGGGGCCGTGGCGGCGGCGGCCGGACAGGCGACTCAAGTCTACCAATACTGCTGGTTCAAGACGCCGACGACCGCGACGACCACCGGCACATTCAATGCCCAATCCTCTGGCCCGACCTTCTACGGATGCGTCTTCGAGGGGGGCGGGATTGCGGGGTTGAACGGGACCACAGGGGCCATGATCCTCGTGGATTGCGTGTGCTTGAACAACACGGGATCGGGCGTTCTGGTGACGACGGGACAGTTGACCATCTCTGGACTGACGGTCATCTCTGCGACTGTGGACGGGGTGAAGTGGACCTCTACAGTCTCGAATGGCTCCTCTATCACCCGGAGTGCCTTCCTCTCCTGCGCGGGAACTGGCATCAAT
>Ga0075426_10001212_pt1 | contig 18239 bp, 18 predicted proteins | sample SoiMethybrSBSTD5_FD_75304 | JGI IMG/M metagenome (GOLD analysis project Ga0075426, IMG submission 75304) | Bulk soil microbial communities from a Populus tree surrounding site in Tennessee, USA - Soil MetaG P. TD hybrid SBSTD5 | ecosystem: Environmental > Terrestrial > Soil > Tree plantation... | reverse complement strand
CAAAGCAAAAATTCTGCATTTGGGAGCGTGCCTGGGCGCAAATTGTGGGGGCGGCATATTCTTCATAACCGTTTGCGCAATAAACCCGGCCGGCATGAAGCAGACTTATAATCTGTGCGCTGCCGAGAATGCGAACGCAGTTGTAGTAAGTGTCGGCCCTTGCCCATAATGTAGTGGTAGCGGACAATCATTTCGATTGCCCGCCGCTTAATATCCGATACGCAAGGTGCAGCGTGGGAAGGTTGGAGGACTTGCTCGTGAAAATAACGCTTGCAGCGATCGCTGTTTCATTCCTGTTTTGTGCAGAAGCTCATTCCCAAATCATGCCGCAACCTTGCGCCATTGTCTGTCCTATCGATGCCGTGCTGAATAAAGAGAAATGCACTTGCGAGACTTCAAGACCCGCCAAACCCTGCGCATTGGTTTGCCTGGGGCCGGATCAGGTTTTGGACGCCAAGCAATGCCGATGCGTCAATGCGGGTGCGCGTGGCGGAAATCCGGATCCACAAAAAAAGTAACGAGATTCAAGGCACTTCGCCCGCGGCGATGAGAAGGCCGTCTAAGAACACCCAACCCCAACTGTGGTTTTTTGCAATCCGCGAAATACAATTGCTGCCGACTGCCGGCAAAAAGCACGCCCACCGCTATTGTTGCTTTCCGTCGGCGGTCATCAACCGCGCATCGAAAAAATTAAACAGGTGCGATTGGCGGCAATGCGGTCGGCGTAACACAATTGATCCACGCCAATCTTTTCACCGCCCGCAAATGATCTATCGATCGGACCCTGCCAGCTCGGTGAGGATATGTTTTACCGATGGCGTGACGATCGCCACGAACTGCGCCTCGCGCAGGCGGCGAGCGGCCTCGGAGCCAATGACATAGCCGCGGGCGCCGAACTGCAGCATCGCGGACTGGGCCGCCTCCAGCGCGAGCCAGGAAATATCGAGCCGGGTCCGCAGAACATCGAGAAAGGAGCCGCGATCCGCCTCCTCGATATTGCGGGCGTGATCCGCAACGCGCTCCGCCAGCGCGGCGGCGCGGGCCTCGATCTGGTCGGGGCCGAGCGGCAGCAGCGCGGATTGTTTGCGGCCCAGCGTATCGCCGCGCATGAGGTCCGCCGAGCCGCGTGCGACGCCGAGGCCCATGCCGGCTTGCAGCAACACAAATCCCTTGCGGATGCGCGGAACAAAGCGGGCGGCGTCCTCGGAAAGTACGTCGTCGTCCGGCACGAAGGCGTCGCGGAGGAGGATCGTGAACGTTCCGGTGCCCTCAAGCGCGATAAAATGCGCGTTGCGTGCGAGTTTCACGCCGTCCTGGCCGGCGTGGAAAAGAGCCATCACGAAGCGGTCCTGCGCGCCCTCGAGCGCGAAGATGCTCGCGAAAGAATGGCCGTCATCGAGATTCGAGACAAAGGGCAGCCGGCCGGCCACCCGATAGCCGCCCGCTACGCGCCGACCCTTCAAGGCGAACGGCTCGATCGCCGCGAACGCCTTCATCGGGTTGGATAGACCCGTGCCGCCGAGCCGACGCCCGCAGGCTGCGGCATCGAGAAGACGCTGTCGCGGAAGCGGGTTCTCGGATCGATCGAGGTACCAGACGAGCGCATCCTGGCACCAGGTGCAAAACGCCGTCGACAAGCACGTCGCCCCCACCTCGGTCATCGCCTCGACCGCATCGCGAAGACCTCCGGCCGCGGCATTGCCGCCGGTGTGATGCGCAAAAGCGCCGGCGGCGCCCAGCTCCCGCAATACCTCCTTCGGATAGAAGCCGTCCTCGTCGATCTGCCGGACCAACGGCCTGAGGTCCCGTGCGACGACCGATGCGACGCTCGTCATCGGCTCGGCGCGGGCGGCGGCGTGCGCCATGGTCGGCTCACTCAAGCGCGTTCGATCGCTAACTGGACGGGGTTGCGGACGGTATTCAGAACCGGCGACCATTTGGCGGCGTGGGCGACGAGTTCGTCGAGTTCAGCCGGGCTCGCGCCGTCGATATCGAGCCGAACCTTCAATCGCACGGCCGTCAGGCCCGTCGGCTTCGGCGCCAGATCGCCCGTGCCCCATACCGAGGTGATGTTGATATCGCCTTCGGTCTCGATTTCGATCCCGCGCACCGTCCAGCCGCGCGCCGCCGCGTTTGCTTGGATTCCTACGGAAACGCAGGTGCCGAGCGCCGCCAGTAGCGCCTCGGTCGGATTGGGTGCGGTGTCGTCGCCCAGGAGTTGCGGCGGCTCGTCCACGATGTGAGGCGGCAGGTTGCGAATGAAGTTGAGATGACGGAAGCGGCGTCCTTCAGCGACCGTCCGGCAACGCACCGTGCGCACGGCGGTCGGGTCCGCCTTGCCTTTTTCGGACAGGGCATGGAGCGCCGCACGGTCGATCATCTCGAAGCTTGAGACGACCTCCTTCGGTTTGGTTTTGGTCATGTTGGAGCTCCCTCGTTGGTGACGAACTTATATGGGTTGTGACGAACTTATATGGAAGGTATCCAATGCGCGCGGCGAAGGGCAAAACCGATCACCGCGTCGAGCGCGTAGCCGATCAGACCGATCAGCAGCACAAGGGCTGCGAGCCGATCGTAGGAAAGAGTGTCGCGCGCGTCATTGATGGCGTAGCCGAGCCCGCTGGTGACTCCGAGATATTCGGCGGGAACCAGCACCACCCAGGCAACCCCGAGCGCGAGCCGCAGGCCCGTGAGGATATCTTGCGCCACCGCGGGCACGATGACTGTCTTGAGCAATGCGAGGTGCCGCCCGCCGAGATTGCGCGCCATGGCGGTCCATATCGGATCGATCCGCTTCACGCCGGCGGCGGTGGCGAACACGATCGGCCAGATTGCCGCGGCGGTGATCAAAAACACGATGGCTCCGTCCCAGCTTGCAAACGCGATGATGGCAATCGGCATCCAGGCAAGCGGGCTCACCATGCGCAATATTTGAAACGGCAACTGCACCGCGTTCTCGAGCAAGCGCGAGCTTCCGAGCGCGAGCCCGATCGGTGCGCCGATGACGAAAGCCCAGAACAAACCATAGCCGACGCGGATGAGGCTCGGTCTGGCCGCCCGCCAGGCATCGCCCGAGACCAGGAGGTCGCCGAACGAAGCAAAAGCCCGTTCGATCGCGAAGCCCTGGAAGGCGGCGAAGCGCGGGTCGGAGGTCAGCACCAGCCCCGCCGTCCACCACAATCCAAGCATGGCCGCGACACCGAACACGGGCACGACGAATTCCGATAGCGCCGCTCGCAGCGCGGAGACCACCGAGCCGGGCGTCGATCGCAGATCAGTCGCGAGCGGGGTCATAGCGTCAGCTGCTCCTGGCGTGCGAATGGGTTCGCGCGGTCGACGCTCGGATCCTCGATCCATTCGGGGAATCGTTGCAGCGCCGCTTTCACGAACCGGTAGTCGACGAGATCGTTCGTCACGAACTCGGGATCGAGCCCCTTCAGGAAGGTGGTGTCACCTTCGACGATGGTCTTGCCCATGGCCTCGACGATCAGTTTGGTGGCGGACGGATAGGGCCAGGGCTGAAAATCGATGCGGCCATTGCCCCAGTTGCGATGACGGATGGCGCCGCTCGCTTCGTAGTGTTGTCCGTAGTCCGTGACCGCTTTCACGACGACGTCGGCGGGCGTCGGCAGATAGCCCTTGTCATCCTTGGAGATGAGGCGCGCGATTTCGAGCTTGTTCTTCGAAGCGAAGATCTGCGCCCTGACAATGGCGTCAACCACTTTCTGCGTCCATTCCGGGCGCTCGACGGTGTGCCGTTCGTGGGCGACGATGACGCAACAGGGGTGATTCTTCCAGATATCGCCGGTGAAGCGAAGCATGCGCGCACCCGCGCGCAGCTCGCCGAGCGCATTGAACGGCTCGGCGACGGTATAGCCGTCGATCTTTTTCGCCGAGAGCGCAGGCGGCATCTCCGGCGGGGCCAAGACCTGTAGCGCGCACTCGTCGGCCGCCGGCGTGTCGCTAATGACCGGCTTCACATTCGACTGCCGCAACGCGAATTGCAGCACCACGTTGTGCATCGAGTACCAGTACGGCACCGCGATGCGCTTGCCGCCAAGATCGGAAAAAGTTTTTATGCCGGTCGCTTCGCCGACGACGATGCCCGATCCATTGGTATGACCCCACGCAAGAATCTTGATCGGGAAGCGATTGTTGTAGCGCATCCAAACCGGAATTGGTTTTAGCAGGTGGGCGACGTTGAACCTGCCGGAGGCGAAGCCCTCGACCAGCGCCGACCAGCTGCGAACCAGCGTCGGCGGCTCGACTTTGAGCCCGGCTTCCTCGAAGTAACCCTTGGCGTGCGCGACCAGCAGCGAAGTCGCATCAGTGATCGGCAAGTAGCCGATGCGAACGACATCATCGTCGGCGGCGTGTAGCGCGCCGGGGCCGAGGTTGATCGAGGCGAGAAAAGCCGCAAGACCGCCACGCGCCAGTGCATCGAGCGTATCGCGGCGGGTCCAATCCGCTTGCGTCCACTCGCAGAGATATGAATGTTCGTGGTGCGAGGCTGACATGCAAGATTCCCTTACCGAGCGATCGGATCAGGCGACGGCGCTCAAATTCGTCATGCGTGCGCGCAGGATCGTGGCCGCGTCGCTGCCAAGCGGAAGATCGTCAATGACCCGGCTCGGAACGCCGCCCAACACGATGGCGCGTTCGGCAAGCGAGGCGACATCGGCCAGATCGTGGGCTACGGCGACGAGTGTCACTCCGCGTTCCTGAGCGAGACGGCGCACATCGGCGCGCAGGCCCGCACGCATCTCCGGGTCAAGGGCCGAGAATGGTTCATCCAAAAGCAGGATGCGGGGTTCGCTCGCAAGCGCGCGCGCGAGCGCGACGCGTTGCTGCTGGCCGCCCGACAGCTCGGCCGGGCGGGCTTCCGCTCGGTCCGCCAGTCCGACCTGATCAAGCAGCGCGAGCACCTTGCTTCGCGCGCGGCCACGATCACGGCGCAGGGCCCCCGAAAATCGCAACGGCAGCACCACGTTGTCCGCCACGCTCGCCCACGGCAGCAGCGCCGGGCGCTGGAACATCAGGGTCGCACCCAGTACCGGTCCGGTGACGGGCGCATCATCGATCCGAATCTCACCCTTGTCGGGCTTCAGAAGCCCGACGATGAGTTGGAGCAACGTAGATTTACCCGCACCGGATCGTCCGACGATCGCCACGTGTTCGCCCGCCCGGATCGACAGCCGCACGTCACGCAGCACCACGGCCGAGCCATAGTGGAACCCGAGGTTGGAAACGTGGATGGCGCTGGAATTGGCCAGCATCGGAAACCCTTTCCTATTCATTCGGAAAGTAACACAGGCTAATGCCGTTGTATCAGTATATAATCATAGCGATTAATTGGCGCATCATGTGAATTACAACAATATTATGTGTATTGCGCCTGATCCCGCCTAAAACCTCATCCGTCTCATATTTTTGCCGTGACAGCGCAGGTCTGCGTTCGCAAGCGGACGTGCTGCACTAAAGAGGAATGTCTGCTTTTGAGAGCTGCGTGGACCTAAAGCGCCCGCGCTCCCACCGCCGCTGCTGAGCGAAAGCCGGACACCTCGATTGCTGAAATGAAATGCGAGGCTGACGCTTGTGCCCGGTGTGCCGTCTCACGCCGCCTGGACGCTTGAAAAGAACTCGGCGACTTTTTTCTCAAGGTCGGCCGCGCGTGACGACAGCCGATCGGTCAGGTCGACAACCTCCTGCACGATGCCAAGCGAGCGATGACTGGACGTTTCCACCGTGCGCACAACCTCATTCACCTGCACGGTGTACTTCGCCACCGCCTTGACCGAAACGCCAATCTCGTTCGTAGCCGCCGATTGCTCATGCACGGCCTGCTCAATCGTGCCCGCCACCGATGAAATGTTCTTCACCGCATGCGCGACCAAGCCGAGCTGACCGACCAGCTCCCGTGCAGCTGCTTGTATAGCGGCGATATGCTGCGAGATGGCGTCTGTCGCTTTTTCGGTTTGATTGGCTAAGGCCTTGACCTCGGCGGCAACGACCGCAAAACCCTTGCCGGAATTGCCGGCCCGTGCGGCCTCGATCGTGGCATTCAACGCCAGCAGGTTTGTCTGCCCGGCGATATTTGAGATCATCTCGGCGACAAATCCGATCTCATTGACCGCCGCCGACAGGGCGGAAAGATTATTCATCGAGACTTCGACTTCGCGCGCCGCGTCGGTTGCAAGCGAAAGGCTTCTAACGCTCTGCGTTCCGATCTCATTGATGGATTGTGACAATTGGTCGGTGGCGGCAGCTGTCGATTGAACGACGATGTTCGTCTCGTCGGATGCCTTTGCGGTGGAATTCATGCGTTGAGATGATTCTTTCGCGGCGACCTGCATCTCGGCTGAGCCTCCGCTCAACGCCTCCGACACCGTTTTTACGGCGCTGATTGTGTCGTTGATGGTCAAACGAAATTCCGCGATCGCCGAATCGACGGATTTGCGCCGGGCCTCTGACGCGCTCAAACTTGCGTCTTGATAAAACGTCATCGTCGTGGCGATGTCGAAAGCGATGGCCTGCGCTATCAATTGGCCGTCCGCCACAACCTTGCGAGCCGAAAACCGGTGCTTTCGCGCGAGCGCGTCAAGCGCGGCGCGCAGCACAACATTGCCCGCGAACATCCGTGTTCGTGGACTCAGTCCGATTTTGCTCTGCTGCTCCGAAACATATTGACAAGATTCCACATATCGCTGGTCGAGGCGGCCAGACAAGAGCAGGCGCATATGATGTATCTCGAGCTCGCGGATCAGGCCGGCATGAACCTGAAAGACGGCAGCGACCGACGGCATTTGCCTCTCTGCCTCGATGAATTTGTCGATCGCTTCCGTGAGCGTTGCCTCCAGAACCGGCCACAATTTCGCAAGCCGCTCACACGCGGACGTATCGAGCTCGTAAAGTTCGAGCCGCGATGCGAAATTAGATGGCAGGCTGAAATGCATAATGGTCTTGAGGCACCGTCAGGTCGAAAAAGACCGTCCTCTCGAGCCGTACCGACCGATGTTTAGCGGGAGAGGTTAAGATTCTATTGATTGGGGAGCGGAGGCGAGCGATGCAAAGCCAATGAGGTCCCGCGCGCGACCGAACGGAGGACCTCATGAACGACCCGCTATGATCGGAAGCGATTGGCGCTATAATTGACCTGCAAGTCCGCATGGGGTGCATGTAATATGCTGCGTATTGGGGCGTTTCCGCGTATAAACTGGGCTTAAGACCCAGGCAGGCGATCGTCATTCGACAGGATTGCCGCAACACTCACGCAATCAGGGAATCGAACCCGTTTTCGTTCGGGTCATCGGGAGGAATCAGATGAAATCAAGTTCAGCATTATCTCGCCGCCGCGTGCTTGCACTCACCGGCGCGGGCGCCGCGGCCGCCGCCTTTCCATTCGTGCGCCCGGCGCGGGCGCAGGGCGGGCCGCTCAAGGTCGGTCTGATGCTTCCCTACAGCGGCACCTATGCCCAGCTCGGCGAGGCGATCACGCGGGCGATGGAACTCTACGTCAAGCAAAAGGGCGGCGCGCTCGCCGGCCGGCAGATCGCTTTCGTCAAGCTCGACGACGAATCGGAGCCGCCGAAGGGCGCGGAAAATACCACCAAACTCATCGAGGGCGAGAAGGTCGACGTGCTGATCGGCACCGTGCATTCGGGCGTGGCCATGGCCATGGCCAAGATTGCGCGCGAGGCGGGCTTGCCGACCATCAACCCGAACGCGGGCGCGGACGTGCTGACGCGGGCGCTTTGCGCCAAGAACATTTTCCGCACCTCCTTCGCCAACGGCCAGGTCGGCCTTGCGACCGGAAGGGCGGCGGCCGAAGCCGGCATCAAAACGGCGGTATCCTTCACCTGGGATTACGCGGCGGGCAAGGAGATGATCGCCGGCTTCGCCGAAGCTTTCACGGCGGGCGGCGGAAAGGTCCTGAAGGAAATCACCGTTCCGTTCCCCAGTGTCGAGTTCCAGTCGGCGCTCGCCGAGATCGCGAACTGGCAGCCTGAAATTACGCACTCGTTCTTTTCCGGCGGCGGCGCGGTGAAGTACATCAAGGACTATGCCGCGGCGAAACTCGGCATTCCGCTGTGGGGCCCCGGCTTCCTCACCGACGGCATCGAAGCCGCGGTCGGTTCGGCCGGCGACGGCGTGAAGACCGTGCTGCATTACGCCGATGACGTCGACAATCCGGAGAACAAGGCGTTCCGCAAGGCCTTCACCGACGCCTACAAAGTGGCGCCGGACGTCTTCGCCGTGCAAGGCTGGGATACGATGCAATTGTTGGAGGCGGGTCTCAAGGCCGTGGGCGGCGACGTGTCGAAGCGCGACGCGATGTTTGCCGGGATGAGCACGGCCTCGTTCAAGAGCCCGCGCGGGCCGTTCGATATTTCGGCTGCCCACAACCCGATCCAGAACTTCTACCTGCGCGAACTGAAGGGCGGCAAGAACGTGTTGCTCAAGACCGTGGCGACCAAGTTTTCGGACCCCGGAACCGGCTGCAAGCTCTCGAGCTGAACCGATAGCGTGGCGGGGGCCCGGGTCCCCGCCACTATTGTGTCCGGGCTGAGCCGTCATGGATCTCGTTCTCACCCAAATCTTCAACGGCCTGCAATACGGCTTGCTGCTCTTTCTCGCCGCGAGCGGCTTGACCCTTATCTTGGGCATCATGGGGGTCATCAATCTGTCGCACGGCTCGTTCTACATGCTCGGCGCCTATCTCTCATTGACGCTGACGAGCCTCACCGGCGACATCTTTCTCTCGCTCGCGCTCGGCATCCCGATCGCGTTTGCGTTCGGTGCCGCGATCGAGTGGCTGTTCATTCGCCATCTCTATGAGCGCGATCATCTGCAGCAGGTGCTGCTCACATTTGGGCTGATTTTGGTGTTCAACGAAGTGCAGCGAATTCTCTGGGGAACGTTCCCGCATAGCGTTCCGATTCCCTCCTATCTTTCCGGCAGCGTGAAGCTTTTCGGCCTGATGAGTTATCCCAACTATCGCATCGCGGTGGCCGGGCTTTGCGTTGCTCTCGCACTCGCGATGATGTTCGTGATTCAGCGCACCAAGATCGGCCGCATGATCCGCGCGGGTGAATCGAACCGCGAAATGGTCGAGGTGCTCGGCATCGATACGCGGCTTTTATTCCGCTTCGTTTTCGCCGCGGGCGTGACGCTCGCGGCCGCCGGCGGAATCATCGCGGCGCCGATCGAGAGCGTCTATCCCGGCATCGGCGAGTCGGTCCTGATTACTTCGCTGGTCGTCGTCGTGATCGGCGGCATCGGCAGCGTGCGCGGCGCTTTCGTCGGCGCGCTGTTGATCGGGCTTGCCGATGCATTCGGAAAGGTTTTTCTTCCGGAATTTGCAACCGGCCTCGTTTACGCGCTGATGGCGGCCGTGCTGGTGGCGCGACCGGGCGGCCTGTTCGGGCGAGCCTAGCCCCGTGTTGCAACGGCCCAGCGCGCTCGTCGCGATCGTCCTGACCGCGCTCGTCGTCGCCGCGCTTTTGGTGCCGTTTGTCGGCGGCTCCTACGCGATCAAGTTCACGACGCGCGTGCTGGTGCTCGCGATTTTCGTCATCAGCCTCGATTTCCTGATCGGCATCACCGGCCTCGTCAGCTTCGGCCACGCGATGTTCTTCGGGCTCGGCGCCTATTCGCTCTATTTCATTTCGCCGCAGGCGGAGGCGGCAAACGCCCTCGTCGCGTTTCCCGCCGCCATTCTGGGCGCGGGCGTGGCCGCCGCCATCATCGGCGCTTTCTGCGTGCTGACGCGCGGATTCTATTTCATCATGGTCACGCTCGCCTTCGGACAGATGCTGTTCTCGCTGTTCTACACCAGCCGCATCGCCGGCGGTTCGGACGGCGCCTATATCAACGTGAAGCCGGAAGTCGCGCTGTTCGGCGTGACCATTCTCGATTTCGATCGCCGCACGGCCTTCTACTATTTTTGTCTCGCCGCGCTCGTTCTGGTCTACCTCGGCGCGCTTGCGCTCGCGCGCACGCCCTTCGGCCGCGTCTTACAGGCGATCCGCCGGAACGAGCAGCGCGTCGGCGCGCTCGGGGTCAACACCTACACCCACAAGCTCCTGAGTTTCGTCCTCGCCGGCGCGATCGCGGGCTTTGCGGGCGTTCTGTTCGCGACCATCGACGGCTACGTCACGCCGGATCTCTTCGGCTGGCGGCAATCGGGGGTCGCGATCATGATGGTGGTGCTCGGCGGCGTCGGCACGCTGTTCGGCCCGATCCTCGGCGCCCTTCTCTATTCGGCGATCGAAGAGGTCCTCAAGACCGGAAGCTGGGTCGGGCCGATCGCCAACCACTGGTCGCTCGGGCTCGGACTCATTTTAATCGCCGCGGTGCTGGCGTGGCCGCGCGGGGTCGCCGGCTTATTCGAGACGCACGCGCCGCCCGCACCGCCGGGGCGCGATCAGCCTTCCGGCGATCTGCAAGCGGAGCGCCCGCAACGCGGAAAGGCGCTTGCCGTCGAGGGGCTCACGCGCGCGTTCGGCGGCCTGGTGGCGGTCAACGACGTCTCGCTCAAACTCGCGCCCAATCTCGTGCACGGCGTTATCGGTCCGAACGGCGCCGGCAAGACCACCTTCATCAATGTCCTCACCGGCGCATTGAAGCCGACCGCCGGGCGCATCCGGCTCGACGACGAGGACATCTCCGGCCGGACGCCCTATGCGATCGCGCGGTGCGGACTCGGGCGCAGCTATCAGCGCACCAATATCTTCCTGCCCTTCACGGTGCGGGAAAATTGCCTGATCGCGGCGCACGCGCGCCATCCGTCGCCGTTTCGCCTGCGGGCGGGTAAATTCGCGCGCGAGGAAGAGCGCGAGATCGTCCACGCGCTCGCCGCCACCGGCTTGAGCGCGCGCGCGGACGCGCGCGCATCGCATTTGAGTCACGGCGAACAACGCCAGCTTGAGATCGCCATGCTGCTCGCCTCGGGCGCGCGGCTGTTGATTCTCGACGAGCCGCTCGGCGGCATGGGGGCGGAGGAAACCGGTCGCGTCACCGCGCTGTTGCGTGCGCTCTCCGTCAATCACACCGTCGTCCTGATCGAGCACGACATGGACGCGATCTTCGCGGCGGCCGATACCCTCACCGTGCTCGTCGAGGGCAAGCTGTTGGCGCACGGCAAGCCGGAGGATATCCGCCGCGACCCCGCGGTGCGCGAAGCCTACCTTGGCCGCTGGGGCCAGGAGATCGTGCGATGACCGCGCCCGTACTCGCCGCCGAAAAGATCAACTCCTATTACGGACAGAGCCACATTCTGCGCGGCGTCGATTTTCACGTGATGCCGCGCGAGACCGTGAGCCTCCTGGGCCGCAACGGCATGGGCAAGACGACGCTGTTGCGCAGCCTCGTCGGCCTGGTGAAGCCGAGGTCGGGGCGCGTATTTTTGCACGGCGCCGACATTACCGGCAGCCGCCCTTCGTTCGCCGCCCGCGCCGGGCTCGCCTTCATTCCCGAGGACCGCGGAATTTTTCCCAACCTGACGGTGATCGAAAACCTCACCTTCGCCGCCCGGCCCGGACGCGGGGCGCGCGTGGGCTGGACGCTCGAGCGCATCTATTCATTGTTCCCGCGCCTCGCCGAGCGGCGATCGCATTGGGGCAACGAGCTTTCGGGGGGCGAACAAAAAATGCTCTCGATCGGGCGCGCGCTGATGACCAATCCAGACCTCATCCTGCTCGACGAGGCGACCGAGGGACTGGCGCCGAAGGTGCGCGACGAAATCTGGGCAACGCTGCGTCAAATCGCCGCCACCGGAATCGCGTCGATCGTCGTCGACAAGAACCTCGACGATCTGTTGGCGCTCGCCGAGCGTCATGTGGTGATGGCGAAGGGCGAGATCGTGTTCGACGGAACGGCGCAAGCGCTCAAGGCCGATGCGGCGCTGATCCACCGCCATCTCGGCGTCTAGCCGCCGAGGCGCGTGCGAGCCTGCCAACCGTGTCGCTCGCCGCCGCGCGATGTCCGCGATCGACCCAAAGCGGACATCGGCGATGCGATCACCAAACAAAAGCCCCGGGCGATGCCGGGGCTTGCTGAGCCTGATTTTAGCACCTTCGACTTACAATCCAGTCCGATCAAGACGCGCATAGCTGGAAGCTTTAGAACGATTCTTGAATTGGTGCGGCGACTTTCGCGCTCTTGCAACGTGATGTAGATTGGCGCCAACGAAATTTTCAAAACGGGGAGGAAGTGATGGCGGCAAGATCACGGCTGGTCTGTAGTTTGAGTGTTTTGGCGTTGATCGTGCGAGCTGGCGTTGCATTCGCACATACGCCGGAGCAGCCGCCGCATCAGCTTTTTGCCGAGGGCGATCTGAAGCTGGAGAGTGGCGAGGTAATCAAGGACTTCTCGATTTCGTATGTCACTCACGGCACCCTGAACGCAAAAAAGAACAATGCGATTTTGATGACGTCCTCAATCGCTGGCAATCATCACCGCATCGACTTCCTGATCGGCCCGGGCAAGGCGCTCGATACGAATAAATATTTCATCATCGCGACCGACGCGATCGGAAACGGCCTATCGACGTCGCCCAGCAACAGCAAGACGCAGCACGGCACCGCGTTTCCCCATTTCACCATCCGCGACATGGTCGAGTCACAAATTCGTTTGGTGAAAGAGAAGTTTGGCATTACCCATCTTCTGGCCGTTTCAGGCGCCTCGATGGGCGGCATGCAGACGATCCAATGGGGCGTGTGCTACCCGGAAATGATGGATGCCCTCATCGCGCTGACACCCATGGCGCGTACGCCGGCTTGGTCGATCGCGGTGAATGAGGCGACCCGCAAGGCGCTCACGGCCGACGCGGCCTACAATGACGGCAACTACAGCCAACAACCTGAAAAGGGCTGGCGCGCATGGGTCGACGTGTTGCTGACGCTCGCCACGCGCACCCCCGACGGTTTGAAGGCTGAATTTCCCAAGGGTCTTGACGTGGTCAATTGGATCAAGGGCTTCGAGGAAACTTGGCTCAAGGGTGGCTTCGACGCCAATAATTGGATTTGGCAAACCTGGGCCTACGATCGTCATGATGTCGGGACCACGCCTGGATTCAATGGCGACACCGTGAAAGCACTCGCCAGCGTCAAGGCGAAGACGATCCTCATGAACGCGCCCGGCGATCTCTACAATCCGACCGCGGAAGCCGCCGAAGATGCAAAACATATCCCGGGCGCGCAGTACGTCGTGATCCCGTCGCTTCAGGGTCACTTTGCGGCATCCGCGTTCAAGCCCGCCGATGTGGAATTCATGAACCAGAAGATCACGGATTTTCTCGAAGCCGTGACCGAACACGGAAAAAAACTGCAGTAAAGATCGTCGAGCGCGTGAGGATCTGAACAATCGTCATACAAAATAACGAGCCAACGAGGGAGGGCAATCCGTGACTACGAGCCAGGAGATATCCATTCGACACCCGCGATCGAGGCTCGCCACGATCGTGCGCGCCGGCGTGACCGCCGGCAGTGCGATCGCCCTGATTGTGGCGAGCACCCATGCAAGCCGCGCTCAAGACGCCAAGATCGTCAAAACCGACGTGCAGATCGACGCGCTGGACCCTGGCATTAAGTTATTCCTGCGCGAAAAGATGGCCGACAAGAACACAAAGTTCACGGACGATAACGTCGTGCTGTTTTTGCACGGAGCAACGGCGCCGTCGGCCTGCGACTTCGACCTGCCATACAAGGATTATTCCTGGGCCGACTGGATGGTGAAGCGAGGCTATGTCGTCTACATGGGCGACTATCGCAACTATGGGCTCTCCAGCCGCGAAGCGGCGATGGACGAGCCGCCGGCAAAGAACCAGCCGGTGACGCGGTCTTATCTGGCGTTGCGCGACATCGAGGCGATGGTCAATTACATAAAGACAAAACGCGGGGTCAAAAAAGTAACGCTGATCGGCTGGTCATGGGGTGCGATGATGGCCGGCTATTACGCTTCCCTCCACGGTGAGAACGTCAACAAGCTCGTGCTGTACGCCCCCCTCTACAATTTCAACGATCATACCAATCTGGGTGCGGGCAGCGGGTTACAGAACAAACGCAAGCCGCTTGAATTCAATTTTGCTCTCGGCGCATATCGCCTTGCGTCCGAGGCCGCCAACACCGGTCGCTGGAACGGCGAGATTCCGGTCGATAACAAAGACGAGTATCGGGACGCGGCCGTCCCGGTCGAATTCTGGAAAGAGTGCATGGCGACCGACCCGACCAGCGCCACGCGGAATCCACCGAGCCTGAGAGCGCCGAATGGTGTTCTTGAGGATTCGTTCTATCAGGCCACCGGCCGCCCGCTTTGGTTTGCCGGCAACATTTATGCTCCGACGCTCACGATCGCGGGGGCCTACGACACGTGGTCCTTCCCCGAGGATCGCGAAGGCTTGATGCGCGACCTCGTGCATGCGCCGGTCAAACGCAGCGTGCTCATTCCCGACGCGACCCACTTCGTGTTGTTCGAGAAGAACCGGATTCAGTTCTTCGAGGAAATCCTCAAATTCCTGAAGCAATAAGGCCACTCGACAAAAAAGCCCCGGGCGATGCCGGGGCTTTTAATTTCGTCCGTTCTTTCCAACCGGAGGTCTTTTCAGCGGGGTTTGCGCGCCAGGAACGCATAACCGAAGACCTCGAACTTGCGCGCTTTCTCCTCGCCGCCGGCGCCTTTGAAGGTGTCGACCGGCTTTCCGATCTCGACGTCGACAAAGCCGCTATCTTCCAACATTTTTTGCCAGGCTGCGCACGGCAGACCACCGGCAATTCATGCGGTCCATAGATCAATATCGCGGATGGCCGACTCGGGCACCGGCTTGCCATTTGCGATATCCGCGAACTGGAGCCGTCCACCCGGGCGCAGAACGCGATAGATTTCCGAAAACGCCGTCTTTTTGTCGGCGCAGAGATTGATGACGCCATTGCTGATGACGACGTCGGCCCATTCGTTCTCTACGGGCAGGCGCTCCGCCAGCCCCTCGCGGAATTCGACGTGGCGCAGCCCAAGCTTGCTCACAGTCGAGCGAGATTTCGCCAGCATCTCCTCGGTCATGTCGACGCCGACGACCTTTCCGCTCGCGCCGACCTGATGGGCGGCAACGAAAGAATCGAATCCGGCGCCCGAACCCACATCGACGACCTTTTCGCCTTTCGAAAGCGGCTGCAGCGAAAACGGGTTGGCGACGCCGGCGAAGGACTCGACGGCAACGTCGGGTAACGAGTCGACGAAGTTTTGGTCGTAGCCAAGATGCTTCGCGAGATAACGGCCGGTATGAAAATGGTGCTTGCCATGCGGGTCGGCCGCAACCTCGCGATATTTGTTCTTAACTTCCTCTCGAAGCGCCACGGCGTCGACGAGGTCTTCAGATTGAGAGCCTACACTCATCGAATTTCTCCTATCCCAGCAGCACTGATCCGAAAACTCCGAAAAAGTACTCACTCACGTCCAGTAACGACCGGCAGCCCGGCGGCGCGCCATTCCGGAAGGCCGTCCTCCAATCGCCGGACCTTGAAGCCGCGGGTGCGAAGCAGCGCGACCGCTTCAAAGGAGAGGACGCAATATTCGCCGCGGCAGTATGCTACGATTTCCTGAGTGCGGTCGAGATCGGCGAGCCGCGCCTTCAGGGCACGCAGGGGAATATTCACCGCTCCCGGCAAATGTCCCAAAGCGAACTCATCCGGTGGACGTACGTCCAAGACCGTGACCGCCCCGGCGCGTAATCGCTTCTGAAGTTGATGGCGAGAGATCGGCTCTAATTCATCGCGTTTATTGAAATAGCTGCTAATCACCTGCTCAACCTCGGCCACGTTGCGTTTGGCGATGCGGCGCAGCGCCGCGAGAACGTCGAGAATGCCGTCGTCGGCGAGCGAGTAATAAACGAACTTGGCCTCGCGCCTGGCAGCCACGACGCCGACGCGCTTCAATTGTTGCAAATGCTGCGAGGCATTGGCGATCGACAGGCCCGTTCGGTCGGCGAGAACGTCAACGCTGCGCTCGCCCTGCGCGAGCTGCTCCAACAATTCAAGGCGATGGGCGTGGCCCAGCGTTTTTGCAATCGCTGCGAACTGGGCGAATAGCGCCTGTTTCGGACCGAGCGTTGACATCGCGTTCACCTTGAGTTATCATTCAATTGAATAGTTGATTGACGGCGATCTGTCAAGCCGCGCATGAGCGGATGCGCGCGGTTTCACAGGCCGAAGGCATCCGATGTCGGCTCTGGAACCATAGGGAGAGAAATCATGAATCCAAACAAAGCGTTGTGGGAGAAGGGCGACTTTACCCAAATCGCCGCCTTCATGCGTCAATCGGGAGAAGCGGTCGTTCAATCCCTCGGGGTAAAGCCGCCGCTGCGGGTTTTGGACCTCGGCTGCGGCGACGGCACGACGGCGGTTCCGCTCGCCCTTTTGGGGGCCGACGTTGTTGGCATCGACATTGCCCAGAACCTCGTCGACGCCGGGAACAAACGTGCGGCGAAGGCGGGTCTCAAACGACTGAAATTTCAAGAAGGAGATGCGTGCGACCTGCAAGGGATCGGCGACCATTCGTTTGATCTGACCCTTTCCGTATTCGGCGCCATGTTTGCTCCTAAGCCCTTCGACGCAGCCAAGGAGATGGTCCGGGTCACAAAACCGGGCGGCCGCATTGTGATGGGTAACTGGATCCCAAACGATGCGACTTCATTCGTGTCGCAGCTGCTGAAGATAAGCTCGGCGTTTATGCCGCCGCCTCCGGAAGGCTTCGTCAGCCCGATGACGTGGGGTGTGGATACTCACATCATCGAGCGTTTTGGTAAGGCCGGAGTGCCGAAGGAGAAAATATCCATGGTCAAGGATATTTTCTATTTTAAATCGCCTGACAGCCCGACACATTTCATCGAATCATTTGAACGATTCTATGGCCCAACCATGAACGCCGTCGACGCGGCTCAAAAGAGCGGAAAAGTCGACGAGCTCCACAAACAACTTTTGCAACTGGCGAAAGCACAGAACAAGAGCGCTAACGGCAGCACCTCTATACCCGCCACCTTCTTGCGAGTGACTGTCAGCCTTTGAGGACGACTGAAATGATAACGTGACACGAAGGAGACCGTGAAATGACAACCGTCGCAACGACCCATGACTCAATCGCAACCGGCCGGCGTTTTGTCGACGCAATCGCGCATCGGGCTTGGGACGAACTCGCCACTTACCTTGATGATGCCGTGCAGTTTCGCGGGCTGACCGGAAAAGGCTTGTTCAGCGCTGATGATCGAGCGTCAGCAGCAAGCCACCTCAAGACATGGTTCGGCTGGCTCGACCAACTCACCCTACTTTCCTCGGAAGTTCAGCCGATGCATGATCGGCTGCACATCAGCTACCGCTTCCGCGCTCACAAAGACCAATGGTACCTGATCGAACAGCAAGCATACTGTTCGGTCGAGGATGGGCAGATCAAGCAGATTTACCTGGTGTGCTCCGGGTTCCGTCCTGAGATTGCCTCTCTTAACTGATGTGCTCCCGCGCTTCCCCAAGCGGCCCCGATCCGGCCCGCGCGGCCAATTCCGGCATGATGGCCGCAGCGGAATGACGGCCGACTCGACCACGCAATCGCCGGCACCGATTGATGCGGCGGATAGGCCGCTCGGTTTCTTTGAGGGGACCGAGATGCCGATCGCCGAATGGTGGAAGGCATTGTGGCCTGACCCCGCGCGCGTGCTTGCAAAGGTCGGGATGAAGCCCGGCATGGATGTGATTGATCTTTGCTGCGGTGACGGCTGGTTTACACCGCATATCGTCAGGCTCGCCCGCCGCGTCATCGCCATTGACGTCGACCCGGCATTGCTCGAGGCGGCGCGCCACCGGCTGAGCGAAAGCAAACTGAATAACTGCGCTCTCGTAACGGGCGACGCTTACGACATAAGGCGATTATGCCCTCGGCCAGTAGATTTCGTGTTTCTGGCAAACGTATTTCACGGTGTTCCAGACAAGCCACGCCTCGCACGGGCGATTCACGATGTTCTGAAGCCCGCAGGATTGCTCGCCATCGTGAATTGGCATCAGCTTCCGCGCGAGGAAACAATCGTGTTGGGTGAGCCGCGCGGTCCGCGCACGGAATTGCGAATGTCTCCCGCGCAGACGTTCGGGTTTGTTGAGCCCAGCCTAAAGCGTTCTGACTTTGTCGAATTGCCCCCTTATCACTATGGCGCTGTGTTCAGACGCCCTGATTGATCCGCCGATGCGCTGAAATAATCTCCGAAC
>Ga0075426_10001211_pt1 | contig 18241 bp, 18 predicted proteins | sample SoiMethybrSBSTD5_FD_75304 | JGI IMG/M metagenome (GOLD analysis project Ga0075426, IMG submission 75304) | Bulk soil microbial communities from a Populus tree surrounding site in Tennessee, USA - Soil MetaG P. TD hybrid SBSTD5 | ecosystem: Environmental > Terrestrial > Soil > Tree plantation... | reverse complement strand
CAGCGCTTGATCTGGTATTGCAGGCACGGCCGCGCGCGGTTTTTAAAATTATATTCGGTGCAATTTCTCAGCAGGAAGTGTTTCTCGATCACGTCGAGCGTCTCACGCGCCGCGATCGCCGAGGAGTACGGGCCGAAGTAGCGGCTGCCGTCCTTGACGATCTTCCGCGTGGTCGTGATACGCGGCCAGGGATGCTGCACGTTGATCTTGATGCTCAAGTAGCTCTTGTCGTCCTTCAGCCGGATGTTATAGCGCGGCTTGTACTGCTTGATGAGGTTGTTTTCGAGGATCAGCGCTTCTTTTTCGTTGCTCGTGAGCAGGGTCTCGATGTCGCCGACGCGGTTCATCAGGAACTCGATCTGCGAGCGCCCTTCCCCGCCACGGAAATACGCCCGCACGCGCGCGCGCACGTTCTTGGCCTTGCCGACGTAGATGACCTTGCCGGCCTTGTCGCGCATGAGATACACGCCCGGCTGCGCCGGGAGCGCTTCGAGCTTTTCCTGGATGTCCGCCATCACCAATAATATAGCAAATGAATTCACATGCCTGCCACGGTCTCGATCGGCTGTTGTTAGATGCTGTTGGTCGCGAATGTTGGGAACGTACGCGAGTCAACAGGTCGCGTTGGCATGTTGCCAGCGCTCGCGCAAGCTCGGGTGCGTGGAAAAAAGCCCGCCTGCTTGCCCGGCTCCAGGAAGCTTGGACAATTCCGAGAATGTTTTCTGCATAACGAGAGACGGGCATTCAACGCCGGCGGTCTTAAGGCGGTGCAGCGCCGATTCGTCGGCCTCGCGCTCGATGTCGCGGGAGTAGCTGGAGATCGTCGCCGCCGACGCCAAACCGCCGATTGCGAACGCGCACCCGATAAGACCGACGGCGGCTCCAATGCTTCCTGGCCCGGCCTGCCCGCAAAGCTGGGCGCCTGAACGAGTCATGCTCTTTGCCGTCTGCAAGTCCGAGTTGAGAGATTTGTGGCCGCGCTCTAGGTGACCGAGCTCATGCGCCATCACACCTGCTAAAGCATCAAGCGATAGCGTCGCCAGGAGGTCGTCGCCAACGTAGATGCAACCCGAGGGTGGCGGAGCGCCTTTGCCGCAGCGAAATGCGCCCGCATTTTTACCGTGGAACGCCTGCGCCTGCATCAAATTATTCCCGTGCGTCGAGGTGAACACGTAGAGTTTATCGACCGGCAACGGTACCGCCTCAGCCAATACCTGAACAAGGCCGACAGCCGGTCGGATGCGGTCGGTGTCATCCGTCACCATGTAAGCGACGACGCCGCTTCTTTGTTGGGGAAGGTTCGCCCAATGGGCGGAAGAGGAGCAGCCGGACAGAGTGAAAACGAGAAAGCCGATCCCTGCTCGCGTCATCGTTCCTTGCTCCAGGCGCATCATAAAAATCAGCGCTCCCACCGGGAGATTGCCCTCAGTAGAATAAGCCAAATGTAAAAATTAACGGCGGTATATATTACTGTGCTCGATCGTGTCAAACGCCGGCCGTTACGATTGACTTTAAATTGTGGAAGCCATAAAAGCGGCACTTACCTATGCTACGGAGCCTCGCCGTCTCTTTACTGACGCTGTGGGTGGTATCCGGCTGCGCAGCGACGAAGACATACGATCCCTTCAAGGTCGCGCAGTCAGACATTCGAGCGCGGGTTAAACTCATTGCGCTGGTGCCGATCGAGCTTTCGACCGACGCCGAGGATCCGGCGGCCGTAAAAGCTAAATTTGAATGGCTCATCCGATCCAAGCTCGAGGAAGGCGGATTTAAGGTCATTCCGTCGGACGAGTTCGCGTCGATCTGGAAAAAAACAGTCGCGAAGCTCGGGCCCGTGTACGACCCGGCAAGCGGTAAGCGCGACGATAAAAAATTCAACGCGGCCTTTGCCACCGCCGCACGCGAGCTGTGGGGAGAAACCGGCGCGGATGCTCTGCTACACTCCGCGATCGCCGTCGTAAAAGCGGAATTTTCCTCTAACCTCGCTGAATGGCACGGCACGATCGACTACGTACGCCCTGAAGGCGTTTGGGGGATGCTTTCTGGCCCGCAAGGCTACGGCACGGTACCGGCGCTGTCTTTATGGGTCGACCTCGTCGATTTTCAGGGGACCGAAATGTACGTCAACGCCGGCGGCATTCAGGTAATGAGTAAAGTTTCAACCGGAATGAAAGTCTACGAGGTTCCGCTGCACGACCGTTTCGCAGACGAAGCGAAAAACGTCCGTTCCGTGGCGATCGCTTTAAATCCGCTGATCGGCCGGCCGGCGCCGCCGGCCAACTGATGCAAGTCTTCCAGCGCCCTAGCTTGACCCTATCGGATATAAACTGTTAGGTTCGCTTCACTCGAGGAGTGAAGACCATGGCGAAACGATGGCTCGCGCTGCTGGCGCTTCTCGGTCCCCTTTTGTTGGCTGAATCCGCAGTCTTCGCCCAGGAGCGGCTGCGCTTCGCGTGGGCGGGCTTCAGCCCGACCAATAGCCCTGTATGGGTGATCGAGGATCGCAAACTTCTGCAGAAGCAGGGCGTCCAGCCCGAGATCATCGCGATCAATGCGAGCCCGATCGTGCTTCAGGCGATGCTCGCGGGCGAGATCGACGTCGCGAGCATCTCGGTCACCACGGTCGCCAGCTCGCGCCTCGCCGGCGCCGACACGGTCATGATCCTCGGCGTCGTGCCGACGTTCGTCGACTATATCGCTTCGTTGTCGAGCATCACGGCGGTCGAGCAGCTGAAGGGCAAGACCGGCGGCGTCAACCGGCTCGGCAGCACTTCCGATCTGGGACTCAGGCTCGCGCTAAGAAAACTCGGCGTCGATCCCGACAAGGACGTGAAGATCATCCCCGTCGGCGGCACGGCCGAGCGCTTCGCCTCGCTGTCGAAGGGAATCACGCAGTTCACGATTATCCCCGAGCCGTTTCTGACGCAGGCGGAGAAGCTCGGCTTTCGCAGGCTCTACCGGATCAGCGATCTCAAGATCCCCTTTTGGTGGAACGGCATCATGACGCGCGAGGCCATCGTCAAGGCCAAGCGGCCGTTACTGCAAAAACTCGTGCGCGCGATGGTCGAGGCGATTCACATCATCAAAACCGAGAAGGAATACGCCAAGGCATTGTTCAAAAAGAATCTCGGCATCGGCGATCCCGACGGCCTGGAGCGCGCCTACCACGATTACTCCAACGCCTTCCCGGAGGTTCCCTCTCCGACGCCGGACGGCGTGAAGACGATGCTCGACGACATGGCGGTGAAGGATCCGAAGGCGGCTGCCGCCGATCCTCGGGCCTTCGTCGACCCGAGCTTCGTGCGCGAGCTCGACACCTCGGGTTTTATCAAACAGCTTTACAAGAAGTAGCCGGCCGTCGCGACTAAGACTTCGTCCGCACGAGCAGCAGAATCGCGCCGACTGCGATCGCGCCGACGCCCGCCCATTGCGGAATATTGACGGTCTCTTTTTCCTTGACCGAGAGCTCCAGCGGCCCCAGTTTCGCCTCGTGCGTCTCTTTCGTGTAGCTAAAGCTGCCGTACACGAGGCCGAGAACTCCGGCGACGATCAGGACGACTGCCAGGATTCGGATCGGATTCATTACCCACCTCCTTGGACCGGCATGCGATCGGTAGTCATACCATAATTGCTCGGCCGCGCCCAAATGGTGCGCGCGGCCCGTTTGTTGACAGTGATTCGGGCGTAAGGTTAAATCCGTCCAGGATTTTAGCCCTCGGAGGAAACAGCATGCGCAACAGCTTATTCCGGATCGCCGTCATGGCCGCCGCCGCGGTCGCTTTCATTCTCGTTTGCCGGCCGGCGGCGGCGCAGGAGCGCGTCCGCATCGCGTGGGCCGGCGACAGCCCGGCGAACAGCCCGATCTGGGTGGTGGAATCGAAAGGGCTGCTCGCGAAGCAGGGCCTCAACGGCGAGGTGATCCGCATCAGCGCGAGTCCGACCGCTCTGCAGGCGCTGCTCGCCGGCGAAGTCGATGTCATCGTCACGTCGGTGACGACGCTCGTCTCGTCGCGCCTCGCCGGCGCGGACATCGTTATGATCCTGGGCATGGTGCCGACCTTCGTCGATCACATCATCTCGCTCAAGTCGATCACCGGTCTCGAGCAGCTCAAGGGCAAGACCGGCGGCGTCAACCGGCTCGGCAGCACGTCGGACCTGGGTCTCAGGCTCGCGCTCAGAAGAGTCGGCGTCGACCCGGAAAAGGACGCAAAGATCATCACCGCCGGCGGTAACGCCGAGCGCTTCGCCGCGCTCTCCAAAGGCGTCGTCCAGTTCTCGATCATGCCGGAGCCTTTCGTGGCCGAAGGCGAGAAGCTTGGATTCAGGGACCTTCTCGATATCGGCTCGCTGAAGATCCCCTTCTGGTGGAACGCCGTGCTCACGCGCGAGCCGATTCTCAAGGCGAAGCGGCCGATGTTCGTCAGGTTCGCGCGCGCGATGATCGACGCGGTCCATTACATCAAGACCGATAAAGAAGGAACGAAGGCGATCTTCAGCAAGAACCTCCGCATCACCGATCCCGAGAGCCTGGAGCGCGCCTACCGCGCCTACAACGGAATCTTTCCGGAAAACCTCATGCCCACGACCGACGGCGTGAAGACGATGCTCGACGATCTCGCGCCGCGCGACCCGCGCGCGGCCTCCGCCGATCCGAAGGCGTTCGTCGACCAGAGCCTCGTCCGCGAGGTCGAGGCGTCCGGATTCGTCAAGCAGCTCTACAAGAAATAGCCGGGGAGCGGCGTGTTAAAGTATCGGTTGAGATTCGGTCGTTTTCACGCGCTCTTCTTCGCGGCGCTTGTATTCGGCTCGCTGTATGAAGCGGCCTATGCGCAGGAACGCGCGCGCATCGCTTGGGCCGGGTCGACGCTCGCGCCGACGCCGGTATGGGTCGGCCGCGACCGCGGCTTCTTCAAGAAGAACGGCATCGACGCCGAGGTGATCGCGGTCAACAGCGGCGTTACCGCGCTGCAGGCGCTGCTCGCGAAGGAGATCGAGCTCGCCGTCATCTCGGTGCCGTCGCTCGTCGCGTCGCGCCTCGGCGGGGCGGACACGACGATGATCGCGACGGTCGTCCCTTACTTCATGGACCAGATCGTCGTCGCGCCGGGCATCACGCGCGCCGAGCAGCTCAAAGGCAAGACCGGCGGCGTCAACCGGCAGAACACGTCGTCCGACATGTCGCTCCGGCACGGGCTCCGGCGCATCGGCGTCGACCCGGAAAAAGACGTGAAGATCATCGCCGTCGGCGGCAACCCCGAGCGTCTCGCGGCGCTCTCGCGCAACGTGATCCAATTCTCCATGATGGGCGAGCCGTTCACGCGCGAGGCCGAGAAGGCCGGCTTCAAAGTCCTCGTCGACATCGGCACGCTGAAGATCCCGTTCCACACCAACGGCATTCTCACGACCGAGTCGCTGCTGAAGACGCGGCGAGCGCTCGCGGAGAAATTCACGCGCGCGATGATAGAATCGATCCACTACATCAAGACCGACAAGGAAGGCACGAAGGCGGTGATCACGGCGAATCTCCGCGTGACCGATCCCGACAGCCTGGAGCGCGCCTACCGCAGCTACGCGCCGATCTTCCGCGAGGCGCCCTATCCCGACCCCGAAGGCGTCAAGACCTATCTCGACGACCTCGCGCGCACCAATCCCAGGGCCGCCGCGGCCGACCCAAAGTCGTTCGTCGACGCGAGCTTCGTGCGAGATCTGGAGAACTCGGGATTCATCAAGCAGCTGTACGGAAAATAAGAGCTAGCAGGAGCTGAAATTTATGGCAGCAACAGCCGAGGAGCATCCATTACTGAGGCCAGGACTCAACCGCTTGAAGGGGCGTGTCGCGCTCGTCACGGGAGCGAACAGCGGCATCGGCCGCGCGACCGCGCGCTTGTTCGCCCGGGAAGGCGCGCAGGTCGTCTGCTGCGACATTCAGGAATCGACCGAGCCGCGCGTCGATAAACTCATCGAGACCGACGGCGGCAAGGCGCTGTTCGCGCGTTGCGACGTGACGAAGCAAGACGACTGGGACCGCGCGGTCGCGGCGGCGCTGGAGAAGCTCGGCGGGCTCGACATCGTCTTCAACAACGCCGGCGGCGGATTGCGAAAGCTCATTCACGAGCATACGGATGAAGAGTGGAACTTCATCCTCGACTTGAACTTGAACGGGATCTTCCGCAGCGCGCGCGCCGTCATGCCCTATTTTCTGAAGATGGGCCGGGGCAACATCGTCAATACGGCCTCGACCTTCGGCCTGCTGGCGAGCGAAAAGTACCCGGCCTACTGCGCGACGAAGGCGGCGATCGTGAACCTCACCCGCGAGATGGCGCTTGACTACGGCCCGAAAGGCATCCGCGTCAACTGCGTCTGCCCGGGCAGCGTCGAGACCGCGCGCTTCCGCGGCGTGCCGCCGCGTCCGACGCCGGAGTTCACCGACGAGCAGCGCGCCCGCATGGCGTCGGCCAATAAAGCCCTGCTGCGCATGGCGCGGCCCGAAGAGATCGCCTACGGCGTATTGTTTCTGGCTTCGGACGAGTCGTCGTTCATCACCGGCCACGCGCTGGTGATCGACGGCGGGCAGACGATCGACGCGTGAGTCAGGGCGCGGGATTCTCGGCTTCGTCGGCAACCTGTGTCAGCAGGTCCTTGAGCTTCCCTTTGTGCATGAATTCCCAGGTGCCGAGAAACTCGATATCGTCGACCAGCCACTTGCCGTCCTCGCGGACGAGATAAAGCCGGTCCTGCCACGCGAGTTTGGAGTTGTCGCGCTTATCCGTGTAGCTCAAGTCGACGGCGCATGACGCGGCGTCGCCCTCTGTCTTGCACGCGCCGAGCGTATACGACTCGGCGCCTTCGAAAAGCGACGTGAATAAATCCCCCTCCACGAGCGGCGGCGACTCGCCCTTGGTCTCCTTGGCGTAGGCCGCCTCGGCGACGGCGGCGTCGTTTAGCAAGTCGCTCAGCTCCGCCGAGACCAGCGGCTGTAATTGCTCGCGCAGCTTGTCGTCGGGGACGCCGATGGGGTGCGTTTTGAGATACAGATTGTAGAAGGCAGCGGCGGAGTCGCGCACGGCCTTTTCGTCGCCGCCGCGCGAGCATGCCGCGATAACGACGGCGAGCGACAGAATCAACCCGGCTTTCCACCCCGCAGCCACGAATGCAGTCCTCACACGGTCGGGGGCTCTTGGGCGTCTTTGATCACCTGCTTGAGGACCTCTTTCAAGCGGCCCTTGTGCATGAACTGTTTGTCGCCGAAATATTCGATGTCGTCGACGACCCAGCGGTCGCCTTCGCGCACGAGAAAGATGCGGTCTTTCCAGGTGAGTTTACCGCGGTTGCGGTCTTCGACATTCGTCAGATCGATCACGCACATCGCCGTAGCGCTCTCGATGTCGCAGCGATCGATCTGGTAGGAAAGCGCGCCTTCGTCGACAGAGGTAAAGACGTCGCCTTCGAGGCGCGGCGGCGCCGGACTGCTGGGCTCTCGGGACGTGTCTTCAAGCCCCGCGGCCTCGTCGAGAAGGCTCGCGAGGTTGGAGGAGACGACTTTTTTGAAATCCACCTGCTGTGCCTTGGTGGGAACGCCGGAAGGACGGACTTTCAAATAGGTATCGTAAAAGCTGCGCACCGCGCTTTTCACCTTGCGCTCGTCGCCGCGCGAGCAGCCGGCAAATGCCGCGAGGAGTAGCGCGGAGAATGCGACTCTCCAAGCGAACGCAAAACTGGACCGGCTCCATATCGTCGTCCTCATGCACCCGCTCCCCGCGCGAGCAGCGGATTTTCAAGCCCGAGCTGGCGCTCTTCCATACGGCGGATTTGGTCGCGGAGCTCCGCCGCGCGCTCGAACTCGAGATTGGCCGCCGCCTCCTTCATCTCTTTTTTCAGCCGCTCCAGCTTCCGGCCATCGTCTTTCGGATTGTAGCGCCCGGTCTTTTCCGGCGCGAGCGGCACGGTGACGTAATCGGCTTCGTAGACCTCGACCAGCGGCGTTCCGAGCGACCGCACGACGCTCTGCGGCGTGATCCCGTGTTTGAGGTTGTATTCCGCCTGGAGCTTGCGGCGGCGGTAGGTCTCGTCGATCGCGCGCTTCATCGAGTCAGTCATGCCGTCGGCGTAAAGAATAACCGAGCCGTTTATGTTGCGTGCGGCGCGACCGATCGTCTGGATGAGCGAGCGCTCGGAGCGGAGAAAGCCTTCCTTGTCGGCGTCGAGAATTGCCACCAGCGAGACCTCGGGGATGTCGAGCCCCTCGCGCAGCAGGTTGATGCCGACGAGGACGTCGAAGGTGCCGCGCCTCAGCTCGCGGATGATCTCGACGCGCTCCAGCGTCTCGATGTCGGAGTGTAGATAGCGCACCTTGACGTTCAAGTCCTGATAATAATCCGTCAGGTCCTCCGCCATGCGCTTGGTGAGCGTCGTGACGAGCACACGCTCGTTTTTCTCGACGCGCTTGCGGATCTCCTCCAGCAGGTCGTCGACCTGGCTGCGCGCCGGCCGCACGGAGACCTCGGGATCGATCAATCCCGTCGGGCGGATGAGCTGTTCGACGACGACCCCGCCGCTCTGCTTGATCTCGTAGTCGGCCGGCGTCGCCGAGACGTAGATCACCTGCTGCGTCATCGACTCGAATTCCTCGAAATTGAGCGGGCGATTGTCGAGCGCCGAGGGCAGGCGGAAGCCGAACTCGACGAGCGTTTCCTTGCGCGAACGGTCGCCGCGGTACATGCCGCCGATCTGCGGCACGGCGACGTGGCTCTCGTCGATGAAAAGCAGGAAGTCGTTCGGAAAGTAGCTGAGCAGCGTCGGCGGCGGATCGCCGGGCCTGCGGCCGGTGAGATGGCGCGAATAGTTCTCGATGCCAGGGCAGAAGCCCATCTCGTCGAGCAGCTCGAGGTCGTACATCGTCCGCTGCTCCAGCCGCTGCGCCTCGAGGAGCTTGTTCTCGGCGCGCAGCTCGGCGAGGCGGATCTGCAGCTCTTCGCGGATGCCCGCGAGCGCGAGCTTCATCCGCTCGTCGGTCGTGACATAGTGGCTCGCCGGATAGATGCACGCCTTGCCCACGCGCCGGAGCGCCTTGCCGCGGATCGGATCGATCTCGACCAGCTTCTCGATGCGGTCGCCGAAGAATTCGATGCGGAGTGCAGACCTGTCCTCGTACGCGGGAAAGACCTCGACCACGTCGCCGCGAACGCGGAACGTGCCGCGGTGGAAATCGTAGTCGCTGCGGAGATAGTGGATGTCGACGAGCTTCCGCAGCACGCGGTCGCGCTCGATCTCCATCCCTTCTTCCAGGTAGACCATGAGGTCGAAGTACGCCTCCGGAGAGCCCAAGCCGTAGATGCACGAGACGCTGGCGACGATGATCGTGTCGCGCCGCTCGAGCAGCGCCTTCGTCGCCGAGTGCCTAAGCTTGTCGATCTCGTCGTTAATCGACGCGTCCTTTTCGATGTACGTATCGGTCGACGGCACGTAGGCCTCGGGCTGATAGTAGTCGTAGTAGCTTACGAAGTAGCGCACCGCGTTGTTGGGGAAGAGCTCTTTGAATTCGTTGTAAAGCTGAGCGGCGAGGGTCTTGTTGGGCGCGATCACGAGCGAGGGCCTGTTCACGCGGGCGATCACGTTCGCCATCGTAAAGGTTTTGCCCGAGCCGGTGACGCCGAGCAGGGTCTGGTGGCGCTTCCCTGCGTGAAGACCGCGGGCGAGCTTCTCGATCGCCTCCGGCTGGTCGCCCTGCGGCGTAAAGCCGGAGATGATCTCAAAACTGCCCTCTTTTGGTTGCCAGGCCATCAGGAAAAAATATCAGGGCGCAGCCGGGGGAGCAAGCTTGAATCCTCGCCCCGAACATACTACCTTCCAAGTATCGGCGCGAGACGAAGATGAAAACCCTCAACGCCATTCTTGGCGCGCTTCTGCTCGCCCTCTTTTACTCGGCCGAGGCAGGTGCGGCCGAGCCGAAGAAGGTCCGGCTCGCCTACGTCGGCTGGGAAGTCGGCGCGGCGGTCTCCTACGTCGGCATCGACGGCGGTATCTTCAAGCAAAACGGCCTCGAAGTCGAAGAAGTCTTCGTGCGGGATCCGCTGAGCGGCGGCGTGCAATCGCTGATCGGCGCCGATCTGATGGTCGGCTTCGGCAATCCGTTGGCGCTGATCCATCCGCTTCTGATGGGCGCCGACCTGGTCTCGATCGCCTCGCACGTGAGCGTCCAGCCTTACGGCATGGCGGTCGCGCCTAACATCGGCAAAATGGGCGACCTCAAAGGCAAGCGCGTCGGCGTCTCGGAATTGGGCGGGCGCTCGGATTTGATCCTGCGGGTCATGCTGCGCCGCGCCGGAATGGACCCTGTGAAAGATGTTGAGGTCGTCGGCGCCGGTTTGGCGCCGAACCGCCTGCTCGCGCTTTCGAAGGACCTTATTCAGGGGGCGCCGGTGAACGAGCAATTCGCCGCCGAGGCGAAGAAGATCGGCATCAAGATAATCGAGGTCAAAGATATCCCCGCTTTCACCTCGATGGTGCTCACGACCCGCTCCTTCATCAAGCGCGACGAAGACGCGATTCGGCGCTTCGTCAAGGGCTATACCGAGGCGATTCACTTTTATCTGACGCGCCGCGCCGACAGCCTCGCGATCATCCGCAAATACTTCAGCGGCTCGAATCCCGCCGCGCTGGAATCGATGTACGAGTCCTTCGCCGCCGAGCTGCGGCCGCTGCCCCAGCCCGACCGCGAAGCAGCCCAGGCTTTGATCGACTCCGCGGCACTGGCCGACCCCAAGGCCAAGGACTTGAAGCCGGAGATTCTTTTCGATTCCCATTTCCTCGACGAGCTTAAGAGCAACGGATTCATCGAAAAGCTCTACGCGGAAAAAGTCAGCCTGTAGCTCTAATATCCCGCGCATTCTTGTGCGGTTCCTGCCTACTATCTTAACTGCCATCGCTGTTTCAGGTCTCGCGCATGCGCAGGTCGGGAAGCAGGCGCCGCCGGCTAACAAACTACAGAGCGTGGCGCAAGGAGTTGTCTGGCGAATCTCCGATCGGCAGGACGAGCACGGCCATTTTTTACCGCCATGGAAGGAAGTTCGAATTGCCAATATCTTCCGTTTCAACTCCAAACCTGCCGTGGGCGGCAGCGTGACCGTTATCCCTCTTGACGTGAGTATCCTTCCTTTCGAACTGAAAATTATCAAAGCAGAAAAAACGCAAGCGGGATGTCGGGGGGAATCTCCAGCTTGGTGGGAAGTCGAGCTGGAACCGGTCAAATCGAGGGAATTTTATGAAACGGCGGCGCTGCCCAAGAGAGCGGCCGAATTTCCCTTCGACGTAGCGATCCTCTACCCTGCGATAAAGTCGGCGCGACAGATAACAAAAGAGCATCTAACGGCCAAGATGCTGCCCAAAGAAATCGCCATACCGACGGTCAAAGCTGCGATCGATATCACGAACGATCGACAGCCTGATATTTTGCTGGCGGAATTTTGCTGCAAGGATACAAAAAAGCCGGCCGAAAACTGTGATTTGACGTGCAGCAAGAGCTTCAAAAAAGCAGGGAGCGCCTGGCAGCCGATAGGGAGTTCCAACCCGTGCTAATTAGCGCGGCGGCGCTCGACTATTGAAGGGAGCAAGAACGATGGCAATAAACGAGAGCTTGATTTACAAATCGAATGACGGCGTCGCTTGGCTGACCTTCAACCGCCCGAAGGCTCTGAACGCGCTCAATCCGGAAACGCTTCGCGAGCTGGCGGCGCTGCTCGATCGCATCAAGAGCGACGACGAAGTCAGAGGCGTGATCGTCACCGGAAGCGACGACGCCTTCTCGGCAGGCGCCGACATCCGCTATCTCAACCGCTCCACGCCGATCGAGGTGCGCGACTTCGCGCGCCTCGCCGTCGCGGTGAATCAAAAAATCGAAACGCTCGGCAAGGTCGTCGTCGCGGCGATCAACGGCTACGCGCTCGGCGGGGGTCTGGAATTGGCCGAGGCCTGCATGCTGCGCGTCGCCGTGCCCGGCGCTATGCTGGGGCATCCCGAAGTACGCATCGGCGCGGTCGCCGGCTTCGGCGGCACGACGCGCCTGCCGCGTCTGATCGGCAAGGGCCGCGCGACCGAGCTGCTGCTCACAGGACGACTAATTACGGCGGGCGAGGCGCACAGGCTCGGGCTCGTGAACCAGCTCGTCGAGCCCGACGCCCTGCTCTCGAAGACCGAGACGCTCGTGCGCGAAATTCTCGCTCAGTCGCCCGTCGCCGTGAAGCTCACCTGGGAGGCGATCCACCACGGCCTCAATCTGACGCTGGAGGAATCGGCGCTGCTCGGCGCCGAGTCGTTCGGCCTCGTCGCCGCGACGGAAGATTTTCGCGCCGGGACGAAGGCATTTCTCGACAAGACAGCCCCCACTTTCAGCGGCAGATAAGCAAGGATTGGCAAGAAGTCTTGCCGGTGATATCTCTCGCGCCATGGCGAAGAGAGCGGGATTGGTATTGTCGATGATCTCTGTCGTGGCGCTGCTCTGCGGCGGCCTTGGCGATGCGCAGGATATACAGCCGACCAACGATCTGCCCAATCCATATCGATCGATCGCACCGTGGGGCAAACTGCCCGAGGGCAGGAAATGGGGCGCGCTGAGCGCGGTGGCGATCGACAGGGACGGCGAGTCGGTCTGGGTCGCCGACCGCTGTGGCGCGAATCCCGACGCCCCTCCGGGCGCATCCCCTTTTCAGTACGACAGCTGCGCGGGGTCGAAACTGGATCCGGTGCTCAAGTTCGATTCGTCCGGCAATTTGCTGAAGAGCTTCGGCGCCGGCATGTTTCTATTTCCGCACAAGATCTACATCGATCCGGACGGCAACGTGTGGGTCGTCGACCAGCGATCAGCCAACGAGCGCGAGCTCGCGAAGTATCCCGGCGATAAGAACAAAGGCCACACCGTCGTCAAGTTCAGCCCCGAAGGCAAAGTGCTGATGACGTTCGGCAAGGCAGGGGTCGCCGGAAATCCGCCCGACGCGTTGACGCAGCCGACCAGCGTCATCGTCGCGCCGAACGGCGACATCTTCATCTCTGAAGGCCACAACCAGAATCCCGACGCGCCGCCGGATACCGTCTCGCGGATCTCGCGCTTCAGTAAGGACGGCCGCTACATCAAATCGTTCGGCAAGTTCGGCACTGGGCCGGGCGAATTCAGAAACGCGCACGACATCGCGATGGACGGCGAGGGCCGCCTCTTCGTCGCCGACCGCGGCAACATGCGCGTGCAGATTCTCGATCAGGACGGAAAGTATCTCGGCGAATGGAAGCAGTTCAGCCGGCCGAGCGCGGTCTACATCCGCGACGGCATGGTCTATGTCGGCGACTCGGAATCGAACGGCGTCGCGCCCCATCCGGGATGGAAGCGCGGCATCCGCATCGGCAGCTTAAAAGACGGCAAGGTTTTATACCGCATTCCCGACCCGCAGGAATTAAAAGGAACCAGCGGCCCGGAAGGTCTGGCGGTCGATGCGAAGGGTAATGTCTACGGCGCGGAAGTCGGCCAGAGGCAGCTGGCGAAGCACTTGAAGCAGTAGCGAAGCGGACGGAAAAAAGTTAACGCAGTCCTTTAACTATCAATTCTAGCCGGGCGCTCACCATACGCCCCGGCTGGCTCAAGATGACTTTCGCGGCGGTGACGGAGATCGGCCGGCCGAAAAGGCTGTACCGCCGACCGTTCTCCTCGCGGCTGTTCGCCCATTCGGCGAACTCCTCGGGTGTCGGTGGGTGGCCGATGTCGCGCGCGCAGCGCCGCACGATGAAACCGAGCATCATCTTGTTGCGCTGCGCTTCCACGCTCATCCTGTCGGCCATCGCCTTGCCCACGGTTAGGCTCTCCACCTAGTCGATCATGTGGGTCGTGGCCTTCATGTGCTTGTCCACGGTGACGTAGCCGCGCCATTGATCGACCATCCAGTAGCGCACGCCGAACTCGAAGCGCAATTCCTTCATGTCGACATCGTACGGATTGAAATGCTGGTGATGCATCATCCCCGGCGGCACGTGCACGGCGTCGCCCTGCACCCAGTCGTAGCGCTTGCCGCCGATCTCCGAATAGCCGCTGCCCTCGAGCGCGTAGAGATACGCTTCGGGATGCGCGTGGCTGTGGCTCTTCGTGTGCGCGAGATCGACGAAGATCGAGCTGATCGCGACCGCCGTCGCCTTGAAGCCGTTCTGCTTGCCGCTCCGGCCCATTAGAAAATACGTCGCGCCGTGCTTCGACTCGTCCGACTTCTCATGCTGCTCCAAGTGCATCGAGATGCGCCGGCCGTCGACAGGCCAGTTTTGCGATTCCTCGCGCGGTGCTTTGGCGACGACCGATGGATTATTCTCGCCTGCGTCCTCCAGCTGCTCCATCGGTCCCATCTTGATAAACGATTCGAGCGGCCACGCGAGGCCGGAGATGTAAACGACGGAATCTTTTCCGGTGTTGACGAGCTGGTGTGGCGAGCGGTGCGGAATGTGCAGAACGGTTCCTCTATGAAAGTCGTAACGCTGCTCGTCTAGCAGGATGAAGCCGTCGCCCTTCTCGATGTAGATCGCTTCTTCGCCGTGGACGTGCTTGCCGGTATGCCAGCCGGTGGGAATCTCTGCCTTCATCAGCAGGCTGCCGCCGGTCGGAAATCCGGTCTCCGGCGCGATCATGAGCGCGGCCTTGTAGTCCTGCCGCGTGCGCGTCCATTTAAGCTCTTTGCCGTGCGCGACGCGCGGTCCTTCGTTGACGGTCTCAAAGTCTTTTTTCGATTGATCCAGCCATGCCTGATAGAAGTCGCTCATCTCGCCTCCGGAATTTCAGTTGAATCCTTTGAAAATTATCTGATGGCCGTACCTATGTCAAACCGGAAGAACAGTTTGGCGTTTCAAGTTTCGGGTTTCGAGTATGAGGTTTGGTCCCCGACTCGAAACTAGAAACCCGAAACTCGAAACATTTTTACGTCTCCGGTAATTTTTTGAGCTGCGGATAGAAAAACAACAAAGAGACGAGCACGACGATCACCGCGCCGGCCTGGATCGCGAACGGCGCGCCGGCCCATTCGGCGACGAAGCCCGCCTGCATGCCGCCGAACTCGCGCAGCCCCGCGGCGCTGAGGCCGTAGACGCCCATCACGCGCCCGCGATAGTTGTCCGCGACCGTGAGCTGAATCAGTGTGTTCAGGAGCGTGTCGAAAATAGTGCCGAGCGCGCCGACAACGACAAGCGTAGGGAAAGAAATCTCGAAGTTTCCCGCTGTGGCGAAGATGAACAGCGCCGTCGCCGATCCGACGAGGATCGAGACGAAAATGCGGCGACGCACCTTGACTCGGCCGAGCGCGGCGAGCGTCAGCGCGCCGATGATCGTTCCGAGGCCGGGCGCCGCGGAGATGAAGCCGAGGCCCGACGCGCCGACGTGCAGGACCTCCTTGGCGAAAACGGGCAGCAGGATGATGTAGGAGCGGCCGAAAATGCTCACGAACGCCGAGCCGATCAGCAGCGTGAGGATGAGCTTCTGGTGGCGGATGTACCGCAGTCCGTCGAAGAAGCTCTGCGTCATGCCGACTCGTCCAGTCGCGTCCTGAGGCGGGATGTTCATGCGGAACAACGCCCAGATGATCGCGAAGTAACTCACGGCGTTGATGTAGAAGCAGCCGTCGATGCCGACGCGGTCGACGAGCAGGCCGACCAGGCTCGGACCCAGGAGCCCCGCGCCCTGCCAGGTGATCGAGTTGAGCGCGAGCGCGTTCACCAGGTCTTCGCGGCTGACGAGCTTGGGAATCAGCGATTGGCGCACCGGCTGCTCGAAGGCCCACGCCGTCGTGGTGATCGCGCCGAGAATGAAGATGTGCCACGCGTGAATCATGTGGAGCGACACGAGAACTGCAAGGACAAAGGCTGTGACGAGCGAGACGATCTGAATCCACATCATCACGAGCCTGCGGTCCCATCGGTCTGCGACGAGCCCGCCGAGAAGGAAAAAACAGAACAGCATCGCCGTGCGCAGCAGGCTGAAGAGGCCGAGGATCAATGGCGAATCGGTCAGCTCGTACAGGAGCCAGGCCTGGGCGACGTTCTGCATCCAGGCGCCGACGTTCGAGATGAAATAGCTCGACCAGTACCAGAAAAAATCCGGGTAACGCAGCGCGCGAAAAACCCCGCTTCCCCGCATCGACTAGAATCCTTCCTTCGTGGAAATAAAACGGAACGGAGCCGCCCGCTCAGCCCCCGGCGGCCAACTTCTTCTGCCGCAGGAATTCCTCGGCGACATCGCGCGGAGCGCGCTTCTCGCCGTCGACGGCGAAATTCATCCGGCGCATCTCTTCCACCGAGATCGTGCCGCCGAGCGCGGCGAGCGCCGCGCGGAGCTCCGGATACCGCTTGAGCGTATCTTCGCGCGCCACCGGCACCGCGTCGTAAGGCGGAAAATAACGGCGGTCGTCGTCAAGCTGCACCAGCCCGAGCCGCCCGATGAGGCCGTCCGTAGAGTTGCCCGCGATCACGTCGACCTGCCCGTCCGCCAGCGCGCGGTAGGTGAGCGATAGGTCCATCTCGCGGACTGCGGCGAATTTAAGCCCGTAGGCGCGCACGAACCCCTCGTAGCCGTCCGGCCTCGAGATGAAATCCTGGCCGAAACCGGTCCGCCACCTGGGCGCATACTTCGCGATACCGCTGATCGTCTTAAGTCCGAGCTTCTTCGCATCTTGGCCGCGGATCAGGATAGCGAATGTGTTGTTGAACCCAAGCGGCTCGAGCCACTCGACATGAAAGCGCGCTGCGTACTCCGCCTTCACGCGCCGGTAAACTTCGCGCGCGTCGGAGAGCGGCGGCAGCTTCAAAATCGCCGTCAGCGCGGTGCCGGTGTATTCGACATAAGAATCGATCTCGCCCGCCACGAGCGCGTCGTGCGCGAGGTTGCCGCCCAGATCGAAGCGGCGCTCGACCGGCAGGCCGGTCCGGCTTTCGATCGTCTGTGCGATGATCTCGCCCAAAATCACCTGCTCGGTGAAATCCTTCGAGCCGATCGCGATGCGCCGCGAAGCGCCGGAATGGAAGGTGAACACCGCGATGGTGACGACGGCAGCGGCGACGGCGACCAAGGCCGCGACGGCATGGCGGCGGTTCAGGCGCCGCCCGCCGCGACCGAAGCTGTGCTCGACGGCGCCGAGAAGAAAATCCGCCGCGAGCGCCAAGAGCGCCGCCGGCACGGCGCCGGCCAGGATGAGCGTGTTGTCGTTCATCCGGAGGCCGCGGAAGATGTAGCGGCCGAGACCGCCGGCGTCGATCGCCGCCGCGATCGTCGCGGTGCCGACCGCGATCACCGTCGCGACGCGAATGCCTGCGACGATGACGCCGAGGGCGAGCGGCACCTCGACTTGCAGCAGCAATTGCCGGTCGGTCATACCGAGTCCCCTGCCCGCCTCGCGGATCGCCGGATCGACGCCGTTGATGCCGGTGAAGGTGTTACGGATGATCGGCAGCAGCGCGTAGAGCGCGAGCGCCGCGATCGCGGTGCGCGCGCCGATGCCGCCGATGATGCGGACATGAAATAGATAAATATTGAGCGGAATGAGAAAGCCGAACAGCGCCAGGCTCGGCACCGTCTGCATGATGTTGGCGAAGCCGAGGATCGGCTTGCTCAGCGCGGGACGGCGCGTGAGCGCGATGCCTAGCGGCACGCCGATGAGGATCGCGATGCCGGTCGAGACGGCGACCAGAAAAAGGTGCTCGAGCGAGAGCTGAGCGACCTCGGCACGGTGCGCGGCGAGGAACTGCCAGAGGTTCATGGCGCGGCGGCAACCTCGTCGGCGCCGCGGAGACACGAAACGAACGCCACGACCTCGGGATCGCGCGACGCGAGGAAATCCGCCGGACGCCCGAGCAGCACGACGCGGCCGTCCTTCAGGAGCGCGATGCGCGAGGCGAGCAGAAATGCTTCGGCGACGTCGTGCGTGACGAAGGCCATCGTTTTGCCGAGCCGGCGCTGCAGGGAGCGGAACTCCTCCTGAATCTCGCGCCGCGTGATGGGATCGAGCGCGCCGAAAGGCTCGTCGAGAAGCATGATCGGCGGGTCCGCCGCGAGAGCACGCGCGACGCCGACGCGCTGGCGCTGGCCGCCGGAAAGCTCGCGCGGATAGCGTGCGGCAAAACGCGCCGGATCGAGGCCGACCAAATCGAGGAGCTCGCGCACGCGGTTGTGTATGCGCTCGTCGTCCCAGCCTTCCAGCCGCGGCACGACCGCGACGTTTTCCTCGATCGTGAA
>Ga0075426_10001210_pt1 | contig 18242 bp, 18 predicted proteins | sample SoiMethybrSBSTD5_FD_75304 | JGI IMG/M metagenome (GOLD analysis project Ga0075426, IMG submission 75304) | Bulk soil microbial communities from a Populus tree surrounding site in Tennessee, USA - Soil MetaG P. TD hybrid SBSTD5 | ecosystem: Environmental > Terrestrial > Soil > Tree plantation... | reverse complement strand
CTTCACCACGCCGCCTGAAGAAGGGCGCTCGTCGACTTACAGCACAGATATCGCGAAGATGATTCAGGCGCCCATCTTTCACGTGAACAGCGACGACGTCGAAGCGGCTTACAACGTGATTCAGATTGCGTTAGATTATCGTCAGACTTTCAAGAAAGACATTGTGATTGACATTATTGGATTCCGTAAGCTCGGCCACAATGAAGGCGACGAGCCCTCCTACACACAGCCGGTGATGTATCAGCGCATTCGCGAGCATCCGGGCGTTCGCGCGCTGTATGCACGCAAGCTTGTTGCTGAAGGCGTGATGTCCGAAGAGGAAGTCGCGACCCTGATGGAAGAGAGAAACCGCCGGTATGAAAACGCGCAACTCGGAGCTAAAGCGATCGTCGAAAAGCAAGGCTCCCAGGTCGCGATTCACGAGCACTCACCGGAATCTGAAACCGTTGAAGTGATCGAGACCGGCGTCGATCAGGAAACGCTTCGAACGATTGCGCACGCCATCACCACCGTGCCGCTCGGATTCAATCTCAATCCCAAGATCGTCGGCTTGCTGACTCGCCGCGCGAGGATGGTCGAAGGAGCAGCAAACGTCGATTGGGGCATGGCAGAAGCGCTCGCGTTCGGCTCGATGCTGGGCGAAGGCACGCCCGTGCGACTCACCGGTCAGGACACGGTTCGAGGCACGTTCAGTCATCGCCACGCGGCTTTCACCGACACGCAGACTGGAGCCGAGTGGGCGCCGCTCGCTCAGCTTGCCGGCGGCGCGAAATATGAAATCTACGACAGCCCTTTGTCGGAAGCCGGCGCGCTCGGATTCGAATACGGCTACAGCGTCGCGTCGCCATCGGCTCTCGTCTTGTGGGAAGCGCAATTCGGAGACTTCATCAACGCGGCCCAGGTTATCGTCGACCAGTTCATCGCGAGCGGCGAAGAGAAGTGGAACCAGCAAACAGGCATCGTGTTGTTATTGCCGCACGCCTACGAAGGCCAGGGGTCTGAGCACTCGAGTGCGCGACTGGAACGGTTTTTACAGTTGTGTGCCGAAGGAAACATGCAGGTAGTGAACTGCTCGACGGCTGCTCAGTACTTTCATGTATTGCGTCGTCAGGCGAGACAGGCGAAAGAAAAATCAAGCAAGCCTTTGATCGTTATGACTCCCAAGAGCCTGCTTCGTCTTCCGGAAGCCGGGTCTGCGATCGATAAATTCGTGACAGGCGGATTCCAGCCGGTAATATCCGACGAACTTCACTCTGTCGATAACACAGCCAACGTGAGTCGAGTGCTCTTGTGCAGCGGCAAGGTCTATTACGATCTGGCGGCCGAGCGCAAGAAGCTCGAAGACTCAGCCACGGCGATTATCCGAGTCGAGCAGTTATACCCGTTCCCGAAGAACCTGTTGATTGAAGAACTCTCGCGATATGCGAACGCGACTGACATTCGGTGGGTCCAGGAAGAGCCTCAGAACATGGGCGGCTGGACTTTCATGGAGCCGCGTCTTCTGCGCTTGCTGGGCTCAAACCAAACCCTCGGCTACATCGGCCGTGCGGCGAGCCCGAGCCCGGCTACAGGTTCGCATACGATTCATCAAATGGAGCAGCAGCGGCTGGTGGGCCAGGCGCTCTCGGACGTTTACTTCGCTTGAGGGCGGGTGGTCGCGTACACGTTCGCTAACCGTCGTCGAAGGAAATGGCTCATGCTGCGAGTGGATCGCACAACTATGGTTGCGATGCGCTCCACCACGCTTACGAGCGATTTTTCTGCCGTCAGGTTTGATCGGTTTATTAACATACGTCTCGCCATCAATAATCGCTCGAAGCTCAATTCCTTTGACGGTCGTAACGTTAGTACGAGTTGTTGCGAACGTCTTTCTGTGTAGTTTACCTGGCTCCAAACGATCTCCAAGGGAAAACTCTTCCTCACCAATCTTAGAGCCGTTAGCCCCGAAGAGAGCCACTTTCGCCACGACCCGTTCGACCTTTCGGAAGGGGCTTTTTCGCAGATCGACTTTTACAACAACCTCTCGGCTCGCATGGCCTTTTCCCTTTCTCCCTTTCTCTAGTGAAACGGTCCACCGTATGTCCTGCCCCCAGTCAAACTCTCGTTGAGCCAAAACAGTCGCCGATGAAATCATGAGCATAATAGTCGAAGCGATAAGAGCTCGCGTAATCATCATACTAACCTCGTAATATGAATTTCTTCGGAGCAAGGCAACTTGTTCTCGTTCACTTAATAGAATTCGGATCACTCGGCGGGACGACGACCTCTCGCCGCTCAACGGACTCGAGGTGGAGTGTGATCTTTTGAATCTGTTCAGTGCTGTATTGGCTCGCGCGTTCCGCAGTTACTACTTCATATGTAAATCCGCCCTTTATTGTGTCGCTCGCCTTCACAGCCACGTTAACCTCGATGTCGCACTTTCCGACGTGAAAGAGAGATTGTTCTCCGGAGGCCCGACGTTCGTTCCCAGCTTCGAGGAGTTGATGGCGGAGATCGCCAATGAGTTCCTGTAGGTTTGGCGCTTGGGTGTGTCGCGAGTCAGATTGATGGTTAGTCCACCATCGGTACGCAGCAACGGCGAGAAAAGCTGATCCCATCAGAAGCAAGATGAGCGTCAGTACATCGATACGGAGCATAGTCCTAATCGCTTTCATACTTCATGGATCACTTCTTAAGTAGCTTCGGATATCTAGAGAGATACAACCTTAGGAACTTCGACGAAATCGCATAGCCGATTCCCGTGCTTATGTATGTGTCGATCGTGTCGATCAAATCGGTGGTCATATCCAAAAAATTGACGCCTCCGATTTCGGCTCGCATTGTCACTCCCGTAGTTCCTGATCGTGACACATCGGCGTGCTTTCGATGTTCTTGAAGGGCTAGATTGATTCCACCCTCCCGAGTGGTCAAGATACCGAGGAGTTCGCCTTTTGAGTTGAGGACAGCACCCCCGGAGTTGCCTTTGTTGACTGGCGCTTCGACGCAGAGAACATCGCTTCCGCGTTTCAATCCAGACACGTACCCTTTGTGAGTAAGCATCGCGTCCGCGTCCAGCGGATAGCCGGAAAAGACGACATCAGAGCCCACTACGGGAATCTCTTGCTGGTCCGGAAAAGAGACCGCGTGAATACGGATTTGTGGTGCTTCAACAAGGCGGAGGACTGCGAAGTCCTGGTCGTAAGGAGCCCTGTCAGTGTTAGACGGAATAGATATGACCTTGGCCTGAATTTGTGTCCCGTCCCAAACGACGACAGCGATCTCGTTCGCTACTTTGAATTGTATCGTGTTGTCGGATCGCTCAATCAGAGCGATAACGTGAAAACTCGTCACTACGTGTTGGTCGTCAATAAAGAACCCGGTACCGGCCAATTTGATGTCGCGCGCGAGGATTTGAACACAGCTCTCGCGCGACTTGGCAATTACATCAGGCTGATGACCAGTTGCAGGGCGCTTCACGCCCGGCGATCTAGCGGTCTTTCGTGTTTGTGAGAGTCCAAGCGCAATCACTCCGTTGACGAGCAGGATTGTCGCCAAGATCAAAGCAGCTCGCCGAGTCGAGATTCTGATTGAGTAGTCGCGCAACGATTCCACTTTCATCTTCCTCGAAAGGTTAGGTTTAGTTATTGTGACATTTGGTACAACGGCGGCCTACGCTCGCCTCGATAGGCTCGTCGAAGACGATCCCATATCTCCCACACTTTGGCTTTTTCGGTGATCACCGCGAGTTCCGTGTCGGTCAATTCGATGCTGCTGCATTGAACGTAGTCCGTCACAATTTGCTCGACCCTCTCCTCGACAGTCGCAGTTTGCATCAGTGCCTTGGCTCCTTGATCGGCCTTCTCTGCCGAGCCTTCGTCGTCCTTGATCCTAGTGTTATTATCTCTTGAAGCCACGGAAATATCCTACAAGATTTCGCCAGACAATTCATTGGCAGATTTACTACTCCAGAAAGTGTTCTGCGTACTCTTCAGACCTCGCACTCAGATTGTTGCTCATTATCGCGCGCGCGCAGGAGTTCCATCGAAGGATCGCATCATCATTCCCGGCGGGGCGGATCGCTTCGGCTTTCTCGAACCACTGCATCGCTTCGCGGAAAAAGTCGTAAGCCGCGTGGTTCGCGCCCGGTGAGCCGTTCGCAAGCCGCGCCTTTGCACGGCGCTCCCAAACGATTCCCGTGTAGTACGCCCGCTCGTAGTCACCGCTCAATCGGCCGAGCACCTCCTGAATCTGCGTATCTCCAATCGAGTAACCCTTGGCTAAGCGGTCGGTCATCGCCAGCAGCAGCGTCACCAGAGCGTGCTGATTGTCCGGTTCGACTTGAAGGATGTCCAGGCAGATGCTCTGGGCGGCGCCGGGTTCGTTCAGCAATCGATATCTCATCGCTTTATCGAGCGCCGCCGAGATTGCGTCTTTGTGAAGGGGTTTGAGTTCGAACATAATCTAACTCCTGCTGCTAATCCAGTCAGCGCCTATATGAGCGGCCCTCCGTGGCCGCCCCTCAGTGTGGGCGCGAGAGGCACTCCCTCTTTTAACGATCGAGGGGCAGCCACGGAGGGCCGCCCTTACAAGCATGATAGCAACTAGGCGGCGCCCGACTTGCCGCGGCGAAACAACTGGACGAGCCGCGCAACCGGGTCATAAAACTTGCCGACTACTCGCTCCTTCAACGGAATAATAGCGTTGTCGGTTATCGTGATGCTCTCGGGGCAGACCTTCGTGCAGCACTTGGTTATGTTGCAGAAGCCCACGCCCATCGTATCTCTCAATTCCTCGAGCCGGTCCTCAGTGTCGAGCGGGTTCATCTCGAGCGCTGCAACATAAACAAGAAACCGAGGCCCAATGAATTGTTGATGCATGTCGTGCTCGCGCAAAACATGACACACGTCCTGGCATAAGTAACATTCAATGCATTTGCGAAACTCCTGAACGCGATCGATATCTTCCTGTTTCATTCGCCACGTGCCGTCGTCGGCATCGGGCGCGCGCGGCTTGAACTTCTTGATGCGTTTCTTGACCTCGTAATTCCATGACACATCGGTGATCAGATCTTTTACGTGAGGGAAGGCCTTCATCGGTTCGACCGTCACCGGCTGTTCGATGGGAAGCTGGCTCAGCCGGGTCATGCACATCAGCTTAGGCATGCCGTTCACTTCTGCCGAACACGAGCCGCACTTTCCCGCCTTGCAGTTCCATCGCAGCGCCAGATCGTTCGCCTGATCGGCCTGAATTCGGCGAACCGCGTCCAGCACCACCATTCCCGGAGCGGTGTCGATCGTATAGTCGACGAACTTTCCTTCGCCGGCGCTTCCGCGCCAGACCCTGAACGTGGCTGTAGGCATCAACCCATCTCCTGTATCACCTGCTTGAGTTCGACGGGCATTTCTGGAATCGACTCTCGCAAGACTCTCATCGAGCCGTCAGCGTTTTTTCTGACTGCGATGTTTATTTTTCCGAACTCATCGCTCTTAGAACGATAGTCGTCGCGGAACTGAGCGCCGCGGCTTTCTTTCCGCTCAATAGCCGATCGGGTGACCGCTTCGGAAACGGTCAATAAGTTTGAAAGGTCGAGCGCGGTATGCCAGCCCGGATTGTATTCGCGATTACCAATTACGGCGACGCTTGCGGCTAGCTGCCAAAGGCGTCCAATGCCCTCCAGCGCGCGTTGCATCTCGTCTTCTCTTCGGACGATGCCGACCAGTTCCTGCATCATCTCCTGAAGCTCTAATTGGATCTTGTAAGGCCCTTCACCCTGGGTTCCGTCGCTTCGTTCGAATGGTTCAAGCGCCCGCCGCGCTGCTTCTTCAATCTGAGTGCTATTGATCGCGCCGGCGCCGTGATCCCGAGCGAACTTGGCCGCATACTCACCAGCACGTTTGCCGAAGACCAATAGATCCGAGAGTGAATTCCCACCGAGCCTGTTTGCTCCATTGATGCCGGCCGCGCATTCGCCCGCCGCGAACAGACCAGGCACTGCCGACATCTGAGTATCGGCATCGACCCGAATCCCGCCCATCACGTAATGGGTCGTCGGTCCCACTTCCATTGGCTGTTGTGTGATGTCGATATCCGCAAGCTGTTTGAACTGGTGATACATGCTCGGGAGCTTTCTCTTGATGTGCTCTTCGGAGTTCTTGAGTCGCTGCCTTATCCACGAAATGTCCAGGTAAACGCCGCCGTGCGGACTGCCTCGTCCTTCTTTGACTTCGCGAACGATGCAGCGGGCGACGTGGTCGCGAGTGAGAAGCTCTGGCGGACGGCGGGAGCTCTTATCACCCTGGCAGTAGCGCCAGCCTTCTTCCTCACTGTCCGCAGTTTGAGTCTTGTAGTTGTCCGGGATGTCATCGAACATGAAGCGCTTGCGCATGCTATTGAGCAGAACACCGCCCTCACCGCGAACTCCTTCGGTAACCAAAATTCCACGCACGCTCGGAGGCCAAACCATCCCTGTCGGATGAAACTGAACGAACTCCATATCGATCAGCTCGGCGCCCGCGTGATAAGCAAGCGCGTGGCCGTCCCCGGTGTACTCCCAACTATTGCTCGTGATCCTGAAGGCGCGCCCGATGCCGCCGGTCGCAAGCACGATCGCTTTGGCTTTGAAGAGTCGAAAGCGGCCGCGCTCGCGATCGTATGCGAAGGCGCCTGTGACTTGATCGCCGTCTTTGAGCAGGGTCAGGACTGTGCACTCCATATGAACGTCGATGCCCTGGTGGATGCCGTGATCCTGAAGCGTTCGAATCATCTCGAGACCGGTGCGATCGCCGACGTGAGCGAGACGCGGGTACCGATGACCGCCAAAGTTTCGCTGAAGTATCTTGCCGTCCGCAGTGCGATCGAACACCGCGCCCCAGGCTTCGAGCTCGCGCACTCGAGCCGGCGCTTCTTTCGCGTGAAGCTCGGCCATCCGCCAGTTGTTGACGTACTGCCCTCCGCGCATCGTGTCCGCGAAATGGACCTTCCAGTTGTCGCGTTCGTCGACGTTGGCGAGCGCGGCGGCGATTCCGCCCTCAGCCATCACAGTGTGAGCTTTGCCGAGCAGCGACTTGCAGACAAGCCCTACTGACACTCCCGCGGCTGAAGCTTCGATTGCGGCTCGCAAGCCCGCCCCTCCAGCTCCGATAACCAGCACGTCGTGCTCGAATGTCTGGTAGTCGGGCATCAGAAGATTCTCCTATCCGTCCAGATACCCATCGAACAGAGTCGAACATAGATGTCCGAGAACGCCACCCAGAACAGGCTCATCCATGCCCAGAGCATGTGCCTTCGATTAAGACAGCTGACGCAATTGTAAGTTCGTTGACGCACCGGCATCTTCGAAAGCTGATCGCATCCGCCTCCAACCAGGTGCCGAAGCGAGTGACAACTCAACGTATAACCGCCGAGAAGAATTGCGTTGATCGTCAGAACTATTGTGCCGTAGCCGATGCCGAATGCGGTGTGCCCGATCGCAGCGTCTGTAAACCACATTGCTTTCCACGCGTCGTGCAAGAGGATGACGATGAACACCAGCGCCAGATAAAGAAAGTAGCGATGAATGTTTTGTAATATGAGCGGGAACGAGCGCTCGCCCCGGTAATGCTTGCGTGGCTCACCCACTGCGCAGGAAGGAGGGTCAGCCCAAAACGATTTGTAATAAGCCCCGCGATAGTAATAGCACGTCAACCGAAATCCGCCCGGGGCCCACAGAATAACGAGCGCGGGCGACCAGGGCAGCCAGCCAGGAAACCACGCGGGTTTCGGTCCAAACCAACTGTGAGCGGGATCACCGAAGAGCTCAGGTGAATAGAATGGCGACAGATAAGGGCCAAAGCGATAGTGGTTGCCCTGAAACGCCGCCCATGTTGAATAAGCGACAAACGCCGACAAGCCCAGGAAGACTAACAGCGGTTGAAGCCACCACGCGCCGGGACGCATGGTGCCACCGAATGAGGGTCGTTTCAACGAGACGTTTGTTGAAGCCATTGCGCAGTATCATTCCCTCCTGAGCGAGAGTTGTAGAAAGGGTCGTGAGCGTTGTTGGAGTGCCCTGGACTTGAGACTGCAAGCGACCGGTTGCCTCGACATGCGAAGTAGGTCGTCAACATGGCGCAACGTTTAACATACCGCTCATTTTGCAGTCAATCGGACCTCTCTGCTTAGACGGCATCGTTGACATTGTCAGGTTCGACAGTAGTCAAGCCGAAACGCCGGAAACTCGCAGCCTGCGCTAGAAGGATTCAAAGACAGGACAAGGTTAGATTTGGTATTCACCTGTAGAGCGAAGTTCAGAATTGAACTAAGGCTTCACAAAAGATATCAATTCGATGTCGTGAAAGGCTCAAACGGTTGTGACAGTCCCTACCACTAGCGCTAAAGCAGATTCGTTTATCCGACGACACTGACTACTGCAACGTTGTTTGAAGTGTCAGGATCATGCTCATTGGCTAGGACTGTTGCTTTGACGCCGAAGTCCCCTCGTGCCTTTATTGCTATCGAAGTATTGGCAGTGGCCCCCGCCGCCAGCTTGCCGACCTCCCATAACAGCTTGTCTTTTCCGGTCACGGAACCCTGACTCGTCTTCGCTTTTCCGAATTTGACATTGCTTCCCTCGATCTCGACGCGAACGTTAGTGGCGTCGTCGGGGCCCTTATTCTCGACGAACGCTTCGTACGCCTGTATTATTCGCGCCTTGATCGCGAGATCGGCGCTTAGTCTCCTCTGAATCGTGGCGCAGACAAGTTGGGGCGGCGGCGGCGGCGTCTTTATCCTACCCTGAACTTCGTGAAGCCAATCGTCGTCAAACTGCATCGATGACATGTCAGTGTGCCAGAGACCGTCGTTGCCATCGCTCGTATCCGGCTTACCTTCCACGCCGTCCAGATCGAGCGCTCGATTAGGGGGAAATGTCACCGGTGGACGGTCGACTGAGGTATCGAGTGTGCGGACGGCGACGAACAGCTCCGGGCCGACGAGGAGCGTGTAAAAACCCTGGTCGCTGGTCTTGCTGAGGTTGTTATCACTGAAGAACCTCACCTTCGTCCCCGGGAGTCCCATTACCAGGATTGAGAAGACTTTGTCGTCAAAGGTATCGTGGTCGTAGGTCAGAAAGAAGAAGGTCTTCGGCTTGAGGATAATTCGCCCGAACTTCGGGATCTCATCCGCAGCAATGAAGCGTAGCCGCGGTTGCTCGGGGATCGAAAGCAAATCGCCTAGTGGTAAGAAGAAGCCCAGGAAGTCCGCCAGTCCCGTGAGCGCATCAATAGCACTCTCAACTTTCCTGAGCGCTTTGAAGAGCGCGGCCGCGCTGGCGAAGGGCGAATGTTCTGGGACCGCAATGAGCGCGGAGCTCAAGCCGACGTTGTCTTCAGCCTGGATGTCGCCAGCATCGTCTCCACTCAACTTTTGTCCGGTGTTGACGCCGAAGTTTGGTTCCGAGCAGAGAACGACCACCGTCGGAATGAGCAGCGGGAGCACTATGACGGGCACTGGACCGACCTCGAAGGGGCCCAAAGTGGTGGTCGATGTCAGCGTAAGTGTCACTCTCGCTGAAAGAGGAACACCGACGTAGGTGGGTTCTTCACCGTATCGGCGCGCCACTCTTCGAAGATCGGCGGGATAATCAGGGAGACACTCGGGCTGGTCAGACCTTGCGGCGCGACAAATGCACCTTCTTCGTCCTTGAGCTCGTTGCCGTGCTGGTCGCGTAAGATCCAGCGAATCTCCACCTGTACTTTGAGGCGAGGAATGGAGACCGTACCGAATACCTGGCCGAGCAAGCCTGGAATATTTAGCTGCGTGACCGTTGCGGTGGTCGAGGGAATTGCGACCGGCAACGGGAACGGCTGCCCACCCGCGAGCGCCGCCGTCGAAGCAAGGTGGTCGCCGCTTAGATCGCCGGAGTCCGGTACGTCGAGAACGTTTTTGTTCGTATGTACCACGTTCTTTGTAAGCAGTCCGAGATTGAGGACACCCGCTGCCAAATCGGACGCATCGATTTCCGGCGAAGCAGGCACGAGCGATGCCGTGACCGGCTGACCCGGCTCAGTGCGGATCGGGGAGGTGAGTGTTACACGAAGTAGGCTCTTGATTGAGTTCAGGACATCAGTGGTTTGATCGGTTGAGAGCGGCGGTGCTTCGACTCCAGACATGTGACCCTCCGTTAATATTGGGATCAAGATAAACTCACGCGGACGGAGCGCAGTCTATCCAGTTTAACTTTTCAGGTCAAGGTGGTTGGTATTACATTTCCTGTTGAAGCCATCGTTGAAGAGACTCATTCTCACGAGCCAACTCGTCAGCGTTAATCAAGCCGCGCTGCATCGCTATTGAAATCGCGCGAGACCGGGGACTGTACGTGTTGCCCCATCGATCATCGACAATCTGCTCCAGATCTATCGAAAGTTTCGCGTACAACTCGCGCAGTCGGTTCTGAACGCCGCGTTCGCTCAGGTAACGGCGACGAGCGATGGCTTTGTCGGTGAGACCAAGTGCTATGTCGATCAACGCTTCGTATTCAATGTCCGTCAACCCCGATACACGATTGGTCGCCCGAGACTGAACGGTCCTTATTTCCGGATCGATCCAACACTGCTCATCGACGAGGACAGCTCGCAAAGCGGCGATCAGTTTTTCGTCCGGCGATGATTTCAAGACGTAGCCGTAGACCGTCTCGCCCGGCACGATGCGAGCCAGCTCGCGAACGTAGATTTCATCTTTGTATTGCGACCAAAAGATGATTCGCGCCAGCTTTACCTCAGCCCATATCTGCCGCGCTACTTTCACACCCGATAGCTCAGGCATCTTGATGTCGAGCACCACCAGCGACGGGCGATGTTCAAGCGCAAGCTCGACGGCGCTTTTGCCATCGCTTGCTTCAATCACCGGCCCGGCTTGGGCAAAGTTGTCGCTGATGATCGCGCGAAGGTAGTCGCGCTGAAAGGTCATGTCTTCGGCAATCAATATGCTCATAGCAAATCAGGGGATGGGGGTTGGAGGTTAGGGAATAGCGGACGGCAAGCGGTCCAAACCCAACCCCTAACCCCCATCACCTGACCCCTTTGTTGGTACTCTCACTTCCACCACCGTTCCACGTCGGCCGCTGGCTTTCAGCCATGTAAGCTCGGCGCCGATCAGCCTCGCCCGGTAGCGCATGTTCTCGATCCCACGGGCGCGCCGAAGATCGCTCGATTCACTCATGCCGCGGCCGTCATCGCTCACTCGGAACAGAATGCTGTCGCCTTCGCGCATTATTACTATCTCTACAAACCGCGCGCCGGCGTGCTTTGAAATATTGTTGAGGGCTTCTTGCACAATTCGATAAATCAGCAATTGTTCGGTTTCACTCAGCTCTATGTCGTCGATTCTCAACGGGCACGCGAATCGAGTCAGGAACGGACGCTCGGCAGTTTGCGAAGCTCTCGCCAAACAGCTTTCGATCGCCGGGACAAGCCCGAGCGTGTCGAGAGCCGACGGACTGAGGTTCTCCATCGCACGGCGCACTTCATCCATTGCCGATTCAATACCGAAATTCAACTTCGCGAGCCCATTGCGAACCTCTTGCGTCATCGCTTCTTCCGGTTTCTCGAGCAGCCGGCGCGCAAGCCTTGCAAGCTCACGCAAATCCGACAGCGTCTGATCGTGCAGATCAGCCGCAAGCAACTTGCGCTCGCCTTCGACAAGCCTCACCAGTTGCAGCAACCCTTCGATTAGTTTCTGTTGAGCGTCCAAGTACTTTTTCTCCACAAGGCGGTACGAAGTAGAACGCGGTCGCGAACTGTGGGATCCCACAGTCTTGTCGTGCAGATCACGCTTGTAAAGTTTGCGGGATGCGCTCTACAAGGCGTATCGCGCTGGATGTAGACTGCGCACGTCTTCCGATGATGTCAACCGCTCGGGGGCGAGATCAAAGCCTTCTGGTTTCGCCCCAATTTTTTGAGCGGCGCGTGAAAAGGAGAAAGTATGAAAAACATTTTGAAATCCGGATCAATCATCGTGGCGGCTGTGCTGCTCGGGACACTTGCGCTTGCGGCATCGAAGAGCCAACACATTAGCAAGTACTTGACTGTTGCAGGGCGAGTGCTCGAGATCAATGAGAAAGATCGCACGTTGCTGGTCACCGACCGCCAATCTGAAAAACTCTATCTTATTGAGGTGCCCGAAGGTGTGACCTTCAAAATCAGCTTCGGCAGATACATGCAGATGGCGCAGCCGGGATTTAAAGATGTCGCAACCGGCGATCGCGTCGAGATTCGTTGCAAGCAAAGCGAGCAGGATCATCTGGCGCGCCTCAAGGATGGCCGGCAGGTGACCGTGCTTACGGCTGCTCAGTAGTTCTCACTCCGGGGCGGTCCGTCCGATGTCCTCTCGGGGCCGCCCCACCCGCCTGCTTGTTAGCTTCCTCGCCTACGTGCCGGGCCGCTCTGCCGTTCCCCTCGTCAACCGGGAAACGCGGCCCGGCGCTTCCGTTCTTAAGCAAATCAGTCGCTCTTTCATCCACAAGAAAACTTGGAGTAGCGGATGATAAGATCAGGTCGTGATGTTTCGATCAGGATCTAGCGCGAGGTTATCGGTGCGGGTGAGCGTCACATTAGCGGTCCTCATCGCTGGAGCCTGTCACCATCGCCAATCTGAAACGAGCAACGTCGACGTTGGAGCTTCCGGACAGCCGTTTGAGTATTCGGCAACGATCATTCGCACAATTGAAGATGGTTCGGACCATCCTCCAACCATAACCCGAGAGATTTGTTCTGGCGACAAGCGGCGTGAAGATTGGACGGAAGACGGGCACAATCACGGCGTAATCTGGCGGCCTGATTTGGGTAAAGCTTTTCTTCTAGACCTTGATCAGCGACTCTATGTCGAGATCGATCTCATCCAGGCCGCGAATAAACCCAACAATGAAACTAACAAAGAAAATTTGCGCGAGCATGATGAAGCTAAGAACAATTCGACGGACGCTCTCGTCCAAATGGTGGATCGCGCCATCGATGACTCGCCGATGCCCGACGAAGTTCAAACACGATTGCTTCGTACTGAAACGATCGATGCGTACACCTGCAAGGTGTACGAGCGACGATCGAGCTTGCCCGATGGTCACATAGAGATTGTAAGAACCTTTCGCGCGAGCGATCTCGCGGGTCTGGCGCTGAAGATCGAAACGGAATCAGAACCGGCAACCAGCAAAGTCACCACTCTGCGCACGGAAGTTCGGCTCGACGTTTCTCCCGATGCTTTCATCGTGCCGCCGGATTTCAAGAAGGTTGAAAAACTTGGACATTGAAAACGCGTAGTCAACGAACAAACATTGGCTGTTGACCTCGTGACCACGGATCGTACTGGCGCGCGAACTCGATCCGGTCGGCAAGCGGAGGATGAGTGTACAGCCAGACTTTGATAAAAGTGCTCGGGTCCGGATCAGCCAAATCGACCTCACCAAGGATCTGAAACGCCTCTGCAGCCGTTTGCGATGAGTCGGGCAAAATCCCGTGAGTCACCTCCAACCCGTAAACGTCCGCCTGATGCTCTTGATAACGGCTGAAGCTGTTGAATGCAGGCTCGGACAAGAAGAAGCAAACGTAGAACAACAACATCAGCGCCGGAAGCGAGGCCCAATCATCCAAGCCCCTGATCGCCCATCGTCTTTGCCTGCTCGATAGCAGGCGTTTTATTGAAAGATAGATGATGAATAAGAGCACGATGATCAGTGCTACGGAGAAGGCAATGCCTTTGAGAATATGTCCGAGCACATAATGTCCCATCTCATGGCCGACGACGAACAGCGTTTGAGGCTCGGTCATCTTTTCGATCGTCGTGTCGTATACAACCACTCGCTTTGAAGCGCCGAAGCCCGTGACGTAAGCATCTACTGCGGTTTCTTTTTCGCTGGCCTTCATCTCGAACATTCGTTCGCGCTGGATGTCCAGCCCGCCGTGCTTCATCAGTTTCTCAATCTCGGCAACAAGTTTCGGCTGCGTGGCTTCGAGCGATTCGAACTTGTTGAACAACGGATCTACAACCACCGGTGAAATGAACTGCAGGAAAACAATGATCGGAAGCGATAGGAGACCAAAGTACAACCACCAGCGGCGCGGGCTTCTCCGGATCACCATATAGAGTATGTAAGCCAGAATCGATGCAGCTATGAATTTGATTATCTCGCCCTTCGTCCAATCCCAAAGCCACGAGCTCCAGCCCTGCACGGAAAGCTCATAGTGCACGGCGAGGTAATGATGATAAGCGCTCAACGGGAACTTCATTGCGTCGAAGACGAACAGAAGCAGCGGCACGAATACGAAGACCTGGACGATACGACGTCGTGATATGCGCTCGCCCCAATCGCGGAACAAGGGCGGAACTCGAAACGCTAAGATGAGCATCAGTGCGACCACCGAGTAAGCGATTCCCAAAAAGTGAAGCCGATACTGAGTTCTAGAATAAGCGACTGCCTTTTCGTACTTCTCGGGCGAAAGAGTGTAGGACTTCACCTCTTGTTTTTGAATCACGTCTCCGGACGTTGTAGCGGGCGCAGTAGATTGCTCGCTGCGAGGCGGAGGTTGTGGTTGCGCCGCCCCGGCAAACGAACCGACGGGCGCGAACCCAATGCTCACGATTAGCACAAAGAACAAACGGGGCATGTTCATTCCTCACGCAATAGCGGTATTAAATTAGAGCGCGAGAATAGAAGATAAGCGCGTGGAATTCAAGAAGCAGGAAGGCAGTGATCTGCGCGAGAGAGCGTTACATCATCGGGTCGCCGTATTTGATCTCGCGGAGCTTCTTGAAGCTGTCTCCTTTCTTAAAGTCATCCAAAATCGCCGCGCGATGTTTCGACTGCTCGGGTGACTTCACATTCGAGCTCAACAATGTTTCCAACTCTTTCAAACCGCGCTCAAGCTCGCCCATGTGCGCGCAGGTCAGCGCGACCGAAATCGCCAGTCCAACATACCCTTCGTCCGAAAATTCATCCGCTGTGATCCGAGATTTCGCTTCTTCGATCGCAGTTCGCAACCGCTCGAGCTCCGCTTTGTAAAACGGGGCAAAGTCACGGGCGGCGTAGACGTATTTTCCATTTCGCCACGCATAAACCATCACTGCGCCCGGAGAAGCCGCGTGGGAGAGATCGTCGTAGGATTCCCACCGCGAGTCGGTAACCAGAAGCTCTTGAACGCCATCGCCATTCAAGTCGCCGATCTGCTGCACCGGGCCGGCGGCGATAAGCTCGACTTTGTGGTTTCTTACTTGATAAATCTCGGTCGGGTTGCAGCTCCAGCAATTTCCACCGCTCGAGCTTTGAACGATGATCTCTTTCAAGCCATCTCGGTTGATGTCCGTAGCGTTAAGATTGTTGGGCTCGCCGCCGAGGTCGAAGGAAAAAAAGAAGTCGGCGCGGCGAAATACTGTTTTCGAAGCGTGCCCGTCGCCTTCAATAATCCTGAACTCGAAGGCTTCGTTAGGAGCCTTGGGTTTTTCCTGCTGAAAAATCGCCGCCAGATATCGGCTGGCTCCCTCCAAACTGGCTTCCACAGCCTGTTTAAGGGTCAAGCCCCTCGAAGCTAGTTGCGAGACTTCGACTTGAAATTCAGCGCTGACTCTCGGAGATGAAGCTTGCGCGCTAACCTGCCCAGGAGCCTGGTGCGCGGAAAGGATTGTTACCGCAGCCAGGACGAAATCGATCACGAGCGCTTTCATAAACCTCGAACTCTCACACAGTCGCCTTATGAATCTTCTATTCAATGCTTCTGACGCGGCGGCCTTGATTATCCACGTCCACTTCCAGTGTGCGCGACCTGACGCCCGCCGTCGCCAGGCGATAACTCATCTCAGCGCCGATCTCCGAAAAGTTCTCCGTCGCGAACGCGATCAATGTCGAGCCGGCGCCGCTTATTGCCACGCCCAGCAGCCCCACATGATTTTGTGTTTCGTCGTTCAGTCGAAGCACTTCAGTAAGTCCGGGTCCATGAGGCACGCGATGCGGCTGGTGCAAACGATCGCGCAGCGCTTCGCTGAACAAATCGAAGCGACCTTTCGAAATCAACGCTTGAAGCAAGGCCGCCCTTTGAAGATTGAAAACGGCATCAGCGAGTTTGACTTCTCGTGGCAGCACTTGTCTCATCTGCGAAGTATCCATTTCAAATTCGGGGATGCACAGAACGATCTTTACTTGTGCCGGCCATTCTCGTTTGACCGTCACAAGCGACCGCTGGCCTGTTCGTTCGATCATGCAAGCGATGACCAGCCCTCCAAGGAAACTCGGTCCGAGATTGTCTCCGTGATCTTCAAATCGCAACGCATAGCCGAACAGCTCTTCCTCATTAAAGTGTTCGCGGCTGAGCGCTTCGTAAACCGATATGCCGGCAATGATGGCCGCGCTGCTGCTGCCCAATCCTCGCAGGAGCGGAATCTGATTGCTGACTACAAGCCGCGCGCCTTCGAGCTTCCTGCCCCGCAGCTCGGATACTGAGCGCGCGACTCTTGCGATAAGGTTCGACTCATCGCGCGGTAATCTTTCCGCGCCCTCGCCAGACGCGTCGATTTCGAATCCCTTCGCGCGTGGTTCGACCACAACTCGGAGATAGAGCGACAGCGCAAGCCCGCAAGTATCGAAACTCGCGCCAAGGTTCGAAGTCGATCCCGGAATTTGTATTTCAGTCGCGATCTTCTGCTCCTTTTCCGTTGTGCCCTCTTCCCACTATTTGGTGACTCCCATCTCGAGCACTTCAATCATCCGCTGATGAATTAGTCGGTTGCTTGCGACGATCTCGGGTTTGTAGTTCGAAAAAACGCCGCCGGCGAAGTCCGTGACGCGGCCACCGGCTTCGGAGGCGATCAAGGCGCCCGCCGCCGTGTCCCACGGGGAAAGATTCAACTCCCAGAATCCATCGAACCTTCCGCAAGCAACATAACAAAGATCGAGCGCCGCCGCTCCGTCTCGCCGAAGAGCCTGCGCGTTCATTGCGAAGTTCTCCCAGTGATTCAGATTCGTGAGCGTCGAGGTTTTTATGTCGTACGGAAAGCCAGTCGAGAGGATGCTTTCAAGCAAGGCGCCGGTTTTCGAAACATGAATCGCGCGATTGTTGAGCGCGGCGCCCGTCCCGCGTTCAGCGGTGAACAACTCGTCGCGCATCGGATCATAGACGACACCCGCAACAACTTCGCCTCTGAATTCGAGGGCAATTGAAACGCAGAAGATCGGGTAGCCGTGAGCATAATTTGTTGTTCCATCGAGCGGGTCGACGATCCAGCGATATTCGGAGCTGCTTTCGGAGAGACCGCCTTCTTCGGCAAGAACTTCGTGTCGCGGATAATGAGTCGCAATCGCTTCGCGAATCAATTTCTCGCTCGCAAGTTCGACGTCGGTGACTAGATTGATCGAGCCCTTGTGCCCAATGTCTATGGCGCCGCCGAGCCGATCACGCAAAAGGCGTCCGGCGTCCCGAGCTACTCTTATCGCAAAGTTCAGCATTCATCCCTCAACGTGGAAAGTCGGTTGTATAAACCCAAAACAAATGTCGACTGGATTAGCGATCGCCGATCATCTCAATGAATCTGACGACGGTTGTCTCAGCCCAGAACCGCTGGTCGCCTTCGCCGTTTGCCGATATGAAGCCGACGTGCCCGCCCTGCTCGGGTGCGATTACTATTACGTTTGAGTTCGAGGTTACTTCGGTTCGCTTGATCTGCGCAAACGGTATGATCGGATCATCCTTGGCGTGAACAATCAGCGTGGGAATGGAAACTCGATTGATGACTCGAAGCGCGCTCGCGCGCTCATAATAATCAGCAGAATCGCGGAAGCCGCAATGCGGGGCGACGTAAGCGTCGTCGAACTGTCGAATGGTTCTAATCCGGCGAAGTTTCGAAGGATCGTAGCGGTCGGGATACAACCTGGCTTTCAATCGCATTCGGTCGCACAAACTCTTCACGAAGCGCGAGCTGTAGATTATATTCCTGCGCAATTCGATCGCATCGGCGCACGAAGCCAAATCGATTGAAGGCGAAACGGCTGCGATTCCGCGGACCGCAGAGGGAATTGAGGAGCCGTATTCGCCCGCAAGCTTCAATACGATGTTGCCGCCTAAAGAGAAGCCAGCAAGATAAATCTCATTTAAACCGTCGCGCTCGATCAATTCCAAAACTATGTGTCTGATATCGTCGGTCAATCCGGCGTGATACAGAGTCGAGGTCAGGTGCTCGGTGCCTCCGCAGTTGCGATAGTTTACGCGCACGGCGTTGAAACCGGCTCCCAGAGCCTTTTCTGCGGTACC
>Ga0075426_10001207_pt1 | contig 18255 bp, 16 predicted proteins | sample SoiMethybrSBSTD5_FD_75304 | JGI IMG/M metagenome (GOLD analysis project Ga0075426, IMG submission 75304) | Bulk soil microbial communities from a Populus tree surrounding site in Tennessee, USA - Soil MetaG P. TD hybrid SBSTD5 | ecosystem: Environmental > Terrestrial > Soil > Tree plantation... | reverse complement strand
TGACAACGACGAGTTGCGCGAATGCGCGCGCATCGAATCCTCACAATGGTGGCCGGTGGACAGACGGCAGCACTCGGATTTTGTGGCTTCCGCGCGACGGACTATCGGCGCTCTCCTTGAGCAGGTCTCATCGGGCGGCCCGCTTTTGTCTCTATTGGCGAGCGAGGATCGGGAGTGGGTGCTGGATAACGCTCGCCTTCTCCGAGCCTTGTGGCTCGGAGCCGATGAATCGCGACGCTCCATTTCCGAGCAGCCTCATGTGCAGAGCCAGGCCGGGGGCCGGCTGTTGGCCCGCCCGCTCGTGGTCGCCGGCGGTTTCCTTGGGGTCACCGGCTTTTGTTTCGATGCGGAAGCGCTAGCCGCTTACTTAGCCGGGTGGCAGGAGGAACAAAGGCTCGAAATGGGAGAACTCTGGGCTCTCAAGTCCTCCCTCGAACTCAGCGTCCTACAGGAGTTGGCGGGCGCCGTTCAGCCGCTTCTCGATCTGCCGGGCACGGGATTACACCTGGTTCCCGTTCTCGGTCGAACTCCAATCTCGCTGCTGATCACTGCTCTGCGCAAGATCGGCGATGAGGATTGGCAGGTTCTGTTTGAACAGATCAGCGTGGTTGACGAGGTTCTTCGCCAGGATCCGGTGCGTGCTTATGCCGAAATGGATTACGCCAGCCGCGATCTGTATCGAAGCGCGGTCGCGGACCTGGCTTCTCATTCCGCGTTGGACGAAGTTGAAGTTGCTCAGGCCGCGGTCGCAATGGCGAAGAGCGCTCAGAACCGTCAGCATTATTCGAACGCGCGGATTGCAGAACGGGAAAGTCACATCGGCTACTATCTGCTGGACGATGGCCTGCCCGATCTACGCAGCCACATAGGTTATCGCGCTCCCTGGGGGCGACGCCTCAGGGATCTGATCTTGAAATTCCCGAGCGCTTTTTACCTGACCGGGATCGAGACCTTCGCGTTTCTGATCGTTGCGCTCGCAATGGACGGGCTTCCGCGCTTCGCGTCGGTAGTTGCCAGCTTCTTCTTCTTCTTCATTCCCGCAAGTCAGGCTGCCGTGGAAATCATGAATTCGCTTGTGACCTCATTGCTGCCCGCACGGCAGTTGCCCAAGCTTGACTTCTCCGAAGGCATACCGGATCAATGCAAAACGATGGTTGCAGTGCCGTCGTTGTTGTTGAACGAGCGCCAGGTGGAAGATCTGGTTGAGGGTCTCGAGGTCCGCTATCTCGCTAATCGTGAGCCCAATTTGTACTTTGCCTTGCTCACTGACAATCCCGACGCCCGCCAGCCATTCGATAGATCCGATAAACAAGAAGGGCTTGTAAAGTATTGCTCGCGTCTCATTAATGAATTGAACCAGAAGTACGCAGCTTCACATGAAAAGCCATTCTTCTTATTCCACCGGCACCCCGAGTTTAATCCATCGGAAAACGTGTGGATGGGATGGGAACGGAAGCGTGGAAAGCTATTGGATCTGAACAAGCTGCTGCGCGGAGCGGGAGATAAATTCCCGGTCAAAGTGGGCGATCTTTCGGTGCTGCCTCAGATCCGCTTCGTGATCACGCTCGATTGTGATACGCAGTTGCCGAAGGATACCGCGCACCGGCTTATCGGCACCCTGGCGCACCCGCTGAACCGCGCGATTGTCGATCCGGTCACCAATACCGTCGTCAGCGGATATGGAATCCTTCAGCCGCGCGTCGGGATCAGCGTAAATTCGGCCAGCCGCTCGCGACTGGCGTCATTCTATTCCGGGCAGACCGGATTCGATATCTACACGCGGGCGGTTTCCGATGTTTATCAGGATCTCTACCGCGAAGGCAGCTTCACGGGAAAAGGTATCTACGAAGTTGATGTGTTCCACCAGGTGCTGGATAAACGGTTCCCGCGTAACACTCTGCTCAGCCACGATCTGATCGAGGGCGCGTATACACGCGCTGCGCTGGTCTCGGATATCGAACTTATCGACGACTATCCATCGCACTTCAGCGCCTACAGCCGGCGCAAGCACCGCTGGGTTCGCGGAGATTGGCAAATAATGGAATGGCTCTTTCCCCGCGTACCGGATCATGACGGACGTACGGTGGCGAATCCGACAACCGTTATTTCACGCTGGAAGATATTCGATAATCTGCGCCGCAGCCTCGTCGACCCGGGCCTGTTCTTTCTGTTAATCGCCGGCTGGTTCTTTCTGCCGGGACCGCCCTGGTACTGGACACTCGCCACAATCTTGCTTCTGCTCGCTCCCTTGTACATCCAGGCCTTTCTGTCGCTATTGCGTGCACGGAATCCCTGGCAGTTCATCAGTGCGACACGGGCTGCCTGCGTCACGCTGGCCAAAGGCCATTTGAATGTTCTGTTGACGCTGGCGTTTCTCGCCCACCAGGCACTGATCATGATCGATGCGATTATCCGCACCTTGATCCGCCATCGCATCACGCGCCGCAGACTGCTCCAGTGGGAAACGGCGGCCGAAGCGGAATCGAGTAAGACGAGAAAGACTTCGGTGGAGGTGTGTCTCTTCTGGACCCCCTGGATTGCGCTGGCCACTACCCTGGCTCTGGCGTTGCGCCGCCCCGAAGCGTGTCTCTACGCCGCTCCGATTCTGCTGCTGTGGGCCAGCTCCAGGACCATCGCCCGCTGGCTCAGCGTTGAAACGGTACACGCGCGCGTTAGGGTTAAGGCGAAGGACGAACAGTTCCTGCGTGGCACAGCGTTGCAGGCCTGGCGCTATTTTCGTGAGAATGGCGGTGCAACCGAGAACTGGCTGATTCCCGACAACGTTCAAGAGTCTCCCGCGGCCGCGGCGCATCGCATCTCGCCGACTAACTTAGGCCTCCTGCTCAACGCCCGGCAGGCGGCGCTTGGCTTCGGCTACATCACGCTGCCGGAGTTCGTTGGGCTGACCGGCTCCACGCTTTCAGCCGTCGCGAAGTTCCCGAAATACCGCGGACACTTTTTCAATTGGTATGACACGTGGACGCTCGAGCCAGTGGATCCCCTTTTCGTCTCGACTGTGGATAGCGGGAACCTGGCCGCGTCTCTTTGGGCTCTCAAACAGGGTTGTCTCTCCCGGCTGAAGGAGCCGATATTCTCCGAACAAGTGTGGCAGGGACTCCTCGATCACGTTCACATCCTTCGTGAACTGAACCGCAAGCGGACGGCAAAGCTGGTGGGCATCGCCGAAGAATGTGGCACTGACGGCTGGAAGTGGCTCAGTTGCATCGATCATGCCGAGCGCGAAGCCCAAACACTATTCTCGGAGACCAGCGAAACCATACGCTGGTGGGCAGCCGAACTGGTAGATCGGCTTACGGAAGTACGCCGTCTGGTTGACGCTCTTGCACCCTGGGTCCGCCTCTTGGACCCGACCATGGTTCGCGCGCTGCTTGGCGATCCGAACAGGTGCCTCGCCAGCCTGACACTCGAAGGCGTGCCGGCCATTGCCGCGCAGGTGCGGGCCAAGCTGCAATCCAGGGATTTTGCCGTGATCAGCGACGCACTGGGGCGAGCAGTAACCAAATCCGAGGCGCTGCAGTCGGAGTTGCGACGGATCGCCGCGGAAGCCGCACAGTTGGTTGAAGAGATGGATTTTCGTTTCCTCTACAACCGGCGCAAGAAACTTCTTTCCGTCGGATACGATGTCTCCGGCGCACGGCTGCACGCCGCTTGCTACGATCTGCTGGCCTCTGAGGCTCGGACTGCGGCATTTGTTGCTATCGCGAAGGGAGACATTCCCCAAGAATCATGGCTCCGCTTGGGCCGCACGCAGACCGCTTATAGGGGACGCCGCATTCTCCTCTCATGGACCGGAACCATGTTCGAGTACTTGATGCCGAGTTTGTGGATAAAAACCTACCCGCGCACGCTTTTGGAGCAGAGCATGCGATCGGTTGTCGAGGCTCAGCAGCTTTACTGCCGTCGCCAGCGCACCCCATGGGGCATCTCTGAGAGCGCGTACGCGGCCGTGGATGCGAATGGATACTATCAATACTGCGCTTTTGGGTTGTCCGGCGTGGCATTGAAACGCGCCCGGCGGCGTCCGCATGTAGTGGCGCCATATGCCAGCTTCCTGGCTCTCGAAACCCATCCAGCGGCGGCGGTTCGCAATTTACGGCGCATGTGGCAGCGTGGATGGGCGGGCAAATATGGCTTCTGTGACGCCATCCAGTTCGGGAACGGTCAAACGGGCCGTTCAGAAGCGATCGTAGTGTCGGCATGGATGGCCCACCATCTCGCCATGAGCCTCATCGCCGTTGCAAATCGCCTTCTGGGATCGCCGTTTCAGCAGTATTTTCACGCCGAACCACAGGTGATGGCGACCGAGTTATTACTCCATGAAAAGGTTTCCGCAGGGCTGAAGGTACAATCAAAGGCTGGACCCGAACCGGCCACCAACACGGTTACTCTGGAGGGCTTTCCGGGCCGCGTTCCCGTCCCGCAAGACACGGCCTAGCTCGCAACCCATTGAGGAATAGGGGGTACGGGTAAGGGTTGTTGCGCTCTGTACGATTTCGTACCATATGAGAAGGCAGCATTCCTGGCGCCTTCGAATTCTTCGGGTTCCGTTAGCTCGCGATGCAAGCCTCACTGCCGCATACCCGCCTCCTTTTGCTCCTGGCTTGTCTCGCCAGCGGCGCCTTCGCGCGCGGCTACGACCGAGGAGGCCCCAAACCCGGTGCAGCAAAACCACTCATGGGAATTGACAACGATCTCGTGGACGATCTTTCCCGGCGTTCCTTCCGCTATTTCTGGGAGCAAACGAATCCGCGTACCGGTTTGGTACTTGACCGCGCCTTAGCCACCGGTGGGCCCGAGAACAAGGCGGACCATGAAGGCGTGGCCAGCGTTGCCGCTACCGGTTTCGGCTTGACGGCATTTTGCATTGCCGCCGACCACCACTGGATTAGCCGTGAATTGGCCCGGCAGCGGGTGCTCGCCGCCCTTCGCTTTTTCGCGAACAGCGCGCCCCAGGAACATGGGTGGTTTTTTCATTACATGGATGCTGCTTCCGGTGAACGGCGCTGGCAGAGTGAAATTTCATCTATCGACACGGCTCTGCTGCTGGCCGGTGTCCTGACAGCCCGGGAATGTTTTCAGGGCGACCCGGAGATTGTCCAACTGGCTACCACTATCTACAATCGCGTTGACTTCCCTTGGATGATGGATGGCAGTCGTACGTATTTCTCTCACGGCTGGACACCGGAGAAAGGCTTCCTGCCCTTCCGCTGGGACACATACAGCGAGCTGATCATCCTTTACGTTCTGGGAATCGGCTCCCCCACGCACCCCATCTCGGCCGATGCCTGGGATGCCTGGAAACTTCCTCTAGTGGATATGGGAGGTTACACATTTGTAGGCGGCGGACCTCTCTTTATCCACCAGTACTCGCAGGCCTGGGTAGATCTTCGCAACCGTGGCAAACCGGACGTGTCGCTGTGGGATTTGCTCGAACCGCACGTGAACTACTTCGCCAACTCCGTGGCCGCCACCCGCGCTCAACAGGAGGTCTTTAGCAAAGAGTTATCCCGCGAGTTCCCTGGGTACTCAACAAACGTCTGGGGCGTGACGGCCTCTGACAGCCACAAGGGCTACACTGATTGGGGTGCTAAGCCGACGGATCCGCGCATCGATGGCACGGTGGTTCCGAGCGCGGCCGCGGGTTCATTGGTGTTCGCTCCTGATATCTGCATCCCCGCCTTGCGAACCATGCTAGTGAAGTACGGGAAAAAGATTTACGGCCGTTACGGATTTGCGGATGCCTTCAATCCCACTACAGGATGGGTGAGCCAGTACGTCATCGGAATTGATGTGGGTATTTCGCTGCTTAGTGCCGAAAATCTCAGAACAGGCAGAGTGTGGCAATGGTTTATGAGCAACGCGGAACCGGAACGCGCACTCGACCTGGCCGGGCTTGTGAAGCTACGGGATAATCTGCAGAGGCCCAAACTCGTGAACCCGGGGGCCCGTGCCCTGGATGGCCAGTGATTTCTCGTCTACGTGAGATCCGGATGCCTGGAATGCCAGGGTGTCGCCTGTTCGTAAGCGCGTGCCAGCGCCAAAACTTTTGATTCACTCCAATTCGGCCCGCTAATCTGCAAGCCAATCGGCAAGCCTTCGCTCGTGAATCCGCATGGAACCGAAACCGACGGCAATCCATAGATATTGAACCGCGTCGTATTGCGCAGTAAATCCGGGGCGTCTTCCGGCCTCCCTGCGCGGCATTCCGCGATGGTAGGAGCGGGCACGGGCGTCGTAGGAGTTACGAGCAGGTCAACAGCAGAGAAGACGCGCTGAACGGAGCGTCGCAGCCGGTCCAGATCGCGCCGGGCCTGGATATAGGCCGGCGCGGTAACTTTCGCGGCCTCGCGCAGAGCGCCCAGCGTGTCTTTCTCGTATAGCTCCGGGCTCTTTTCCAGAAACCGGGCGTGGTAGGCGTACGCCTCCGTATCGAGGATCGGCAGATCGGGGATGTCAGGCAGGGTTACTTCCCGGCTTCCTGCTGTCAGGCGGTCCAGCAGCGCGATTGCCTCGTTCACCGCGGTCTGGACTTCAGGATCAAGCTTTTCGAAGAAGATTGCCCGTGGCACGCCGAGCCGGATCGACGATTGCCTCGCCTGCAGGCCCGCGCGGAAGTCGGGAACCGGAATGTCGACGGTTGTCGTATCCTCCAGATCGTAACCCGCAATTATTTGGAGCAGAATTGCCGCATCGGTCACGGTTCGCGTCATAGGGCCAACATGATCGAGCGACCAGGAAAGTGGAATGACGCCCCGGGTACTCACCCGGCCGTACGTGGGCTTCAGGCCGACGATGTTGGAGAACGCAGCGGGCTCGCGGATGGAACCTCCGGTATCGGAGCCCAGCGCGCCGTAACAGAGTCCCGCCGCTACAGCCGCCGAGGATCCTCCGGAGGAGCCGCCGGCGATTCGGTCGAGCTTCCAGGGATTGTGAATTGCGCCGAAATGGCTCACGACGGAGGTTTCACTGTAGGCGAACTCGGACATATTGAGCTTGCCCAGCAGCACGGCGCCGGCTTCCTTGAACCGGCGAACCACTTCGGCGTCCTGGTTAGGCACGCGATCGGCGAAGAGCGCGCTGGCGGCCGTGGTTCGTACGCCGGCGGTATCGAAGAGGTCCTTCAGAGCTATCGGGATGCCATGCAAGGGACCGCGCCAGTTGCCGCGCTGTACTTCTGCTTCCGCTTGCCGCGCCTGCGCCATGGCCGTCTCGGCTGTAACCGTTATGAACGCATTGAGCGCCGGATTCAGCTTCCCGATTCTATCGAGGCACGCGCGCGTCAATTCGACGGGCGAGACCGCTTTCTTCCGCACCAGCGATGCGGCCTCCTCGATGCTCAGCAATGCAAGGCCGTTTGCGGCCGGCGCTCTTTCTTGCGCCGCCCGAAGAACGCCACTGAGAGCACTAAGCCCCGTCCCTGCCAACCCGGATTGAAGGAACTGTCTTCGAGATTCGAGAATTTCGCTCCAGCGCCGACTCATGAATGGAGCGCAGTTTATCACAGGAGCGCCCGCCCTCACCGACCGTGTAGAATAGCCGCTACGCCAATGGCCGGCATCGACAAACGCGATGTGCAGTTCGACGCCATCGTCAATGAAGCAGTCTCGGAAGCCCACCTCAATCGGTCGCTGCTTTTGCCGGAAGAGATCGAGTACATCCGCGAGCACGCGCTCAACAGGCCGCTGGGCGTAATCCATATCTGGGCGCTCGGCGTGGGCGTGGTGATCACGGGGATGTATTTCGGCTGGAATTTCGGGCTGCCCGTGGGCGGTCCGATCGGCGTTCTGATTGCATCGCTGATCGTTTGCGTGCTGTACCTGGCGTGGGTGCTGGCGCTCTCGGAACTTTCCGTCGCCATGCCGTTTGCCGGCGGACCGCTGGCGTTCGGGCGGCGCGCGGTGGGCAAATGGTTTGGATTTCTGATGGGCTGGTCGATGTTCCTCGAGTGCCTGTTCGCCACCATCGGAACAGGCCTGGCGGCCGGCGGATACATCGCGTTTCTCATCAACCCCGAACATCCCGACCGGCGAGTGACCACCGCGTGCGCCATCCTGTGCGCGCTGATATTTCTGGCGATTCAGTATTCCGGAGTGAAGCAGCAGGCCGTCATCATGCTGTGGCTCACCTACGCAGCCATCGGCGCGCTGGTCTGGTTCTGGCTGGGTGCGGCTCCGGGTGTGTCGCTGGGGCGCGTTCTTACCAGACCGCTGCTACCGTCGGGATGGTTCGGCGTACTCGGCGCCGTGCCATACGCGCTGTGGTGGCTGGTGATTATCGAAACGGTTGCGCTGGCGGCTGAAGAAGCGCACGAGCCGCATGTTTCCATCCCGCGCGGCATGGTGCTGGCGCAGATCACGCTGGTGGCGCTCGTCCTGCTGACGTGGTGGTTTGCGTCGGCGGCCGCACCTTACGCCGAAACGGGCGCGGTGGACTATCCGCTTCCGCTGGTCTTCAAAAAAGTTTGGGGGACCGGCTGGTTTCTCACTGCCTTCTCCGCGGTGGCGGTGGCCGGCATGGTCGTTTCCTATAACGGAATGATTTACGCCACCAGCCGCCAGTCGTTTTCGCTGGGGCGCGCCGGATACCTGCCAAGGTGGCTGGGCGCAGTACATCCCACGCGCCGGACGCCGCACGTTTCGCTGGTTGTGTGGACCGCGGTGACCATCCTGTTCATCCTGTTCGGCCATTTCTACGAGAAGGCGACGGCGGTCGCGATCCTGATCTCCACGCTCACAGCGGTGATCTGGTATGTGCTGGCCATGGTCTGCCTCGTGATCCTGCGCCGGAAAGAGCCGGGGTTGTTCCGCCCGTATAAAGTTCCCGCGTATCCTTCGCTGCCGGTGTTCGTCGCCGTGCTATCGGGCATTGCAGGATGTCTCTATGTATGGTCGAACGTGCAGGTGATCCTTCCGACGGCGGCGCTGTACGTGGCTGCGGCGGTCTGGTACGCGTGCTGGGCGCGCAAGGAGGTGCTGCCCGTGGCGCCCGAGGAAGTGGCGGCGCGCATAGCCGGAGAACTGGCGCGCAAACAGGGCGCCGTTGAGCCCAGAGCCGCGGCCGCTGGCGCCGAAGCCGGCGGTTTCATCGCGCCCGCCACGGCGCCCATTCTCATGCCGAGGGACCCGCTCTACTCGCGGCAGATGCAGGCGGCGCTCGAACGGATCGCCGGGCCTGCGCTCTTGGCCGGCATCCTGTCGCTGGTTTGGATGATTTTGCGGGCGCGAGGCGCGGTGCGCGGCATATTTTCCGAGGCCGGCGAGGTCGTTTCGATCACACTGCTGTGGGGTTTTTTATTTGCGCTGGTCAGCGCGATCGGACTGATGAGCGCGCGCCATCACAGCCGGTAATCCGCGGCGTGAACGAGTGCGCTTCGAACCTGATTAGAGTCCCGCATGCCCCAGCATCTCCAGAAACTGCCTTTGGGTTCGCATGTCGATTGCCTGGGCAACCAGCTTGCCGTTGCGGTCGTACAGGAAACTCTTGGGAATCCCAAAGACCCGGAACGCTTCGTTGACTTTTCGTCCAGGGTCAAGAAGGATCGGATAGCTGAATTTGTGCTCCTCAATGAACGGCTTCACTTTGCCCGCCTCTTCGTCGCTGATCGCCAGAATGACGAGTCCGCGCTCCTTGAATCGCTGGTAGATGGTCTCGAGATCAGGCATTTCCTTGCGGCAGGGTGGACACCAGGTGGCCCAGAAATTGACGAGTACCACCTTGCCGGCCAGGCTCTTCAAAGTCCAGTGCTTCCCCTCCAAGTCCGCGAGCGTGAAATCGGCGTGCTGGCGCTCCTGGTCGTCGGCCTCCAAGCTGGCCATGGCATCGGCGAACAACGGATCATCTAAGGACGCGTGCACGTGCTCGTATCGCACGAGCTGTGCGAGCACGACATACGGCTCGGGAGGCTTGCCCTGGTTGCCTTTGAACGGCTGCTCGCGCAGCGCCTGGGCCAGCGTGGTGGCAACTTCCTGCAGAGTGCCAGAACCGGGATCGCCTTCGGTCGCCAACATGGCGAGCTGGAACGCGAGCGCCTCCTTGTTTCCGGCTACTGGCAACTGGCGAATCTGAATGGCGAGCTTTTTCGTGGTACTCGACCGTTTAGCGTCAGATAGTTCGCGGAGATGCCGCAATTGCTGCAAGATCGGCTTTTCCCGATCGCTCCAGACAATCTGGTTTCTCTGAGCGCGCAGAACCGGGTGGAACAGAAACGCCGCTGCGGCGATCAGGCACACGCCGGCGGCCGCGCGCGTAAGCTGCAAACATAAGGGGCGTCGCATGGTGTTCATTGTATTCGCCTAGTGGCCGGTCGCACTGTGAGCGGTTGGATCATGCAGTGCTGCTACTTTCAGGAACAGCACGTCGGCCCGCAGCAGCTCCGCCCCGAAGCGGGCTTCAGCGCGCGAATAAACGCGCTCATGAATTTGCCGTCCACTTCCGGCGCGATGGCATCCACGTCGATGCCCTGTCCGGAAAGGAACGCGCGCGCATCCTCCACATGGTAGATGCGGGTCGGCTCGACGTCGATCTGGTCGAAGCCGGCGGACCGCAGTTTCGCCCGGTACTCGTTTTCTTCGAGCGCCCCGGCCACGCAGCCCACCCAGAGCAGAACGCTCTGGCGGATTTCGGGCAGCATCTCACCGCGCGTCACCACGTCCGACACCGCGAGCCGGCCGCCGGGCTTGAGAACGCGAAAAGCCTCGGCCAGCACGCGGTCCTTGTTGGCCGAGAGATTAATCACGCAGTTGGAAATGATCACATCCACCGAAGCATCCGGCAGCGGGATGCTCTCGATCTCGCCTTTCAGAAATTCGACGTTTTCCACTCCGGCCTTACGCTTGTTCTCGTTCGCCAGGGCCAGCATCTCGTCGGTCATGTCCAGGCCATACGCCTTGCCACCGGGCGCCACGCGCCGGGCCGAGAGCAGCACATCGATGCCGCCGCCCGAACCGAGGTCGAGCACGATTTCCCCGGGCTTCAATTCCGCCAGCGCCGTCGGGTTGCCGCATCCCAGAGACGCCAGGAGCGCCGTCTCCGGCACCTGGGCGATGTCCCCGGCGTGGTAAAGATTGCTCGTGATGGGATCGGCGCACTGGCCGTCCGCCGGGCCCGCGCCGCAACAGGAGCTGCCGCCCGCACCCACGCGGCGCGCCGCCTCCGCGTATCGTTCTTTGACTACTTCTTTGATATCGGTCGATGGCATGTGTTCCTTTCACTTCCGCATTTGCACGACGGTTTCGGGCGGGATGGCCTTGCTGCGCGTGCAGCACTCGGCGTAGAGAAAATTGAGCAGCTCGCGCAGCGTTTCGGTATTGGCCACGTATCGGAGAAAAGTGCCTTCGCGCCGGACCGAAACCAGGTCCTCGTTCTTGAGCTTTTCGAGGTGGTGCGAGAGCGTCGAGTTTGGAATCTCCAGCTCGGACTGGATATCGCTAACCACCATGCCCTCGGGATGAGCCGCCAGCAGCAACCGCATGATCAGCAACCGGGGCTCGGTACCGAGAGCCGCGAACCGGTCCGCGCATCGAATGATTTGATCGGGCCGCGCTGCCATGATTCGACAATACTAGAAATATAGAAACAAGTAAAGCCTTTCGATCCTGTGCCCGCTGGGGTGAGGGAACAAGGTCGCCATTTGAATACCTGGCCATCCCCCAGCCGGGTGTATGGTCTCCCATAACAATCGGTGCGTAAACAATCATTGCCAAAGGGTGCAAATCCAAGTACACTAACGCTGAAGAGTCCCAACGCCTATCAGCGCATGCATCCTGGCAGAAATTTCCCCCCGCGCAGGCCCAGCCGCAGAGAGAACGTAAACGAATCGATCCGGGTACGGGAGGTTCGCGCGGTCTTTCCCGACGGCACGGCTGAGGTTATGCCCACCGCCCAAGCTTTGCGTAAAGCCCAGGAAATGGGGCTGGATCTGGTCCTGGTTTCGCCCACGGCGGTTCCCCCGGTGGCTAAGGCCATCGACTACGGCCATTACCAATACGAGCAGAAGAAAAAGCAGCACGAGGCCAAGAAAAAGCAGCACGTCGTGCAGGTTAAGGAGCTGAAATTCCGGCCCAATACCGACGACCACGACTACGATTTCAAGAAGAACCACGCCATCCGGTTCCTGCAGGAAGGCAACCGCGTCAAAGCCGTGGTCCAGTTCCGCGGGCGCGAAATCGCCCATACGGATCTGGGCAAGAAGCTGTTGACGCGCTTCGCCGAAGACCTGGCGGCATTCGGTGCCGTGGAAGGTACGCCGCGTCTCGAAGGGCGTAACGCCCACATCCTCATTAGTCCGACGAAAAGCCACTAACCGCTGGTTGTCATAACCAATTTCTGCTCAATGACTTGGGCCCCAGCCCACACCCCATGGAGATTCCCGCAGAGGCGAGGTTGTGCAGGGCCGTTCCGGCAGGTTACAATAGTTGGTGAATTTGATCGTCCTGCCGATTCGGTAAGTAGCCTCTAACGCTTTCGAGCGTTGTTCCTGTCTGCCCCATTGAGCTGCCTTCAATTCAGAAAAGGAAGTTGAAGTTAATGAAAAACATATTTGTAGGGAACTTGAGCTTTGGGGCGTCCGAAGACGGTGTCCGGTCGCTGTTCGAAGCTCACGGAAAAGTGGAAAAGGTCAGCATCGTGACAGATCGCGACTCGGGACAGCCCAGAGGTTTTGGCTTCGTCGAGATGACCGACGACGCGGAAGCCGAGCGGGCGATCGCCGCGCTCAACGGCACCGAACTGGACGGAAGAGCCCTCAACATCAACGAAGCCAGGCCCCGCGAAGATCGCGGCGGCGGGCGGGGCGGATTCCGTTCCAACAGTGGCGGTGGTGGCGGTGGTTTTCGGCGGCAGAGCCGCTACTAGGGGCGTCTGATTGCCGGACGGCGCCGCGCATTTGACAAGCGCTGCGCCCGTCCGGTAGCCTAAATGTTTTGAACGCCATGAGTGGAGACGTGTGTCGATGAGTACCGAGTTCCCGTCCAAGCCCGGGATCAAGCGCGAGTGGCACCTGATAGACGCTGAAAATGTCGTGCTCGGGAAGCTGGCCAGCCAAGCAGCTATGTTATTGATGGGCAAACATAAGCCCACTTATACGCCATTCCTGGATACCGGTGATCATGTGATCGTGGTCAATGCCGCCAAGGTGCGGCTCACCGGCAAGAAGGACGACCAGAAGATCTACCGCCGGTTTACGGGTTATCCGGGCGGGTTGGTCGAGATCGGCGCGCGCAAGATGCGTGCTACGCGTCCGGCCCGCATGGTCGAAGAAGCCATAGCCGGCATGCTTCCGAAAACCAAACTGGGCAAGCAGATGTACCGCAAGCTGCGCGTGTATGCCGGAGACAAGCATCCGCACTCGGCGCAGAAGCCGCACGCCCGGAAGGTCGCATAGGAGAGGATATCGAGTGCCCGCAGCAATCGTTCAATATTTGGCGACAGGCCGGCGCAAGACGTCGGTGGCGCGAGTGTTTTTGAGGCCAGGGAGCGGCGAAATTCAGGTCAATGGCAGGCCATTTGAATCCTATTTTCAGACCGAGTCCCTGCGTGTGCCGGTGCGCCAGCCGCTGCTGGCGACAGAAACCGCCGACAAGTTCGACGTCCTGATTACGACAAGCGGCGGCGGCGTCGCGGGTCAGGCGGGGGCGGCGCGGCTGGGTATTGCCCGGGCGCTGGTCGAGTTCAACGTCGAGCTGCGCCAGCGGCTCAAAAAGCTCGGATTTCTGACGCGCGATCCGCGCGCTCACGAGCGCAAGAAGTACGGACAAAAGGGGGCGCGCAAGCGCTTCCAATTCTCCAAACGCTAGTCATGTATAGGGAGTGCTGCGGTCTTTTGGTGATGAAACCCCGGCGCTCCGGGTTCCAAACTTCGGCTTCCCCCGCGCACGCAAATCTCGCTTTGGACCGCGTGCGCGCCGGTGATGCCGGCGAGACGGGTAACGCGCCCGCCCGAAAATCAATTGAGGAGGTAGTTTGCCCGCGATATCGATGAAAGAATTGCTCGAAGCTGGCGTTCACTTCGGGCACCAGACCAAGCGCTGGAATCCCAAGATGAAGGAATACATCTTCGGCGAACGCAACGGAATCTACATTATCGACCTGCAGAAGACTTTGAAAATGTTCAAGGACGCCGCACGGTTCGTGGGCGAAATGGCGGCGCAGGGCAAGAACGTGCTCTTCGTCGGCACCAAGCGCCAAGCGCAGGAAGCCGTCTCCGAGGAGGCCACACGTTGCCAGATGTATTACGTCAACCAGCGCTGGCTGGGCGGCCTGCTCACCAACATGATGACGGTGCAGAAATCCATCAAGCGGCTCAAGGAACTGGAAGGCATGGCTACCGACGGCGGTTACGCCGCGCGCCCCAAAAAAGAGGTCATCCGGCTGGAGCGCGAGCGCAAGCATCTGGACCAGAACCTGGCGGGCATCAAAGACATGCCCGGGATGCCGGATGTGGTGTTCGTCATCGATTCCAATAAGGAAGCCATCGCCGTGAAGGAAGCGCGGCGTCTGGGAATCCCGGTGGTGGCCATCGTGGACACCAACTGCGATCCCGACGAAGTCGACTGGGTGATTCCCGGCAACGACGATGCGCTGCGCGCCATCCGCCTGTTCACCAGCAAGATCGCGGATTCGGTGATCGAAGGCCGCGCGCTGGCCACGGAGCAGGATTTCGCCGCGGAGAAGATCGTGACCGAGACGCCGGGCGAAGAGGCCATCGAGTATACGCAGTACGTCGATCCCAAGTACGCCGAAGAAATCATGGCGGAAACGTTCGTGGAAGAAGAGCCGCAGGGTTCGCAGCGCAAGGGTCCGGCTTCGGAGACCGACGCAACGATTCCCGAGCCGGCGGTTACCAAGAGCGGTCCGTAAAAGTTCTAACTTACTGCAACGGCGCAAAGGCGCGGAGGTGGATTCCTGCCTGGCGTCTTCGCGCCTCAGCGGTAGAAATTGTCTTTTTGGAATCTAACAGGTCGAATATGGCGGAGATTACCGCACAACTTGTCAAACAACTACGCGAGCGCACCGGCGCCGGGATGATGGAGTGCAAGAGCGCACTGACCGAGGCCAAGGGCGATTTGTCGGAAGCCGAGGTAGTGTTGCGCAAGCGCGGCATCACGTCGGCCGCCAAGAAGGCATCGCGCACCACGAAACAGGGGCTGATCGGCAGTTACATTCATCACGGCGGGCAACTCGGGGTGCTGGTGGAGGTCGACTGCGAGTCGGATTTCGTGGCCCGCACTGACGATTTTCAGGATCTGGTGCACGACCTCGCGATGCACATTGCGGCCGCCGATCCGCAGTTCATCCGCAAGGAAGACGTCACGCCCGAAGCGCTGGAGAAGGAAAAAGATATTCAGCGGGCGCGGGCGCTGGCCGAGGGCAAGCCCGAGAAGGTCGTCGACAAGATTATCGAGGGCCGGATGGGCAAATTCTATGAAGAGGTCTGCCTTTACGAGCAGCCCTTCGTAAAAGACAACACGCTCACGGTCGACCAGCTGATCAAGACCAGAATCGCCAAGCTGCAGGAAAACATCACAGTTTCGCGCTTCGCGCGCTTCAAGGTGGGCGACGCGCCGGTTGGAAGCTGATTTGTGCCCCAATACCAGCGCATCCTGCTGAAACTGAGCGGCGAGGTGATGGCGGGCGCCGCCGCGTTCGGCATCGATGCCGGGCGCGTGCGGCAGCTGGCAACCGATGTCGCTGAGGTGGCGCGGGCGGGTGTCGAGCTCGGCGTGGTAGTGGGCGGCGGTAATTTTTTTCGCGGAGTGGCCGAGGCGGCGCGCAACATGGACCGCGTCACGGCCGACCACATGGGCATGCTGGCAACGGTTATCAATTCGCTGGCTCTCCAGGACGCGCTCGAACAGATGGGTGTGGCTACGCGCGTAATGAGCGCCATCCAGATGAACCAGGTGGCCGAGCCCTACATCCGCCGCCGGGCCATCCGTCACCTGGAAAAGGGCCGCATCGTAATATTCGCCGGCGGCACTTCCAATCCGTACTTTTCGACCGATACCGCCGCCACCCTGCGCGCGCTCGAGATCAAAGCGCAGGTGATCGCCAAGGCCACGCGGGTGAACGGCGTGTATGACAAGGACCCGCTGAAATCTAACGATGCCGTCATGTATCCCGAAGTCTCTTACCAGGAAGTGCTGGCCAAGGGGCTGGGCGTGATGGACGCCTCCGCGGTCGCCATGTGCCGCGACAACCAGCTCCCCATCATCGTTTTCAATCTGAACGTGACTGGCAATATAATGCGTATGTCGACGGGAGAACGCATCGGCACGCTTATTCACTAGCGCTTATGAAAACCGACCCACATACCGCACCCGCGGGGCAAGTCTTCAACTCCGTCAAGGAAATTGAAGCCAGCGTCAAGAGCCGCATGGAAAAGGCGGTGAGCGATCTGCAGCACTCGATGGCGACCATCCGGACCGGCCGCGCTTCGATCAGTCTGCTGGACCACATTCGCGTGGACTACTACGGCACGCCCACGCCGCTCAACCAGATCGGCAACCTGCACGTGCCCGAGCCCACGCTCATCACGATTCAGCCCTGGGACATGTCGCAGATCGGCGCCATCGAGAAGGCCATCCGGATATCCGACCTGGGTCTGAACCCGGCCAACGACGGCAAGCTCATCCGCATCCCCATCCCGCCGCTCAACGAGGAGCGCCGCCGGGAACTGGTCAAACACCTGCACACTGTGGCGGAAGATCACCGCGTGGCCGTCCGTAATATCCGCCGCGATGGTAATGAAGCGGTTAAGAAGCTGCTGAAGGACAAGAAAATCGCCGAAGACGAGGAACGGCGGGCGCTCGACGAGGTCCAGAAGATGACCAACGGGTATATGGACAAGCTGGACCAGGCGGCGCGCAACAAAGAAAAAGAAATCATGGAGATCAAGTAAGCCGGGGGTGCGCCCTAACCTTGTCCGCTGAGCCGCGTCCAAGCGAGTGGAACGTGGCGCATACGAGGGTTTCCAGGTGCATCTTCGTTCTCTTCGGGGCCGCATGCGCGGCAGCCGGCCAGAATCGGGTGGGAGAACCGCTTTTACTGGCTGGCCCCGATGTGAAACTGTCGCCCGGCCGGACCGGCGCGTGGTCGCTCGAAGTCTTCAAGAGTGGCGGAATCCTTGGGAACACGGCGCCAGAGCCGCTGCGGTTCGCCAGTACCCAGGGCTGCTCGAGCATCCGGGAGCGGGCCAGTTCTCAGCCCCAGCTCCGCAGGGTGCGCCTGATTGAGATCGAAGATGCCATTCGCGGGGCGAAGCCTTCGATATGGCTCGGGAGCTACGTGCAGCCGATGTCCGCGTGCTGCGATCGGACGCTGATAACGGTAACGCTGGAGATTTGCGACGCGGATAACCACTGGCTGGCGTATGCCACCGAGTGGTACATCGGTGATCCTATTCCGAAAGACCTGCGGAAAATTTATCGCGCCGCCGTGTTGGATGCCCTCGAAGCGGCTCGCGACAAAGGGCAACCGGCTTCGGATATCAGATAATCTTCAAAGCTCCAGTTCTCCCAGGTAAATCATTTCCTTCACCGTGAACTTCAGCCGGAGTTCGAGCACGCCATTCATGCTGAATTCGATTTCCTTGTCGCCCGGCGCGATTCGCTGGCTTTTGGGAAAAAAGAGCAGAATGACCGGTTTGTCTTCCGGCCTCACGATCTTCACGTCGTCCGCGGCAATTCGCTTACGGCCTTTGATCTTGAGAAATGCTCGCGATCGAAACTCCTGCGGATTGTAAATTTCAATTTCGCGGGGCAGGCCGAGAATCGCGATGACGTACACTGGTTCCCCTGCATTTTGCGCTTCCTGATGGAGTTTGATCTCCGCCTGCCGGACAGGAAGAGCGCTTTCCCAGCGCACGGTCACGGGAGTGGAGACTTCAGCCGCCGGCGGAGTTGCTTCCCGGCTGCCTCCGCCGATTTCCCCATCGACGCCCCGAGTGCCGTAGGTGCCAATGGTGCCGCCGACGCTGCCGTGAATGCCATCACCAAGCGGGTTATGGTTTCCCGGCTTGGAAAAACCGGGCGGAGTGCTCAATCGCGCCTCGGCAAGCTTCGCCCACGGAGAATCAGAAAGCACCTGCTTGGCTTCGCGTTCCGTCCAATCGGCATAAGGCCTGGATTGCCAGGGATGCTCGGCGCAAAGCGGGAGCGCCAAGGAGAACACGAGCCAAAATGCCGTTGATAGCCGCATGGGGATTACGACTCCAGATTTCATTGTAGGTCCGCGAGT
>Ga0075426_10001206_pt1 | contig 18268 bp, 21 predicted proteins | sample SoiMethybrSBSTD5_FD_75304 | JGI IMG/M metagenome (GOLD analysis project Ga0075426, IMG submission 75304) | Bulk soil microbial communities from a Populus tree surrounding site in Tennessee, USA - Soil MetaG P. TD hybrid SBSTD5 | ecosystem: Environmental > Terrestrial > Soil > Tree plantation... | reverse complement strand
ATTTGTTGTGAGGAATCATTCCGGAAATTGCTAGCTTAAGCACTGCGCCCTTGCCTTTTCTCTCTATAATCTGACCCATGCTCTTCTCATGAAGACCGCCCGGATAACCAGAATATCTTCTGTAAGGATTTTTTAATTTGCTTTCAGGAATATCCAGTTTGGAAGCATTTTCTATAATAACTTCAGTATTAAAAACTTTGTTTCTTGCATATTCAACAAGATTCTTTCCTGTAAGTAAAGCTGTAGCCTTGGTAGCTATTCTGCCAATCTTTTGTCCGCTCGCGTCTATTTTGTAAATTTTCTTTTCGTTATTCATAATATTTGTATTATACGAGTTCTATCTGAGCCATCTTTGAGCCGTCTGATAATCTTGTATTTAGTTTGATAACTCTGGTATAACCGCCATGTCTCGTCTTATATTTTGGCGCGATTTCTTTGATTATTTTGTCTGCTGTTGCTTGGCCTACTCTTGAAGCGATAACCCGTCTTGCATGCAAAGTGTTTTCTATTCCTTTTGTTATAAGCTTTTCTACAAAAGACTGCAGAACTTTAGCTTTTACATTCGTGGTTGAGATCTTTCCATGTCTAATGAAAGACACGGCAAGGGTCTTTATCAAGGCATTTCTTGGGCCCTGTTTTCTGCTTAATTGTTTGTTTTTATTGCCGTGTAACATATTTTTATTTTAAAGTGATTCCAAAGTTTGATAGAACTTTCTTGATCTCTTGTATTCCTTTTGAACCCATTCCCTCTATATCTTTTAAATCGTCTTCTTTCTTTTTAGCCAAACCGCCGAGTGTTCTGATATTGGCTTTTGAAAGAGCGTTTGTTGTTCTTACTGAAAAGTTCAAAGCTTCTACCCTTGTCTTTAGGAATTCTGCATCAACTTCTTTTGAACTCTCGTCTGAATCTTTTTTCTTTCCTTCTTTTACTACAACCGGCTCTTCAAAACCTACAATTGCTTTGAGCTGTTCTATAATAGTGTAGATTGATTTCTCAAGAGTTTCTTTTGGTGTGATGGAACCATCTGTCTCTATGGAAATTCTAAGCTTGTTAAAGTCTGTTCTGTCTCCAACTCTCATATTTTCCACTTCGTAGTTTACCCTTCTCATAGGGGTAAATATGGCATCAAGAGCTATCATTCCTATTTCAACTTTATCTTTCTGGAATATTTCTTTTGGGATAAAACCAAGACCTTTCTGGATTCTTATCTCCATTGAAAGTTCTGTGTCTTTGTCTGTGATAGAAGCGATATGCTGTTCAGGATTCAATACTTCAACCTGACCAGGGACTTTTATATCTCCTGCTGTTACTTCTTTGATTCCTTTTATTTTAAGTTCTAAAGTCTGTGGCTCATTGTTTACAGTCTTAAATCTTATTTTCTTTAGATTTAGAATGATGTTGATTACGTCTTCTTTTATGCCTTTGATTGTTGAGAATTCATGGTCAACTCCGCTAATCTTAACTGAAGTTACAGCAACGCCAGGAACGGAAGAAAGTATGATTCTTCTCAATGAATTACCAAGAGTGTGGCCATATCCGGGATAAAGACCATCTATTTCATAAACGCCAGAAAAACCCTCTTCAGAGATGATTTTTGGTTTTGATGGTAACAAGATTTTATATTGTTCAGACATATTTTTATCTTTCAATTAAAACTAATAAATTAATAAACTTTATGAAAAATTATTTGCTGTAATACTGGAAAATTTGGGAAACATCGAAGGCGATCTCGTTCTCTGGTATCTTTGGCAAACCTTGAACTTTAGCTTCTTTCTTCTCAAGATTAAATGCAAGCCATGAAGGTACTTTCTGATCTTTGAGTCTTTCTGCGATATCTTTGAACAAAGGTTTCTGTTTGCTATTTTCTCTAATTGCTATGATATCGCCGACCGATACTTTGTAGCTTGGAACTGTCTGTCTCTCGCCGTTTACGTTTACATGCCCGTGATTAACCATCTGTCTTGCCGCTTGTCTTGTTGTTGCAAGTCCCAGTCTGTATATGACGTTATCAAGTCTGGTTTCTAATTGCTGAATAAATGATTCGTTCATATTTCCGCTTCCCTTTTCAATGATGTTTTCAACGATATTTTTGAATTGTCGTTCCCCCAAGCCGTAAGTCAATCTGGCTTTTTGTTTTTCAATAAGCTGTATACCAAAATCAGATCCGGCTTTTTTGCCTTTTGTTACGACTCTGGCATCGGCTCTCATCGCATACTTTTGACCCTGCGTCTTGTCATAGACGTTTGGTCCTAATCTTCTTGCTATTTTGTATTTTGGTCCTGTTATCATATATTGAAAATATTATTTTATACTCTTCTTGGTTTCTTTGGCTTAGGTCCGTTGTGAGGTACAGGTGTTTCGTCTTTTATATTTAAAATATTTATGCCTTTTGATGTAAAACCTCTGATAGCTGATTCTCTTCCTGAACCTACTCCTTTAACAACGACGTCAATTTCTTTTAGTCCAAAGTCGGCTGCTTTTTCACCGAGAACCTCACCAACTTTAGCTGCAGCAAATGGCGTGCCCTTTTTTGCTCCTTTGAAACCCATAGCTCCGGCAGAAGATGACAAGAGTGCATTGCCTTTTTTGTCGGTCAAAAGTACAAGCGTATTATTGTATGTTGATTTTACATACAAAATACCGGAAGCAACCAGCTTTTTTGCTTTGCTTTTTGTTTCAGGTGCCGCTTTAGCAACAACTTTATCGCCTTCTTTTTCTACAGGCGTATCTTTTTTTACTACTTGTTTCTTACCCATTTTAATTTTTTATTTTCTTTATGTCTTTTCTGGTGCTTTTCTTCCTGTTCCCATTGTCTTTCTTGTATTTCCTCTCAAAGTTCTAGAATTTGTCTTTGTTCTTTGACCTCTAGCTGGAAGTTTCTTTATGTGTCTTGTGCCTCTGTAGCTTTTTATATCCTTAAGTCTTTTTATGTTTGCTCCGACTTCTCTTCTCAAATCACCTTCTATTTTTATACCTTCAAATACTTTTCTTATTCTGGCTTCATCGTCTGCATTTATATCTTTAGGCTTGGCATTTTCGTCTATTTTTGCCTTTTTGAGAATCTGTTTTGCAATAGGAAAACCGATGCCGTAAAGCACCGTTAAACCAATCTTCAATCTTTTATTTTCTGGAATTGTTATACCTGCTATACGCATAAATCTTTACTCAATCGTGAAGTGCTACAATAGCATTCTTACCATTAAAAATCAACCCCCTTAAAGGAGACTTAACCCTGCCTTTGTTTATGTCTAGGATTTGAGGTGCAGGTAATATAAACCCTGCCCTTTCTTCGGACAGACTTACACTTTGCACAAATCTTTTTTACTGAGGCTTTTACCTTCATAATTTTAAAATCTTCTGATTATTCTTCCTTTACCACCATACTCGTCAAGCACGACTTCTACTCTGTCTCCTATTAGTACCTTGATTCTATTGAGCCTAAGTTTTCCGGCAAGATATGTCAGAAGTTCTCCTTTGCTATTGTCCAGACTGACTTTGAATAATGCGTTGGGAAAGGCCTCTAATACTATGCCTGTCTCGGTTTGCTTAATTTTCTTTGATGGTTGCATTTATAAATAAACTGTTTTATATGATATCAAAAAAACCGTAATAGTCAAGAAAATTATGTTTAATTTGAATGGGCCGCACAACTTTCTGTTGTGCGGCCCATATTGTGATCAGACGTTCCTCAGCTGACCTTCTTCAATCGCAAGGGCTTTCCTCAAAGCCTGCACTTTGAGATAGCTGCCGTCCAGAGCATCCCTGTGAATGTACAGGCACTCTGTGACCGTCTCGGCAAGGTTGAGAGCTCTCTTCAATGCCTCCAATCGACGAGGATGGTTTGCCGGAATCAACATCGAGGCCCTGTGGAAATCATGGAAAGTTTTCACCTTTTCCGTAACTATATCAGGCATATTTCCTCCTTGAAGTTTTGGATTGAGATCTACTCAAAAGTAAACCGAAAGACCAAGTTATCCAAAATAAACTCTACCAGACATATCTTGATTGTCAACCATGTTTTTATAATGTATCTCTGACCGAATCAATGAGTTTTATTTTCTTAATGTTAGAAGGAAAAGTCTGCTTCCATCTTGGATTAATCACGGCATTGATTCCCACAATGGAATCTTTATTCGTATTTAATATATCTTTGATTACCGATTTATTTTTACCTATTATCTCTGAAATAATCTCGTCTTTGTCATATGACCATACTATATCTGCATCTCCGGCCAATTTTATCTTTAAAGAGCTTTCAGTCCATGGCTTTGCCGTCACGCCGGAGATAGTAGCTTGTATATTGTCCTTCCATAATACATCGACTTTGGATCCGTCAAATCCTTTTATTTTATTTTCCGCTATGAATGTGGAAAGTTCGGATTTATCAAATATGATTGCATAGATTGTCGCCGATTCAGAAATAGTATAATCTTTTTCTCCGGAAACATCCGGCAAATCCGTAAACTGGATAAAATAACTGTCTTTGAAGATATAATATTGTTCCGGCTTCTGAAGATAAATATCTTTTATCAAACCTTCACTTAAAGTATTTTTTAATTCGTTTCTGTTTGCGGAAAGAACTTGATCGGATACAGATTTAACTTTACCGATATAACCTCCGGTGAGATCTGAGCTTAATCTTCCGTAGAATCCGTTATATTTTGCGCTATCTTTAAATCCCGGTATTTTAAAGTCTCCTTTAAAATCACTGAGCTTCATATTGTATTTGTCTCCGGCTACATCGGCGATGATGTCCACTTCTACGGATCCTGGAGTTTTGACGCCGTTTATAGTTTTTATTCCTGGAATATCTACAGATTGTCTGATTCTGTATATAAGACCATCTACAGATTGCAATCTGGTATTAGTTATAAGTCTTTGATTTGAAGTGCTGAAGTTATTGTATAGAATCGCTTTTCCAGTGGCTTTTCTTTCAACATTTTCCTCACTGTCGCTTGTTATCGATTTTGATATATCTCTTTTAAGATTTATTACTTGATAGTACAAACCGTCTATGCCTTTCTTTGCATTCATACTATAAGTGTCATTCATAGTTAAGAGCTTATCTTTTGGAATAATAGTGATTGTGGCGCTCGCAAAAGTGGACATCAGCATAAAAAGCAGAGTTGCTACTGTGATTATGCATACTATCCAAAGAATAATGTGAGAATTTTTTGAAACTTTCTCTTCATGATGCTTATGATGTCTGGCGTGAGTGTGTTTCTCTGAAGAAATATTATTTATTGAAAGTTTTATGGCAGGTTCTTCTGCTTCCGGTTTTTTAGACAGGTTTTTATTGAAAAAGTTTATTCCCGTCTTCTTTACAACTATGTCTTGTATAAGCTTCTTTGCCATCTGCCTTTATTATATCAGTGAATTATCTTATCTAAAAATACCAAATCCATCTTTATATACGGTTCATTGATATAAACCTTTCCGTTTTTTATCAAATCATTGATGGATTTTTCATCTATGTTTGTTATTTCCATATCCTTGCTAAAAATACCAAGATGATTGCCATCCTTAATCTCCTTGACTAAGATATCTGTTAATTCATCTTTGGTTATGACAAAAATGTTCTTAGGTATATCCACTTCCGCGCATACTCTGGATATGGAGTCGCTAAGTTCTTTCAGCCATATTTTTATTCCATCCTTGGCATTCTTAACAATCTTTCCATCAGACAGAGTATCTCCGCGGTGAGATATATGTAAAGCGGATACTATTATATCTTCAGGTGTTTTTGATTTTGCAGATATAGATTTAATAATCTCTTTCTTTCCTACAGGTATGGACACTGTTGCTTGGATAACATCGCCTTTTACCACATAAGCATCTGTGACCAAATCCCCCACATCTATGTAAATAAAGTCATTTTTATCGGAATACAAATCGCGCAAAAATGAGTAGGAAGATAAAGTGCAGGAATTCAATCTGCCAGCTTTATATTTTCTAAAATTCTCACTGCCTAGAGCGGATAATTTATTTCTCACATCTTTATTTATAAACGACACAAAAAGCTCTATTTCAAGATCTTTTGTTTTCTTGCCGAATATCGCATCGGCTTTATATCCGTTTATCTTTGACTGTATTACTTTCTCTTCAAGCACGGTCCAATCTGACAAACCGCTCATTTTTTCTATATCAGCTTTCTTATCCTCTTCTTCACCGTTTATGATTTTACCCAAAAAAGAATTACTTATCTCAAAAGGCTTATCTTTGACGATTTTAATCATCTTGCTTTCAGATATGCTCCAAGGAGAACCGACAAAAAAGAAATATTTTCCGATTTTTTCCTTACTGCCCATTTTTATCAAATTTCTTTTTATAGATATTACCCCATTTTCTATGGTTTTAATCATTGAATCGAGATATTTCTCATGATCGGTAATATCTTGTCTTTCTATCTTGAAATTCTGGCAAAATACAAGCTCTGGCTTATTATCCTTCTCAAATCTGACGGCGCCAATAGTTACATATGTATCTCTTATATCAAATACAAAAGATAAAGTAGGTTCCTTTTTAAAAGAAAAAAGACTCATATAAATATTATATCAATATGGAGTGAAAAGTCTATCAGTTTTAGCTTAAGATTGCCTTAATTCTCCTTATTCCGGCGCTTGAGGCTTCTTCTTTTGCAATCTTAAAGTGTCCGAGCTCACTGGTGTTTTTGACATGAGGGCCTCCGCAGAATTCTTTTGACCAAGCTTTGTCCAATGAATCACCTACATAATAGATACTGACTTCATCGCCGTATTTCTCACCAAAAGTATGTGCGGCACCGGTTCTTTCGGCTTCTTTTTTATTCATTACTATTTTACATACCGGAATATGTTCGGAGATTTTCTTATTGACCAAGTCTTCCACCTTTTTCTTTTCTTCATCAGTCAGCTTTCTTGGAAAAGCGAAGTCAAAGCGCAGTCTTTCTGCATTAATATTACTTCCTTTCTGAACTATCTTTTCTCCCAAGATGTCCTCTAAGGCCTGCCTCATAAGGTGAGTAGCTGTATGGAGCCTTTTTGCCTCTTCTCCTGCATCAGAGAGTCCGCCCTTGAACATACCGGCTGATGATGTGCGAGAAAGTTCCTGATGTTTCTTTAATTCTTCATTGAATTTATTTTCATCAATTTCTATACCTTTTTCTTTTGATAGTTCTTTTGTGAGCTCATATGGGAAACCATAGGAAGTAAAAAGAACAAACGGATCTGTGCCTTTTTCAAATTCTTTCAGTCCGTTTTCCAATGTCTTTTCAAATTTCTCTTCTTCTTGCTGTAAATTGGTAAAAATAAAATCTTTGTTTTTTAAAATCTCCGGATAAACATTCTTATATATATTTATTACAGATTCCGCTATGTCTCTAGTGAAAAACTTAATACCAAGCTGTCTGCCATATCTGACAGCTCGTCTGATAAGTCTTCTTAAAACATACCCCTGACCTGTATTTGAAGGAGCAATTCCCTTTTCATCTCCAAGAATAAAAGTTGAAGCTTTCAAATGATCAGCGACGATACGCATTGCTTTTAGATTATTCTCATATTTTTTACCTGAAAGTTTTTCTATTTTTTCTATTATCGGCCAGAAAAGATCTGTTTTGTAATTGTCGGCTAATCCATTGATCACAGCCAAATCTCTCTCCAGGCCATAACCTGTATCGACATTCTGCTGTTTAAGAAGTTCAAATTTTCCATCAGATTTCTTGTTGTACTGCATAAAAACATCATTCCCTATCTCAAGCCAAAGAGGATTATCATCATTGAAAGTTGCCGGGATTTTGTTCAAATCTCCAACCCAGTAAAATACTTCCGTGTCAGGCCCACACGGCCCTGTTTCTCCTGCCGGACCCCACCAATTATTTTTCTTTGGCAATTTGGCAATTCTTTTTTCCGGAATTCCCAAACTCTTCCAAATATTGAAAGATTCTTCATCAAAAGGAGCGTCTTTATCCCCGGCAAAAACAGAAACAGCCAACCTGTTTTTATCCAAGCCAAACCATTTTGGCGAAGTTAGGAATTCCAATCTCCAAGGGATCACTTCTTTTTTAAAATAATCTCCGAGTGACCAGTTTCCAAGCATCTCAAAAAAAGTGTGGTGAAAGCCATCGCCTACTTCATCTATATCTCCAGTCCTTATGCATTTCTGAACATCTGCAAGTCTGACTCCTTGAGGATGCTTTTCTCCAAGTAAATATGGCACAAGCGGGTGCATTCCGGCAGTCGTAAAAAGCACTGACGGATCGTTTTCGGGTATAAGCGAAGATGAAGGAATAACTTTATGTCCTTTTTCTGCAAAAAACTTTAGGTATTTCTCTCGAATCTCTGAAGATGTCATAAAGAAAATATAACACAATAGATGAGATAAAAAAAGTTATTTTAATTGAACTTTATATAGCTTGATTCATACTCAAATCCTTAATATACTATTAATAGGGCTTGTGTTCTTTGAAAGGTTTGAAGGGGGGTGAAGATGAGAACAACTGCTCAGCCAAAATCTGAGTTGGTTCCCAGATTTCCCGGCGACTTTGTGGATCGTCTCAGGAGTAAGTTATCTCTGACCTACAGAGAATTCTTTGAGACAATCAATCTGTGTGTTCCGTTTGATGTTGATGTCAGAGAACACACTGGCGCTCTACAAATCGTCGCATGTTCTCCGAAACAAACTCTCTGTCTTGGAGATGGGGCTCGGACTTTGTGGATGACTCATGGAGAAATCGTGAGCATCGTAAACTCCACCCATTTCAATGTGAAAAAGGAGGGATAAACTCCCAAAAAGAAAAGGCTTTGTCTGCGCAGACAAGGCCTTTATCTTTTATTTTTTTATAAAATTCTTTTTTCTACTTCCTTCCAGTCAATATTATTTACGAATGCATTTATATAATCTGCCCTCTTTATGCCGTAATCCGTGGTATAAACGTGCTCCCAAACATCCATAGCAACCAAAATATTTTGATCGCATAGCTGGCCTTTGTCATGCTCGCCTACCCAATGGTTCATCAAATTTCCATTTACTCTGTCCTGTGTAAGCAAAGCCCAGCCGGCTCCACGGATCATCCCAGTCGCCTTATAATCCTCAACCCATTTATCATATGAGCCGAATTGGCTTTCAATTGCTTTGAATAACTTCGATTTTTTATCAAGCTCTTTTGGATTTTTTGTCAGATTTCCAAAATAGAATTCATGCATCCTCATGCCGTCCCATTCCCAGCCAAATCTTCTTTTTAGCTCATTATATTCAGGAGAATTTGCTTTAAGGGTCTTCAACGACTCTATTATTGTATTAACATTTTTCACATAACCTCCGTAAAGGGTGAAATGATTCTTTAAAGCGACATCGCCAAAACCGTTCATTCCGACTAAGTGATCATAATTCTTCTGCTCGTATGCCATATATTTTATTTATTAATTGATAATTATTATATTTAAAATTATATCATATTAGATTCCCTTCAATATCTGGAAATCTTTTTTTAATTCATCTATTTTCCTTCCGTCATAAACCGCAACAGCCGGATGGTATAAAACCGCTATTTTTATAGGGCCATAACTAGCTTCGGCGTCAATCATCTTGCCGTGTAATTTCCCTATTGGCTGAAGCTCTGAATCAAGATTAAACTTCTTCATAATATAGTCCATAGAATATCTGCCAAGAGTGGCAATGACTTCCGGTTTTATTATTTCAATCTGCCTATCCAGAAACGGACCATAAATTTTTATTTCCTCCGGCAAAGGATCGCGGTTATTCTGCGGACGGTCTTTGACTATGTTTGTGATGTAGACGTCCTTTCGTAAAATACCAGCACTCTCAAGCAGAGCATCTAAAATCTTCCCAGCTGCTCCGCAAAATGGCCTGCCGGTCTTTGCTTCATTCCTGCCTGGCGCTTCACCGACAAACATGATTTTTGCATCATGACTTCCCTCGCCTATTACCGGAAAGAAATTATTTTCAGTCCTATATTTATAAAGAGGAGAATTTTTCAGATTCAAAACTTCATCTTTGATCTTTTTCATCTGTTCTGTTTTTAAAGCCATATATAAATATTAACACAATAATTATAAAACAAATCGCCCCGACTCCATGAAGAAGTCGGGGCGGGATGAAACGGTTCGCGACGCACCATTACTGACTAGGACACAGTCGTGGGTCATCAGCAGCCGCCGAATAACACCACGTTGCCTAGCTGTGCGTCGCTCATGATTTCAAATTTAAAAAAGAGCGTTTGGTGGCCTTTTGTCAATATTGGCGCCGGCCAAATTATTAACAAAGGAATGTCCTGTGTCAGCGACATAGCCACCTGGAACTTTCACGTTCTGCAACCTTTACGGTCACCATTATGTACGTGAGTTCCTCTGCCTTATAATTTAATTATATAAATCGAATGTTTTTTGTCAAATAATTTCATTTATTTTAATGTGTTGACAAAAATGAACTTATAGTTTAATGTATTTAAGGATTAAGATCTTGTAAAATACAACTGACAAAAGGAGAAATGAAATGAGTTCCACAGCCAGCTTGCCTGCAGTTAGTGATACTCCAAAAGCATCGCCACAGAACCAACCTCCCCTTCGGGAAGGTGAAGCGAAAACTCTCAATCTGCTTTTCCAAGGTCTCGCAAAGCGTTGCAAAAACTGCACCCATGTGATAAAAATACAAAACTTGCAAAACGGACTCTGTCCAGATTGCAAGTGATTCACAATGAGAGTGTGGCCGAATTGGTAAGGTAATCGGGATTCAAGGCCCCGAAAAATTGGAGGTTCGAATCCTTCCACTCTCAGGTTTACTAGACGCCCAGCATTACCAAGGTTGTCACTACGAAACCTAACAGCTGGTGCGTCCGGAATCATTTGTTCTTTACATTTGAAAGTGAAATAACTTTTGGGGGTCCAGCTCACAAGGCGCGAGCATTCTCTGATGCAAGCCGGGTCAGAGGAAGGCGGTAGGTTCGATTCCTGCGACCTCCAGGATTAATTTGGGAACGTAGCTCAATCGGCAGAGCATCTGACTGCGGCTCAGAGTGTTGAGGGTTCAAATCCTTCCGTTCCCAGGTCTAACTTTTTTCGGGGTGAAGCCTCAAGAAGCAGGCCGAGGATTGCAAAGTAGTATCTGACACACTTTGTAAGGAGGTTCGATTCCTCCCATCCCGAGATTTCATTTTTTGTTCTTTCGTTTTCTTAGTACACCTACACATCACTGTGTGGGTTTTTTGTTTTTTAAAATGACATTGACTTTGTAGAAAAATTTGGTATAAATTTATTAGAGATTTTGTACTTTAAATAAGTTCGCGCAAAAAAGGAGGCTGACATGATTGCAGTTGCAACTCCGATTGAAAAAAGATTCGTTGAACTTGCCAAGAAATACAAAAACGAATGGCAAGGGAGCAAATTGAAGCTCTGGGAAGATGAAATCGCGGTGCTTTTTGAGGTCGTGACTGCGGCGGGATTCAACCCGAAAGAAGTTGTCTCGGGACAACTTCTTGGTAGATATCGCGACAATGATGGTTACACTGGTGAGACTTTTGTCATTAACACACATTGCCCATTCAAAGTCCTGGGTCAGGGTGATAATGGACCTTACGAACATTATCATGCAACTGGATGGCTCAATGAAGCTATCCGTCGTGTGTTAATCGGTGGCATATCCCAGTCTGCAATCAGAGCAGTTTACGGTAATCTTCCTGAAGGAAAGGGGGAACCTATCGAAGAAGCGGTTGAAGCGATTCGTTTGGAGATCAAGAGAAGTATTCCTCTCTGGCCCATTCAGCTTACATCTGAAGGGGATATTTTAGAGGAATATCCGCTGTCAGTAGACAGGGGTTACTTCGTGGATCACGCTCGAGACACGAACGAATTCAGTAGTTCCTGTGTCGGTATTCACAAATTCTGCAACGGCTATGTTGATCGTAATCGCGCGACAGAAACGCACGATGCGATTCGCTGCAGGCAGTGCGGTGTCCGAGTCCTGTTCCCAAAAGAGGTCAAGACCTATGGGGATTTGAGGTCGTATTTCGCCTCAAAAGGAATTACCCAGAGAGGTACGACATGACAAAGGTTTGAAGCAGTATGACACATAGTTGGAGTCAAAAAACCACGACTATGTGTCCGAAATCATAGTTCCCTTCATTTATACAAATCATCTCGCATATGTTGCGGGGTGATTTTCTTTTTAAATACTTCACAAAAATATTTGAAGTGATAAAATAAAAATGGAGTTAGAAATACTAGCACATTCAAAAGGAGGTGGTAAAAGTGTTCACAAACATTGAGCAAGCTCTTGAAGTCTATAAAGAAAAAGTCAGAGAAAATCTCCGTCGGAATTTTCGACGGATCGCGCTGATGCATAAAAAACCAAGTCGCAACCAATCTATAAAAGATATGGCCCGCGTGCTCGGACTGACTTTGCAGGAAAGAGAAAACATCAAACAAGAGATTATGCTGGAGTTTGAGGATACTCCAGCCTTCAAAGAGATTGTAAGCGAGGGTCATTTGAAACTCGGCAAGAGCCGTAAGCAAATGACAGACCTCTATGACTCAATCAACCACTTGGTTATGATAACCTGAAAAAGGAAAAGGGCGGTTCGTTTCGCGAACCGCCCTTTCTTGTGAGAATTTCCTCACAAGTTTAATTGTCTAGATACTTCCCAGTAACGATGATTGGCCAGAAGATATGTCCTCCGATCGCAAATATCAGTGAACAGCCACATCCTAGCCAAACTAGAAGATGAGGATTTGGAGAAGCCCCCCAAAATCCCAGAGTAAAAACTGAGGCAAGAGCACATATCACGGCGATGATTCGGCACCTTGTTGGATCACACTCGTAATCATAATGAGGGATTGCACTCAAAGAGAATAGAACGTGACCAACCCAGAGAATCAGGGTCAAAGCAAGTAACATTTTCCCTCCTCCTTCAAAGAACTAGAATTTTTAGACCTCTAAAAATAGTTTATCTTGTTTTATTTTGATTTGCAAACTGAACTCTACAGTATTCACAAATTTCATCTACTTCTGCCTTTATAGATTTTATTTTCTTATCATCAAAATTAAACCCTTTGAGTAATCTTTCGTCCAAAAGATTTTTTGAAAGCACTATACCCTGTGCTAGAAATAAGTTTTTTTCTGCTGTTGTGATAGTGGTAAGAGCCGTTACAGGAACAAGCTCATTTTTTTCTATCAGATTGTGCAAATTATTATTAAAAGGATAGTTCCACCCTATTAGTTTGAAATTCTTCTGGCATTGTCCATACTGAATAGCAGTTGAGCTAAACTTTGTGTTTGTTATAAGCCAGCCTTCTTTTAGTTGTCTGTCTTGTCCACTAAAAGTGTATTTGTTGCCAAATATATCGTCATATCTTGCCTTAACATATAGAACGATTTTTAGATCAGATTTCAAATTAAAATCCGTATGAAATTTAGCTTCTACCATTATGAGTTCACTTGCCTTCCAAGCCACAATATCAATCTCATGTTCCACACAGCTCCCTTTTACTATTTGATCAGTCAAAGTTTCATAACTTTGGGCTTTGAATATTTCTGCAACAAATTTCTCAAATGGGAAACCTGTTGGGCCAAGCATTCCCACAGCTTTTTTTAAAGAATATCTGATAGCCGCAGGCTTATGTTTTTTACGAAGTATCTGATACGCTTTTTTATAGATTTCTGTAGTAGAAATACCGTCAAAAGCCTGTTTCTCAAGCTCAGACATAACCTCTGCTATAGTGTCCTCGCCCGTACCAGTCTTTCTTAGAGAGCTTTCTAGTTTTCCATAATCAAAAGCCTGCCTTTCACCGTTCTGCTTTGTAACGTAGAAATTCTTCAGATTAGGATTCATAATATGATTTTACCTAAAAAGCTAAGAAGCTACAAGCTAACTTATGATTCCTCCTCCTAAGCAGACTTCTCCGTCATAAATCACAGCTGATTGTCCAGGGGTTATTGATTTTTGAGAGTTTGTAAAAATAAGATCAAAGTTTTTACCACTTTTTTTAATCATACATTTTTCAACCGGCTGTCTATAACGAATCCTCGCAGAATAATTTTTTGATAAGTCCGGTTCTATATTTAGAGTCCAATTTACTTTTTCTAATCTAACTATTTTTGAACTGTCTTCTTTTTGACTGCTTTCTTGAGATACTGTTATCGTATTTTTCTTAATATCTTTTGAAACAATATAATAAGGCGAATCATTTGGAGTCTTTTCTACAATTGTAAATCCGTGTCTCTGGCCGATAGTCAGATAAAAAGCTCCGTCATGTTTCCCTATTACCTTACCTTTCTCATTTAATACATTGCCTTTCTTTTCTTTTATATAATTTTTTAGGAAATCTTTTATATCAATTTTCCCTATGAAACAAAGTCCTTGGCTGTCCTTTTTTATAGCTGTAGAAAGTCCGTATTTATCTGCAAATTTTCGAACTCGTGACTTTTCTATATCTCCGACTGGAAATAATATTTTACCGAGCTGATTTTGAGCAAGTGTCCAAAGGAAATATGATTGATCTTTATTTTTGTCTTCACCTGCAATGAGTTGATATTTATCTTCAACTTTTTCTACGCGAGCGTAGTGCCCTGTTGCCACATAGTCCGCACCCTGCTTCATAGCCCAATCAAAAAATCCTCCAAATTTTACATATTTATTGCACATAACATCCGGGTTTGGGGTTCTGCCAAGCTTGTATTCTTTTATCATATAATCCACAACTTCATTCTTATATTCATCTTCAAGGTTAAGTGTGATGAAAGGGATGTCCAGTTTTGCGCAAACTCTCATGGCATCAAGGCGATCTTGCCTCCATGTACATTCAAAGAACTCCGGCTGCCAAACTTTTATAAAAACTCCGGTTACATCATATCCGGCATTTTTCAATAACAAAGCAGAGACTGACGAGTCCACGCCTCCCGACATTCCGACATATACCTTTTTAGCTGATACTTTATTCATTATTTTTGATATTAGCATAAATATCCGATTGACAAAATTTGAAAAGAAACTAACATTATGTTTGGAATCGCTTAGCGGATTCCTCCACTTTGCCAACAACGTGTGTAGTAAAACAGCTAAGCACTGAAGCTCCAACAGCCGACAACAAACAGGATAGCGCGTGTCCTACTACAGAGGAAACACAGTCTGCCGTGCTCAAAGAATTAACAGGTAGATTACGATTACTCTTGATCGGGCACGAAAAAAATCAGGACCACAAGAAGAAATCGGTCTGGTCGCGAACTAAACAAAGGAGTACCCCTCGTCATGACAGAGCACATGCACGAGGGGTTTTTTATTTAAATCTTAAATTCAATAACATCTCCGTCCTTAACTATATATTCTTTTCCTTCAGTTCTAAGCAAACCTTTTTCACGAGCGTTTCCATAAGATCCGGCTTCCAACAATTTGTCCCATTCTATTATTTCTGCTCGAACAAACTTTTCTTTGAAATCACCGTGAATTGCGGTTCCCGCTTCCGGCGCGGTCCAACCCTTTTTGATAGTCCAAGCGCGAGTTTCATCCTCTCCTGTCGTAAAGTAAGTTATAAGCCCTAGCAAATCATATCCGGCTTTTATCAGGTCATCTATCCCATCTTCTTTAACGCCAAGACCTTCTCGCATCTCTTTTTTATCGCTTCCTTCAAGCTCTTTTAGTTCATTTTCTATTCCGGCATCTACCACTACATATTTTGAATTTGTTTCTTTAAAAAAGTTTAGAAGTTTTGTGAATCTTGCATCTTTTAATTCATCTAGATTTTTACCACCTGCCTTTTTGTTTAAAACATAAAGAATCGGTTTCATTGTTAGAAGTCCTAGCTTTTTTATTTCAACACTTTCTTTTTCATCTAAAAAAACGGTGCTGGATAATTTTCCATTTTCTAGTGCAACTTTTATTTTTGTAAGTCCTTCATTTTCTACAATTGCGCTTTTACTTCCCTTCTTTATTTCACTAGACAATCCTGTCAGTCTTTTGGAAACAGTCTGGAGGTCAGCTAAAATAAGCTCCAGATTTATGGTTTCAATATCTGAAAGCGGCTCAACTTTATTTGAAACGTGAATAATATTTTCATCATCAAAAATCCTCACTACTTCGGCAATGGCATCTGTTTCTCTTATATTTGTAAGGAATTGGTTGCCAAGACCTTCCCCCACTGATGCTCCTTTTACGATACCTGCAATATCTACAAACTCCACGGCTGCGGGCACGGTCTTCTTTGATTTGCTAAATTCAGATAGCTTCCAAAGCCTTTGGTCTGGCACAGCAACAACACCGACAGATGGATCTATAGTGGCAAAGGGATAATTTGCCACAAGAACACTCTTTCTTGTCAGTCCGTTAAATAGAGTGGATTTTCCGACATTCGGCAAACCTACGATTCCAATTGATAATGACATAAAATTACTCTAACAAATTTATTGAGAAAAATGAAGCAAAATTAAAAAAGAAAAAACCGCCGGAAGGCGGTTTTTTCATTAATTATTTTTATATACCTTCCTCAATCTTTCTTAGTAATGCCGGGCCGATAGCCAAAACTATCAAAGCTATGAGGGCTGATACTATAAACTTTGTTGATGAACGAAGGTTGGACAAAGACTCAAGAACGGTTGCCACAAAACCATTACCTTTATTATTTGGCGTGGTTGTAGTGACAGAAGCTGCTTCAGATGAAGTTGAAACGGTCTCTGATGATGAAGCTGCGGTTGACGTTGGCGCAACTAGAACAGGTATAGATGTTGTTGCCGGTGTCAAAGGTTTCGGAGCATTAATCTTATATTCTCCTCCTAGAAATGCGTTTGAAAGAGACTTTCCGGCATCAATAATGTCTACATTATTAAATGTAATTATAGCGTTCCCTGCACTCTTTCCATCTACTAGAATCTTGAATAAGGTCAGATCAGTATTAGTGCCTTGCGGTATACCGATAAGGAAATATGGGTTTGAACAAGTTGGTACAGATTGTGCCACCAAGCCATCTGACAAAGTGATGTTTTTACAAGACAAGTTGTTTAGAACTATAGTACCTTCAACTGCATAAACTTTTTCTCCCTCTGTTGTAACAATTACTGAAATGTTGAAATCGTTTCCAACGTTTTTTACAGTACTTGCAGGGGAAACATATAATTCGGTTACAGCGGCAAATGATGTTCCAAAGAAACCTAAACTAGAGATCAGGCTGACTAATACTATGATTTTTGTTTTAATGTTTTTCATATTTTTATTTTGTTTTACCCCAATTTAACATCATTAAGCCGAGGTCAAATTTGTTTACTATTGCATCGCCGTTAAGATCCGCAATAATATTTTGCTTTATAACTCCCCAATAAACCATCAGTAATGAGAAATCATATTTATCAACCTTACCGTCTCCGTTTATATCCCCTATCAATTTAGCGATTATGCCTGAACCGAAACTTCCGCCACCGCCTCCACCGCCTCCGGAAACAACCGGAGTAACATTTACTGTTCTTGTAGAAGTTGCTGTATTGCCGGCAAGATCTGTTGATGAATAGACGACTGAATATGAACCAACAACTGATGTATTTACATTGTTTGAAATAGTACTTACAGCTGTTACACCGCTGACTGCATCAAGCGCAGTTGCACCTGCATCTATATATGCACTTCCGACTGTAATGCTTGCTGGGTTTGAACCGAGAATTGTTATAACCGGTGGAACTGTATCTAGTGGGTTTACATTTACTGTTCTTGTAGAAGTTGCGCCATTTCCTGAAGAGTCTACAACAGAATATGTTACGGAATATGATCCAACAACTGCCGTGTTTACTGTGCTTGTTGAAACGATGCTTCCTGTAATATTTCCGTCTATATTGTCATTTGCTGTTGCACCTGCATCTACATAAGCTCCGCCGACAGTTAGGTTTACCGGATTAGCGCCTGTGATTGTAATAACTGGAGCGACGTTATCATTGATAACATTTACGGTTCTGGTTGAGCTTGAAACATTTCCTGAAGAATCTGTTGAAGTGTAAGTGATTGTGTATACGCCTACAATTCCAGTATTTACAGAACCTGTTGTGACGATTCCGGCAGTTATATTTCCGTCAAAATTATCAATTGAAGTTGCGCCAAGTTCCGTATATGGAAGTGTTTTTATAATTGTCATAGGATTTGCGCCAAGTATTGTGATAAGCGGAGCTGTTAAATCCTGTGCGATGACATTTACAATTCTTGTTGCTGTCGCATTATTGCCAGCCAAGTCTTGTGAAGTATAAACGACTGAATATGAACCGATAATATTTGTATTTACGTTTGAAACTGTGTTTACAGTAGTTGTT
>Ga0075426_10001205_pt1 | contig 18271 bp, 10 predicted proteins | sample SoiMethybrSBSTD5_FD_75304 | JGI IMG/M metagenome (GOLD analysis project Ga0075426, IMG submission 75304) | Bulk soil microbial communities from a Populus tree surrounding site in Tennessee, USA - Soil MetaG P. TD hybrid SBSTD5 | ecosystem: Environmental > Terrestrial > Soil > Tree plantation... | reverse complement strand
GCGATAGTCATCGCGGTCGCCATGCTTGTACCAGCCCTTGTGCTTGCCGTTGTCGTGGCGGTCTCCGTCGTCATCACGGTCGCCGTGTTTGTCCCCTTTATGCTTGCCATTGTCATGACGTTCGTCGCGGTCGCGGCGGTCGTCGCGATCCTGAGGCGGCGCGGCGAGCGCGAGCGTGCCAGCCAGAGCCATGAAAACCATTGCTGCGAAGAATTTGCGCATGAGTACTCTCCCGAAAGTGCGAAACCGTTCCGAATCTGCTTGCTCGATTGTCTTGAAGATTGCCGGATCGGCGCTTCGCAGGACGATTCGTTACCCTCTTTATGTTTAACACACTTTCCGGAGAACGGTTTCGGAGGTGCTTATTCGGGTAAGTAGTTGCCTGAAGGAAATTACTCCGAACCTGCTTCGGCACGCCTTATAATCGCCTGCACTTGGAGGCATTCTCTTGCTGAAAAAATTCCTGATTCCTGCGGCACTTGCTGCCGCGATCTCAGTCGGCGGACTCCGGACTGCTTGTGCGCAGCAGAGTTCGCCAGAGAAAGAGCAGATTCTGTGGCAGAAGCTGGCAGCCACGGTCGGCGAAGTGGATGGCAAACTCGACGGCGTGCTGGCGATGGCGATTCTGGATTTGACAACCGGGCAAAAGTACTTGCTGCACGCCGACGAAGTGATGCCGACGGCGAGCTCGATCAAGATCGCCATCCTCGCGGAGCTTTACCGGCAGGCACAGCAAGGCAAGGTCAAGCTGACGGATTTTTACACGCTGCAGCAGACCGACATGGTGGGCGGAAGCGGAATCACCAGTGTGCTCACGCCCGGAATGACCAAGCTGACGCTGCGGGACGTTGCCGGGCTGATGATTTCCGTGAGCGACAATTCAACGACCAACGTGATAATTGACCGCATCGGGATGGAAAACGTAAATGCGATGCTCGACTCGCTGGGGCTGACGCATACGCGGCTGCGCCGGAAAATGATGGACATCAAGGCGGCTTCGGAGGGAAAGGAAAACGTGGCCACGCCGCGCGAAATGATGTTGCTGCTCGAGAGTCTTTATCGCGGCAAAGTCTTGAACAAGCCGATGACGGACGACTTTTTCAATCTGTTGAGCGTGCACAAGGAAAGCTACATTCCGCGGAATTTGCCGGAAGATTTGAAGGTGGCGAACAAGCCGGGCGAGTTGGAGGGCGTGCGCAACGATTCCGGGATTGTTTTTACGGGCAAACGGCCTTACGTCATCAGCGTGATGACTACGTATTTGCGGCGGGAACGAGAAGGCGGCGAAGCGATTACGAAAATTTCGGATGCGGCTTACCAAATGTTTGATCGCTTAAGCCGCGCATCGGAGTTGGGGCGCGTGGTCTCGCCACACGACACGGGGAATCCTTAGGCAGTTGCCCATGAGCGGGTACGGAGTAGTTCCGCTCAGGAATCTGCAATGCCTGGAAGCGGGATTGCGAACTCCCTATGAGTTGCGAAGAGCAATCACTATGCGAGTTAGTGAGGGCGAGTGAAACCGGGGCGGCGCTTTATGGCGCGACAACGTCTTTCAGTTTCGTTTTGACTTGGACTGCCGCGAGACTAGAGGCGTCCCAGCCGCCGCCAAGCGCTTTGATGAGCAAGACGCTGGTAACCAAACGCTGGCCGCGAATCGCGGCAAGCTGCTGCTCGTTGTTCAATAAAGTCTGTTGAGCGGTGACGACGTCGAGGTAATTGACAAGGCCGCCGGTATAGCGATCCGTGGAGATATTCAGCGTGCGCCGAGCCGCGTCTACAGCCTGCTCCTGCGAATGAAAAGCCTGGTCGAGCACCATCAGGCCGGTCACGTCATCCTGCACTTCGCCGAAAGCGCTGAGAACGGTGTTGCGATAGGAAGCGACGGTGGCGTCGTAACCCGCTTTCGCGAATTGCGTCTGCGCGCGGCGTGAGCCGCCGGTGAAGATGGCTTCGGCGGCGTTGGCTCCGACGGCCCAAATGGTGCTCTGCACGTTCAAAAGCTTGGCAATGTCCGCGGCCTGCCATCCGCCATTCGCAAAAAGATTCAGCGAGGGGAAGTAGGCGGCGCGAGCTATGCCGATTTGTGCGTTGGCGGAAGCCATTTGACGCTCGGCTTCAGCGATGTCCGGCCGGCGTTCGAGAAGATCTGAGGGCAGCCCTGCATCGAGCACGGGAGGTTCGGCGTTTAATTCCTTGGGCGCGAGATGGAAATCCGGAGCGGGTATGCCGAGCAGAACGGCCATCGCGTCCTCGAACTGCTTTCTTTGCTGCTGAAGCAAAATCGCCTGCGTCCGCGTGGTGTTGAGAAGCGTTTCTTCCTGCGCGACGTCAAGGCCGGAAGCCACGCCTCCTTTGTGGCGCGAGTCCACCAATTGCAGTCCCTTTTGCAGAGTCTCGACGGTTCGATTCAAAATGCCTAGCTCGGTGTCGAGCTGGCGGACGGTGAAGTAATCTCCCGCAAGCTCCGAAGTGATGACAAGACGGACGTTCTCCAGATCCGCGGCGCTTGCTTGGAAGGCGGCCTGCGCGGCTTCAATGCTGCGGCGGCGCCGGCCAAACAGATCGACCTCATAGCCTGCGGTGAACGGCAAGGTGAAGTTGTTCTGAGTTATTGCGGAGGTACCGGGAAAGGAGCCGCCGACCGGCCGGTTTCCTGAAAGACGCTGGCGCTCTGCTTGAGGCGCGGCCGCGAGCGTCGGAAACTGCGTGGCGATCTGCACCGCTGCTGAGGCGCGAGCCTGCTCGAGGCGAGCCGCGGCAATCTTGATGGTTTGGTTGGCGTCGAGCGTTTGCTTTTCGAGAGCGTTGAGTTCTTCGTCGTGGAAAAAACTCCACCATTCGCCCTTGGGCACGCCATCTTTCGGAGCACCCTCGCGCCAAGGTTCTGCGACATCCCATTTAGCGGGCACGGGAGCTGATGCGCGCTGATACTTTGGCCCCACCGTGCAGCCGGCCGCGAAAACAAAGACAGCGATACTATTCAGGACCGCGATGTTCTTGATACTTCGCATTATTGTTTGTTGGAAGCCGGCGCGGGCGCCTGGGGCTTGCCCGGAGCAGCAGCAGGCTCGGCATTCATGGCGATTTCTTTCACGCGAACTTCCTGGCCTTCATCGAGAGAATCCGCGGGATTCACGACGATCCAGTCAGACCCTTGCAGGCCCTGCAAAACTTCGAGCGAAGTGCCGTAATCACGGCCGATGGTCAGAGGGCGCAGGTGAACCTTGTGATTTGCATCCACGACCACGGCGCGAAGCCCTTCGGAGCGGAACAAGAGAGCGTTAACAGGAACGGCCAGGCGCGCGGTTGTGACCTTCACACGCAGATGCACCTGCGCGTAGCCGCCCGGAAGAAGCGCCCCGTTATGGTTGGGCACGTCCACTTCGGTGAGCAGCGTGCGCGTGGCTGGATCGATGGATTCGGCCGTGCGCACGACTTTGCCTTCAAACTGCTGGCCGGGATACTGCGTAAGCTCGAGATAAGCGCCGAGACCGGCGCGCACCGAGGGCGCAGACGTTTCCGGAACGCTAACGTAAACGCGGATGGGGTCGGTCTGCGCCAGAAAAAAAAGTTGCTGCGAGGAGCCGCCGTTTCCCGCATTGATCAGCGTGCCGATGTCCACGTTGCGCCGCGTGATGACTCCGCTGAAGGGCGCGTAGATATGCTTGAAGGATTCCAATTCCTCCAGGCGGCGGACGTTGGCCTCGGAAGACTGCACAATCGCCCTCTTGGCCTCCAGGTCGCCCGCAGCATTGTCCACTTCCTGCTTGCTCACGCCGTCGGTCTTAATGAGTTCGGTGTAGCGCGTCGCGGTGATTTCGGAGAGATGGGAGTTGGCTTTCGCCGTGTTGAGATCGGCGCGGGACTGGGAGAGCTGCTGATCCACTTCAGGCGTGTCGATGTCCGCGAGCAAATCGCCCTTCTGGACGCGGCTGCCGATATCGTGATACCACTTCTGCAAATAGCCGCTCGTGCGCGCGTAAATGGGGGATTCCACATAGGCTTGCAGGGTTCCGGGGAGGACAAGGTCTTCCTGACCTGCTTCCGCGGTGGGATGAATGACCGCAACCGTGGGAATCGCCAGCGTCTCGGTTTCGTTGGCCAACGCCTGATATTGCGCGCGGCGCTGAAACAACGTGAATCCGCCAAAGACAACCAGCAGAATCACGAAGAAGAACAGGAAGGTGAAAATCCGCCTGCCTTTGACGTATTGCGTCTCCTGATGTTCAGAATCCATCGAAACACCGCCTCCCATCATGGCCCAAAGGACCGCTAACTTCCATATCGAAGAATCTCAAGGCGCGACCGGCTCCGGTGGTGGCTCGTGCCCAGACCTCCGCGCGCGCCGCCCGTGAATCATCGAAAAAACACAGGGAACGAAGAAGAGCGTCGCGAAAGTTGCAAAGAGCAGGCCGCCAATCACGGCACGTCCCAACGGGGCATTCTGCTCTCCGCCTTCTCCCAAACCGAGGGCCATAGGTACCATGCCGATCATCATGGCCAGCGCGGTCATCAGCACGGGGCGAATGCGCACGAAACCGGCCTCGAGGGCCGCTTCGCGCGCGCCCTTGCCTTCGTCCAACTGTTCCCGCGCGAAGGAAACCATGAGGATGCTGTTGGCCGTGGCCACGCCCATGCACATGATGGCGCCCGTAAGCGAGGGCACGTTTAGCGTGGTGCGCGTGAGCAGCAGTATCCAGCAAATGCCGGCCAAGGCGCCGGGCAAAGCTGTAATGATAATGAAAGGATCCAGCCAGGACTGAAAATTGACGACGATGAGAAGATACGCGAGAACGATAGCGCCAAGCAGACCGTAGCCCAGGCCAACGAAAGAGCTCTTCATGGTTTGCACCTGGCCGCGAATGACAATGTGACTGCCTTGCGGCAAACCAATTTTCTCGGCAGCCTCGACGCGTTGTTCCACCTGCTCGGCGACGCTGCCGAGGTCGCGGCCATCCACCGCCGCATAAACGTTAATCATCGGCTCAGCCTTGTAATGAGAGACTTCGGCGGGGCGTGACGTCGTCCTGGTCTGGACAAGATTTCCCAGAATTTGTGGAGTGGCGCCGGGGGCGCTTCCGCTGATGGGCGTATTTTGCAGCGCCTGATAAGAGTCCACGCGGTATTGAGGCTCCTGAACGGCGACGGAGTATTCCACTCCATTTTTCGGGTCCAACCAGAATGCTGGCGACGTCTGGAAGCTGGAGCTGAGGGAAACCAGGACGTTCTGCGCCACGTCGCGCGACTGCATGCCCACAGACTGCGCTCGCGCCCGGTCGATTTGCATGAACAGCGTCGGATTGTCGAAAGCCTGCTGCACGTGGACATCAACCGCTCCGGGAATGTGGCGAATCTGGCTGGCCAGCTTTTCTCCGATCAAGTAATTTGCCTGCTGGTTCGCGCCCGTTACTTCCACGTCGATGGGCGAGGGCGTGCCAAAGTTCAGAATCTGCGTAACGATGTCGGCCGGCTGGAAGAAAAACTGCACGCCGGGAAACTCCTGCGGAAGTTTCTGGCGCAGGTCGTTGATGTAGCTGCCAGTAGACTTGCCACGTTCTTCTTTCAATTGCACCAGGATTTCCGCGTCTGACGTGCCGATGGTGCCCGAATTGCTGTACGTCAGATTGATACCGCTATAAGGCAGTCCAATGTTGTCAAGAAGAGTGGTGATCTCCTCCTTCGGAATGGTCTCGCGAATGGCGCTATTCACTTGATCTGCAAGGCGCGCGGTCTCCTCAATACGCAGGCCGGTACGAGCGCGCATGTGGAGGCGAATCTGTCCGGCGTCAACCTTGGGAAAGAAATCGCGGCCCAGGACAAAAACAAGCAAGACAGAAAGGACGCAAAACGCGAGAAAAACGACGGTAAAAAGGCGCGAAAAATGCAGCGCCGTGTGCAGGGCGCTCTTGTAGGCTTCTCGAAATTGCTCGAATTTCCTCTCGAATCCCTGCTGGTAGCGACGGAAAAAGCCCATTCTCTCCCCGGCGTGTTCTTCAGGACGATACTCATCCTCGGAGCTCAGGAGGTACATCGCCAGAGTAGGAACAATGGTTCGCGACCACATATAGGAAGCCAGCATCGCGAAACTCACGGCCTCGGCCAGAGGCACGAACAAATACCTCGCGACGCCCGAAAGGAGAAACATCGGGATGAAAACGATGCAAATGCAAAGCGTGGAGACGAACGCGGGCACGGCAATCTGTTGCGCCCCGTCCAGAATGGCTTGCACGGTGTCCTTGCCCATAGCCAGGTTGCGGTTGATGTTTTCGATTTCTACAGTGGCGTCGTCCACCAGGATGCCGACCGCGAGCGCCAGCCCACCCAGAGTCATGATATTGATGGTCTGGCCCAAGGCGCTAAGGCAGAGAACGCTTACCAAAATCGACAGCGGAATCGAAACGGCTATGATCAGAGTGCTCTTCCAGTTGCCGAGAAAGAGCAGAATCATAATGGCGGTAAGGCAGGCCGCGATCAGAGCTTCCTTAAGTACGCCTTGGATGGAGGCGCGGACAAAAAGCGACTGGTCAAAGAAAGTGCTGACTTTCAGGCCCGGGGGAAATGACGATTTGTTGTACTCGAGCATTCGCTTGACGCCATCCACAATGTCAATGGTAGAGGCGCCGCCGTTCTTGAAAATACTCATGAGCACGCCGCGCTGGCCGTTCGCCAGCACTACGTTGGTCTGCGGAGAAAATCCGTCGCGGACGTGGGCCACGTCCTTCATGTAAATGGTCGCGCCGTTGATGGTTTTGACTGGCAGATCGTTGAGTTCCTGAATGGTTTGCGGGCTGCCGTTCATCTCGATGTTGTATTCAAGCGGGCCGAGCTTGGCGGTGCCGGTGGGAAGAATCAGGTTCTGTGCATTCACCGCGTTGACGATGTCCACGGCAGAGAGGCCCTTGGACTGCAACGAGGTGGCGTCAATGTCCACACTGACAACGCGCTGCTTGCCGCCAAAGGGAAAAGGCGTGGCGGCTCCGGGGACTGAACCGAGCTGCGTGCGGATAAAGTAATTGCCGAAATCGAAGAGCTGCTGCTCGCTTAGGGTGTCGCTGGTGAGACCAATTTGAATCACCGGAACCGTTGACGCCGAATAGATAATGACCAGAGGCGGCGTGGTGCCCGGCGGAAGGAACCGTAAAAACGTTTGCGAGATAGCCCCAGCTTGGGCGAGAGCAGTCTGAATGTTTGCACCCGGTTGAAAATAGACCTTGATGACTGCAATGCCATTGAACGATTGCGATTCTGTGTGCTCGACGTCATTTACGAGTGTTTGTATGCCGCGCTCGACGTTGGACGTGATGCGCTGCTCCATTTCCTGGGGTTGCAAGCCGGTATAGGTCCACACCAGGCTGATCACCGGGATGTTGATTTCAGGGAAAATGTCCGTGGGAGTGCGCATCAACGCTACGGGCGTGAGAAGAATGATGACGAGCGCCATCACCACGAACGTGTATGGCCTGCGTAGCGCTAGTCGGACAATCCACATAAAGTTCTGTCTCTGACTCTAAATAACTCTAGATATTGACCTTGTTGCCGTCTGACTTCCGTCTCCGGGGACGGCGCTTCCGGCACGGATTTGACATTAGATTCGCCGGAGCAATGGTTCGGGTACGTTTCCTTTGTTAATGCGGCGTATAAGAAAAACGCATCTCTTAGCCCCCAAGGGTCATCCCAATGTACGTTCCATGCCGGGTCTAGATACTACAAGAATATGCGCGCCAACTCTTGCATGCTCAAGCGATTAGAAGGCATGCAGGCAAGCCGCACCATCGATTCGATGCGGCCATTCTGACCTGGGGCATATGGAAAGCCCCATCCAAATTGGAATGAGTTTAGGCTAACCGTTTCCTCAAGGGCGGCTATCCGCAAAAGGCCGTCGAATCAAGTCAACGTGGCCACTGCATCTCTTCTCCAGATGCTATTTGTGGGTCATGGTGAAGACGCCGTCCCAGGTGGAAGACGGCTCTTCAAAAAGATAGTCCTGGCAGCGCTTCCAGTAGGCGCGGGATGGGCCGTCGTCGGGCCATTGGTCGAGGATGGCCTGGAACGCGCCCTGCGCAGCTTGCCACTGGCGGTGGCAGTAAAGCACGCGAGCTTTCTGGAAACGTTCGAGACGCGTTCGCACTTCTTCAGGAGTGCCATAGACGGAATTTTCGCCGGTGCGGCCGATAAGCTCGCAGATGGTTACCGGCTGGAGCTTGCCCTTGACGCGAATCAGGTCCAGTTCGCGGAACACGAAGCCGCTGTCCTTCGCTTCCTCGTAGGTGGATTCATTGACGATGATGTGCGTGCCGTAGTCCTTGTTGAGCCCTTCGAGGCGCGAGGAGAGGTTCACGGTGTCGCCGAGCGCCGTGTAGCCGTAACGCAGCGCCGAGCCCATGTTTCCCACGCTGGCCATGCCGGTGTTCAGGCCAATGCCGATGTCGAGATGCGGTTTGCCTTCCGCCTCCCATTTCTTTTGCAATTCGCGAACGCGATCCATCATCTTCAGCGCGGTTTTGCAGGCCTTCGCGGCGTGGCCCGGTTCTTCGAACGGCGCGCCCCAGAAAGCCATCACCGCATCGCCAATGTATTTGTCGAGTGTGCCGTGATTGTCGAAAACGAGGCTGGTCATGTCCGAAAGATATTGGTTAAGAAAAAGCGCCAATTCCTGGGCGTCGAGTTTTTCGGAAATCGTTGTGAAGCCCCGAATGTCGCTGAACATCACGGTGATTTCGGTTTTCTTCGGTTCCACGAGTTCCGGATTGACGAGCAGGCGCCGAATGACTTCGGGGCTAAGGTATTGGCCAAACGCCGAGCGCACGCGGCGTTTTTCTTTTTCTTCGAATAGGGAGCGGTAAAGCGAAACGAGCAGCACGTTGGCGGCAAGCGTTCCCGCGGGCACGGTGAAGTTCAGCCACCAACCATGAAGAAAAGCCCAGTAGTCCACCGCAACCAAAGGCGCGAACAAGAAGGCGCCAAACCACATCCAACGCGGCGAAACCAAAGCCATCCAGATGCCCATGGGAATTCCAAAAACGAAGATCAGTAGCACATCGATAGCCGCTTGCTTGGCGCTCCTCTTCAAGAAGCGATCGTTCAGGATGTTGTCGATCACATTGGCATGGATCTCGACGCCGGGAAAATCCGTGCCGCCAAAGGGTGTTGCCCTGAGGTCGCCAATGCCGGTAGCAGTTGCCCCGATGAGGACGAGTTTTCCATGGAATGTTCCCGGTATGACTTTTTTCTGAAGAACATCCACGATCGAAAAATGAGGAAAAGTTCCCCACGGTCCCTGGTAGTTGATAAGCAATTGGCCGCGCCCATCCGGAAAGATCACTGTTTTTGTTCCGAGTGAGATCTTCCAAATGCCCGTCGGTCCGTAAAACAGATTGGTGTCCTGCGCCTCAGGGCCAATAAGGGCTCGAGCGGCAACGAGGTCCAGAGAGGAATAGAGATCCCATTCTTCCGGATTTTGCGAGCGCCCATAAGGAAGTACGAGTGTGGCGCGGCGCACTACCCCATCATTGTCGGGGGGAACGTTGAAAAAACCAGTCCATGACGTGTCGCCCTGCATTGCGGAAGTTAGCACGTCGAGATTCGCTTCGGCGCCGCGCGGCAGCAATTTTGCTCCCGCAAAATCCTCCATCAAGTTGAGTTTGTCCTGTTTGCCTGAGTTCGGCCGCATCGGATGCGCCGGTGGAAACGCGAAAAACGCGATCTGGTCCGCGTAGGCTGCGAGCGCGGAGTCACTCACTCCCTGAAGGTCAGCAGGTGTAAACAGAAAATAATTGCCAAGAATGACCGGGCCGAAACGCCGGATCGAAGCAGCAAACTTTGTGTCGGCGTCGTATTCGACTGCGAGCCGGTTTACTTCTGCGACGACCTTGGGATCCACTTGCTCGCCATTTTGCCGTTGGTTTTCGAGCGAAGCCGCAAGCGAACGGAGCGGAGCTGCGGTTTGATCTGGTTTGCTGAAGGTGACGTCAAAAGCCGCGGCTGCAGCGTGGTCCTCATGGAGAACATCCAGCAACTTCGCGAAGTACGTTCTTGAAAACGGCCAACGTCCAAGAACTTCCTGCGCCTTTTGGTCGATGTCCACGATGACGATGCGTGAATCCGGGTTCGTGAATCCCGCAGGCCGGTAACGAAAGCGGGTGTCCAGCGTATCCAGTTCGAGCCTCTGAGCCAGCTCGGAAAGAGGGGTCTTTTTTTCCTGAAGAAAAACGAGGTAATAGACACCGAACGCAAAGAGCGTGATGCACAGGCTAAGAAGGAACGAAACCCGGTGCCGCCACCACGACTGCAGCAGTTCGTAGAGGCCGAAGAAGCCCCGCCTTTGCCAAAACCCCGCTGACGGAGCTGCCATCGCGTTCGAACGCTACTCGCGGAAAATAAAATTCAGCTTCACGCCGGAAATTTCAATCAAGTCGCCATTGTTCAGGCGCGTCGGCCCGCCGATGAGTCTTCCATTCACCAAAGGCACTTTGTCGCCAGGCCCAAGGTAGTAGCCGTCGTCCCGCTGATTGATTTGCGCCGCCATTTGCGGCTTGAACCAGCCTTTCATTTTCACCGTGGCCATCGCGGATTTGCCGATGACCGTCAGCTTGTTGGTCAAAATGTATTCTTTCTGGTCCGTGCTTCCACCAAGCACCATCAACGTCGCCACTTTCATGCGCGTGGAGGCAAATTGCATGGACTCGCCCATCGCTGCGGCCTGTTGCAGCATCTGGCGCCGCTCCTTGGTGTCCAGCACCATCGTTTCGTTAATGCGCGGAGCGGCCGCTTTTCGCCCGGCCTGCCAGGGTACCGGCGCGTCGCCGCTGGTATCCACCTTGATGATGTGCTTGCCGATGTGGACCTTATCTCCGTCATGCAACGTGGCGCGCTCGACGCGCAGATCGTTGACGAAGGTTCCGTTGAGGCTGTTCAGGTCCTCAATGACCATCCGGCCGCCTTCAAAAAAGATCTTGGCGTGGTAACTGGAGACGGCCAGGTTATCCACGGACAAATCATTGTCCGGGGCCCGCCCGATGGTCACTGGGCGGCTTCCCACGGGCACTTCTCTTACGAGTTTGTTATCAAACATGAGGCTGAGCTTCGGCATCACTTCCCTCCAGCACTGCCATTGTTGCCTAGGTTCTTAGGCGCCTTGCGGCGCAACCACGAAAACCATCCCATGGAATCCTTGAGCATCCGCGCAATCACCACCGTGATGTTATCCGGCCCGCCGCGCTCATTTGCGATGGACACCAGTTCCTCAGCTCCGCGCACCGGGTCCGTTTCTGCCTGGAGCACGCCGGCAATCTCCGGCTCCGTTACAACGCGCGTCAATCCATCCGAGCACAGCAGCAACACGTCCCGCGGAAAGAGGGCGTGTTCTTCGGCATCCACTTCGATTTCCGGCTGTGCGCCAAGCGCGCGCAATAAAACGCTTTGCATATCGCTTTCTTCCGCTTCGGCGGCGGTTATCACGCCTTGCCGCACCTGTTCCGCCACCAGCGAATGATCGCGAGTCAGCTGCAACAGTGACCCGCCGCGCAGCAGATAAGCTCGGCTGTCGCCAACGTGCGCCAAACTCAGTTTCGAACGGTCAATCCACGCCGCCGTCAGCGTCGCGCCCATGCCTCGTTGCTCCGGATGTTCTTCCGCCGATTTGCAAATCGTCTTGTTGGCCAGGTGCAGCGCCGTCGAAAGACGTTTCGTTTTGGCGCTCCAGTCGGGCTGCACTTGCCCTAAAACTTTCGCCGCGGGATTCGCCTCCTCATCGAGACAATGTTTCACCACGGTTTCCACAGCCAGGGCGCTGGCAACTTCGCCGTGCGCTTCTCCGCCCATTCCATCCGCCAGCACGTAGAGGTTCAGCGGCGTGACAATGCGAAAGCAATCTTCGTTGTTCGTACGCACGCGACCAACGTCAGTCACGCCGCCACTCGAGATTTGCACGCCTGCTCCGATTCGCTGGCTAAACTCACACCCGTACCCGTCACTCCCAAAGCCTTAAGCCTGTTCCCACGCTAGCACACCCCAAGCCCCGCGAGAGGCTTTGAACCCTACTAATTACTCGCATTTAGGCCACATGGGAGGCGCCGGGAATTGCCCTGTTTTGTGTAACTTAGGAAGATCTTACGCAAGGGCCAAGCCTTTGATAGTCTCCGGGAAATTGGGTTTTGGAAGCCTTGGTTTGTAACTCATTCGAATCTCGCCCGCGCTCCAAGTCCGGAAGCGGTCTTTTCTTTAGTATTCTTTGCAAGGGTCGCTTGGCCATGTTCACTTTTCTTCTCGGGTCATTCCTCGCGGCGCTGCCCAAACGGTGGCGCCAATCGCTGCCGTTCTTCAAGTCCATGGACTGGCGCACGCCTTGCCTCCTGAGCGGTTTCGGCGAACTCGGGCTGGCGATCATCGCGTACATGTACTGGTATTCATACTCGATGAACACTTGGGTCTCACGCGGATTGGACGCAGCCCTCGCCGGGAAAATGGACCCTCGCGTCACCGATCGCGACATCACCGTCATGAGTTTGTTCATCTTTGCGACGAGCCCGCTCACGTGGATGATTGTAGGGGTTTTCGCCGAAGGCAGCGTCCGGCTCGTCGGCGCGGCGTTTACGGAGAGCAATCTTGGGATTCTCCCGCTGTTCGTGGCGGACAAGATTTTCCTGAAGATGACCGGCCGTAGCGGACCGGGCGTCGCACAAGCGGCCGGCTACACGGAAACGAACGTGTCCTCGTATGTTGGAGCGATCCGCGAAAAGGTTCGTGTCTCAACGAAAGCGATGGTTCCCGATGAACTTTGCGTCACTCGAGAAGGCGCGGACGAATTCCTGGAGATACGCGCTTGCCGGAGCAACCGGACTGGACGCCTCCGCGAACTGTGCGTTATCAGGAAACGTTCTACCGGCTGGAGGAGTCCTCTCGTGGCTCGGAGCCGCGGCCCTTCCGCTACCGTTTGCGGCGCTTGTCCGCCGGCGTCATGAGCCGGACCGTTTTGGTGTACGCGCCGGAAGAAGAGCCGGTCGTCTCTGAAAAATGAGTTAGAGCGCCGCTAGGCTAGATTCGAAGCGCATTTCTCTGCTTCGCGACCAAAGAGAATTCACGAAGAATCACTTCCTCCGCTCGCACCCTCCTTTTCTCGCGATGAAGTTCTCCACTACAATCCCACGCATGGCTGCTCCCCGCCGATTCTTCTTCGCCGCCTGCCTGATCGCCGGCGGCTTCGGTTTACCTTTGGCGGCGCAGCAGAAGCCTCCTGCGCGCGCTCCTGCAGTTCCTGCTCCAGACGCTCCTGCTCCTTCCGCAGCGCGCATCCTGTTGCTGCCGCGGCGCATCGTCTCCGGGGAACGTGCCACGCTTGCCGTGCTCGGCGTCAATGGACGATTGACACCGGGAGCAACCATTACTTTTTCCAATGGCGACCGGCTCAAGACGGATGCAACGGGCCGGGCTCTTTTTGTGGCGCCGCTGAATCCTGGCGTCATCTACGCCTCCATTGAGGGCCGCCCGGGACGCGTTTCGACAATAATTCTCACTCCCGCCGAGGCGTCGTCGCCCACGATGGAGATTTCCTCGGCACCGCGAGTCGCTTCGTTGACGGATCGCTTCGAGCTTTTTGGCAAAGGATTCTGCGGCGACGCGGACGCCAACCAGGTCACGATTGCGGATCGTGGGGCGCTGGTGCTGGCGTCTTCCCCTGTTTCGCTGGTAGTTCTTCCGCCGATAGAGCTGCCGCCTGGGCCAGCCAAAGTTAAGGTCTCGTGCGCAAAGCGCGACGCACCGGAGTTTGCACTGCTGTTCGTCGGGCTCGACTTGCAAGCGGATTCCTCGCCCCTAAAGCGAGGTGAACATCGCACGCTGACGGTGCGCGTGAGCGGCACAACGGAAAAGATCTCCCTGGAGGCGCGCAACCTCGCTCCGGATGTCGCTGAGCTCGTGGGAGGCAATCCCGTGCGGCGCTACAGTTCGGGAGGCGAAGGAGAAAATGTCTCGCAGTTCGAAGTCATTGGCCGGAAGAACGGTACGTTCTTGATTTCAATCCGCCTCCTGCCTACGTTAGGAAGGCCACAGCCGTGAACCCGCTGACACAAAAACGAGCGCGAGGCTACGCGGATTTCTTCGAGCTGGCCGTGGCGGCGTTCGCCGCGGTCGCTTCTGCATTGAAGCTGAGTCGGCTCTGGCCGTTTTCCAGCAAAGGCTCCGCCGGAGCCGGGGCGAGCATTCCTTGCAGCCCGTCCTGAGTTTTCTCGAGCAGTTTGTCAGCGTCGCCGTAAGTTTGCGCCGCATTTTTCAGGTGTGTGCCGAGGACGCCGAATTTTTCGGCGAATTTTTCGAGCTGCTTCTCCAGCCCTGACAGACTGCCAAGAAGCCGCCGGACATTTTCTTCCGTCTGCATGCCGCGCAAACCCATGACGATCACGCAAAGGTGTGCATACAGCGTATTCGGCGAAACGGCAATGACTTGCCGCTCGCGGCAGTACGCATCCAGAGGCACGCCTTTCCCGTCCGTGCTCATGAGCAGTTCGTAGTACACCGTTTCGGAAGGTACAAACATGAGCGCAAGATCGAGCGTGCCCTCATCAGGAACGATGTACTTTTTGGAGATGGCGTCGGCGTGGCCTTTGACGGCGGTGACAAAGGCGCGGCGCGCTTCATCCCCTTCGCTGGCAATGCGCCGGTAAGCGTCCAGCGGGAACTTGGAATCAATGGCCATCAGTTTTTTGTCGCGCAGAAAAATCACCGCGTCCGCAGCTTCGCCGCTCGAAAAGCGGTATTGCATGGCGTAGAGCCCGGGAGGCAAGGAATCTTCGAGCAGGCGTTCGAGCGTGACTTCGCCGAGCGAGCCGCGCGATTTGGCGCCTCCGAGGATTCCTTCGATGGTCTGCGCCGCTTGCGACAATTGCGCGCTGGCTTGCTGCACTCCGCCGAGCTGGCGCTGAATCTCGCTGATTTGCTCGCGGGCGTTCTGGAGTTCCCCGGCCATACGCGCCTGCGCGTCGGAAGTCAGCTGTCCGGTGATCTGGGCAGAGTTCTTGATGGCTTCCTGAAGCGTAGGCGTAAAGCTATCGAGGCGCTGCGCCACGCTTTTGGCGATAGTTTCCAATTGGCCGGTGGTTTTGGCTTGTGAGGTTGCGATGGTCTGAAGGTCGCGTCGCAACTCGTTCATTTGCGATTCCATGACTTCATTTTTCTGACGGCCCTGCGAGCCTTGCAGAACCAGCCAGAAAACCGCCAAGGCCACGACAATTACGGCGGCAATGAGGATTCCGTTCATTCCTTCTCCGATTCGATTGCGGGAAACGGTACTCCTACTTTAGCAGAGTCGAAAGCGGAAGGCTGAGAGTTGAAAAAGAAGAGGCGCGGGGAAAAAAGAAGGAGGCACTGCCCCCACAGGCCTCCCTCGTTTGCGACTTTAAACCTTCAACTTTTGAACTTCTTTTACCAGCTCAGCTTGAGCGCGAACTGGAATTGCCGCGCATCGTAGCTGGCCGTCGGCTGGCCCGCGCTGCAAGTCGCTCCGGCGAGCGGATCGCAGAGTTGGTTGACCGCCGCGATGTTCACGCGATTGAAGAGGTTGAAAGCGTCGGCGATGATGTCGAACTTCAGCCGTTCGCCGAGCGGAAAGCGCCGCGAAAGGCGCATATCCCACTGGAAGAAATTGGGCATGACGAAGCGGTCGCGGCCGAGATTGCCCGTGCAACCAGCGGGCGGCGCGACTAGTGGGACGGTGAAGTTGGCTCCGCTGTTGTCCTGGCAAACGTTGGCGGGCACAAACACGACGCCCGGGATGAATGACGAAGTCGTGCCTGCTGTACCGCTCGGCGCCACGGAAGGACGGGCTTGCGATGCACCCAGGTCGAGGCGCGTGTCCTCACCGGTGATGACGTTGAACGGCCGGCCCGAGGAAAACTCCACGATGGGAGAAAGCGTGAAGTCGCCAAAGAAGTGTTTGAGGGCGCCGTCCCCGGACTTGGCGCTACCGGATTGAAAGACCGCGCTAGTGACCCAGCGGTGGCGCTGATCGTTCACGGAATTGGCGCGCTCGAGTCGGGGAAAGCGGCTGTCCTGCGGCTCGAGCGGAGATTGCAGGTCCGTCGAGTCGTCAATCGAATGAGAGTAGGTGTAGCTCGACAGCAGTTCGAATCCCTTCGAGAAGCGCTTCGTGAGATTAAACGTTAAAGCGTTGTACGAGGAATTACCGTCGGAGAGTTGCGCGTCAACGCTGTTCCACGGTACGGGAGCGCCGAAGCCGGTCGGGTAGCCTGCGCAGGTCGCTAGTGCAACCTGTCCGGCATAGCCTGCTGGCATGCCACCTGTGAAGCAGGGGACAGGAACAGCAGGAACGCCCGGGAAGGCCGCCGCAAACGAAGGATTGGGCCCTGAACGGCGGAAGAAATTGAAAAAGGCAGGCGTGCCGATAAAACCAATGCTCGGACTGGAACAATTCGTGGAACCCGGATGGCCCTGGGCTAGCACACCCGGAATCAACACGAAGATGCTCGAGGGCCCTTCGGTAAGGCAGGAAAACGGCCCGGAGTTCGAGGGCACCACCACAGTCAGAGGATTGCCCACGCTAAGTCCGGAAGCCGCCGCATTGAAGGCGTTTTGCGCCAGGAGCTGTGGATCCGTGGAGTTAATGTCGATCGGGCGATTCAGATGCAAGCCGCGAGTCCACTGATAAGCGAGGCTGAATTTCCAGGAGCCAGCAAGTTCGCGTTCAATCGTGAGATTGGCTTGATGCGCGTACGCATAGACGAAGTTCTTGCCAAGGGGCAATGTGAACGGAAGAATGGGCAGCGGAAAGCCGGCCTGCAAGTACGCTTGATTGGCGAAGATCGAGCCGGCAGCCAGTGGATCGAAACGCTGCTCGTTGGGAAGATAAGACATACTCGGTAGTGCGTTCAAAACACCCTGGAAAATAGATGAGCCATTGAGGTTGGCCGGAGTGTCCAACCCGTTTCCACAGGCGGCGGTGACGAGTCCGCAAGCGGACGGCGTTCCGCCCGTGGAAATGAGCTGCACGGAGCGGCCGCCATCGGCGGTCGCGGAATCGAACGCTGTTGCTAAGAGCGGATGGTCATAAAACATGCCGTACCCGGCGCGAATGACCGTCTTGCCGTTTCCGGAAGGATCCCAGGCTACGCCAAACCGCGGAGCCACATTGTTGTAGTCGCGAGGAATGCCTTCGACGACGCCGAGCGCCTTTTCGGCGGCGGCGTTCACGGCGGTAGCCGGGGCAAAGAGCGGCGTGATTTCGACGTCGTAGCGAACGCCGTAGTTGACACTGAAATGGCGGTTCATGCGCCAGCTGTCTTGCAGGAAAAGAGCCATCGGCTTGTTGTCAAAAGGATGGTTGGAATTCCCAATACCCTGGATGTACGAAGTTGGAATTCCAAGGCCGTAGGATTGCACGGCGGTCGTACCGGGCAAAGCGACTTCGTTCGAGGCGCAGGAACCCTTATGATTCGCTCCGGTCGTTGGATCGACGCAGTCAAAAAGAAACGTGCCCGCTGAGAATCCACCAAAGTTGACATCGCCGCCGAAGTCGAGTTCGAAAATCTGCGCCTTCTTTGAACGCAATTGAATCAGATTGTAGTCGCCGCCGATTTTAAAGGTATGGCCGCCACGCACGAGCGTCACATAGTCGGTGAATTCGAAACGGCGTTCGATGCGGTCCACGGTGGAATAAGGTTCACGCCCAAAGTAAGCATAACCGGGTATGTTCACGCCAATGTTGGAACCGCCGGGGAGCTGGGAAAAACCAAAATGCAGGCCGCGCCGCGCGACCTGACTGCGGAATTCGTTGAATGTTTTGTCGTTGATGATCGTGTCGTGCTGAAAAGTGACATTGAAATCGCGAGACTGGTTGTATCCGGCGCGAGAGCCTGAGTTCTGGCCGAAGACCTGATTTTGCGAAGTGGAAGGAAGCCCGGTAACCAGGGACGGAGAAACGCCAACCCGCACGAAGGAATTGTTTCGATTGTTCCATCGCTGATCGAGGCGCGCCGACCACAGGCTGGTTTTCTCCATAACCGGGTAATTCCCGCGGATGGAGTTTAGGGTGACGTACGAAGCAGGCAGTGGGGCGACATAAACTCCAAAAGGCGAACAAGTAGCTCCGTTGTTTACGGGCTGTCCTGCGGGGCACGTAACGGGAATCGGGAACTGAGGTCCTGGAGTGGCTGTCAGTGGAATACCATTCTGCTGATAGAAACCGTTCGCGACGGCGCCAAAGTCTATTCCGTTTACGGCTACGTTCGACGCGGAGCCCATTAGAACGGCATAGCTGCCCGCT